>FUFK010037541.1_pt1 | contig 65778 bp, 49 predicted proteins | sample 1021851 | NCBI WGS metagenome assembly FUFK01 (sample SAMEA51879418, study PRJEB19060) | metagenome | reverse complement strand
TGATGCAAGAAGAAATTTTTGGCCCCGTTCTTGTGACAACGACCTTTCGCACGCCCAACGAAGCAGCAAAACTGGCAAATGACTCGCGCTATGGTCTTGCTGCATCAATCTGGAGTGAGAATGTAAATCTTTGTCTTGGCCTTGCACCTGCGGGTGCATGGGCTGCTATCGCCGCAGACACGCATGGATGGGCAGCCATTACTGATGCTTCACTTTGGGCTCCGACTGTTTTTGCAATATCGCTCGGAGTAGCACTGTGGATTGGGGCCTTTGACATCAACTACGCACGAATGGATGTTGAAAGCGATCGTGAGCAAGGCATCCACTCCTTCCCTTCGAAATTTGGCGAACGAGCGACAACACGGACAACAATTCAACTCTCACTCCTTTGGTTTGCTTGCTTTGCTTTCTCCGACCCCATTGAAACCATCTATTTCCTCGCAGCGTCAGGTTTGATGGCGATTGCAAACATATACGTCGTTCTGAGAAAAGATAGTTTTTCAGACTTTCAAACCACGCTCTTCCGTGTGTCCGTGCTGACTGGATGGGTTCTCCTCGCCTCGCTCATTGTAGGTTATGCAGTTGAAGCTCCAACTGGATTGGAAGATTGATCGCTTTTCAGCAGCAACCATGATCACGAAGTGGAGCAGGGATAAATGTCACTCGATCCACGTCTTGTGTCTTCTGAAGTTGTTGCATGACTTTCCTCATGTTTCCTGCAATTCCAGACGCTAGCATCATGTCAACGCACGAGTTGTTGAACTGGCTTGTGTGACTGTATGATGTTACAATGATTTCGCCCGAGTGGCGTATATTGTGCAATTTTTGCTCTATTCCGTGTTGAAAGAACACGATGAGAATTCCCTCAATTTCCGTCTCACTGTCCATCGATTCTAGGCTGCCTCGTTGTAATTCCTCTGCAAAATGCAAAGAAGCATCTCGAAGGAATCGGCTTCGATTGTCATAACCTGACGTTTGGACAAGATTGTCCAACTCGTCTGCAAATTGATTGTCAACGCTGAAAGATACAACTCTGCTCATGTCTCTACCGAGACAACATGCGATAATAATAGTTGTGTATTCGCTAATTAATAAGTTGTATTATATATGTATTAACATTCGGCGAATCATGCGCAAGAGCACAATGCACGTATTATTGACCGCAAGCATCCTGATTTTTTCCAGTCTCGCTGGTTGCCTAGGAACCACAGACGAAGAGGATGAAGCAAGCAAAGGAACTGTTATTGTTTCGACCTATCACGTCGAACAAATTGTCTCGGCAATTGCAGGTGACACGCTGAATGTCGAAATTTTGGCACCTTCGAACGTGCCTGTTCACGACTATGAACCATCAGCCGCAGACCTCGTTCGTCTACAAAGCGCTGACATGTTCTTCTACCATGGACTCGGTCTCGAAACGTGGATCGATGCAACCATGGACAGTCTTGGCGATGATGCACCTCCATCATTTTCCACGCACACCATGCCAACAGGTGAGATTTCTCTTGACTACGAGACTATGCTCGTAGACAAGTTGTGTGATTCCCTAAGTAATCCTTCTGCGGCAGTAATCCACATGCTTGCTGAGCATGCAGAAGATGCTGAGGAACTTCACGGAGATGATGGGGCACACAACCTCGGATTCCCAGAAGATGACCATGATGACCACGATGACCATGGTGATGAAGACCATGATGACCACGATGACCATGGTGATGAAGACCATGATGAGGACCATGGCGATGAAGACCACGGCGATGAAGACCATGACGATCACGATGACCACGGAGACCATGACGAGCATGACCATGGAGACCATGAGATGCTAATGCCTGAAGATAGCCTTGAAGCATCCACCGATTGCCCAACTGGTACTGTAATCTCAGTCTACCACTTTGAAGCTGGAGAATACATGCTGGAGTTCGAAGGTGAAGATGTTGAAACCTTCATGATGGCTATCGCAGCAATGGGCGGTGCACACCACCACCACGACCATGGAGACCATGACGATCGACGATGACCACGGCGATGATGACCACGGCGATGATGACCACGGCGATGATGACCACGGCGATGATGACCATGATGGTCACGATGACCATGACGAACACTGTGTAAATGTCACTGCAGGAGAGGTAGCACCAGCAGATGGTACATTCACCTACAGCAATGGCACCACCATAAATGTAGAATCAGGTGCAGTAGCCCCAGAAGATGGAGTGTATTGTACTGAACATTATGGCCATGATGAAGAAATGCATGCTGAAGATGTAATGGCAATGTTTGATTCTAACAGCGATGGTTACCTATCTCTAGAAGAATTCATGGAAGGCATGGAGTCAATGGAACATGAAGATGACCACGGCCACGACCATGATGACAATTCAAACTACTATGACGGTTGTACTGTTAACGCTACCTCCATCGATCCCAATGATGACTATTACGAATGCTGGATGAATGAGTGGTTGGACGAGGAAGGTAACTCACCAACCAATGGTTACGATGAAGATGAATGTACAGAACTCTCAAATTCAACTTGGGAATGTGAACATCACGAAGACGATGACCACGGAGATGAAGAAGACCACGTCTGTCACAACACATTGACACACGCAAACACAAACGATTCTGAAGATTCATGTGGTGCATACACCTATGTTGAAAACCACACTATGGGCAATGAAACATACACTGGATGTTACAACACAGTGACGCATCAAGTTACATACGACAACGAGTCTGCATGTGGCGCGTACATGTGGATGGACCCAGCTGACCATGGACACGATGAGCACGATTTCGAGCATGAATTCGAAGAAGCGCTCTTCGGCCACTACTTCAATGAAGCAGATGCAGACGGGGACGGTCTTCTAGACATGACCGAACTGGAGACACTTGCTGATACCATGAACAACATGGGAGGCGACTTAGAAATGGACCTTATGATTGAAATCTACATGATTGTCTTCGATGAAGATGAAGACGGGGTTCTATCTGTTGAAGAATTCGCAGAGATGATGGAAGCTATGATGTCAGCGGACGAAGATGACCATGACGAGCATGACCACGACGAACATGAAGACGGTGGCAACGATGAAGATGAGATGGTATGTTACGACATGAGCACACACACTGTCAACAACTCATACACAAACCAAACAGATTGTGAAGCTGCTGGCCTAATGTGGACAGCTGCTAACAGCGGACCTGGTGGCGATGACGACCATGATGATGATACGAACATGACAGAAATGTTTGAAATGATGTTCGCTATGTTTGATGTTGACGAAGACGGCTCTCTAGATGAATCTGAAGTCCACACAATGTTCGAAGAATTAACTGGAATGGAAGGAGACGAACATGAAGAGGGTGTTGCTTTCATTGGACTACACATTGAAGAAGAAGGCGAATACGGAATTGCTCTACCTGCAGGTGTTGAACTACACGTTCTAATGGCAGGCGGNCATGAAGGNCACGACCACGGCAGTCATGATGACCATGACGACCACTCTGGCCACGATGACCATGATGACCACGNTGACGAAGANGACCATGATGANCACGNTGACGAAGATGACCATGATGACCACGCTGAGGAAGAGTTGGCTTACGACCCACACAGCTGGNTNGACCCNGTTGCAATGGCTGCTCAGGCAGATGTTGTATTGGCTAAACTAATCGAGGTCTTCCCTGATGGAGAAGATGTATTCACAGAGAATGCTAACGCATTCAAGGCTGAATTAGTAACATTGGATGAGAAGTACAAGACTCTGACTTCTACTTGCAGCGATGGAACTGTTGCAGCAAACCACAATGCTTACTCTTACCTGGCCTACAGGTATGATATCGAGTTCGTAACTGTTCACGGATTGGATCCTGAAGGAGAACCATCTGCTGAAGATGTTGTCAAGGTTGTTGAACACATCGATGAAGAAGGCATTACCGTTCTGTTCGTTGAAGAATACACTGACCAGTCCTCTGTTCAGAGTATCGTTGACCAGACCGGCGTAAGCATCCAGATTCTATACACTATGGAAATGGCACCATCAGATTCATCTGATGATTACCTATCCATGATGAACAAGAACTTCGAAAGCCTAGAAGCAGGTATGAGCTGTTCTGCTTGAAACTGAAATCGATATTAGGAGTGATACAATGCATACTGTTGACCTAATACCGATTGCTTTGGTAGGAATCGCAATTTTTGTTTCTGCTGGATATCTAGTTTTAGAGTTCATTAGAGCGCGCAAGGTATAGAAATAATTCTTGACCGAGCACTAGATATCAGCGGTGTTTGAATGGAGCAAATCCAGATTGCGGTTGACACTACCTCTTTAGAGGTAGAGAAAACTGTATTGGAAGTAAAGGACCTATCTGTCACTCGTTCTGGTAAATTAGTTCTGAAAGACATCAACCTCGAAATAAGGACTGGTGAATTTGTTGGATTAGTTGGGCCGAATGGTAGTGGGAAATCAACACTGATGCTTTCTATCCTCGGGGTACTAAAAGCCCAGAAAGGCTCTGTCAGCATCTATGATTCACCCCCTATGTCAAGGAAACTAATTGGTAAAATTGGTTGGGTCTCACAAGCCGCTGCTAATCTGAAAAAAGAGATCCGCATAACGGTGGAAGAACTTGTTAGACTTGGCACTCTTAATGCTAAAAACATGTTTTTCCGTTCGAGAAAAGAGCAAAACTCTGCAGTAGATAATGCGATTCGAATGGTCGACTTAGAGGACTGCAGAAATACCGATGTTTCAAAGCTATCAGGGGGTCAAAGACAGCGCGCCGTTATTGCTAGAGCACTGGCATCTAACGCTGATTTCATCCTCCTAGACGAACCATTGGTGGGAATCGATAGAAATGCAAGAAATTCACTGTTGAAGTTGTTGGATAATCTTTGTCATGAAGAAGGGAAAACTATCCTCATGGTATCTCATGATTTAGCCGCTATTCGTCAAACAGCCCACAGAATGATTTTTCTTGAACAGGGAATATGGTATGATGGTAGTTCTGAAGAGTTCCCAGACCTAAACGAACTCGCCAACTTAAGAGGAATCCAGCATGTCCACGGACATGATAATTGCGGGGAGGAAAAGGAATGACGTTCGAAGGCCTAGGCTTAGAATTTCTCGAAGTGGTAGCACCTCTTTTGGAGAGCCTAGCACCCATTATGCCTGGAAACACCTTCCCGAGATTCTTCACTATGGAAATGATGCAACGGTCGCTGTTAGCCTCCTTAATGGTAACAATTGTTGCTGGAACCCTCGGAGTATTTCTCATCATCCAAAATCTTTCATTGATTGGCGATGGTCTTGCACACGTATCTTTTGGCGGAGTTGCTGTAGCAATAGTTTTGGGAGCAACAAATCCACTTTGGTATGCATTATTATTCAGTGTAATTGCAGCAATTCTGATTCACGAATTGCAAGCAAGAGATATCCTCACGGGAGATGCTTCCATTGCTATATTCCTAACCGGAGTGCTATCAATTGGACTTATTTCTCTGACTGTTTGGGGGGGCGGTGTAACAGCAGATATCCATAGCTATCTCTTTGGAAGTCAACTACTAATCGATAAAGGCACTCTGAACTGGATTACCTATGTTTGTATTTTTGCCTTAATTTCCATGGCTCTAATTGGCCCCAGTCTACTAGCTTGTATCGTTGACCCTTTGGCTGCAAGGGTACAGGGTCTGCCAGTAAAAGGAGTCGGACTTCTTTTCAGCATAATTACTGCGGGCGCAGTAGTAACTATGGTCAAAGTGGTGGGTGCATTATTGGTTACCGCACTATTAGTTACTCCTGCGGCTACGGCACAGTTAGTAGGGAACAGTTTCCGATCTTGCATGTTATGGACACAATTCTTTGGAATCACTTCATTGCTAGGCGGTCTGTATATTTCGTCAGAAATGGGAGCAGGTAGCGGTTCTGCTATTGCATTATTTGCAGCATTATTGTTCACATTTGTTGCAATATCCAAAACCACAATCAATGTTTTTTCTCAAAGTAATGATAACTAATCATTCCAAGGAAATACGCATTGCTACTGCATTTCCACCGCCTAGGCAAAGAGAGACTATTCCGCTCTTTGCCTCAAGCCTACGCATTACTCCAATCATCGTGATTAGGCATCTTGTACCACTGCTGCCCAAAGGATGTCCTAAAGCAACAGCACCTCCATGAAGGTTGAATCTATCTTCAGGTATCCCAACATCTTGAGCAACAGCGCACGAAGCGCTGGCAAAGGCCTCATTGTGTTCATACACATCAATATCCAAAACATCCATTCCCGCTCTATCAAGCAGCATTTGGATTGCTGGAACTGGAGCATACATTACACGGCTTGGCTCTAGGCCTGCAGTACAGTAATCTTCGATAACAGCAATAATTTCCCAACCGTTTGCCTTGGCAAAGTCTTCGTCTGCAACCAGAACAGCAGATGCGCCATCATTCAGAGTTGAAGCATTTCCAGCGGTCACCATCCCATCTTCCTGGAACACCGGCCTCAGACCTGCAAGTGCTTCTGTTGTCGTTCCTGCTCTAACTCCTTCATCAGTCGAAAGTTCAGGCATGTCGAATCTTTCCCAATCAAACCAGCCATTTGCTTCAGCTTGTGCTGCGTTGTTTTGTGAACGTGCAGCGAAAGCATCCATCTTTTCACGTGAGATATTACATTCATTAGCGACAATTTCTCCAGTGTTACCCATGTGTAAGTCATTGTAGACATCCCACAGACCATCATGAACCATTGTTGAGACCATTTCTTTCTCATCGCCGTTGCGCTTCTCGAACTTTGGAGCATTCGTCATGCTCTCCATTCCTCCAGCGATAATAGCCTTGTATTCTCCAGCCTTGATGCTATTTGCAGCCATCATTACAGCCTTCAATGAAGAACCGCACACCTTGTTGATTGTAGTCGCAGCAATCGTATTCGGTAAACCAGCACCCAATGCAACTTGACGAGCAGGTGCTTGCCCTGCTCCCGCTTGAAGAACTTGACCGAACAATACCTCGTCGATTATGCCGCTGGATGGATCGATATTACAGCGGTTAAGCAACTCCTTAACCGACCTGATTCCCAATTCTACAGCACTCAAATTCGAAAGACTACCCCTGAATTTACCGATAGGGGTTCGTGCCACTCCACAAATCACAACTCGTGCCATAGATAGGCGACAAGGCTTTGATTATTCAAACTGCGCGTGAACAGAAGTGTTCTTGAGTAGTGGTTACTCGCCGTAACATGGCCAAGTTCAAGACCGACATTGAGACCGACCGCGCTAAGAATGAGATGAGAAATATCGAGGTTGAAATCGATTTCACTCCAAATGCTCTAGCAAGCATCCTATACCGCCAAGGAAACACGCACATCCTATGCTGTGTAACCAAGGAAGCACGCCTACCTGGTTGGTTCCCACGTGATGCATCCAAGGGCTGGGTGCACGCTGAATATTCACTGCTTCCAGGCTCAACTGACTCCAGATTTAGAAGAGAGCGCAGAGGGGCAAAAGGAAGAACCCAAGAAATCGAGAGATTGGTTGCTCGTTCACTAAGAGGAGCAATAGATCTTGAAGCGCTTGGGCCACTTGCATTGACGGTTGATTGTGATGTATTGAATGCTGATGGTGGCACACGATGTGCATCCATCACTGCTGCTAATATCGCACTTAGATTGGCGGTTCGCAGACTAATTGCAAGCGGTGACTGTCTTCCTGTAGACTTGAGACCAAGTCGCGAAGATAGAGAAAACGGTTGGACCCCTCCTGAACTAACTCCTACTGAAGCAAGAAATCACGAGAACAAAGTGATCCCTCACGACCTATCTGCAATCTCAGTAGGACTTATCGGCGAAGATGTTTATCTTGACTTAGATTACATCCTAGATTCCAATGCCGATGTTGACATGAATGTTGTAGGAACTGCGGATGGAAAGTTCGTTGAAGTTCAAGGCACTGGTGAAGAATCTACATTCTCGTATGATGAGCTGCAAGCGCTACTTGACATGGCAAGGGATGGCCTAGCACAACTGTCAGAAGTTCAAGCCGCAGTACTAGACGACATCGAGTGAACAGCCGCAAGGCTTGAAATACAGATGTCTGTGGCAACATTACCCCGGGTTAGTAGCTTAGTTGGGAGAGCGCGGCACTGAAGATGCCGAGGTCGCTGGTTCAAGTCCGGCCTAACCCACCATTTCTCTCAAACACATTGCATGATTTGTAAGAATAATAATTTGCGATTCATAGATTATTAGTTCTATTTAATTAACAATCTAAGGTGGAAAGAATAGGTCGTAACATGAGTGCTAATGCAGAGACAGACAAAAGGATACCAGTCACCGTACTAACAGGGTTTTTAGGTTCAGGAAAAACAACTCTATTGAACCACATTCTTTCGAGCATGGATCATAAAATGAAATTTGCAGTTATCGAGAATGAATTCGGCGATGTGGGAATTGATGAGAATATCCTTGTTGAAAGTTCAGAAGAGACAATTATCGAAGTGATGAACGGATGCATTTGTTGTACTGTTCGCGGTGACTTGACCGAGGCTCTAGACAATATGTATGACAGAATCAAAGACTTTGATGGCGTATTAATCGAAACCACAGGGCTAGCAGACCCTGCACCAGTAGCTCAAACTTTCTTCGTTGATGAGAAAGTTGTCGAGCGTTACAAACTGGATGGAATAATCACAGTAGTTGACGCAAAGCACATTATCCAGCATTTGGATGAAGAAAAGCCTGAAGATGTTGAAAATGAATCTGTAGAACAACTAGCATTTGCTGACCGGGTTATGCTAAACAAGATTGACCTTGTATCTGAAGATGAATTGAAAGAAGTCGAATCTCGAATCAAATCTATCAACAATTTTGCTCCAATTTATCGAACCCAAAACAGCCTGATTGACCCTAAGGAACTAATTAACATCGGCTCGTTCGATTTGGAAAGAACACTAGAAATGGATCCAGAATTTTTGGATACAGATGCTGAACATGAACATGACCAGAGTGTTACATCCACCAGTGCGAGATTTGAAGGCGAATTGAACGTCAACAAATTAGAACGATGGATTGGCGAATTAATGCGTGACAAGGGCGAGGATCTATTCCGTTACAAGGGCGTACTTGCAGTCAAAGGCATGGACCAAAAATTCGTTTTCCAGGGAGTACACATGCTCTTTGGAGGAGAATTCAGCGAAGATATCGGTCTCTGGAAAGAAGGAGAAACTCGCGAATGCAGATTCGTATTCATCGGACGAAACCTCGACCACAAGGCACTGCAAGATGGACTCATGGAATGTATGGCAGAAGAACTTAGATTCAATGTTGGAGACACCGTATATGCAAATGTTGGAGAATTCGCTAAGGGCAAGATTTTGAAGTGCTGGGACCAAGGAAACCCCTACAGAGTTGAAATCCAGAATGACGAGAAATCAAATGTCTGGGTTCCAATCGATATCGACCACTTTGTGCGAAGCTCAAACTGAATTGGAAGGTGTTAATTTGCTACCCAAGATCGCCGTATGCAATGGTTGCTGTTGCGGCAGAATAGAGAAGGGTAACAAAGAAGTCCCCGTGCAAAAACTCAAACAGGCTTGGAAAGAAAATGACCTCGACCAAAATGTGAAGCTAAATATTTCCACTTGCTTGGGACCTTGCAGTCAAAATAATGTTTCACTGATTACTATTGATGGTCAAAGAATTTGGTTAGGCTCCCTTGAAGGTGAACATTATGATTCAATCATCGAGTGGGCGCAAAATATTGAAGAAAATTCCGAACTACCTGAGAGTCTGAAATCACAACGATTCATTCCTCTCTCGTAGACAGATTCAGGATTTTCTTGTAAATCCTGCATAGTATTCATTTGCTGATGCCCCGTAGGGGCATACATGGGGTCGGATGATATCACTACTGATATTGAGTCTGTCCCCGAGGATTCTGGAGATACCAAACCTATCGACAAGGTATCAAAGGAATTGGCAGCAATCCGAAAAAGAAGGAATACTGACTCTAAAAATCGCTTCCCTTCCGCTATCGAAGATTGGACACTCTTAGCCGGCCTAGGATACGGCGCACTCTATGCACTGCTACTTTTCGGAATGTCAGGTGGAATATTCGGTGAATCAACAGCATTAGATCACTGGGCCAGCGACACCTTCCTAGATAGTGGCGATCAGTGTGAAGAAGTATTGGATACTCCTTGGATTCACGCATATCCTGACAATGATGTAGAATCTGTAAAGATTTCAGGCCGTAATTTAGCTGAAGGAATCGTGGTACTGAATTGGAGTGTTAGCGCTAGTGATGGCGGTATAGAACCCTTGCCAAGCCAAGGTGAAGTTAACAAGAAAAACTTGAAAATTGACTATGCTGCCTGGGAAATTGGAACTTACGAATTAGTCATTACAATCGATCTCTATGTCCCTGGAACAGATATGGATAACAGAACAGAAGAAGACAGAGTGAACGGTACTGAAAGAATCGGCAAAACTTTGGAATTCGAAATCAGTACTTCTGAAAACGCATTGTCATTCCTGCCATTCATTGATTCAGAAGTAAAGAGAGAAGCTCACATCATAGAAGATGGCCCACGTTCATGCTGGTCTGTAACAGACTTAGGAAATTGGGGATTCGTTCTGATGGGTGCTGAATTAGGAGGNGGTCGNGANACCGCTATGCTAACNGGTGGTGCAGCGGGAATCCCTGCTTGGTGGATGGCTTTCGTATCNCTTTCTCTATCAGTNATTTCACTATTCCTTGCATATCCAGTGATGTACAAATTGTATCATCAAGATACTGATGACATGCTATCTAGAACCCACATCAGAAAGGTTGTGGTAGATGTTCTCAGGAACGCAGAATCAAGGATGCACATTGACATAGATTGGGATTTGTACAAAATAGAAGTTCGAGACCTTTCTATCGACATTATGATTCCTTATTCAAATACCGAAGGCACGTTCTCAGATTCAGCGGACGTAAGGTCTGAAATCCTCAAAGAGATCTTGGAAGAGTTCGCACTGTTCCGAGTTTTCAAACCAGTTCAATTGACCGTACGCTCGATTGGAGACAACCAAGCTATTGATTTTGAAACCGGAATAGGAGTAGGTAGTGGAATGGTTGACGACCAAGATGTCGAGGACCAAGATTACACAGCCTTCTTCCGTGACTTGCACATGCTTTCCAAAGTCGAAGACGACGTTAGAGAGTCGGTTAAGGGCTATTTCAGGTCCAATAACAACCTCGACCTACAGATGGCAACTGTTACCAGTGAGGACTCGATAATCTTCGTAAGAGTTGCATACAAGCCTAATCAGAGATTCGCATTCTTCAGATTCAAAGACTCAAACTCAGATATCGAGAAGAACCTAAGAAAGTACATTTCTAGAGAAAATCCTGAATTGGTCGGTACTCAAGAATTGATTGTTAAGGGAAGGAACCTCGTTTCAACATTGGCAGACAGGTCTGGTGCTGGAAGAGTTGAAACTCTGTCTAGCAAAGACAGTGAAGATGCAAGAGTTGCAGCGGTCGCTAAACAGGATGGTCTAGGCGGACGTGTTCTACAAACCAAATTGTTCGGTGATATCTTATCCACCGTAGAATATACTGCAAACGAAAAGCGTGAAATGATCAACAAGTGGGGATTCTGGGGGCTAATCGTCTTCGTCTGGATTCCGTTCATGGCATCTGGAGTTCTAGTAGGTGCAATGCTCGGTCTGTTATCTAGAATGAAATTCATGCGTGTGTTATGGGCGACATTCTTTGGTGGTGCTGCCGCATCTCTAACATGGGCTTACACTGCTGAAGGTATCATCACCGTGATGCACAAGTACAAACTGGAAGCTGCAATTCCTATTGCGATTATCGCTTTCATTGCAATGGCATTCTTGCACATGCGTTCGACTAAGATTCGAAGACAAGCTGAATTGTTTGAAGATACACTACTGGACTCATTCCATGCCGATATCCGTGACAAATACGGTAATCAGTGAGGTGAGCAAATGGTTGGCGACCCTGCAACTTTCGGAATCCTAACGGTTTCTGACAGAGCACATTCGGGCGAATATGAGGACGAGGGAGGTCCGGCGATTCTAGGATTCTTTGAGGATGCTATCCAATCTGAATGGAGCCATCATTACAAAGTCGTGCCCGATGAAAAAGCTGCAATTACAGCCGCTCTAATCGATTTGGTGGATAACTTGGGTTGTGACGTTGTAGTCACTACAGGAGGTACAGGACCTGCTGAAAGAGATGTTACTCCAGAAGCAACTGAGGTGGTATGTGAAAGAATCCTGCCCGGTTTTGGCGAACAGATGAGAGCGATTTCACTGCAGTTTGTACCAACTGCAATTTTGTCGAGACAAGTAGGCGGAACCAGAGGCAAGAGTTTGATTTTCAACTTACCAGGTAGGCCTAAAGCGATAAGAGAGACTATAGACGAAATCTGGAAAGCAGTACCATACTGTGTAGACCTGTTAGGCGGACCGTACATCGACATGAACGATGATGTCTGCAATGCTTTCAGGCCTAAAAATGCAAGAAGAAGGTGAANAAATGGACGGTAACATTCTGATAACAGGCGCAAAAATGGTTCTTCCTGATGGAATTGTGACCGGAGATTTGAGAATCACTGGTGGAACAATTTCTGAAATATCCACCAATGGTAGCCTAGAACCTAGAGATGATGAGTTAATCCACGACGCTAACGGATTNCATCTCTTACCGGGAATTATTGACCCTCAGGTCCATTTCCGTGACCCTGGCCAGCCAGAAAAAGAAGACTTGCACACTGGCTCAAGAGCGGCAGCTAGCGGTGGAGTTACATCATTCCTCGACATGCCAAACAATGTTCCAAGCCAAACTACTCTCGAATCAATGCACAATAAATTGGAAACTGCTGCTAACCGCTGCGTCACCAATTATGGATTTTTTATTGGTGCAACTGAGTCCAATGTAGAGGAGTTGAAGAAGACGGTAGGAACGCCCGGCTCTCCAATCGCAATTCCAGGAATTTGTGGCATCAAGATTTTCATGGGTTCATCTACAGGAGATTTGTTGGTGAATGAATCGAACGCTCTGAAAACTATCTTCGACAATACTGCAGGACTAATCGCTGTTCACGCAGAAGATGAAACTAGAATGATCGAGAGAAAGAAAATGATCGAAGGCAGGACCGACATGGCCGCACACGCTGAGTGGCGTGACGATGAGACTGCACTTATTGCAACCAAGAGAGCAGTAGCCTATGCACAAGCTAGCGGTCACAGATTGCATGTCNTNCACCTNACTTCTGGAGTTGAAGCAGATTGGCTGAACGGAATTACTTCGCTTCACAAAGAGGAAGGGAAAGCACACATCACCACAGAGGCCCTTCCTCAGCATCTCACTTTCAATGAAGGGGATGTGGAAAAACTTGGAACTAGGTTGAAGATGAATCCACCAATTCGTTACCAAAAGGACAAGGAGACTTTGTGGAAGAGGTTGCATGATGGAACTGTCAATTGTATTGCAACNGACCATGCNCCNCATACTATGGAATCCAAAGAGAAAGGNTTNCCAAGCGCNCCNAGNGGAATGCCNGGAGTTGAAACTTCNCTTCCNGTTATGCTAACCCATGCTTCTGAAGGAAAATGTACTATCGAACAGGTTGTTGAATGGATGTCAAGCAACGTTGCAGAATGCTACCAAATGGTCGGTAAAGGTAGACTTGAGGAAGGTTATGATGGCGATATAGTGTTGGTTGACATGAATAAATCTCTAACAGTAGAGGATGAAAACACATGGACAACAGTCGGCTGGAGCCCATTCGTTGGCAAATCCTTGGTCGGCTGGCCTGTTCTAACTGTTGTAGATGGTATTCCTGTATTCGAAAGAAATGATGAAACCGGACCTAAAGGACGATGTTTGGTAGAGCCTGGACAGGTAGGAAAGCCTCTGGTTATGCTACCGTGGAATTAATTTTCAAAGGAAAATAGAAATTTTTTCCGCTAAGTTTTTTACTAAAGTAGATATCTTCACAGCGGGGAAACTAATGAGTGGACTTGAAGAAAAACTTGGGCCTGGACATCAACAAATCGTACTTGGATTGCTTATTTTCGCAGCCGGTGCGCTATGGGGAATTATGCTAGCAAGTGGAGAAGAAATTGACCTAAAGGACCTTTTCATCTCTGCTGTAATCATGCTTTCTGGTGCTATGATTACCATGCTAGGAATATCATTTGGAACCGATAATGAAGATGACAGAACCAATGATTTGCAGGACGCGATTGCAGAACTTACTGGAATGCTAAACACATTACAAGCTAAAGTTAGCGGTGGCAGCGAGAGCGAAGACGAATAATCACAAGTTGTACAACTTGGAATATTTCGCCTCAACATAGTTGAGGAACGGCTCTGGACTTGGTGGACTACCTGTTGCAGATTCGATTAACTCAGATGGCGTCATTACTGACCCTTTGACGTGAATCTTTTCTCTCAACCAATCCAGCATACCAGACCAGTCACCGGATTTGATGATTTCATCAATATCGCCTAGTTCTTCTGACATAGTTTGCAACAACTGAGCTGCGTATAGGTTCCCAAGAGTGTAAGTCGGGAAGTATCCGAATGCACCCATAGACCAGTGGATATCTTGTAGGCACCCTAGAGAATCGTCTGGAACTTCTATTCCAAACCAGTCTTGCATCATCTTGTTCCAAGTCGCAGGGATATCTTCAACTTTCAGACCGCCGTTGAAAATCATCTTTTCGATTTCATAGCGAATCATAATGTGCAAATTGTATGTCACTTCATCGGCTTCAACTCTAATGAAATCAGGCTTCACTTCATTTGCCACCAGATCTAGAACCTCATTGCTCCAATCTGGACAATCAGGGAATTGTTCACGGAACCAAGGCATAGCCACATGCCAAAATGCCGCAGTTCTACCGATTTGATTTTCCCAAAACCGGCTTTGAGATTCGTGAACGCCCAATGAAATCGCTGCTCCAACTGGTGAGAAACTGTACTCTCGAGGAAGCCCTTGCTCATACACGCCGTGGCCCGATTCGTGCATTACTGCGTACAAACAAGAAAACGGGTCTTTTTCATCAAAGCGTGTAGTAAATCTGGTATCATCTGGCCATAATCCTGCACAGAATGGGTGTGTGGAGCGGTCCATTCTACCTGCCTCAAAATCGAACCCCATGGCTTTACTCACCTTGTTGCAGAAGGCTTCTTGTGCATCAGCAGGGAAGGTCATCTCCTCTGGTAATCTTGGAATAACAACATCAGATTGCATAATCTTCGATAGAAGAGGAACTAGCCTAGACTTCAGACCTGCAAATAGTGGGTCATAATCTTCAACCGTCATACCAACTTCATATTCATCCAGAAGCACGTCGTATGGGGTATTTTCACATCCAAGATAGTCTATTTTTTGGCGAGTCAAATCGATTAGATTCTGTAAATGAGGTGCAAATTGAGAAAAATCACTCTCACTACGTGCCTTTTGCCAAGCGATTAATGCTTCACTGCGTGCCTTTGTAAACTCGGAAACGAATTCTGTAGGTAGCTTGACTGCCTCATCGTATTTTCTTCGCATTTCCTTGAGATTGGCGTTGAAATAATCGTCGTGGCCTTCACCTTCGAGGTTAGAAATTAGTTCACCCATTTCCTTATCGATCAGTCTGCTGTGGCGCTGTCCTGCTAACCATGCTAGAATTTCTCCACGTGCTTTTGCACCCTTTGCAGGCATTATTGTTTCCTGGTCCCAGCCTAAATGGCCTTGAATTGCTTCAAACCGGTATAGGTCTGTAACGCGGGTCATGAACTCTTCCTTATCTCCCATGAAACACTGCAAGAGGCTTTTTCACTTCAAGATATTTCTATGGATTCGGGCACAATTTCAAGACTTAGTCGTACCTCCGGTGAACATGGCCTCTCCATTTCGCCGTAAATCTAAGGAGAGGGATAAGACGAAAAAAGAAGATGACCAAGATCTGGAAGAGGTTATCGAAGCAGAAGAGCCACTAGAAGAAAACGTGGCAGAGGTACTTGAAAGTCTAGACCTTGAACAAGCACTCTTTGAATCTGCTAAACGGGTAACTCACACATGCATGGACATCCGCAGAGGAGAAAATGTTCTGATTGTGTGTGACCCAACCACGGGAGAAATCGGGCAAGCTTTGCACCGTTCTGCAACAGAACGTTCTGACCGAGTTCTGTTGATCGTGATGCCAAAAGGCCGCCACCACGGAGAAGAGCCGCCTGCACCGGTAGCCAATCTGATGAAACAACAACAAATCGTGATTGCACCTACAAAATATTCCCTGACTCACACAAGGTCGATTAGAGCCGCACTAAAAGACGGAGCCAGAGTCGCTACAATGCCTGGAATGACCGATGAAATGTTCATCAGCGGAGGAATGACCGCTGATTTCAATCAAATAAAGAAGAGTTTATCTGACCTTTCTAGCACCCTAAGGAGAAAGAAATTGATACACGTCAAAGACTCTAACGGCACTGATATTGAGTTTGAAGTTTCATGGAAAGATTGGAATCTAGACGATAATGGAATTTGTAATCGCCCAAGAATGATTACCAATCTACCTGCAGGTAAGGCATTTGTTTTGCCCAAGGAAGGAACCATGAATGGTACGATAGTAATCGATGGAACATGGGAGTCGACTCTACTTGAGGAACCACTAGAGTTGATTGTTGAAAATGGAATTGTTATCGACATAAAGGGTGATGCAACCGCTGCTCAGATTCGCCAACAATTCGGAGAAGCCGCGTCTAGACTGAGGTCAAAAGACAGAGAATTGGTATGGACTGTAGCTGAATTTGGTTTCGGAATGAACCCTAATGCAGTCATTACAGGTCACGTTTTGGAAGATGAAAAGCTGTTAGGAACATGCTATTTTGCAATAGGAGATAACACGAGCCTTGGAGGTAATTCCGCTGTAGGAATACATGTACCCGGTGTAATCACCAAACCTTCGGTGTGGCTAGATGATACTCAAATCTTGAACGAAGGAAAATTCGTTGACTGATCAACGATTTTGAGTCCCACAAACTGGACAGAATCTCCAATTTGGGTCGACTCCAATCCTGCATCCTCTGCAATGTAGTCCAGAGCGAATTGTAGGTTGCATAGGCTGAGTAGGTTGACCCCAGCCTTGTTGCTGCTGTTGCTGTTGGGCAAGCCAAGCCTGCTGTTGTTGCTGCTGTTGCTGTTGAGCAAGCCATGCCTGTTGCTGTTGCTGCTGCTGTTGAGCAAGCCAAGCCTGTTGTTGCTGCTGTTGTTGCTGTTGCGGCTTAGCAGGCTGAGGATTTTGAATTCCTGCCCTGACAGGCTTAACCGGTTTGGGCAAGGCCATTCTATCAGCAACTGCTGGTTGTGATTTCAATTCATCAAGAGTCACTTGACCATCGCCGTCTATGTCTGCTTCAGAGTGTATCTTTGCAGCCTCTTCCATATCCAATCCAGTAGCCTCTGAGACTTCCTCGACTGAAAGACCACCACTGTTGTCAGTATCTGCTGCTGCAAACGCTTCTTCGAGAGACGCTTCAGGTTCCGGCTCGGGTTCAGGTTCCGGCTCCGGTTCTGGTTCCGGCTCCGGTTCTGGTTCCGGCTCCGGTTCTGGTTCCGGCTCCGAATCTGGTTCTGGTGACATTACGGAAAATGCGCCTGCAAAGGCATCATCAGTTTTCTCCGAATCTTTGCGATCATCAACTTCTTGCTTTGGTTCCGTAACTTCAGGAAGAGGTACTGGTTCAGATGTAGTAGGTAGTGGCACAGGTTCTTCTGCCACGCTAGGCAGAGGCACAGATTCCTGTACAGGTTCAGGTTCTGGCTTAGGAACTTCAACTTCTGCAGGTGCCGGTTTTTCAGCAGCAGGTGCTGGAGGAACATATGATGTCTCGACTGCCTTCGCAGCAGCACTGCCACTGGCTAGACTGGAGACTGGTGTTACATGTCCAGCAACATCGAATGATGCTTGAACTTCTGAGGCTAGCGAGAGAAGAGCATCCTTGTTTGCTGCTGGATTGGTCATCAAGGATTCTACACCCTTGAGATATTTCGTGGCCTCACCTTCGCCCCCTGTTTGTTGAGCGATTGCGAATAATTTCAACAACCTCATTGGGTCAGCGATTTCCTGCAACAATTGTGATTCTGAATCTGAAAATTGACCTTCACTAATCGCTAAGGAGAGTTGTTCTGGCAGGGACATAACACCCAAGTGGCCTGCTACTAAGAAGTAGATTTCACCTCCTTCACAGTTCAATCGTACACTAGCTTCTTCGAAATCAAAATCTCCGGGTTTCAAAACTAAGTCAGAAAGAAGTGAGAAGAACCTTTCAAAGGCATCTTCTCTAGACATTTCCATCATTTGGTGCAGTGCATCTGAGGACTCAAAGACACCAAAATAAGCAGCAGCATCGTCCACTTCAATACCGTCTGGCATTGAGACATCTGCTACATCATCGCTCATCTTTTGACCCCCGTATTTTCCCCGAATTGACTACCCTTCTTGAGTGTGATGTTTCCTTAATTTCACTGCTTAGAGAGATCGATTATCGCTCTAGATTGTGGGGCAGACCAGCCTGTGGTTTGGAGTTGCATCAAGATTGAACGCTCAGAAACTCCACCCTTGAGAGCAGTCTTAGTCCAATCAATCGCCGCTGCTCTGTCCTCCATTTCGTCATGGTCGAAAAGGTCAGGGTCGATAGTAACCTTTCCGCGAGCCTTTGCTTCACTTCCCACAAGTTTACGCTTTGCTACAACCTTCTTTCCTTGTGCAGGGCTGCGCGGAGAAGGACCTCCTCTTGCCGGACCTCTTGGGTCTGGGCCACGCATAGGACCTGCACCTGCTGGGCCTCGTGAAGGACCGCTAGGGGCTCTGGTAGGCCCAGCACCCGGTGGTCCACGGTTTGGACCCTTAGTTGGGCCTGCTCCCGGTGGACCACGACTTGGACCTGGCCCTCCTGGTCCGCGAGATGGGCCAGCCTGTGGTCCACGTTGAGGACCCCGAGTTGGACCAGCTCCACCTGGGCCTCTGGAAGGACCGCTTGAGGCCCCACGTCCTCCAAGAATAGTCGACATGAAATCGTCATCATCGTCGTCATCATCGTCGTCGAACCAATCATCATCGTCATCATCGAAATCGAAGTCTCCTCCGCGCATTCGCGATATAATTACGAATATTAGCACAATGAACAGGAGGCCTCCGCCACCTACTGCAGCATAGAAAATCATTGGCTCCATGCCCATAATCAGTTCTTCATCATCGGTTGGTTCAGCTTCGACTTCCTTCTTACAGCCGCTAGGATAAACCTCTGCTCCAGCAGGGGTGTTAGGACATGCATCTATGTCATCCATGACGCCATCATTATCTGAATCTGATTGGTAAAGTGCACAACCGAAGTTGTCTCTTGCTTGTGCTGTTCTGTCACCAGCTGTGCTTGTGTTTAGACACTGATCGGCATCTTCTCCATCTGGGTTATCTCCCCAACTATCAAGATCGTTATCCGCCCATTGCGTTGGATTTGTTGGGAATTTATCATCTCCAAGNAAATCGCTGTATCCATCNCCNTCACTATCCANNCAACCTAGTCGTGATTTCATTGTGGAATTACCCCAAACATCAGGACAGGAATCTGAGTTATTTGCACCGATGGCCTGTGAATCACCATAGCCATCTCCGTCCTTATCATTCCATTGAGTTGCATCAAGCGGGAAAGCATCTCCTTCGTGTGTGTCGTTTACTGCATCATAGGAATATGGCCCCTTGTATCCATCACCATCAATGTCTACTGCAAGTGCTGCTTCATCTAGGCAACCATTTGCAAGTACTGGAAGACCTACTTCTGTCCCCGGACATTGGTCCATTAGATCGTTTACCCCGTCGCCATCGGAATCCTTCTGAGCAAGGTTACATCCATTTTCGTCTATTGACAAATCTGGATTTGAATCTGGACAAAGGTCTTCTGGATCATTTATTCCATCACCATCAGTGTCAACTTCCTTTTGTGCTGCAGAACATCCATCAGTGTCGACTGCAGTGTTGAAAGGAGTGTTTGCACACTTGTCATCATCGTTGAAAACTCCGTCTAAATCGTCATCTTTCTGAGAATCTGAACAACCTACTTCGTCAACAATTTCTCCCGCTGGAGTATTAGCACAATTATCCATCTCATCGGAAACTCCGTCTTGGTCTTGGTCTTCTTCTTCGCCTTCAATTGGACAACCAATTCCTGGAGAACCGTCCGGCTTTGTTCCATTGATGACCCCATAATCATACGGGCAAGCATCGGGGTCGTTTCCTAACTGGTTATCTCCCCAGCCATCGCCATCAGAATCTGCGACCTGTGTTGGGTCCGCAGGGAAAGCGTCAGTGGAATCCTCTCTTCCGTCGCCGTCAGTATCGATGCAACCATAGTATGGAACAACATTATCTCCAACTGCTGAAGATGTAGAGTTACCATATACGTCAGGACAATTATCCAAAACAAGACCTTCTCGATTCGAACCGTTATCCAATTCTGTCCAATTATTTGGATAACCGTCGTTGTCAGTATCTACAGCTGCTGTAGGGTTGTTTGGGAACTTGTCAGGCAAAGTTGCACCATCTGAGGAATTGTCACCATAGCCATCGCCATCTGAATCTGCCCATTGTGTAGGGTCATCTGGCCATTTGTCTGCACCATCTTCGATATTCCACTCCCTGAATGTTCCAAAGTCGGAAGCATCTGATGCGCCATCACCATCTGAATCGACACAACCTAGGCGGTCGCGCCACGAATACCCTTCAATCCACCAGCATTTGTCTCCAAACTCGACATCTGATTCGTTGTCTCCATATCCGTCGTTGTCATTATCTTCCCACTGCATTCTATTGTACGGGAATAAGTCTGGAACATTTACCTCAGTGACACCTAATACAGTTACATCACAGCAGTCTGGACCGTGATTATCGCCATATGAATCTCGGTCTGTATCCAAAGCTTGTTTCCAATTTGTTGGATATCTATCACCTAAGATTCCATCGTCGACCCATCCGTCTTGGTCGTCGTCATCGCAACCAAGTTGTCCCCACCAAGAGAAACCATCGTCGCTAACACAATCGTCGTTTGCGTCTGACCAACCATCTTGATCGTAGTCATCACAACCGTGCCTATCGAACTTAGAGTGTCCTGAAGAGGAAGGGCACATGTCAGGTTGTGGGCCTTCAGAATTATCTCCATATCCATCTGAATCCGAATCTTCCCACTGGTTTCCAATCATTGGCAAGTCATCATGAGTATCAGGAACTAGGTCTCTGTCCAGGTCACTAACTATTCTCATTGCCAAGAAATTGTTAGTTGATGATTGCGAATAAGCAAACATCAAATTTCCATTGTGAGATTCCATAGGCACCGTATGCTCAGTGCTGATTGAAGTAAAGGATGTGGAAGTTGTAATACCTGACTGGGACATTAATCCAGTAGTCCAGACCAGGTGATTCTGTGCTAGCGAAGAATCTGTGTGTGTGATGTGCCATCTATCCTCGCCGGAGTCTGAAATGACTAAGAAACCAGGTTCATTTCCGGAATCAGGAACATCCATTGAATGTACTACCCAAGTACCTTCACTGTTGTATGCAATTCCTTGGTCATTATTGTTTGAATCATAGAGGATATATCCGTCCTGCATTACCAAAGTGTTGTTCACATTGTTGCTATCTTGTAGCATCCATCTCTGGAATGAATTTGTCCAATTGCCACCGGTTAGATTTCTCTCATGTACCCGCAAATATTCACCATCGAGGACGGAAATTACCAATTTGTCATCGATAATTTCCATTTCAAATGATGCTGTCAAGTCAGCTGCTGTAACGTCAGAAACTGTGTAATTTGTACCATTATATTCGACTAATTGAAGATAAGTTGAGTTATTTGACAAACCGACTTGTGCGAGAATCAAATCGTCATCAGAAGTCCAGACTGAATCAAAATCATCTCCGAGAGTTGTATTCAAAACCGAGACTTCCGACCATGAACTATCCAATGTGTTAAGTCGCACCATGTGGTCATCATCATCGACATATACCAAGCGAGTATTGTTGCTAGAATCAATGTGGATGTGGACAGGATAAAGTACATCGATAGATGAACTTACAAGTGAAGTTGTATACCCATACTCACCTTCTAACGTGTAGAATATTGAGGAATAACTTGGAGAGGTGTGCCCCATTCTCTGCAACCCAGAGGAATCCAAAATTGAGCCCATTTGCTTACCAACACCAGTCCCGGTGTCAAGTGTGAAATCCAGACCTGTGTTTCCTTCAGGAGTCATGGAGATTAGTGCAGAGTTGCCAGATATCATTGATTTTGCTAGGATTGTAGGCTTACCAGCATCCGTGATTCCCATAACTGCTGAGCTTACATCTGTTAGGTACCTGTGATCCCAACGTCCTGCAGATGACAATCCATCGGGAGTATTTTCCAGTACATTGAGGCTAGAATCTGATAACTTAACCATCAATGACGGGCTTCCGCGCAGAGGGGTTTTCAATTCAAGTTCCAATACTTCATTTTCAAATCCGAAGTTGATGTTCTCCCAATCTCTCTCCGACATAATTGTGAGGACTGGGGCGAATTCATCGCCTTGAGTTAAATCCCTAGACGAGTAAAGAATCTCTCCCATTCCATCGCCGTCTAAGTCCATACCCGATAACAAATTCAATCCAACATTCTCTTTGACCGCTCCCTGAACTAATAGTTGGGTATCAGAACGTGGACCATTCTGTGAACCCAAGTAAAGATTCACTGTTCCAGACTTTGATGCAGAGGGATACATCATGAAGAAGTCATCATATCCATCCTCGTTGATATCTCCTGCCGGAGAAATTGTGTAGCCAAGTAATGCGTTAGCGAAAGAGCCCTTCAAAGTCCAATTTGCAACAGGACCTGTAGCTGAACCGCACCACATGTGCACTTTACCTGAATTGTATGGCGTAGTTGATGCGTATAATTCGCTGATGATTACATCATCATATCCATCGCCATGTACATCTCCGACGAAGGCCATCTCAAATCCATACAATTTACCTTGATCAAGAGGTGCATGAGAGGTAATCGGACTAGTGCTAATCCCGCTTGCATTGCCGTAAAAGAATTCTATCGAAGAATAACCTGTGGGGCTATCGGCATCTCCAGTGTTTGAAACGATCATGTCGAGGAATCCATCGCCATTAATGTCGCCACCNGNTGCNATTTGNCTTCCNAACATGGGCCCTGATTCTGTTTGAGTAATGTTGGCATGGAACATCATTGAACTTGAATTGCCCTTCAGAATCATGACTAGGCCATTTTTGACTAATGATGCTAAATCATTGTCTTCGATTAGTTTGTCAGCAACTACTGCCAAATCATCACAGCCGTCTGATTCAACGTCGCCTAGTGAAGTTAGAGACCATCCAAGGTTGTCATCGTCGCTACCGTTCATTTCCCACCAAACGGCTTCAGAAATTCCAGAGGATGACCCCAATCTGATAGAGACGTGTCCCGAATTATTGATCGCCATTCCTGGTTCGCTGGATGCTATGTCATCGAGACCGTCGCAATTGAAATCGCCAATAGCGATTCCAGTCCCTAGATTTGAATCGCTAAACGAGCCTACTAGGATTCTATCCGCTAGTGCACCGACTCCGCTAGCAGAACCATAGTGGATGGAAATTGTTCCATTTCCATCTGGGTCTGTGTAGACTAAATCATCCATTCCGTCACCATTCAAGTCGCCGCTTAGGACTTCTCCTTCAACCGAGTCATCGTCGTAGGTGATGACAGAGGTTGGAGTTGGGTCGATTCGTCCCGTGTCTTTACCTGCAAGGCTGCGAAGAAGAGAAATGTCGTGGAACTCTTGCAATACCCCGCTGTTGTTGGTTATTTCAGAACTTGAATACGCAATTTGTTCGATATTGTTTGAATCTAAATCCATTCCAATCGCATCGGTTATCGAATGGCTTCTAGCCAATACTTGTCGAGATTCCGTCGTTTCATTAAATCTCAATAACTTGACTTCATTCTCTAGTGATTCGTCTTCAGGATGTGTTGTGTAGACAATGTGGAACATATCATGTTGATCAATTTCGAATTCGATATCGGTTCCGATTGGGCCTTCATCCAACACTGTTTGATTCCAATATGCTTTGTTGAACCAAAGGTGGCGCAAGCCATGTGTTACACTATCCTTGAATAGAATCTGAGTCTTAGATTCAGAATCAAACTCAAGATACAGTCCATCTGGACCACCTGCATAAATGTCCTCTGCGATTGTACGAATGTGCCATGTCCTTTGCAGGTACACCGCATTTGGCTCAGCGAGACGAGCTAGTCTGATGTGGCCACCAGTTTCGTCATTTTCGCCATCCCAAATGTCGTAGACGATTTGTATTCGGTCTTGTCCTGTGACACCAATCGCACAACTATGGGTCTGTTCGCCGGACAATTCCTGAACCAATAGGGTGTCTAAAGTTCCGTTTTGGTGGATGGTATGGAAATGAACTTCAGATGTATTTGTCGTACAAACATAGGCAATGCCAATATCGGTAACTACCATGTCAAAAGAGCCGTTGAAGTCTGCATCGAGAACCTCGTGCATCCAATAATCCAAAATCGATTCTCCTCTAACTGTCCAGTTTTTCCCGTCGACATTGATTACATCGCCTTCTAAATCGTGGCCTGAACCGGTAGAGAATCCTATTTCCGAGGATTCAGATGCTTGTTTGGAATCTAATTCAGGGGTTGGAAATTGTACAACTGGAGACAAAATTTGAATCAAAAATAGAGCAAGAATCGTAACAGGTAGTCCCTTGCTCCGCCACGACATAACTGCTCTGACAACCCCCTCCCTACATTACTATTCCCAAAGTTTGAGCAAACGGCCCCCATAAGGGGGCCGAAGAAATCCCTACAAGCGAACCGCTTGAATCTATGAATCATTTCGGAGTTTCATGGCCGGGATGGTTCTAGTTGTTGCNAATGGAGAATGGCCATCAGACGAATTGGTTCAAACCTTACTTGATAATGCTGAATTCACCATTGCTTTGGATGGTGCAGCAGACCGGTTCGATGGTTGGGATGTAGTTGTTGGCGACCTTGACTCGATAGCAGATTCAGATGGAATGGAGAGAGATGATAATCAGCAAAATTCCGACCTCGCTAAAGCTCTAATCGAGTATGAAGTTGATGCGGTTGTTGGGGTTGAGGGCGGACGCCTAGATCATCGGCTTGCAGCCTTTACTGCACTATTCGAATCTGAATCAGATGCAATTCTATATTTCGACGGATGGAGAGCGTGTAGAGTTGCCGAATCCGGATTGGAAGTCGAATTGCAAGAAGGAACAAAATGCTCTTTAATGGCATTTGGAAATGTGGAAAATGTCAATCTGCAAGGGGTGGAATATACTCTATCTGGAGAAGACATTTCTAGCGGCACTAGAGGTGTTGGAAATAAGTCGGTTTCCTCAGAGGTGAAAGTATCACATGATGGCGGAGATTTGCTGTTCATTTGGGAGGCAAATGAGCTCTGATATAATGGGAATAATCTTCCTTACCATCCCACTTTCTAGCCCGCTCATCGATTCTTGATGCCTCGACCGTGGATTCGAATCCTCCCCAATCTTCGATCAGCTTCAATTTCCATGCCGCACGAGCAGAGTGTCCTGGTAGCAAAGTTCTCCACATGCGAGGTATTCTTCCAGGAGTGATTAGATTCACTTGGTCAACAATCGCTGTTGTGCATGTTTTCCCTAGTGTGTGGTACCATTCTGGCGTTTCTGCAAGCGAATTCAATCTGTCACACAATGCATTGAATAGAGCCTTATCTTTTCCAGGAGGAGTTTGAACTCTGAATAGGTGCACCTTGTGCTTTCTAGCGTTTGTTCGCAGATGTAATGCATCCTTCTCAGTTGCCACTAGTAAATACAACTCATAGGCCCTCCATAGCCCGGTCCAAGGGTGGTATCTCTCACCTATTTCGCGCCTTGTTTCGAATGAGAATGTGATAAACTGGCCGTCACTAAACTCGAAGCTAAGCATGGTATGTGCCAGACCCTTGATCTTGTGAAAGTGGTCGATAACATACCACACATCTACTATTTCATCGATATCGACCTTGGTGTTAATCCACTTCGAATCGTGGCCTCTTTTATTCTCCCAAGTAAAATCTCTGACATTCTTTAGAGATACTTTGCTTCCTTTGAAAGTGGCTGAGCCATGTTTAGCACAATCTGCCACCCATTCTCTATCAAGACCTGGTTCCAATGATTTGAGATGAACATATCTCTTCCACATTGCGTTTGTGAACATGATTACTAAACCGGCTCCACTGAGCACCATGACCCAGAAAGCAATGGATTGTAGCACATTACCACCTCTTCCACATCATTGAAGAGCGGTCCCACCAATCAACTTCACCATTGTCGTGCTTTCTCCACAACATTCCATTTTCATCAACATGAGTAGGCAAACCTTCTGAATCAGGCTCTCCCATGTCATCGAGTAATCCACCGAATAATTCGTCATCTTCAGGGCTCTTCATCATCAAAACGAATACTGCAATTCCTAGAACTAGGGACAACATTACAATGCCCCAAACTCCAACACTAGAGGTTTCAGTTTCCTGACCCTTTGAGAGGGCAGGAGCGTCTTCGTCAGAGGATGCCATTTCAGGAGACGGTGTTCGAATTAGCATAGTTCCGCCAGTTGTGCTAATCTCCTCATCGTTGGTAACGGTCAAGAGAATTTTGTAGACTCCAGATTCCCACATCGAACAATCTAAGGAACTAGTATTTGCTATCAAACCGATTGAAGGAGTAATTCTCCAATCCTTGATGTAGTCAGTGTGGTCTTCTCCGGTAGCAGCAACATGAGTAATCGTACAAGGTGTTCCAGCAAGAGCGTCGTTTCCATTCACCTCGATTTCGAAGTTCGGTGGTGGCTTATTCACGATAACAAGTTCCAATGTATCGCTAGTTGTTTGCCCTAATCCATTTTGATAAGTTTCAGAGACAATATAAGTGCCAGCAGGCCAATTACTGCAATCCAATACTTGGTCTGTGTCTAGTACTTTGAAAGGAGTTCCAGTGATTGAGCGAGTCCCTTCGAAATCCCACCTGGGACCTGTTTCATCAACGAAATCTCTAGTGATTTGACAATCATCTCCAGTCTGCATAATCTCGGAACCAGACAATACCAAATCGATATCCGGGGTGGCTAAAGCTGGACTCAAATCAAATGTGCCAATGTTCACAGATTTGAGCAATCTTCCATCCGCATCACTAATTTCTAGCATCAGTGTGTGTTCTCCAGCAGCCCATGAATCATAGGTTAGTGATGCGTTTTCCTGATCTTCAAACGCCATTAGAACCTCTTCATAAACGGTGATTCCGGAATGTTCTCCAATCAATGTGAGTGTCAAATCTACCCATTGGTTTGTTGAGTTGATGACTACTACTACTCTAATCGCATCCATCATTCCATCCTGATTACTATCGAGGCTATCGTTTCGCAAAGCGATTAAATCTAGTCCTGCTTCTGAAAATGGGTCGCTCTCTTCTTCAGCTACAACATTACCTGTAAAGCAAAGCGAGACCATCAAAGCGACCAAGACCCACTCACGCATTTGAATCGCCCCCTTTCTTTTCCTCAACTATTCCTCTCTCTAAGGAGGATGCTGAGCGTGAATAACGAACAATCATTGCCAATCCAGAGGAAAGAAGCATTACTGTTCCTAAAATCATGTATGATAGCCAACTGGAAGCCGGTTCTTCTCCCATAACGGAGAATGCCGCATTCCAACCACCGTATTCGTCTGACCATCCATCTCCATCTGAATCAATACAACCTTGGACGTCTCTAGTTGAGGTTCCCGGCACATCAGGACAGTCGTCACGCTTTGCACCCATTGGAACATCGCCAAATCCATCTTCATCGCTATCTTGCCATTGCAATCTATCGGTTGGGAATGCATCAGCCTCGCCCCAAGGAGAAGCTAGCCAGTTTTGAGAAGGGTCTGACCAACCGTCGCCATCTGAATCTCGACATCCTAGTCTGTCGAAGAAAGACTGACCTCTCTCGTTAGGACATGCGTCTCCTTCATGTCCGTCTGGGTTGTCTCCAAACCCGTCGCCATCTAAATCACGCCACTGAGTTGGCTCGTGGAGGAATTTGTCTCCTTGGTCTGACCAACCATCGCCATCGGTATCATGGCAACCCCAACGGTCACCACCTGCGGTAGGTCCTTGTGAGGTGCCTGGAACATCGGGGCAAACATCCGCAGTGGTTCCACGTGGATTATCTCCTCTACCATCACCATCTCTGTCATGCCATTGAGTTACATCGTCTGGCCAAGCATCAGCCATGCCACCTGGGCTAGCTAACCAATGAGTAGTAGGATCTGACCAGCCATCGCCGTCAGAATCTGGGCAACCCCAGCGGTCCATAGCTGAGTTACCTTCAGTGGCTACGCAGCCATCTCCTCTCCATGCTTCTCTCCAGGTTTCCCCATCGAAATATTCGAGATTGTCACCATAGCCATCGTCATCGGTATCATGCCATTGACTTTCATCATCAGGGAAGGCATCTGCAAATCCATCAGGGTGCGAAATCCACCAATCATCAGGATTAGAATAACCATCCATATCTGAATCTAAGCAGCCAAATCTGTCGGCCCAACTAATCCATCCACTTTCAACTTCTTCAACGGTGCTCAAAGGACACACATCTCCTTCAAAGCCGTTGATGTCATCTCCGTAACCGTCGCCATCAGTATCTCGGTATTGGCTTGGAATCAGTGGGAAATCATCTACTTGAGTTGCTCCATATGAGTTGTTATCTCCCCATCCGTCACCATCAGTATCAAGCCACTGTGTTGGATTATCAGGGAAATCATCTATTTGCAAAGCGCCTTCGCTTTGATTGTCACCCCAGCCGTCATTATCTCTGTCTGACCATTGTGTTGGATTCTCAGGGAATGCGTCGGCACCGTTAGAAGCGGTCCAGTTAGTATCAGGGTCGGACCAACCATCATTATCTGCATCTGGGCATCCAAATCTATCTTCTACAGAGAATCCAGTAACGAAAGGACATGCATCTGGTTGACTAGCATTAGCATACCATACGCCAATGGACCAATTCATTCTAGTTTCATTCCATGAACCATCAGCCCAGTTATCTCCAAACCCATCTTCATCAGTATCATTCCACTGACTTGGAGTGAATGGGAAAGCATCTGCAGAACCATTTGGATGAGCAAACCATGGCTCGACTCCATCTAATCCGCCGGGGTCAGCATCTGACCATCCATCACCATCGGAATCTAAGCAACCAAATCTGTCGAGGTTAGAGTACCCTCTTCGGTATGGACAATGGTCTGGCTCGAAACCATCGAGGTTGTCTCCAAATCCATCATTATCTGAATCGATCCATTGACTAGGTTGAGTTGGGAATGCATCTGCACCGTTGTTTGTGGTCCAACCTTCATCGGGGTCCGACCAACCATCTGAATCTGTATCGGGACAACCTTGGCGGTCATTGGTTGAAGTTCCCGGTACCAATTCGCAATCGTCGTCATTGTCGACAAATCCGTCTTCATCAGTGTCGCGATTATCTTGATTCAATGAAGGGGTTAGAGTGTAATCGACACCATCGTTACACCAGCTATCTTTACCCTTAATCTTGACATAAACCCAACCGGATGTTGGCATTGTTGTAGAAAGTGTAGTAGAAGAACCTGCATCGCTCATTGCTTGACTCGCTACTTGAGCGCCGTTAGAATCATGAAGCGAAAAATCTGCTTCCCATCCATCACCTGGACACCACCAAGCGCCGTTGTTCATGGAACCAGAAAACCCGACTTGGACAATGTCTCCTTTGTAGGCGTAAATCTTCCACCAGTCTACTTCATCATTAGGTGAACAGCCGTCGTCATAGCAAACATAACCATTGGTAGAAACACCATTTGTGAGCACATTCGCTGTTGAAGTATCATTATCCGCCTGCACTGCGGGTAAAAATGTCAACAAGGACACTGCGAGGAAGCACACCACCCACTGCTCCGCGCGCATGTGCATGCATGCGAGGGTTTGGTTTTCAAGACAACGCCGGCAAAGATTTGTACAAATCGAAATTATTTTTCGGCTCGTTTCGCAATTGCGCGGTTGAAAACTGCAACATAATCTGATGCATTATGTTCGTAGGTATAGTGAGAAAGAACCCTTTCTCGCCCCAAAATCGCCTTCTTGGCTGTTTCTTCACTGGCTAGCATTTCGTTGACACATCTTGCCAAATCTTCAGGCTTGCCACGTTTGAATAATCCACCGACCGATTCATCAACCATTTCTGTCAATGGTTCTTGGTCAACCGTTGCAACCGGGGTACCACTAGCCAATGACTCCAACGGAATCAGGCCTTGCCCTTCGTAATATGAAGGGTAGACCACTAGATCGGCTGAGCGGAAATGTTGTGCAAGTTCCTCGAATGAAAGGCTGCTTTGAATGTGAATTGAATCCGAAATTCCAAGCTTTTTCGCATTTTTCTCGAGACTAGATTTCATATGTCCACGTCCGACAATCACCAATTTTGTATTTGGATTGTCTTGCAAAATTGTCGGCATTGCTCTTAGCAAGGTCATGTAGCCTTTTCTAGCAACCAATCGGCCGACTGCGAGTAACATCGGTGTATTGGTATTCGCAGAATAATTGAGTGATTCTTCATCATCACAACCATATAACTGTCTAATTCTTTCATGCTCTAACTGCTCGGCTTCATCATCTATGTTTGGTGGACGGAACACCTTGTGGTCACAGCCCCAAAGAATCACCTCGCAGTCGAAGTTTTCGTCAGGTTTGTACCATCTTTGGAACTCTTTGAGTGTAGATTGGGAATTTGCAACGCAGATACTTGACTCTAGGATTCCTGCTCTTTCGTATTTTGAGTACCAGCCAGCAGTTGTGAGAATCGCGAGGTCGTTTGGATTCTTCCAAGTGGCTGATTCTTTAGCCGCAGCTGCTCGTTTGACGCCTTCCTTTTCTCCTAACCATGAACCGTGTAGGCAAGACACAACAGGCGCAATATTTTGCTCAAGCCATCTGAACTCTTTACGCTTCCAAGAAACTAGTGGAAGATGGGCATTGATTATGTCAACCGGTTTTTTTGCATGCAACTTTTTCAGAGCCTTGATCGCACTCTTGCCGTATGAACGAGTGAACGCCATTGGTAACTTCGCCCATCTCACTGGGATAACTTCTACGCCTTCTTGAGAAGGCGCTTTCTCATGATGTGAACGAGTAATGATTGTGACCTCGTGGCCCAATTGAACAAAGTGTCCAGCCAGGTGGAAAACCACCGAGCCGATGCCTCCCCAACGAGGAGGATATTCGCCGGACACTATGGCAATATGCATGTCGAACAGTACTCCGACTTCGTAATATGATAAATAATCCAATGGATAGGTGCCTTCAAAACGAATTCTTGAGTCCACGCACCATGGCGGACAAGTTACCTGTCTCTGTCACCATCATTCTTCCCACTCGAAATGAGGAAGAAGCACTCGGCCCTACGGTGGATTCTATCCCAAAGGATTGGTGTGATGAATTAGAAATCATGATTGTCGATGGTAACTCTACTGACAAGACTAGAGAAATTGCCCTTGAGAAGGGAATTCGTGTACACTTAGAGCCAAGGAAGGGATACGGCAGAGCATACAGAACAGGATTCGTTGTCGCCAAAGGAGACATCATTGTAACCATGGATGCAGACTGCACTTATCCTGCCGAAGTCGTTCCTGACCTAGTAAAGAGGCTCATTGATGAGGACCTAGATTTCATCACATGTGATAGATTGACTCTTGCTGAAGAAGGTTCGATGTCCGGACTTCACGGATTTGGCAATTGGATGCTTTCATTCAACGCAAGGCTAGCTTTCGGATATGGAATCAAAGATTCTCAATCCGGAATGTGGGTTTTCCGTAAATCGATTTTCGAGAATGAAAAGATGCGCCCTACCAATGATGGAATGCCACTTTCTGAAGAAATGAAAATCTTGGCTAGAAGGGTTTTGGGCAAGAAAAAGGCAATCGAGGTTTCGGTTCCATACCGCCCGCGTGTTGGAGAAGCAGAAATACACACATGGGGAGATGGGTGGAAGAATCTGAAATTCATCTGGGCAAAGAGATTCGGTCTAAATCGAACTCGTACCGAATGGGGCCCACTCGATGACAACCCGGATTCTCTTAACGGGGACATTCCTGAACAAAAGTAGTCACAATAATTGTGGCTTCTCTATTCTGATTCTATTGGAATCAGTTTTCTAATTCTTCTGGGTCGTATTCTTTTGTTTCTCCACCAAATACTCCCCAGGAATCAATCAGATCTAGGTCTGCTAAGCGCTTTCTTCTACGAATCACTAGCCAAGCCAATAGTAATGCTACGAGAAGGAATGATGCGATCCCTCCAGCTACAATATACAGCGAACTATTGTCGGTTTCTTCTTCGATGAAGTCCAAATCGATGGTCATGAAGTCGATTGTTTCACCATCTACTGCTGTCACTTTGAGTTGTGCTTTACCGCTTTCTTGGGCGATGACATCTATCTTTCCAACCCATATGCCATCACCATTATCATCACTCAAATTGAAATTCCAAACCTGTAGATTTTTGGTGATTGTTGCGGTAACTTGCGAAGTGGTTCCGTCAGGGTCATCCAAAGCAATACTAACGGTTACATTAGTTAGTTCATCGACTAAAATGAACTTCGGAGATGCGGTTAGATTAGAAAGGTCGGGGCTACTTGATGCCACTGTAATGTTGATGTGAGATTCATCATAACCGCCTCTCCTATCTTCCACGAACAGAGATATGTGGTGAACTCCTGGAAGTAGGTTAGTAGAATGGAACTCTGAGTTAGAGATTACAGTGGGGTATAATTCACCGGGGACATGAAGTCTCCATTCCCTGCGCGTGATATCGTTATCAGCATCATTAGTCCCATTAGAATCCAAGATAATCAATTCTCCTGGCTCATAGAACTGATTGTTCATTGGCTCATAGATTACTGCTTCAGGGTCAGATTCAACAACTTGTAAGCTAATCGTTTCTTGTCTAGACAGACCGGTTTCATCTGTCAAAGTAAATGTCAAGGAATGCTGTCCTGCGACTAAATTAACCCCATGAATCTCCAGAGGGTTTGAATCTGTCAATATTGTTCCAGAAATATCGCTTGTCAGATTAAATGTGAAATTGTCACCATCGTAGTCAACGCTGTCTCTCAAATCAAATTCAATCAAATCACTGGAATGATATCCTTGGGCTAAATCTGGACTATCCAAATCTAGGACAGGTGCAGAAGATGCCACGTCTACAATTACACTAGCCTCAACTGGCGAATTTATTCCATCATCCATTGTCAGTGTAATCGTATGAACTCCGTTCGTCAAATAGCTCTCGAAAATTAACCAATCCGAGCCATTTTCTTGGAGGATTCCATCGATGCTCGACTCCCACTTGTAAATCAGGTACTCAGAGCCAGATGCAGGCTCATTATCTGCACAGTGCCAAGAGATATTGGTTGGGAATGTTGCACAAGCGCTATCCCAATCTCCTGAGCCAGAAGCATTGAATTCAAACAAATTGCTAGAATCATAATTTGTTCCTGAAAACGGAGTGTGAATAACCGCTCGCGGTGGGCTGTTTTCAACAATCACAATTTCTGTAGCAATGCTGGTCGAATTGATATGTTCCATGCGTCCATCATTGACACTCAGGCTAATGACGTGTGTACCTCTTGAGAGGCGTCCTTGCCATGTGCTTTCATTGGAGATAACACCATCCAATGAGCTCTCCCACAGGTAGGTGATTTCATCTCCTTCCGGGTCGATTGTTGTGCTGACTAAATCAATCATATCTTCAGATAGGTTACCTGCTCGAACTACATCGAAAGATGCATTTGGCATCTCGTTAAACAACTCGACAGGAATTACCCATTCACTTGGGTTATTGATACCATCAGAAACCGAGAGCGTTAGATCAAATGAATCAGAGGTCGCGTTAGCGAAAGAAAGGAAGCCTGTGCCGTTGTTACAATCACTAACTTGGACAGAATTTCCTAACCAACTCCATGAACATGACAGAGTATCATTTTCAGGGTCGTATGTGCCGCTTAGATTGTACTCAACAGGCTTGGTTATTGGGGAGATTAATTCTCCCCATGGAGAGAGATTTGGGTCTGTATCTACCACAATAATTGGTGGTTGATTGGATAGTTCAATCGTTCTAGTTTCTTCTACGCAATTCCCTTTGTCATCACATATTTCTAGAGTAATATCGTGAATTCCATCGCTCAAAGCTATGACTGGTGCAACTATTCCATTTACTGTAAACTCCGATGTTTGACCTTGCAGTAATTCTCCATCCAATGATGAAGCCCATGTAAATGTCATAATGTCATCATCTAGGTCCCAAGACCTAGATGCATTGAACAAAACCTCGCTCTGTGAAGGGAATACGGCCTGGTCTAGGGGTGAATCCCACATGATGAATGGAGCTTGGTTCTCAAGCGGTAGATGGCACCAAACCATTCTATCTTGTGAAAGGGAGATGTTGGTTGAGTTAGTGACTCCATCATAACTGCATTCAACGGTTACAGTAGTGTATGGACTCTGACCTAGGCTGTTGTATTTCTTTCCCCTCAGGTCCGGGAATATTACAGTTCCAACATCATTTGTAGAATTTCCAATCGTAGTTTCAAGTTGGTCGAAATCAAGAGAAACCGATGCCGCAGGCACACCATTGGAATTGTTATTGATTACCCAGACTTCAACATTCCATGCCTCCTCTATCCACCCATTGCCGTCGATTGACGCATTGTCATAATCGATGTTTGAGGGCTGATGAAGATGCAGATGAGAGTTAGTGTCGACAACGAACTCATGCGACCCTAAATCAGCAAGGCCTGACCAATTTAGTTCAACATTTGTGAATGTCAGGTTTCCTGTACAATCGTTAGTTATTCGATTACTTTGACCTGATAGTTGGTCGTGATTGGATAGAGCAAGACAACCAGTTCCAGAAAAATTAGCATTGGACAAAATGCTGGTTCTCTCAACATTGTGGTCTGCATCCCAAACTAATCCTTCATGAGATCCATGCATGTCAAGGCCATCTATCTCTCCTTCCGCTCCTGTAATATCGATTGCTGGACCGCTGTGATTTATCCAAGCCTTGATGTTGTTCAAGTGGAACATTCCACCTTGAACACCAATATCCAAACCACTGTTGTTGATTGAAATTGCAGGACCTGTGACTGGGTCAAGTACTTCCAAATCTTCCAAGTAAAGGTCGACTGAATCTATTGCGACTACACCACGATAGTCACCACTTGAGGTGCAGTTTGTGCACCTAACATCTCCTGAAGATGATTCGATGTCATTGGCACGGTCGAATTCTAACCCTGCATCGCCGTTGAGAGAACTTGTCAAATTGGAAAGGAAAACGTATCTCGCATCATCAATATGAACGCCTGAATCGGCATTGTCATGCAAATCTAGGCCATCGACAATAGTTGCAGCGCTCTCAAGATAAAATCCCTCTTGGCCATTATGGTGTAAGTGCCAATCACTACCTTGAATGGCGCCTCCACTCTTTGCGAATACTCCTGGTCCGGTTGAATTTGCAACATCTAATCCGTTGAATTTAGCAGCGAAATAGGAAGAGCGTACAGAGATACCTGCTGCATTAGCTCCTGTACCGTCTCCGCCAGTATTATTGATTGATAGGTTTGTGAAAACAGTAGATGAATCCACGAAATACAACTGCACACCAACCGCATCATTATCTTCTAAATGAGCATCTTCAATCCAAGCACCTGTGGCATTAATTTCGATTGTAGAAGTTGCAAGGCCAGGGGTTTTTGCCTCAGGGCCTCCTGTGCCGCTAATCTGCAATCCTTCGATGATTGCGCTCTGGTAATTTGTGTAGTTTGTACGGTCTTCCTTATCCAAAATCATGGCCTTATACATCGAGTTCTTGATTTCTAAATCTCTCATCACCGCGCGTGTAAGAGAACCATCGTCAATATGGCGAATAATCGCTCCGTGGTCTGCTCTATCGACCAATGTATTCTCAATAAGTGGAACACTATCCTCTACCCAAATTCCTGCAGACTGGGCCAAGGTTGCACCGGTGATATTGGTCAAGGTTAGATTTCTAATCAATCCACCAGAACTTCCCCAAACATTCAGGCCTCTCGTAACTGCATCGTTTACAGACAGGCCATCGATATTTGGTGCTGACCCTGCACCGATGGACAAACCGATTCCATACCTCCAATAAGTAGGGAAATTCCAATCCTGTCCCGCTTCATCAATCACTAGATTGCGGATTGTCGGTGTTGCTGAATTGAACAGATCTACTCCTACATCATCTGGATTCCAAATTGTTACATTTGCAAGATAGGGGTCTGAACCGTAGACTGTAATTCCATATGTAGCGTGAATGATTGAAGCATTGTCTATTTTACTACCTCTTCCATTTGACGAGGAATTGAATTGAATTCCCATATGGTCTCCTCCGCCTGAATAATCAAAGTACACTGGGCATGTAGAAGTCCCCTCTACGGTGATTCTTCCTTCAACGTAAATCCTAACTCCACTAGACATGGTTACGTTGGTACAAGGGGAAATTACCAATTCATCGGTTACTGGAATAGTGTGATGATTGTTCAAAACAACGCTACCGGACCAAGTTGTTTGAGCTCGCCCGCTAGTTTCGCTAATTTCTGTGTCAGCCAGCAGCATTGGGGATTGAACTGATAGTAAAAACATAGAGATGAGGAAAAAGGCACACGACGCTTTAGTCCTCAGCATAATTACAGACACCTGACCTATACCATTAGAGTGTTCCCCTTCTCGATTCACAAAAATCGTGAGTGAACTCTAGATTAATTGGTGCATCAACTCTGTTGCATCTTTTGCAGCATTGGGGCACAGAGAAGTCTTCCATAGTGAAATTGCTTCAGCCATCGAAGAGAATGGATTGTGTGTTTTGTATATGGCTCTGTAATACCAAATCATAGCAGCAATCCTGCGAGCAGAAGTTAGGTTTGTTTGAGAATCTGCACTTGGTAATTCGATTTTTCCCAGTATGGATTCCGCTCTAGATTTATCGCATTTATCGAGCAGAGATAATTGTAGCATCTTAGCTCGAAGCCCTGTTCTAGAAAATGCATTTTCGATTAGCTTCTCAAAAGATGGCGAGTTTGGGGCTATCTCTGCAATATCAGCGCGTAGATTCATCGCTATCAACTGAGGGTCTTCACTATGAGATAATGATTCCAAATTTTCACGTATAGATTTAGCCTCAGACCAATTTTCTTCAGCGATAAACCAAGCATGGCGGATGTGAGCAATTGCAACCAAGACCACTTTTTTCATTTCATCATCGACAGAAGATATGTCGATTTTTTCCAATAACTGAATGACTTCTGAATTCACATTATTCCCAGGCAATCTATCATCCAGTCTTCGAGTTGCTTCAGATAATAACAAACGTAAGTCCGCATCACCAGGAACCTCGACTTCGAAGTTACCTTCCAATAATGAAAGCGAGTATTCCAAGTCAGGTGCATCGATATTGGAGAGATGTTCAGATGCAATGTCACCTTCACCTCGCTCGATTGCAACCATGGCCGCCATTCGGTGCAAAGACGGAGTGGGATGTCGGAAAATCGCATCTCCAATCAATGCGGCTAATCCAGCACTAGAACGCACCATGAGTGATTCTGCATTGCGTATCAATAGTGATTCTACGTCCCCCCCAGAGTTCAGAACATGGTGCATTTCTACCAATCTAGCGAGGTCGCCTTCTAATTGCGCCCAATAATTAGCAGCATTTGCATGGTCCTGTTTTGACAACATCGTAGAGCGAACATTGCGAACTAAGTGGTGTAATTCTACTCCGGATTCGAACCATCTTAGTAAGGCAAAATCGTCTAATTCCAAGAGGTATTGTTCATGCTGTAAAAACTCGCATGGAACTGGAACAGGTAGTAGAGATAGTTCATCAAGAACTTTGATCTCATCTCCTAGATTCGATAGAACTACTTCTTTCACCCACTCTTGTAAATCCGCACCTGCTTCAGGCAAATTGGATTTTTCATCATGCATTTGCAAAGCTAGAGGNTGGCCCCCTAGGCGCTGTACTACAAGTTCACGATTCTCCAAATGTGGAGGCAATAATTCCACAGCATCTGAGATTTCTAGCGGAGGAACATCGATTATCTCAAACCCCTCACTAATTGGCAGTGGTGCTCTGCTCGCCATGATTACATGTTCTGCTTTACCGACAAAGATTTCCAAACGGCCTAAATGACGTAAACTGATTTCTTGCAACTCATCAATAATCAAGACCTCGTTCTTGGTCGAATTCAAAGCCGCTGTTTCACTGCTAAAATTAAGACTCCAATCGTTGAAAATTTCCACTATATCCTTGAATGATTCCATAGTTGCAAACCTGACAATTTTTCCATCTCTAACCAATTCATCTGCGATACCTCGCAGCAATGAAGTCTTGCCAATACCTGGTAGGCCTGTCAGAATAATCTTCTTTTTATCCTTCAATTCTTGAATCAGTGAATCCCTGCCTCGCAAGAAAGTTTGGCTTGGGGGACTTCCGAGTAATTCTCCCACCTTCTTAACAGAAGGTGTCTCGATGCCCTCACATTCTGCACGACCCGCTTCAGTGATGTGGTAGACTTTGCGTCTGCGACTTCCTCCGCCGATAACATGAGCCTTTCTCTCTGTGATCAAATTCTTCTTTACCAACTCATACAATGGAGCATGAAGTGCTGAGCGCACTACTCCCAGGTATTCGGAAAGTCCTGGTAGACACAACTCCCGAGGCACATCCCAAGCGGACTCTAGGCTTGATGGGAAGGTGGCTAATCGGGCAAGAATTCTTGCCTCGGGACCAGTCACCATGTTTGTTTGCTGTCGCTCATCAATGATGTTTGTTGCCCTTCCATGATTGCGATGTATTCTTGATGGAATGTCACTACAAGAGTATCATGCCGGTTACTCTGGACAAGGTGGATTTGCCGGCCAAGCCGGGTGTCTATCTGTTCCGAAACTCCGAACAGAGGGTGCTTTATGTTGGAAAAGCGACAATGCTCTCGCAAAGAATACGCTCCTATTTTTCATCAAATCCAGACCGTGCTATGATTCCTGAATTGGTTAAAAATTCGGATGACATAGAATGTATAATCACCAATTCTCCTCAAGAAGCACTGATTCTCGAAAGGCAACTGATTAGACAACACAGGCCAAGATACAATTCAATGCTAAAGGATGACAAATCATATCCTTTCCTTGCACTGACAAAGGAAGAGTTCCCTCGCATACTGTACACTAGACACCCTCCAAAGAACTCCTGGCGATGGGGGCCATTCCCCAATGCAGGAGCAGCCAAGCAAGTCGTTCAATTGCTTCGCAGGCATTTCGGAATTCGTGATTGCAAAGAATTGCTTCCACAGGGGTGTCTGGCCATGCACATAGGATTGTGTGCAGGTCCGTGCATAGAAGCTGGAGATTACGCTCAGCGTGTCAAGAATGCAAGGAGGATTCTAAATGGTGATGCCGGGGATTTAATCGAAGAATTGGCAACTGAAATGGATAAACATTCCAAAGCCCAAGAATACGAAATTGCTGCTTCGATTAGAGATACGATCAAAGCCGTAAGAACGGTNACTAGCCAGCAAGTAATCCTATCAAAAGTATATCGAGAATGCGATGCNATCGGNATNGGAATCAAGGGNGACTTAGCNGCAATCGTCGTGATTCATGCGGATGACGGGGTAATCAAAGGTCAGGAATCTTGGCCGCTGATCCATCGAGGTGATGAAGGAGATTCTATTGCAAGATTTGTAGTGGAACATTATGCAAATCGAAGACCACCCAAGATTCTACTAACTCCAATTCCACTATCTGACACAATACAAGACTGGCTCAATGATAGAAGAGGCAGTAATGTGGACGTTCGAGTTCCTATGCGGGGAGATTTTGTCACTTTGACAAATTTGGCAAGACAAAATGCAAGTATGCAGGTCGAGAGAATGTCAAATAAAGCATCTGGCTCATTAGAACAAAGAGCCGCGGATGAGGCTGCAGCATTGCTTTCAATGGATTCTTTAGATCACATTGTCTGTTTTGATATGGCCCAATTACTAGGAGATTCAAGAGTAGGAGCAAGCGTTTGCCTGCGCAATGGTAGACCGGCCAAAAAAGAATATCGAACTTACACCGTTAAGGGAGATGCTATGGACGACTTGAGAATGATGAAAGAGGTCGTTGAAAGATGGATAAAAAGAGTCGAGGATTGGCCTGATTTATTATTGATTGATGGAGGAGAAACTCATCTTGCAATCATTGCAAAACTGTTGGAAGAACATGGAGTCAGAGACAGGATGGAGTTGGCAAGCCTAGCCAAGAGAGAGGAAACAATTCACAGAGAAGGGCATGAAGATATTATTCTCGACCGCAGGGGTAGGGTTCTAGTTCATGCAAGAGATGAAGCGCATCGCTTCGTGAACAAATTCCATAGGAAGAATAGAGCGAAAAAGCGGTTATCTGACCCATTGGAAGGAGTCAGTGGATTGGGAGCAAAGAAACTACAATCACTCATCCGCCACTTTGGTGGCAGACAGGGCATCAAACATGCATCAGTTGCAGATTTGAAGACTGTCCCCGGCATTGGGCCTTCACTAGCACAGCGAATCTTTGATTCACTAAACTAATTCCAGGGCTCGTCATCATACATCGCTAGGTCTTTGTCATCATCGTACAAATCGAAGGCGCCACTACTAGTTGCTGTAGGGTCATAACCCGCACTGAGAGCAGCGAAATCAGAATCCGATAGCCCGCCTTTACCTGAACCTGCTGAAACAACCTTTGTCTCGGCAGCAGCTGCCAGTTCTCGCTTACGCTTCTTCTTCTTTCTTCTCGCTCGAACTCTCCACACGATAAGTGACAGAATTATCGTAGGATAAATCCAGATTTGTGATAGTACGTACCACCATGAAACCTTGACACTGAAAGTAATCTCTTCACCAGCAGTTAGTGATTCTAGTGAGAGAGTAATTCTTTGTCTACCATCGACTTCGTCAACCCTCTCCCAACCGTTAGCAGTCTGGAAATTTTCTAGAGTAATTCCATCAGGCATCAAGAAGGTTACATCGCCTCGAAGGTCAGAATCTGTTTCTTCATTCAATTCGATATCTGCAGATTCGAAAAAGAAATCAAATGGCTCACCATTGTTGTCTATATCTAGACCGGAACCACTCATCTGTAAGGATTGCAAGCCGACGTTTGTCAATAGGTTTTGGAAAGAATTTACTGCATTGATTAACGGTGACTGAAATGCGGTTACTACTCCTACGGTAGGCTCTCCGTCAATGATTCCATTCCATCCATTTGTTACTCCCGCTTCGAATGTAAATTCGGGTATCTTGACAGATAACCTGATTGGAGTTTCGTCACCAATGGAGGTACCTATGCCGCCTAAGTTTTCCAAGGAAGTTATGATTTGGATTCCTGACAAATCTATCTCTACAGCATCTTCTTCGTTACTTGCTTTTTCTGCTGAATCATGCAATTCATTGGTCAGTTCAGTTCCAATATGTTCAACCATTGCTTCTAATCCTTCGGTTGTGAATTCTAAATTATAATCTTCAAAATCCACCATGTCCACATCCCGTGTTATTGGTTCAGCAAGCCTACCTGCAATATCGAGGCCAAGCCTGATTAAATCTGAAGGTATTACTTCCAACCTAACTGTAGTATTGTCAGATTTTAACTCATCGAGAACCTCGTCTGGGATTTTGATTCGATAGACATCTACTGTCGCTGAAAAAGATGCTGTCAAGTCAACACTTGGGCCCCACTCATTGAAATTTAAGTCGCTGACATCCAGTTCAACGTCCAAATCGATACAAGACCAATCCGCTTCATCCGCAGAGCATATCTCTTCACCATCCGAGTCAAGAATTGCATGCCTTGGGTCGTATGAATTAGGGTCTCCAATTGAGATTGCTAAGTCATCTACTCCATTGGACCTTTCAACTAGAACGATTGATCCGTCACCTGTGGCTGTCTGAAGCCATTGTGGCAAAATCAGTTCAAGTGTCAATTCTGATGGAGGTAGGTCATTTGGAATCATGTCTTGAAGCAAATCTTGGCCAAATTCTGTTTCAATTGTCAATCCAGAATCTAGTATTCTCTGTAAATCGCTCTCTTGTATAACATCGAGGAGGCCGGTCGAATCGTCAACCTCTTGCTTGAGTAAATCCAACATGCGCAATTCAAAGGTGTTGGAAGAAGCCCGCAGGTATATTGGATGACTACCATCCATTGCATTTGGTCCTTCTACACAATAGTAGACTTGGGTGCCGGGGGGCAATGTTTCCGGGCATGAAGTGTGAGTGAAGTTCAGCCCTCCTGCCGGTTCTGGAATACCAACGGGGAGTGATTGAGATACCCATGAAGGATTGCCTATTGTTACATCCCCAACTCCAGGAACTGCGCTCTCAATCGCGTCTCCAACCAAATCCATCGGGAAATTATTTGTGAAATTATCTAAATCAACCAAGTCGCTTTGATATGCCAATCGTATTCCATCAGATGTGACCCATGGAATCTGAGCATTCTCGGTCACATCAACTAGTGATATTCCCCAATCACTCATCGTAGCCTCATCAATGTGGTTTATTCCAGCTACAATGTCTATCCAAGCAGAATCTTCGTCGGACAAATCAAGAGTTACATGGAGTGTAATTCCAGTGTCTTCAGGACCTATCTCAACACTGCTTGTTTGAGTCGAGTTTCTGTGCCCAATCTCCACACTTGCGGTTTGAGTCAACCTCTCTCCTCCAATTGGAGCATCCAGATTATCAATTTCCCATTGTGCAGCCATGTAAGATGGTGGTCCCTGTTTGATTACTCGAGTTCCTTCAGAATCCACAGACTTGACTGTTGCAAAGTCTGGCGGATTTATCACGAATACCGAATTGTGCCCTGGTTCACTGAATAAGTCGAAATTGGAGGTAATGTCTGAGCCCATTACTAGCATACCTCGGTAAACTCTCTCCAAAGTTAGAGGGTCAACACTACCCAAATTGAAAGTCGAGGTTGACAGAGTCACGCTTGCCGTTACAGAGAAGCAAATTGGAGGGTCGAACACATTGTCCGATAGTCCTGCTTCAGATGCAGAATCCATGCTCGGGTCATCGGTACAAGTGGTAGTTATTCCAGAATTGGAAATCGAGTTAACATAATCTGTTGATATTGAATTCACTGAGCCAAATCCACTGGATAGTAAATCTTCTATCGTGTCATTTACTTCCAGAATCAACTTATCTCTGACTGTTGGAGTACCCGGTCCGGCTGTAGTTTGGTCGAAGTAATTACGAATCAAATCCGCAGGAGCACCGTCCTGTGGACTCATTCCCTCAGCTGCTAAAGCGGCGTTAAGCAACGCCCCATCTAGTCCCAATGTAGAACGGTTGAACTCATGCAATGCCCAAGACATTTCCATATTGATTGTCGAAGTATCGACTAGATCGAATTCATAAATCCCTTCAATCCAATCCTGTTGATTCTCAGTTCCATCATCTGCTTTATCCCATGTATCACAAGTGCCACCATTCAATGTACAAGCTTGCATTCCTGTTGCGCTTGCTAATGGTGCCAATACAGATATTGCAAATATACTGGCCAATGAAAATGCGAGAGCCCTATTCATACTAACATATACTGTGTAGACTGGGACATTTAACATGCTTTGCCCCTTACACCTGAATATGCCAACCTCTTATGCATACTTATGCAGCAGAGGCGATGCATCAAAAGAATATGACAGATTGAAGCATGAAGGCCTGTTAAACAGAGACCTGAAACCGATGCCTCATGGCGAACTAATCGCTATACCTGTTACATCTGGTGATTTGGAATTGAATTTCCAAAGTGTGGCGAGGCACAACCCTCATGATTCACTGAAAAAAGTTCTAGCAGACCCGCCAAAAAAATGGGAGAGNCTCGGAGACCTAGTCATCTTCCAACAAGGAACTGACACAACAGATTGGCCATTGGCCGAAGTTGCTGAAGCGCTAAATTGTAGTCGTGTAGCTATTCAAAATGAGATAGATTCTGGGATTGAGAGAAAATCACAACTCGATTTGATTCATGGCGATGATGGCTGGGTCGTTCATCGAGAAAACTTCGTAGATTACGAATTTGATGCTACTCAAGTCATGTTCTCATCGGGTAATGTGACTGAAAGAAAACGAATGGGTGACCTCCAAACAGAGGGTGAAATCATTGTGGATGCATTTTGCGGAATTGGATACTACACTTTGCAATTCTTAGTTCGTGGTAAGGCTGAGCATGTGCATGCGTGTGAAATAAATCCAGAAAGCATAGTTGCTCTGGAAAAAGGGCTTGCTAGAAACTCTGTGAGTGATAGATGTACGATATATCCAGGAGATAATCGACAGACATTGAAACAACTGCGAGGGATTGCAGATAGAGTAATTCTCGGTTTGATTCCATCTTCGATGAATGCTTGGGGACTTGCTATTCGCTGCTTGAAAGATTCAGGAGGAATACTCCACATTCACATGAATGTTCATGAAAACGAAATCGATGATTGGGCAGAAAAAACCGCTGAATGGTTCGCAACGGCCTCCGGCAAATCAACAAAAATAATCCACGTTGAGACTGTAAAGCAATATTGCCCACACATAATGCATGTTGTCCTAGATTTAGAAATCAACTAAGATTCATCATCAAGCAAAATCGCATCTGGTTCATCGATGCGATTTCCTGCATAGAACACATATCCAACAATTCCCAGTCCAACCAAAACGATTGATACGGTTACTTTGCCCGCAGTTGTTGATAGGAACGATTGTGCTTCTGACTTGGCTGGTTCATCGGCGTATGGAATTACACCGATCATTTCCACGCTAGAAATGTGAACTTCCCAAATTGGTCGGCCAGCTGAAGAGGCAGGGTTGACAACTATCTCCTCGCCACTTGGGTCATCAGTAGTTGGAACGGTTGCAATCGCTCTTACATGGCTCATTCCATTTCGTACAATTCCGAATGTGACGTACCCTTCATCATCTCGATTTTCAGGATCTAATCCGTGAGCTTCTGTTTCAGCAATATACCATTGAGAATCGGCACTATCTGGGTCCTGGCTGCGAGCCATACCGATTGCACCATCAACGTGTGATAGATTTTCGTGGTGCTCCATATCCACTGTTTCACCAGTTCCACCACTACCACATTGAAGATTTGTAGCAGGATAGATTCCAACTGTTTTGCAGGTTGGGTCGCCAGCTTGTGTTACGAAATCATCGATTACTCTGTGGAAAAATATTCCATTGTAAATCTCATTCTCGACATTTTTGATCATGTTTGTAGTAGTATTCGGGGCCCACTCTTCGAACAATTCGATGATAATTTCACCCTGTACTTCCGATGCCAAGTGACTTGGTTTGTATGAAACTTTGATCTTCAAAACAGCGTCGCCAGGACGTGGGTCATCCATGGGTGAGCCTTCTAGTTCAGGACCATCGTCCCATTGGGAGACATCAACTTCGACTTCTCTCCAAGACTCGTTTCCGGTCTCGTAATTTGCTCCAACAACAGGCGCGAAAAGCAGCAAACACAGGAGTACTGCTACGGCTCGCATGATTGACCGAGTAACTCAATCTATGAAATCATTCTTCTCTAGATTTCCTTGCATGTTTGAAAGATAGAACACAGATGTAGGTATAGACTGAACCTGTGATCAATAGCATCAACTTGGATGCACCGGCCGCAGGTAGGGCGAACGCACCCTCATCGCTTAACATTCCTCTAATGAAGTCTAATCCGCCTAATGCGCAAAGCAATCCAAATGTGGCAGCGATGTGCATCCATAATTTCCTCTTCTCTGGAATCTTTGTTGCTAAAATTCCCGAAATTAGTAGTGGAATACCCATGAATGAAGGGATGTAAGAAGTGAGTGACTCTGCATCAGAAAATTGTGAAATTACGACTCCCCATAGAATCAGAAATCCACCATAAGCTGTAGTTATCGTTGGTATTGACTGGCCTGCGACAGTAAATTGTTCGCTCATGATTGGTGGTTGCGCACTCACTCTTTGAGGATTTGTACTGAGACTGGATAAGATAAGACTGATGAGGAAGTAATTACTCGTAGTGATGATGCAGGAGGAAGTGTTCGAGGCAGAAATCGTCCCGGATTCGGGAGATGATACCCTCAACATCACCTTGGGTGCCACATTTGCTATTGCAGTTATTTTCCTATTACTAGGCACGAATGTAGGCAAAGTTCTGGACGAAGAAGCAGTTGTAGAAACCACTGTCCCTAACTGGTGGGAAGTACCAATACACGAACGACATGAGTTGGAACTGTACGAACCAGGTCAAGAGAGGTCTATATTGCCGATAAACGGTACATTAGGAGTTCGAACTTACACTGAACATTTCATCGAAGTCGAATTACCTCCTTCTGAAGATGATGTTGGATTCCCTGAGCCCGACGTGATGCATGTTGCATTATGGCTACCAGATGTTGCTGAAGGAGTTCAGGTTCCAGTAATCATGACCATACACCCATACTACGACTTCGGAGGAGAAGGTATGCCGGGCGTTGGCGAGGATTCCAATCCAAACACAATCCCAGACCGCGGTGTTGGCGAATGGGTGTACAACAATTTCATCTCGCACGGGTACGCACTCGCGCAAGCCTCCACTTTTGGAACAGGCCAATCAACTCATTGTCAAGACGTGAAAGGCTTGGGTGAGCAAATCGGAATCCAGGCTGTTGTCGATTGGCTAGGTAAGCAGAATTGGTCTAACGGTAATGTTGGGCTAATGGGCAAATCCTATGCTGGTACAACTAACTGGGAAGCTGCTCAAAACCCATCAGAGCACCTAAAGACAATCGTGCCAATTTCTGGCTCAATTGGGGTACAGGAAATGTTCTACCGCAATGGTTCAAGTGAGTTCAGAGCAATGGGTTATGATGCAGCATATTGGGCAGCAACCAGCGACTTAACAACTGACGAAATGAGAGTTTGTCAAGATGACCTCCAAGGTCCACTCAACCCCTTCACTACCCACCTGTGGGCGCACTATGGTGGCGCGGAGTGGAATGACTATTGGGATGAGAGAAGACACCTCCCTGATGTGCTTGCCAATTACAATGGAAGCGTGTATCTCGTGTGGGGAATGCAGGATTGGAATGTAGATCCGTACCANGCATTCCCGACTTATCAATTGATGAGAGATGCAGGAATTCCTGCTAGAGGAATAATGGGTCAATGGGCTCACAATTATCCTGACCAGCCTACGACTCACCAAAATGCAGTATCTCCAGGATATGGTGCAGAAGCTTATCCGGAAATGACGAGGATGGACTGGGCTGTGGACTTATTCTGGTGGTTTGAATACTGGCTCAAAGGCAACGGAGAAATGCCAGAATTGCATGTTCAAATGCAAAGGCATGATGGTCGATGGCACGTAGAAGATACTTGGCCGCCTGAAGACATGTATTGGGAAGAGATTACTCTGGACCAAGCCACTTCAACGGGAAGCACTGTCAGCGCTACATCAAGTGTTACTGTGACGATTCCTGCATCGGACAAAGATAGATTCATTTCGGGGCTACCAACTCTCCACCTCTCCGCTACAACCGGACTGTGTGATGGTGGACAAGTGTTCGCAACTATGTTTGATGCAACTCAAAACCTCAGAATCGGTCACGCTACAATGGACGTTAGATATCGTGATGGAGGATATGAAGCAAAGACTGTTACTCCTCTAACTACTTACAACATGCAGATGGAGTTCAACCCAATGGATGTAATCGTCCCTGCTGGGCATGAGATTACCATTGAATTGACTGAAATGGGCATGGATTACTTGCCAAGTGCTTGTGCAGCAATTGGAATGCAAGTGAACATAGACTCTTCTTCAACACTGAGTTTACCATTGATTGACCGTGATGAAGAAACCGCACCTGAGTGGTTTGAAGTTCCTAATTGGTGGGATGTTGAAGAATGAAGGTGCTAGCCTTCGAGGATTCTGTTGATATCGAAGCGTTGCTAATTAGTGGTGGAGTCGACCTAGAGAATCTCGATTTCAAACAATATTGGGATTCTCAAAATTATCTTGAGAGGATTTCAGAATATTCCCCTGATATCTTGATGCTAGACCATTACATGCCGCCCACGAGAGGATTAGATGTGCTGAAAGGGTTGCTTGCATCCGATGTGCAAAGACCCAGAACAATTGTTGCAATGAGTTCTGCAAGTATGGCCAACAATGCCATGCTAGTCGCTGGAGCTGACATTGGAATTGTAAAATTCAATGTTACAGAATTAGATGTCTGGAATCAGTCGTGAGGTTGCCAATCGTCTTGGCCTGGCTCTCTATACCACCAGTAGCCATCATCATCTTTCCACCATTCGACACCGTCATCGTCGGTGTAGTAGTTCTCATCCTCTTCTTCTTCAACGGCGTTTGGATCTTCAAGACCACTTTCTTCTGCCATCTTTTTCTTTAATTGAGTGATACCTTCTTCGGCATCAGCGAATACTCGGTTTTGAGTTCTAATCTCGTGCTGGTGGTCACCTGCAGCGATTGCATCATCAGAATCTGCATAGAAATCTGCTGACATTTTTTGTCTGAACTCTTCGAACTCATCTCTTCCAAATGAACCTGTGAATTCATTTCCTTGGGACTTCAACAAATCATCCAAGTTCTTTCTCTTGCCCAATTTTAGTTCTGGAGAATCTGGCATGTCGCCATCGTCATAAAATGAATCACTATCATCTGTTAACTTAGAGAATGTACGCCCTTCGGGGTCAGCTTCTTCAATCGCTTCGATGACTAAATCGTGCTCTTCCTCATCGATGTTGCCTTCTTCATATTGTTGACCTACGGTCTTAACCAACTTCCTCAAGGTCTTAGCAAGTGCTCTATCACTACCTGCTTCAGCGACTACTTTGTCCACTTGCTTCAGCAAGCGTTCGTATGGGCTTCCGGTAATAGCACCGAAGATTCGTCCAAAGCCGCGCTTCTTCTTCGCCATGGTGTTATTGTGTGGGTTTTGGTTTTTCAAAGATTTCCCGCCAGAATCAATTTTTGCGACTTATTCATGACTTAGTGCCTCATCGCACTAGCATGGTGAGCGACTGGCTAGCTGATGCTGTCGCCATCTACAATGATGAATCCCATAATAGGAGAGACGAATATGTCGCTCAGGTTCACTTTCCTGCTCGGATATTGGAAGAAATTCTAGAATGGGCGTTCAAATCATTACCAGATGAGATATTGGTTGGGCTCGATGTTTCTAGAGATCGGAACTTACCTGAAGTCGAAATCGAATTCCAAGGCTCAAATCAAAAGAAAAATCTCTTCGCGGGCCAGGGCTATCGAATCCATGAAGCAAAGATGGTCAACAGAGGAGACTCATTCTCTGTACACCACTTGCCCGAGGAGTGGACCGACGAAGTATTCGGTAGCGACAGAGGACCAAGGGCTGGTCGCTTTACTCACTGGCTACACACTCATCCAAATTGTCCTGCAATCCCAAGCGGTGCAGATGCGGATGCTGCTCAGTCTACAGATGGTGTCGACCTAATTCTTGGAATACAATTCTCTCCCGAGGGACCACTACCCTGGTTCGAAGATATTGAAGGGGAAAGAAGAATCATTGGCGAGAAAAAGTCTTGGTTTTCTAGAAAGGACAAGCGGCAAGTATTGGGTATTGCTCCAACAGGGCATAGAATCCATTCGCTGGAATTAATTGCGTTTCACAAAGCGGGTTTGGGCGTAAATGTAGTCTTCGTCAACGATGACGGAATCGCTTACTGACAAGTAGTTTTGAAATCGTAAGATTCCAAGAAATCTTCGAGGTCGTCCAAACGGTCTGCATTTACTCCAAAGTCTGAGCCCCCGATTCGGGATTCACTCTGAACTTCGATCCAACCGCAATTGTTCTCATAGGTTACATCATCTGGAAATTGCATCAGCAGAGTCCTGTCAACAATGTGTCCTTCACTGAAAGATGCTGTGAAGATTCGTGTGTCCGCCCATTCTTCCATAGCCTCATGCAATTCCTCTTCACCGACATCAAGCATAATCTGACGGCGATCACAATTCCCCGAATTTTCGGGGCAATCCTCAGGCATACCCTCTGGCGCTAGAGGAATTGATAGGAGATTCATCAGTAGCAACCCTGCTATGTACAAAGCAGGGGCCCAAATCCAGGCTCGGCTTGTCAAGTAATCACCGGCGTTGCCAGTCACCTTCGCTCCACTCGTAAACGATAGGTTGACCTGTAGGAATTTCAAGATTCAAGACTTCTTCTTTGGAAAGATTCTCAATGCTCATTACAATCGAGCGTAGACTATTTCCATGCGCTGCTACAAACACGTTTTTCCCTTCTGCTAGGGAGGGAGTTATCTCTGATTGCAAATAAGGTATTGTTCGCGCAGCAGTGAGTTCTAGAGACTCCCCATTCGGAGGAGGAACGTCATATGAGCGCCTCCAAATGTGCACTTGTTCATCACCATATTTGTCTCTGGTTTCTTGCTTGTCAAGGCCTTGTAAATCGCCATACATACGCTCATTCAATTGCCAAGACACGTAGACAGGAATTGTATTGTTTCCCGAATCATTGGATTGAGCCCATTCTACCATTCTGGATTCATTTTGGCTCATCGAATCTTCATTTGCTGAATATTGGAAGATTGGAGTTTTACCAGAATCATGTTGTGCTAATGCTAACATTGCAGTCATTTGAGCTCTAATCAAAGTCGAGACGTGAACCTCATCAATGGGTAAAGAAGAGATTTCTTTTCCACCAGCAATTGCTTCCTCGATTCCTTTGTTGGTGAGTGGGACATCTACCCATCCAGTGAACAGATTTGCAGCATTCCACATGGATTGACCGTGCCGCATGAGGATGAGGAGCGCCATATCTCTCATGCCTATGGCGAAGGCTACAACCCTTCAACCTTCTCAAGGAAGAACCACAGGAATCAGCCACAATGCCACCAATGGAAGCATTCCAAGAACGAAATCTCGGATGAACATCTGCAATACAGTATTGCTAGTTGCTACTGAGAATTTGTTGAATTCTTCTTGCATCTTGTCATCTATTTTGTCAGAAACTACTCCTGCGCCTCTTCTGGTCAACTCGATTGCTGCACCTGTTGCGACCGCACCAACTAAGCCTGCAGGTGTAAATTTCCTAGCTTTCAGTGCTAATAAGCCCCAGGTTTTCAGTGAATTCTTTGCAACAGTAGTAGTGACCGGTTCCTCTTCAGCCTCAGGCTCTTCATCCCTGCGTGCGAACTTGCGCAACCATCCTCTGAGTTTGAATCCTGTATCTGCAATTTTCTTGAGACGGGCAATGTTCTGTTTCTCAATTGTTCTCAACATTCTTCGAACTCTCATTATTCGATACAGGTCAACTAATAGCCACAAAATTGCAAAACAAATCAGAAGGAACATACCGAGCCAATTTGTTTCATCCCAGGAACTCCAGCCGAGTGGATCAGTCCAAAATCTGAACAGCAACACCACAAGTATTGGTAGGGAAAATGAAAGTACTTCGTTCAATGCAAGCAAAGTGTATCCCTTTACTGGTAATTCCTTCAATCGCTTGAGGACCCATCCGCCATGAGGTGCTAATTGCTTAGTCACCGATAAGAAAGGCTTGGCGAGTAATACCACTCGCATTATCCCCGGAATTAACAGGAATAAAATGTACAATTCCCACACGTTTCCGGGCGGGAATTCAATGAATCCTAGAGGTTGGACCACAACCTCTGCTTGTGTTACTCCTTTTTGAATTGAGGGCCGCAGGTTTCATGCATTGGTCGCTCTTCGGCTCTTTCATGGTCTTCTGGCACGGGCTATCCGATTGGCTATCTTTCAACATAGATAGAGAGTGGATTAACGAGAATGTGAAGTGGAGAGATTTCGGAACCGGCGTTCGCTTAGGAAAACTAGCTAGAGAGGATTCAACCTCCCTTGTATTGTATGACGTAATCAGNGATGTGGACATTGATGCATTCATGCCACACAGCCATCCTGGCGGAGAATGTTACCTTGTTTTGGAGGGCGAAGTTTGGGATGAAGATGGTACATATCCAGAAGGGTCTATCGTTTGGATGGATAGAGAAACCACCCATACCCCAAGAACCAGAGGACAGACTCTAATCCTAGTCCTATGGCCTGAAGGCGTGAAAGCGGCTTGAGGTGAAACTGTGTGGACCAATATCTCAGCATACAAGTTTCTTGATATGCCTGAGTTTGAGGATTTACGTGAACCTCTGAAAGAGTTCTGTGACTCGCATGGAATCTATGGTACAATCCTGCTATCGCCTGAAGGGATCAATATCTTCCTTTCAGCACCAAGAGAAAAAATCGACATCTTCGTTGAACACATCAAATCTGATGAAAGGTTCAGTGACATATGGGTCAAGTATTCAGAATCGGAAGACTGTGCATTTAGAAAAATGAATGTTAGGCTCAAGAAGGAAATTATTTCGATGGGGGACATGAGCGTAAAGCCTCACGAATTCACAGGAAAGCACATCGACCCCAAGGAATTCAAGAAGTGGCTTGACGAAGGAAAAGAAGTCACGATTCTAGATACTAGAAACGACTACGAAGTCAGAATGGGGACTTTTGAAGGTGCTGTGGATTTCGACATCAGAACATTCCGTGCNTTTCCACANGCAGTTGCCGAATCTGATATCCCAAAGGACAAGCCTGTTGTGATGTTCTGTACTGGAGGAATTCGCTGTGAGAAAGCTAGCGTTGTCATGCTAAACGAAGGATACCAGGAAGTCTACCAAATCCATGGAGGGATTCTCAACTATTTCGAAGAAACCGGCGGTGCACACTGGAATGGTGAGTGCTTCGTATTCGACCGCAGGGTCGGCGTTGATGGAGAACTGAATGAGACTACATCTGAGGTTTGCTGGGCTTGCAGAGAGCCGCTAACCCCTGAACAGGCAGCAAGTCCTGAGTTCGTGCGTGGAGTCTCTTGCCCCTACTGCATCGGTTGAAAAAAACGGGTATTGATATACTCAACAGCGATGTTTGAGGTATGAGCAGCAAACCTAAACTCGCTGTATCTTCTTGTCTCCTTGGGAAAAAAGTGCGCTATAATGGCGACGCTGCAGAGTTTAGGCCTCTCAACCGTATTTGGAGTGAACATCTGGAATTGATCGGAGTCTGCCCTGAAGTTGGCATTGGCATGGGGGTGCCGCGCCCAACAATCAGGTTGGTCAAAAACGAAGAAAGAATTTCGCTCATTGATCCGAAGAACGGCCATGATTACACGGATGCAATGTTAGAGTATGCAGAAATCCAATCGGATTTCCTAGTTGCGTCTGGAATCAGCGGCTTCGTTTTCAAGAAGGATTCTCCAAGCTGCGGTCTTGAGAGAGTTAAGGTATACCGTGGTGATAACCCGCAGGCAGTGCGAGATGGTGCTGGCTTGTTTGCGAAGGTCTTCACCACGTTATACCCCCACATTCCAGTAATTGAAGAAGGTAGGTTAACCGATGCACTTCAAGCAGAACACTTCCTAGCAAGAGTACACTTTTTCCATGAGTGGCAAACCATTGGAGAAGAAGGTTGGACCGCTTCAAAAATAATGAAATTTCACGCAGAACACAAATTGTTCCTACTAAGCAGAGCTCCAGACTCCAAGAGGATGTTAGGAAGAATCATCGCAGAAGGGTTCGATAATGATGAACACCCAGAAAATGTAGCACTGAAATACATGACTGAAGCACAAAGGCACCTCTCTACCCTGACCAAGAGAGGTAGAATTGCACACGCAATGGAGAGAGTTGTTGGCAGGCTACCACAAATTTCCAAACCTGAGAAGAAAGAGTTGCTCGAAGTAATTCACAGTTTCAGGAAGGGATTGCTTCCACGGTCTGCTGCGCTAATTTTGCTAAGTCATCACATCAATCAACACGATGCAGACAATCCCATTCACAAGAATTTCGTTTCTCCAATCCCTATGGAAATTGGCCTAATGGCAAAAGTCTGAATCCTCGCGTACGGATTTGAGGAAAAGCATATCTTCCTCGTCATAAATCAGCAAGCATGAATCTAGAAACTGCTGCGCAAGTAGGTGAGGCTCTTGGCGGTATAGCCATCCTGCTGACAATGTTGTTCGGTTTGCGACAGGTCTTGGAATGGAAAGAAACACGTCGAAATGAAATCACACAGCGCATAGCAGAACACCTCGGTACAACGCTAGTTCAGAGAGGCATGGGAGTTATTGCAAATGATCTGAATGAAGATTTTGCGCAAGAAGATGTTCTAGCTTTATCCCGTGAACAAAAAAACTCAATCAATGCAATATTGGTTGGGCTAAACAGCCACGCAATTATGACTTTCCAGGGCCATTTGTCCCTAGAAATACTGTCCGCATACTATCAGCCATACCTGACTATTCTGGAAAAAAGAATACGAAACCTTGCAAAATTACTCAATTCACTATGGTTAGACTCAACTGAAAACCAAACTGATACTGTAGTTGGTCCATTTGATTGGGTGATTTGGTTGCTGGACCGAATAGAGGAGCAACCTACTGAAATCTCGCCTGTGTATGAATTGCATAAAGACTGGAAGGCATGACAATTCGAATCAAAGGGTACGGATTAACACTTTACTATGATGTCACAGAAATATTTCCAGATAGTTAATCGATTTTGATTTCGATGTTTCCGTCTTTTACTCGGGTTTCGTATATTTTGAGATCCTTTTGTTTACTCATTTTCCCTACGAGTTTTCCGTACGGTGGGAATAGAGGGAAAGGTGACCATTCGACCAATTCACCAGTATCGATTTTGTGAGTGGTTTGATGTAATGGGCATCGGATACAATCGTTCTCGACCTTAGCACCATAGGCTAGCGGCCACCTCATATGTCGACACAGTGCTTCAGTGGCAAAATATCTGTCATCGACTTGCCCAATTAGCACCATTTTCTTAGCTACGGTGCGCATTTTCTTCTTACCTGGCTTGAGTTTTGATTGCTTTATTGCTACATGCCAAGCCATGATATCACTCACGCTAAAATCTGTGACATGCCACCATCAAGGTGCATAATTTGGCCAGTGAAATTGTCAGGAGCCCCGGTGAGTAGCCAATGGATGCTGCTTGCAACTTCATCAGCCTCGTTGATACGCTTCAGTGGAATCATCTGTGCTGAGGCTTCTCTCATGGCATCTGAGCGTAAAATGGTTGATGCTAATCGAGTATCTGTCAAGCCCGGAGCGACTGCATTTACTCTGATTCCTCTCTTGGCATAGGTTGCTGCTGCGGACCTCACCATCGATTCCACTCCTCCCTTAGCTGCTGCTATGGCTTCGTGGTTAACTAAGCCTAAACTACCTGCGACACTGGAAGTGAAAACCATTCTACCTCCACCCATTTTCAACATGGCTTTTCCGCACAAGGAAAGGGTAAGGAATGCACTACTGAGATTGGTAGTGATCACCTCATTGAAAGCATCTAAACTCAGCGCATGAGGTGGCCTGATTGCGATTGATCCGACTAAGTGTGCGACACCTGAAATCTGTCCGTCGCCTTTCTGTGAAGCTTTGCCTATAGCCTCTGAGATGGAATCTTGGTCCAATGCATCTCCTTGAACAATTGTNGCACCCAATGCTTCGAGGTCTTCTACTCGGGATTTGTCACGTACTAAGCAAGTAACTGCTGCTTGGCTTTCTAGCAACTTCTTTGCTGTAACTTTAGCAATATCACTGCTTCCACCAACGATTAGGTACGACTTCATACTCCCACGTCTGTTTGTTTCTATTTATACTACTGTTCGAGTTCAAATGTTGAGCATATGCTTGAGGATTAGAACAGTGTTTGATAAGTAATGAAAATGGAATTATAACAAAATCAGGAATTGATTCGATGAATATCGGTGTGTTTGACAGAGTCCTAAGGTTATTNGCNGGGCTCGGAGTNGTCCTTTTCGACTACATNGCAAANTCNACATGGGAATTTATCTTCTTGATTTTCGGNGTTTGGACCGTTACCACTTCGGTTTTTGGCTGGTGTCCATTTTACAAGGTATTCGGAATGAACACNTGNCCGGCNTCNTTCAAANTGAAGCANGANGNNAATCAGANTGAATGATCAGATTTCTTCCTCGACAATATCTTCTGTTTTTGNGATAAATGAAATCGCTTCAGGNTTCTCTACAGCAACAATTCCTCGTATNTTGTGAATNTCTCTNAGAANATCGGTAGGAGGNGCTACNTTGATNCTNGATTCATNGATTTCAATGGTACTTCCNGGNGCNGCNTCNACNCCTCCATCNGGCAACCAAAGTCCAATNGCACCAATTTCAGGNTGGTGNGAAACCAANAGAACTCTTCCGCTNTCATCNTCATCAATTCTAACAATTGTTAGNGGNGAATTNTCCGGAATGAGNTTTGTAGAAGGTTGCCATTCATTCCATGTNTNNTCAAGNGGCTTGGATAGTTNNTCAGCCTTCTTNTCNATTTGNGANATCTGAGTTTCNAACTCCTTTGATGCATCTNGNGAGAGNGCGTTTAATCGGTCAACAAGGGACCTTAGGCCCTCATATTGTATCTGCTCTTTTTCGGTCATTGCAGTATTTGCCAACAATAGCATTTCTGCCAGCATTTCCAAGTTGTCATTACGGCCTTCCTCGATGGCACATTCCATCGCTTCATCGAGTATCTCAATCGCAAGTCCTGGACAATCTATTGCAAGTAGAGAATTACCAATATTGGTTAGAATATCGGTAGCTTCAGATTTGTCTTCTGACACGATTGCATTCGCTGACTTAATGTGAGCCTTAGCAAGATCATTATCTCCATCAATGTGCCTCGAAATGCCTGCCAACACCAGATGTCCCAATCGGTTAGCGCCGATTGTCTGTGCTTGTCTATCTGCGGTTTCAAACAACATCGCAGCACGATTCCAATTCTTTGCTCCCAATGCAAGCAATCCCAACTGATGCATTGCTCTCATTTCTGCTCCCGTATCGTCAATCAGAGTTGCAATCGAAAGTGCTCTTGAAAGATGCAATCTCGATAGTTTGAGATTGCCAGACATCTTGGCTAACATCCCCAATGCAGATTCCATCCTGTACAGATTTCCTGACATTGCTCTGTGTGCCAATTCAGCTAATTCTTCACCTAGTGGAGCCAGTCCAATTCCCGTGGTTTCCAAAACTTCGCTCATCAATTCAATTGTAGAATCGTAAGCGGTTTTTATGTCATCAGAACTTCCATCGGATGAAAGGTTAGACAAGTGCTCATCTAACTTGGACACGGGTGAACATATTTCTGGCAAAGCACCTAATTTGTTCATAGTAGATTTCTTCACACGTTCACCTCGAATAGAACGGATTAATCCAGCAATCAGTTTCCTTTCATCTGGTTCTGCTGTATCTTCTACCTCTTCGGTCAAAGCTACTCTTGATAGAAGTAGAGAATCCACCATCCAAGTCAACTTCGCTTGGATGTCATATTGACCTGCTCTACTGATTGCGTATCGCATTTCAGCAGCTCTTACTCTTCTAGATAGGCTTCTCATTCTTGTTCTCTGACCTGCGTCTCCAGAATCAGCAAGTCTTTGCAAGAATGTGGATGGAGGGCAAGTCTCGAAGTTTAGATTGGCTTTTTCCCCGGTAGTAGTCATCTTGTAATCATCCGAAACAAGAGTTACTTTGTGACCTTCATGGGCAAGTTTGGAACCTAGTATCATCAAAGATAAATCGACATCTTGTGGAGATGCTTTCTCTCCAATATGTTGTGCTAATGCTCTAACTTCAGCCTCATCAATTGTGACTGTAATGAGCAAATCACGAATCTCATCCAATAGATTGGGCTGTCCTTTCCACCTTTGGAATCGAACTGTCTTGATTTCTCCATGGACTCCCGGAGTAACGTAAAGTGCTGAATCATCAGCCTCGAGAATCTTCTTTAGGTCACTCAGAAAGCCGTTAGGCGCCATTGAACCGACGTGAATAAAGCAATTCGAGTCCACTACCCACACGTTGGCCATGATTTGCGTTCATGGAACTATTAGTTTGTTTTAACGCCTATACTGATTGGTTTTCTGAAGGGGTTTGGTCATTCAGATATTTCCTATCAAACCAAATTGGTCCACCAGGCGGAATAGCTGCTAGCATCCCTTTAATCGCCAAGTTGGAAGGCATTCTGCCCTTGTGTTGTTCCCACCAAACAAGTGCACAGTAAAGGATGAACAAGAATCCATGAATCGGCCCTATGATTTTCACGAGGATTTCATTACCTCCAATGTATTTCAGTGGCATAGCCACGAAAAACAAGGAAATCGTAGAAATCGTCTCCAATACTCCGGATATTCTGAACAGGCTCATGCTTCCACCATTGGTCTCGACGAACCACATGATGGACATAATTGTTCGTCACTATCCTTGTAATCATGCTTACAAGCAGGACAGATAGATGCTAGGACCATCTTACCCATCGACTCCACAGATTCTCCTTGTAAAGAAAGGTAACCACTGTTGATATTTCCTACAGTATATCTACCAGCACCACCAAGTCTGACTAACAAATCTGGAGGTAGGGTTACCGTTCCTGTTTCATCGATGATGAGTTCTCTATCCTTGGTTAGGTTCTCTACATCAACAGATTCTCCGTGTTCTGCAACGAATCTTCCATCTCTCAACTCTAGAGAACGATTAGCGAATGCTGCAACTTCTTTCGAGTGTGTAACTAGTAAGAATGAGACACCATCGTTTTCGTGCAGGTCTTTGAACAGTGCTAGAACTTCTCTGCTAGTAACTGGGTCTAGTGCGCCTGTTGGCTCATCAGCCAGTATCAATCTAGGCTGAGTAATCAATGCGCGAGCAATGGCAACACGTTGCTGTTCCCCTCCACTCAGCATGGCTGGTAATGCCTTCAAGCGATGACTCATTCCAAGTTTGGTAAGCATTGCATCTGCTAGGGCTAAAGCTTTCCTTGACGGAACTCCTTGATGGCGAAGTGGTTGTGCAACGTTATCACGGGCATTAAGATCAGGCAACAAATTTCCTTCTTGGAAAATGAACGCTACCGTCTTTTGTCGAAGTTCAACCAGTTCTTGACCTGTAAGTCTGGTCATATTTTTGCCAGCCAAACTAACTGAACCTGCACTCGGTTTCATCAATCCGCCAAGGCACTTCATCAGGGTTGATTTTCCAGAACCTGAAGGGCCAACAACCGCAATCGCTTCTCCTTCTTTCATGTCGATGTGAAGTCCTCTAAGAGCAACTACGTTTCCATCTTCAGCTTTGGATTCGTATACGTGATACAGACCATCTGCGTGTAAAATTGTATCAGCCATCTTCACTCCCCCTTGAGCACACTAGCCAAGTCAGACTTCAGTGCCTTGCGTGTTGTTACTAGCAATGCTACAACAACTGCTGCAAACACCGCTAATGAAACCAGTATGATTTGAGTCCATGGATAAACTAGTGTACGATCTATCACCGTACTAGAACCACCAAATATTTGGAAAATAAATCCAAAGATATCGAAGAATCCATTGAAAGATAATGCAAGAGCAACACCAAGCACAACTCCAAGAGCCATCGATACGATGACAATCGATAGAATCTCGAATAGTACCAATCTGATAATCTGGTTAGGAGATGCTCCAATTGCCTGCAATACTGCAAGTTCTTTTTGTCTCTGATTTAGAACTAGAGACAGGAATACGAAACTCGAGGCTACTGCTGCTACGCTAGCTACAACGAATTGTAACGACAGAAGACCTGGTGTTCCGAAAATCAGACCACCATTGCGTTCTACTTCCTTGTGCATGCTCGACCAATCCATTGTCTCGGAAACTCTAGAATCAGCCTCCAACTGAGATGCAAGTGACTCCAATTCATCGCCTTCAACACCGTCTACTCTAACAATCCAAGTTGTCGAAGTGTAGTTGTCTGCAGCGTCATTTCCAACGAGTGATCTCCACTTATCTTCACCAATAATCAATGTGGATTCTACAACTGTAGAATCAATACCTGGAAGATATTCGTGCACTCCCATGTAATACATTTCAGTGCTGAACTTTGTAATCTCCAATTTTACGGTTGTATCTGCTAGGAATAATGGTGCAGCAAGAGGTGGTGGAATCAATGAAGCTCCTGATGCACAAGAGGTCACATCGCTGTTGCTTCCATCAGGGCATGTTGTGTTAGACAAAGTTGCACCAGAGAATTCTACTAGACCGAATAATCCATTCAAGTTTGCATCAGTCAAATCTGCACCTTCTATCGAGCCTCCATCGAAATTAACGATGACTGTGTTCTCGAGATTTGCACCTGTAAGGTCTGCGTTTGACAAATCGGTGTCGAATAGTATCGACTCACTGAGGTTCACATTGGACATATCTGCACCAGAAAGATTGGTTAGTGACAAGTCAACTCTTCCTAAGTTTCTCTCGTTCATATCCTGTCCTTCCAAGTTCAGTCCAGACCAATCTCCTTCCATTAATTCAGTGTAAGCAAAGAACAGCGCATTCGGGTCCTCTTCACCGGTTCCTCCGCTTGTAAAGTTGAACTCGATCTTCTCCCAAACTAGAGTCAGGGTTTCCGATTTTTCATCAGAGCGATCCAGCAATTCATCATCTAAGCGGTTTTCATCTCCGCCTCTATCTGAACCTGGAAGGTCAAGTGAGTATGCTGCATCAGGACCTGCAGAGAATCCGCCGCTTTGGTAGGCATCTAGGGCATCAGAAATATCATCTCCGGGAAGAGCTTGTTCACTCCATCTCAATACATCATCACTGCTCTCTAAGAGTACGTATGTTTGAAGACTCTCTCCTCCGAGTTCATCGGTGAGAGCGAGTTGTGGAACGCTTGTTGCTAGAGGTTTCACATCAGCATCAGCGTATTCTTTGACAATGCTGATTAATTCTGACTCGTTGACATTTTGCTCCATTTGGATTTGTAAGTCAGAACCTACAGTTGCATCAACGGTCTTCTCATCAACAATAGTGCCCGTATATCCTTGAACGGCTGCAAGAGTAACAATTGACAAAGTAAGCAACATGATTACTGCCAATCTGTTGACTGATTCCGCAGAACCTGAGCCCTTGAGACCTCTCTTTACATCCTTTAGCAGTGGTGTTCTTCCGAAAATCAGCTGCATGATTTGTGGCCCTTTGGCACCGATTCTGCCTAACAGTAACGCACCGCCAATCCACAAAGCGAATGGCCCAAATATTCCGATTAATCCCTCGATAAAGAAGTTGGAAACAATTCCATCTTCACTTCCATTCATCTCAAGCCATGTATCGATTACTGCTAACATTCCGAATAGGAATGCTGTCCAGTGTAGCCAACGCTTTGGTTCGGATTTCTTGGTTGTCTTCTTGACACCTTCTTCGATTTCCAACTCGATGAAATCACGAGCTCGGCTTCGACCGAATAGAATCGCAAGACCAAGCGTTGTGACTGCTGTGAATAGGGTAGACCATATTCCAAGAGTTGGATTTACGTCGAAATCACCAGTTCTGAATTCCATGAATCCTACTGCGGACAAAACGATTGGAACAGCCAGAAGTGCCAAAATATAACCTATCAGCCAAGCAACGGAAGACATTACGAATAATTCCAGTAATACCATGCCCTGTAGAGTGCTTCCATCGGCACCTATCACCCTATGTATGCTAACTTCTCTACGTCTTTGTTCAAGTGATAATACCAATCCGTAAATCAGTACAGCAATCGATAAAATCACGATTGGAATCATGATAATGTAATCGAAAATTTGGATTAATCCAAGGAAGATATTGAGGAACGTGATTGTTCCAGTGACGATATCTGTGTAGTACAATTCAACCCCTTCATCTGTGTAATTCCCAGCTTGTACTCTAGTTCCTAAGTCCTCTAACCATTCTTCAGCATCTGCTGTAGAACTCGTTGGAAGTTGCCCTCTATCGATTGTTACTCCCAAGTACATGTGGTCGTAAAACATCAAAGTTCCGCGCTGTGATTCATCTAAGACTTCCCAAGTAGTGAAGATTGGATTGAATGGAAGCGTAGGATTACCAAAATCCCATGGTTCATAGATTCCCATAACGGTTAGATTTTCTACAGTCATCCACATTCTACAATAGATCATTTCATTGTTTTCTGGAGTGATTTCACCGTCACAATTCTCGTCTGTAATCGAACCTTCTACGAGTGTAGATTCGTCTACAACATAGGCGAAAGTTAGCGAATCTAATCTGTCGCCGACATTTGCTTGTGCCTGACTTGCAATAGCTGATGGCAGGATAATTCCGCGGTTATCGCTCATATTTTCAGGAGATGGCCATTCTCCTAATCCTGGGATGATATTCGCTCCTAATCGCTTGGCGAGTTCACCATCGAAGGCATTGGGCCCGAGGAATCTTATTGCACGCATGTCAGAAATTGGAGGACCATTTGCGTCCGCTTCTGGATATGAGAATGTAACATTAGACCAATACGGATTCGCATCATCCGTTATTTCCCGCATTTCTAGGGGTTGAGCGACAACGAATTCGCGATTAAAGAATCCACCACTATGTATTCCTTGCCGACCTAGAACCAAGGTGCAGTCATTGAATTCTGAGAATTCTTCTAATAATTCATCACATACTTCAGTCATTACAGTCGTATTGTTAGACCAACCAGATGCGTTCTCAACCGGAGTTCGACCATACTCTATCTTCGCATCAAACGGTTCTGATTTGAGAGATTCCTCGAAGAATAATTGGGACAAACCTACGCCATATGCGAGGACAGTGGTGATAACTAGAGAAGAAAGGAATACCCCTGTAATTACAGCTAAACCTCTTTCCTTTCCTCGCCAAGCACCTTGTGCAGCAAGACGGAGCCTACTAGGGAGTTCAACCATCTTGTGATTAAACCTAGCAAGTCTAGAACGAGTTACACTGAAATCAGAGTCTTTGAGTTCGATTTCTGGAGANCTCATTCTTCCTCATCTCCTTCTTCATCTAGGCCCCAAGCCGAACGTATGTCAGATGCCTCGGTCTTTCCATCCCTCAGTAATAGCATTCTATCTGCATTAGATGCTAGGTCTGGGTCGTGAGTAACCATTAGNATTGAAATTGGANTTTCTTCATCATGACACANTTCTTTGAAGAGTTTCATCACNTCTTTNCCNCTNGCNATATCGAGATTNCCAGTAGGNTCNTCNGCTAGAAGAATNGGTCTGTTNCCAGCNATTGCTCTTGCAATCGCGACTCTTTGTTGCTGACCTCCTGATAATTGGTCAGGAATGTGATGCATCCTTTCACCCAATCCAACTCTTTCAAGAGAATTACGCGCAGCAACTTCTGCCTCCTCTGAATTCATACCAGACAATTCCAAAGCCATTGCAACATTATCAACGGCGCTTAGATTGTCCAGCAAGTGGAAGTCTTGGAAAATCCAACCAACCAATTCTCTGCGAACATCGACTACGCTAGACGGGCCTTTGAGACCGTATTTGCGTTTATTGAGAGTAATGCTACCCCCATCGCCAGCCAATAGTCCTCCAATGATGTTCAACAGAGTCGATTTGCCGCAACCTGACGGGCCCATCAGGGCAACCATCTCGCCTTTTTTGATCTCCATCTCAATGCCTTTCAATACATCGAGCTTGTTGGAACCAGAGCCAAACGACTTCGTCAAACCAGTTACTTTCAGCATGGCGCCACCCATTATTAAGCAGCATCATGAAGTTATGCTATATCAAATAGTGTTTGACATGACTAGTGAAATATTCACTTCCGACCTAGTGTCATTTTTCGTAGCCAATGAAAGATTCCATTGTCAGAAAAAATACCGTTGCGGTATTGTTGCTTAGCCATTACATCATCAATCCAGGTTTCGAGTTCGTGGTCCATTGCTTCTCCCTCACTTTACTTTTGGAACCGCCTCTATAATGCGTTTTGGGTGTTATGATTAAACTAAGTGTCGCGTACAACACCAATATTCGAGGCATTAATTTGAAGACAATTGTTCCAATTTTTTGCCCATGACTCTCTTCCACAGAGGAGGGAATAAAGCTAACCAGAAGCAAACGTAGTAACCACTCGGTAATTGAGGCGATTTCTCATAGGCCTGTAAATCCCACATCGGAGTGCTTGCTTTGAGATGATGCGCTGGGTGAAGTGGGAGTTCGAGTAGTGTCCATCTTGACCAGACGCCTCTGTGTTCCCAAGAGTGCATTTCTGTGTGCCTTTCACCAACATCTCTTCTCAAACCATAGTGTTGCATGTAGTTGACATACTCAAGCAGGATTATTGCTAATGCCGCTTGAATCAAGAATGCATACAAGATTGAAACTGAATATTGCCACAGCAATGCAAGGAACGCAATTTGCAGAATTAAGCCGTGTAAAATTGGATTCTTCAATCCAGTCCTTCCCTTCTGAGAATGAGTGAGCCAGGCGGATTTGAATTGGCGAGGAATTGTCATTGCGATTTGAGTCCATAGGCCTCTGCCCGCAGGAGAAGATGCGGGGTCTAATTCTGTAGCATAGTTTCTGTGATGACCATGATTGTGCTCTGTTGTAAAATGGGAATAAAGTACCAAAAATAGATTGATTCTAGCAACTCGCCAAATCATAGATCCTTTCTTTCTGTGTCCAGATTCGTGCGCATTAATGATGCCGGATATTCCACCAACTATTCCAACAGAGAGGCCGCCTAGGATTACAGACAATCCAAACCCGTCGAGGTTTGCACGCCAAAATAGTACTCCGATGGATGCATAGTAAAACAAGCCATGAGCGTACAATAAAGCATTCCAAGGCTTTGTGCTCATCTCACCTCTTACGGGAGCTCTCTCTGGAGCGAAGTAGTCTATGAACGGACAAATGCCTAGTGCATATACAAATCCTGAGAACGCCCACCATCCTCCTACATAGATGCCCAAGATGGTCACAGTAGGGAGGATGAAACCCAATAAATGAGGGAACCACGACTCTTTTGACTCCTGCATGTATAATCCGAAGCGTTCATTCCTCATAAGCGTGGGTTTGAAATCAGCAATACTAGTCCGATAGACGATGGACCCGCTACTAAAGGCGAAGTTGCAAAAGCAACGTTACCACATTGTTGGTGAACATGGTGGAGTCAAAGTGTGCCATTGGACTAAGGAATCTCTACTGAGAGACCGCCAATGCTACAAGGGGCGATTCTACGGTATTGCAAGCCACAACTGTATGCAAATGTCCCCAGTTGTCGACCAATGTAATCTCGCATGTTCATACTGCTGGAGAGAGCCTCACATGGATTCTCTAGAGCTAGTTGACCAGGACCCTTTGGAAATGCTATATGAGTCAGTAAAAGCACAAAGAAGATTGATTTCTGGCTTTGGTGGAAACCCTAAGGTTCCTAAAGAAAAATTCCTTGATGCTCAAAATCCAAAGCATGTTGCAATCTCTCTGAATGGCGAGCCTACGCTATACTCACGCCTCTCAGAATACATGGAATTATGTCACTCTCACGGAATGACCACCATGTTGGTAACCAATGGAACACTGCCAAAGGTAATCGAAAACTTAGACACTCTTCCTACTCAACTATACGTTTCAGTCGATGCTCCAAACAAGGAAGTATTCGATGAAATTTGTCGCCCAAAGTGGAAT
>FUFK010061608.1_pt1 | contig 65945 bp, 68 predicted proteins | sample 1021851 | NCBI WGS metagenome assembly FUFK01 (sample SAMEA51879418, study PRJEB19060) | metagenome | reverse complement strand
GGGACTGTCCTGAATTTTGTGCTCTGGCGTGGTAACTGCTCTATAAGGAGACCCACGTATGAGCATCGACAAAGAACTATTAGACCAACTGATGGAAGGCCGGTCATCTGGCGACCTATTCGGCAAGGAGGGCATTCTTGCTGAGTTGACCAAAGCATTGGCAGAACGCGCTTTAACGGCTGAGATGGAGGAACATCTTGGGGAAGAACGCGCCGAAGGTGTCGCGGAGGGTCAGAACCATCCGCCCAATCGCCGTAATGGCAGCAGTCAGAAGACTGTGACCACCGACAGTGGGAAAGTCATCTTGGACATTCCGCGCGACCGCAACGGCACCTTTGATCCGCTGTTGATCGCCAAGTATCAGCGCCGTTTTCCCGAGTTCGACCGCAAGATCGTCAGTATGTATGCACGCGGTATGACGACCCGTGAGATCCAAGGGCACATCGAGGAGATTTACGGCTTTGAGGCATCACCCAGCTTGATATCGGCGATCACTGAGGCCGTGATGGACGAGGTCAGCGCCTGGCAGAGCCGGCCACTGGAACCCTGCTATCCCGTGGTGTTCATGGACGCGATCCGCGTCAACATCCGCAGTGATGGAGCGGTCTCGAACAAGGCGGTCTTCGTGGCCTTGGCGATCCGTCCGGACGGCACCCGGGACGTTCTGGGGCTGTGGTTCCAGGCCAACGAGGGTGCCAAATTCTGGGCAAAGGTTCTGAATGATCTACGCCACAGGGGCGTTCAGGACATTCTGATTGCCGTCGTCGACGGCCTCAAAGGCTTCCCCCAGGCCATTGAGGCGGCTTTCCCGGAAGCCCAGGTTCAAACGTGCATCGTTCATTTGCTGCGCCACTCTATGAGCTTTGCCAGCTACAAGGACCGAAAGGCCGTGGCGACAGCCCTGAAGGCGGTCTACACCGCCTTGGACGTCGAAGCAGCAGAGGCTGCGCTGGCCGAGTTCGAAGAGAGTGATCTGGCCAAGCGCTATCCGGCCATTGCACCGAGCTGGCGCCGAGCCTGGAACGAGGTGATCCCGTTTCTCGACTACCCGCCCGAAGTGCGCCGATTGATTTACACAACGAATGCCATAGAAGCCTTGAACTCAAAAATCCGGCGTGCGGTGCGAACCCGAGGCCACTTCCCGAGCGATGAGGCGGCAGCAAAGTTGATCTACTTGGCGCTCAATGCTACTTCCGCCGAGTGGAAGCGATCTGTGCGTGAATGGCACCGCGTTAAAAGCCAACTCGCCATCATGTTCGAAGAACGCTTTCCCATGGCGTAACTAAAGGCGTCAGGGCACAAAATTACGCACACTCCCGCCATCGCTGTGCGGCAGATCCATGACGAAGAAATGCGCCTTCTGCTCGACGCTGTCGATAATGACAGTGGCTTCGCCGAAGTCAGCTTGGGCATGGCCGGGCGGATGCGCCAGAGGCACGAACATCTCGCTGCCGCAACGCTCGCGTTCCCGCAAGTGTAGCCACCGGTGAACCCATGCTCGTCACGGAGCCGCTCGAACACCCGCTTCGCCGTGTGTCGCTGCTTGCGATGGATCTCCCGATCGCAGTCCAGCCAACCGTCGATGATCCCGGTGAAGCCATCCAGCATCGGTCGCTTGACCGGTGTCGACCGCCGATACCCAGGCGGAACCGAAAACGCCATCATCTTGGCTACGCTGTCGCGTGAAATGTTGAAATGACGCGCTGCTTCTCGCTGGCTCATGCCCTCAGGACAGGCCAGCCGAACTCTCCGATAAATGTCCTCGGTGAACATCCTCCAACCCTCCCTGCGATCCGCAGAAAGGACATAGGTGGACGACTATTACGTCGCCCGCAGCGAGGTCATCCCGCCGCTACCGTGGCCGACTTTCTCACCCTGCCCAAAGATCCTGACGAGCTGCGCTCTGTCAGCGCGCAAATGATCAACTGGCTCTCGATTTGCTGGAAGACGAAGAGATCGCGCAGGCCGCAGAGGATCACCACACCGAGCAGCCGCCCAGTGATGAAGAGCGCCCAACCAACAAGCGCCAGCACAGCCGCAAGCCACTACCCAACCACCTGGATCGGGAGGATGAGGTTCTGTCGCCGGGGGAGGCATGCCACGACTGCGGCGGTGCCCTGCGCCAAGTGGGCGAGGACGTGGCCGAAGAGCTGGATTATATCCCCGGCCGCTTCATGGTGCGCCGGTTTATCCGTCCGCGTATGGCCTGCACCTGCTGTGAAGCCTTCGCCCAGGCCCCGTTGCCGTCCCGCCTGATCGAGCGTGGGCGGCCCGGACCCGGCCTTGTGTCGCACATGCCGGTCGGCAAATTTTGCGATCATCTGCCGCTTGAGCGGCAGCCCAAGATATACGCTCGCGAAGGGGTCGATCTACATCGCTCCACACTAAGCGATTGGGTCGGGCGTACCACAGCTCTGCTGAAACCCTTGGCGGAACACATTGGCGAGTTGGTCCGGGCTGGGCCAGCCCTATTTGCGGACGATACCCCCGTTAAACTGCAGGTGCGCGCAAACACGACAAAGACCAAAACCGCACGGCTCTGGAGTTATGTCCGGGACGAACGCCCGTGGTACGGGGCAGCGCCGCCCTGCGCATGGTATCAGTTCAGCGTCGATCGGAAAGGCGAGCAGTGGCTCTCCCATTGCCCACCAAGCGATCAAGCAGATTGCACAGCTTTACGCTGTCGAGAAGGAGGCGCGGGGGAAATCCCCGGAAGAGCGCGTGGCCCTGCGGCAGGCTAAGGCTAAGCCTGTCTTCGACAACCTGGAGCTTTGGCTGCAGGCACAGCTGTGCAAGATCTCTGGAAAGATCAAGCTAGCCGAAGCCATTCGGTATGCCCTATCGGAGGCGGAAACGCCGCTGCAATCGCCTACACGCTCATGGAAACCTGTAAGCTGAACATCGGCGATCGCGAGGCATGGCTCACATGGGTCCTCCAACGTTTACCAGGTCACAAGATCAACCGCATCGACGAACTCATGCCCTGGAATTGGCAGCCCGGAAAAGCCTGAGACCGCGGCGACACCGGACGCTTACGGCCTATCTCGCGGACGTTCTCGACCGCATCCACGACCACAAGATCAACAAGCTGGACGAATTGCTGCCGTGGAACTGGAAGGCATTTCTACTCGAAATCGGCGGTCAAGCTGCGTAAACTGCGCTACCGACAGCGCAGTTACTCGTAAAGGTACTCAAAAATTTCCCTCTTCCTCTGCATCAGGAGCTAAAGCGGGGAATTCTACGAAGAAAGTTGTCCCTTCCCCTTCAGCTGTTTGAAATGTGATCTCGCCAAGATGCTGGTCAACGATTGCTTTCACAATGCTCATTCCAAGCCCATGCCCTTCATTGACCCGATAGGTGGCCCCACGTGCAAAAGGTTTGAAAAGGGCCTTCTGAATGTTGGCTGGCAATCCTGGCCCTTCGTCCTTTACATAGAAACCATGCCCCGTACTGGTTAGACCCAACTCTACCGTCCCGCCTTTTGCGGATGCTTTGATAGCATTTGTCACAAGGTTAGATATCAGCCGTTCCACCCTGCCTTCATGTAAACGCAAAGGTTGATTAGGCGCATCAGAAGGCTTCACTTTGAGAAGTATGCCATGGTCTTCAGCATAAGAGGTAAGTGTTTCAACCGCCTGTTCGAGTAAAGGAGCCAGAGAGCATACAACGAAACCTGACGGTTCCTCCGAACGGAGTTGTTCAACGTCGAGTATGTCAGCAACCATCTCGTCGATACGCCGCGCATTGCGTAGCGCAAGCCTTAGCATGTTTTGATTTGTGCCGCCTAAGCCTGCTTCGCGGGCTTCAAGTACCTCTAATGCACCGCAGAGCGCAGTCAGCGGGTTTTTTATGTCGTGGCTTACCGTGGCGATCATCTGATCTTTGGCATGTTCTAAAGCACGCTGTTTAGAAACATCTCGGATGACTGCCAAAAAGCCAAGTGTCTCGCCCCCCTCAGTTTCCACTTTGGCGGTAGAAGCAAAACCATTAAATGTGGTTCCATCAGCCCTTCGACAGGAAATCTCAAACTCACCCCGCTTGCTTGAGGTCTGGGGATTAAACTTTTCCTCACCCGCGCGCTCATAACCCTCAAGCGTTCCGTAAAGCACTGCTGTTTGCCGCCCCAGAATTTGGTGAGGCGCATAGCCAAAAAGCGTTTCCACAGCTGGGTTCACCATTGCGACACGGCGGTTGAGGTCAGCTAAAACGATTGCTTCGGGCACCGCATCAATCATCGCACTGAGCAGCCCACGTTGTTCGCACAATTCCCGCCGCTCGGCATGCAACTTCAACTCATTGCCCAACCAGCGCGCCAAAAAGGCGACAAACTCGAATTCCTTCTTGCTGAACGGTGCTTGACGCGGAGCACGGTCAGAAAAGTTCAACGTGCCAAAGAATTCATTTCCGCGCCGCAATGGAGCCCCTATGTAGCTCTCCAGACCGAAGTTTTGATAGCACGGATGGGAAGATATCTCCTGCCGTCCCGCATGATGGAATGCTGTCACTTCATTATTGTTAAGTGTGTGAAGGCAGTAGGTACCATCTACACCAAAGGTCGCCCCGGGCACCGGGGCCCAGTCAGGGCCATGGACAAAAAGGCACTCGTAGATCGTGCCCTCTATCTGGCTGACAATTCCAAGTTCGAGGCCCAGGGCCTCGGTACCCAAAGCGAGCAGTTGCGCAACCTTATCATCAAAGGCAAGCTCTGGCTCTACTGCAAGCTTATAGAGTTGACGAAGCGGATCATCAAAATTTGCACGAGCATTTGGGAAATGGTTCATTCGGAGCTTTTCCTCTGCTTCTGTTCCACTAACGAACCACTTCAGTATTATCACCCTGCGCCCCAGCTTACGTAAAGCATGTCTTCAAGATAAGGGACGTGATTGACGTTAGGTCATAGATATGATGTGATTTCCGAAATCGCGGAATTAGGAGGGCAATCCCTGCTTTTATTGCGGGGTCATTGTGAATTGGGCGCGGACCCTGTCAAGGCCGCGATGAACAGTCTGGGCCATGCCGCCCACGGTTTTGGCCCAGCCGAAGGGTTCCTCGATCTTCTTCCGGTGCCGCTGTGACAAGGCATAACCGGGATGTTGGGTGGTTCGCCCGTCGATTGCGGAATACCGGGCCTTCTGCGCGACATGCGGCGTCACAACCATGCGCCTAAGTGCGGCAATAAATTCGGCGCTGTCATATCCCTTGTCTGCTCCAAGCGTCAGGCGCCGGGGCGAGCCAGGGGAGTGTCGGTTGATGAAACGTCGGTGAAGACAAATTCAACGAGGCAGCGGGGATGGGCTCCTTCTGGAGACCGACTGATTATGGATGCCCCGTTTGGCTCATGGGGCACACAGACCTTCATCGCGGGTCTGCGCGCCGATGGGATGATCGCGCTCTGGGTGATCAAAGGTGCTATGGATTGCCCGGCTTTCGCCGCATACGTTGAAAAGGTACCGGTGCCAGAGCTTTCCCCCGGAAGCGTCGTCATTCTGGACAACCTTGCCACTCACAAAAACGCTGAACCTGCAAAGGCGATGCGGAAGGCAGGATGCTGGTTCCTATTTTTGCCGCCCTATAGTCCTGGCCTCAACCCCATCGAAATGGCGTTCTCCAAGCTCAAAGCGCGTCTGCGCCGCATCGGTGCCCGCCCCTTCACCGACCTGTTCAACGCAATCGCCAAGATCTGCGACCTATACTATACTCACCAGACGAATGCTGGAACTACTTCAAAGCTGCCGGCTATGTCGCAAGTAAAGGCGGGATGCTTTAGGTGGGATCCGGCGCTAAAGAAAAGTTAAAAGGGAGTCCGCAAGCCGCGTCGTCTCTGTTTGCTCTCTTCACTTTGAGATAGGGCGCATTTCAAGAAAGAGAACGCTCTGCCGCGACTCTTGACGCTTCCTTTTTTTCTCTTGATCAAGGGCCTGCCGTAGCAGTGTCAGTCGTTCGAGAGCACGATCACGGCGTTCATGAAGCCGCCTTACCTGAGACCCAGTATCCCCCATGAGCATGGCCTTCTGAGAAGATGGTTCAGCGATCCAAACCAAAGCCGCTGATTGAGCCTTCTGTAAGGACCGATCCGCCGCAAGAAAGCGATGATAGGCCTGTAGAACCGTCCGTCGGTGAATTCCAACATATCCGTGCACGGCTCACATCCTTTGATGCTCTCATGTGGTAGATGTTGATCACTGTATCAGATTCTTCCTCGCAATTCACCGGTAATTCGCCAGTAGAATTTCCCCTTCGAGATATGCATGACTTGGCGCCTTTCATCGGCGCAACCACCGAGTTGAGGCGTATATCAGGATGTCCTAGCAAAGCAGATCCAAGCCCAGCTTCAGCTGCGCGTATAAAGATCAAGCGGAGACCGTGGAAGTCGAACCAACCCGCCAGGCGCCGAGTCATGCCACGCAAAGCCGTGCCGGTTGTAAAAGGCTTCCAGCTCCTCCGTTCGCAGACCCTCCTCGCCAAACGGCTCGTGGTACAGCTCAATGCCGAGATCGGCATCGTCTGCGGCCTCGACCAAAACCCGCAGAATATTGTGAGCGCACCCTTTGCCTCTGTATCGGGGGGCGACCCAGATGCCTCCTAGGATAAATCTTTTGTTCTTAAGGGCATGCTCGATATAGGCCACGTTGTCTTGGGCATTGCGGTAATAGGTACGTTCCGCGGTATCGCCGGGGCATCCGCAGAGCCCCGGAACATCTGTGATCCGCGCAAGAACTCTGTCATATTTTTGTTTTGCGTGGCGTTGCGAGCGCGCATCGGTTTGGTCGAGTTCGGCCGTCAGTATTGGATGTCGCGTCTCGCAATAANCCCGCAGCCCGTGTCGCAGAGCCACGGCCACAAAGGCACGAAGTTCACGATTTAATTGATCAATCTCGCTCTGAAGTTTGCTGTAGGTTTCCGGAGTTAGGTCAATGTTCGAGCGCTCATCATTCTCATTCTCCCCCATGCCGTTTCTCCCGATCAGAATCTCCTGAATTTACCATAGTCTGTCACAGAGCTCGTCGCGACAACGGACTCGCCCTCAACGAAGCGGCTCTTCACCAGCCAGAGAGGCTGCAAAGACGCATTGCGAAAATACCTCGCCAGGCAGTACCAGTTGGAAACAGTGGGCGCGCAGGGTATCTAAACGCTATGATCAGAAACCTTCTCCCTTTAACCGCCCTGCTGTTGGGGTCATCCTTTCTTCTGTTCGCCGGAGGCGTAAACAGCATAATTTTGCCGATCCGAGGTGAAGCTGAAGGCTTTACGGCGGCGTCTTTGGGCTTGCTGGGGACGGGCTGGGCGGTCGGCTACGTTGCGGGATGTTTGCGCACACCGGCTTTGGTGGCCCGTGTCGGACATATACGCGCTTTTGGGGCCATGTGTGCGATTGCCGCTATTGCAGTGCTGCTCTCACTCGTTCTGATTACGCCTTGGGTCTGGGTCCCAGTGCGCGCGCTTTCCGGATTCTGCTTTGCCGGTGCCGCGATGATCGTTGAGAGCTGGTTGAACGAGCGCGCAGACGCGAAGTCTCGCGGGCGGGTTTTTGGCATTTACACGATGGTTAATCTTGGCGCCACGACAGCAGGGCAGATGGTGCTAACCTTAGGGGATACGAACGGTTTTCTGTTCTTCGTGCTGGCCGCGATGGTCTACTGTCTTGCGCTTCTGCCGACTGCAATCAGTGCGACGACCACACCTAGGCCGTTGACACAGGCGAAGCTCGACTTAAGCAAGCTATGGAAAAATTCGCCCATCGCTGTCTTCTCCGTATTAATGGTCGGCGTCTCCAATGCCTCTTTCGGCACTTTGGCAGCAGTCTATGCCGCGCGCATAGGCTTACCGCTGAACGAAATCGCTCTGTTTGCGAGCGTCCCGATCCTCGCGGGTGCGGCATCTCAGATCCCGGTGGGTATCGCGTCGGACCGATTTGATCGCCGCAAGGTTTTGATCGCAGTCACGATATTTGCCATCCTCGCAGACGCTCTTTTCCTGTCGATTGCCGTACCGACACCGGCTCTTGCGCTGGCGATGTCAGCGCTATTTGGCGCGACGGTCTTTGCCATGTACCCCATCATTGTGGCGCATGCGAACGACCATGCTGAACCGGGGTCCTTCATTCAGGTCAGCGGAGGGCTGCTCCTGGTGTTTGGCATCGGCTCGATTGTCGGACCCACAGTGGCTGGATTCGCGATGACCGAATTTGGCGCTTCTACGCTTTTTGCGGTTACGGGCTCCGTGCATGTATTATTGATCCTATTTGCACTATTGCGTCTCCGGATCGCCCCTCCCGTGGCTCCCAATGCCAAGATAGCCTTCCAGGCGAAACCCTTGGCGCGCGCGTCCACGCCCGAGACGGCCGCTCTCAGCGCTGATCCGGCAGAGCTAAATGCCGCTCAGCCTAAGCGATATGACGACGATCCCACGCTAGGAAGCCAAGAATAAACGCTTACGTTTAATGCCAAACGCATCAGAGTAACGATCCATGGGTGGCCTGCCGCCCCTTGTAGTAGGGCATTGCTCCGCAGCTCTTCGACTTTGAGACGGCACGGGCGAAAAGCAGGACGATAACCGTTATAAAAGATACAACTGCCCGATATTGATATAGCAAGCTTGGCCTTCGTGCTTCAGCCACGCTGACAAACGGGTCACGAAGTGTACCACCGATCTGTTAAAACGGTCACTCAAGTCCACGCAGTTGATCGAAAAGCCACCTAGGTTATTACCATGTCCATCCCGCGCATAGATCGGTTTGCACGTCTGCACGCGAGATAGAGAAGTCAATGTAGTGGGATTCAGTTTAGGTTAACTTCGCCGGTGACCATATTGGTGTAATCAGCGCCTTCGCCCCCGGCATCGAAATCATGGCCACCAGAGGCGTACGTCCATTTGCCGGTGCCGCCGTAACCTCTCACGTGCCGATAGTCCGGCCCTCATCGTTGAAGCCGGACGGGGTCTAGCTAATGACGATGGCTTCGCCATGTTGCAGGCCCCGCCGCCAGAAACGGCACCTTCGTCAATGATCATGGTCCCAAAACAGGGCCCCTTGGCGGTCGCGAGCACATTGTTGGCCATGTCGGTTTCGAACCCGTCATAGATCGAGCTGGCCTTAATCAAGACCAGACCTTCATGGACCGCCTCGGAATCTGGTACTGTTCCACGTCGATGCTGGCGTTGGCAGCACCTGCTGTATCTAGAGCCACACGTTACATTCAGCATTCTCTAGATAGCGCGTCAGTACATTGATCGACTTCCACCCGCCGGCCCGCATAATCGCAGCGGTATCATGACCTGCTTTCAGCAGATCTTGCGCCGCGCCGACGCGCATTGAATGGCCGCTGAAATCATTCACATCGTTCGGATCAAGCCCCGCATTCTTTGCAGCTGACTTAATCAAGTGTTTCACGGTCGTGTCACTTAAGTGTCGGTTCACAGCATGACCTTGATAGATTGGGCAGAAAAGCGGTTCGAAGTTATAGCCGCGCCACTCAAGCCATTCGGCAACAAGCGTCCCTGTCCGCTTCGAGGTGAAAGCCACGCGGCCGTAGCCCCCAGGGTCTGTCTTGCTGCGTCGGATTAGGACCCGCAGCGTTTCATCCGAGCGAAATTCAACGTCCTCCACGGTGATTGCAACTAACTCAGACCGTCGTGTTAGGAGGTCATAGCCCAGTGAAAGCATGGCTTTGTTTCTTAGGCCCCAAGGGTTGTCAGGCTGGACGGCAAGAAATTTATCGAGATAGCTTTTGGTCATGCCTTTCGCCTGACGCGGCCGCGAAGTTTTGCTGCGGCGAATGCGCCGGAACGTAAGATTGATATCCTCGTCATAGGTGGGATCCGGCAGTCGCAGAAGCTGATGAACCTTTCGGATAGCATACACCCGCCGTCGTACCGTCGACGGGGCAAAGGTGTCCTGATCCAGCAGAAATGCACAAACCGTCTCCACACTCCCGGGGAACGGCGTCCGATCGCTCAACGCGCACCACTGGATGTATATTTCGATATCGGCGTGGTAGGCCCGCATGGTAGACGGCGCATAAGCCCCTTCAAGGCGCTTGAATTCTGACTGCCAGTCAGAGCTGATGCTAAAGAGCTGAGCGTCATTTGGTTTCATATGAGCCATATGGGCTCATTAGGTGGAGATGTCAATGATTACTGGCGCTCAAGTTCGAATTGCAAGGTATGCGCTCCGTTTGAGTGTTAGCGAACTATCCGCATCGTCTGGGGTGAGCATTAGCACAATTAAGCGTGTCGAGGCGCAAGACGGCGTTCCCGCAAGTACTGGGCCGAACATCAGAGCGATAAAATCATCCCTCGAAGCTGCTGGCATCGAATTCATCGGCACGCCCGACGATGGCCCTGGCATCCGCATTCGCACTCCAAAACCGTAGGTTGATTTTACATGCCCGATATTCAAGCAGTTGCCTTTGGCACCAAACGCCGGCGGGCAGTTGTGATCTGGTTGACGATCAGCCTGACGATCAGCATCGCCGCATTGACCCTCATCCCGCTTAACATTCCCGCTGACGCACCCGGGTCCGATAAAACCCATCACCTGTTGGCCTTTGCGGCCTTAACTTTGCCCTGCGCCGTTCTCTATCCGAAGGCGCTACTCCGGGTGGCGCTCGCGGCAGCTGTTTTCGGAGCCGTAATCGAGGTCATTCAACCCTATGTCGGGCGCCAAGGTGAGCTGGCAGATTTCATTGCGGACCTGTTCGGCGTTGGCATCGGTGCGACACTTGGCCTGCTTTTGAATTTCGCATTCGGAGGGCGTACTGTACGCCGCCTCGCAAGCTCCTAAGGTGGCATTCAGGTTCTTCTCAAAATTTGCGGACTGCCAGCTGTGCGGGCGCGGCCCTCATGTCCGGTTTGAACCTGCGCGACGCACCTACGAGGGGCTCTCGCCCCCGGTTGACGTCCGCGTCTTTTTGCGCCGCAACTGAAGGCCAAACTGCCCCCTGCCACTCAAGACCTGCGCACGAGATCATCCAAAGGGACAAACCCGCGAGCAGCTGCCAAGCGCCGCGCCGTAGCATGAGGGGTGCCCCATGCGCTTATCTGAGAGCGGAAAGAGAGACAAACAGCGTGAAACGTCTACTTTCTCGTATTCCGCCACGGCGGCGTGAAGCAGTTGTGAACTGCCGGGTCGATAGTGCTATCACACTGTAAAAGATAATAAATCTATATCTCCGTGGAACGCGGAGGCGCAATTATTCCCACCCGCCTCCGCTCTGGGATGTCGGGCGGAAACTTCTGCTCTCCGGCTATTGGACCTTTTCATAGGCCGCGTTAGTCAGCGGCCCGCAGGCAAGCCCGTCTTGGCCCGCCGCACGAAGAGTGAATGCCTCGCCGGCGAATTCTACAGCGCAACGCAGCGGAAAATTGACCCCCTGTCGTAAGTTGCCCACCGGGTTTGATAGCGTGAGGACATCGTTCTCGACAGCATATTCGCCCGCAACTTTAGCTTCGCTCTGCTCATTACGCATATTAAAGGTGCCGTCCGATGCAAAGCGCGCCAAAATATCACCAGTGCGGTATGTGCCGGGCGTGATTGCACTATTACCACTTTGATTTCCGCTATTGCGTTCCGATTGCGATTGCTCAGTTCGGGCTGGCATCGGGGGGGCCGTGTTTGTCGCAGATTGCTTTGCAGATTGGCTATCAGATGTGCCGACATCTCCGGCCTTTTGAGCTCTACTCCGCTTTTGAGGCTTCTTCGGTTTATCTGAAGTCTCGCTTTGGGCCTTTTTCTGATCGCCCATATCATCGTGAGCCGCGCCCTGTTCGTCTTTAATACGCTGCTCAACCTTCAACATTTCCTCCGATCGGGTTTTGAGGAGGGCCGTGATGTCCTGCAGCTCCGATTGCACCTTGGTACGCTGTTCTTCGGCCGCGGTAATATCAGATCTTAAGTTGGTATGGCGGGTCTCAAGTCGCGAAAGCTCCTTCTGAAGGCGTTTTTTTCTATCTTCGAGACCCGTAACGTCTTTGGCGGTCTTCGCGTAAGTCTCTTGCGCCTTGGCTTCGCTGCTGCGCGCCGTTTGTATCCGGGTCTCAGCGTCAGCCAACTCCTTCGACAAGGCCGCGGCTTCCTCCTGCAAAGAACTGAGGGTCTCGCGTAGCACACTTTCTTGCGTACGCGCCTCTTTCACACGCGCTCCCACAGTCTCGACTTCTTTCTTTGCTTCAGTCAAGGCCGCAAGGGTCTCATCTCGCGTGGTTTGCTGGGTCGCGATTTCCTGCTGGATGGCTTTCAGCTCAGAACGTTGGCTCTCCAGTTGGCTGGTCGATTGCTCCAACTGTTTGTTCGCTTCGGAAAGAGAAGATTCAGCTATGTTTGTCTCCTTCAGCGCAGCGTCACGTCGTTTGGCCAAAGCCGCCAGTTCGCCCTCAAAATCCTGGCGGGCCGTCTCGATCTGTGCAGTCATCGTGGCCAATTGGGACGAGAGATTTGCTTCGGCACCCGCGCGGCGATCTGCGAGCTCCGCAAGTTCCGCGTCAAATTTTTCGGATTCGGCTTGCCGCCTTTCATCGATCCCAGCAAGTTCACCAGTTGAGGCTTCAATGCGCGACCGAATGTTAGTCAACTCGCCTGAGGCTGTTTTCAAAGCCGCGAGAGCTTCTGCCACCTCGTCTCGTTCGAGCGTTGCGGCTTTAATCTGGCGTGTCATCTCATCTTCGAGCGTGGCGCGGGCCGTCGTTTGGTATATCCCCCACCCCCAGCCAATCGCTGCGAGGACCGCAAGTCCGATAAGCCAAGGGCGATTTCCGCTCCCCCTGTCGGCACCCTCAGTTCCAGTTTTCCCAAAATTATCAGCCATGGAAGTAACCCCTTTCTCTACCTGTCAGTTAGTTTGGGTCTGTAGGAAGTCACGCCCATTGCATTGACGCTCATCGACCTTCTCGATAAAGTCTATGATCCCACTGCCGAAAGGGGTGATCCCCTGCAGCGAGCACTTGACGCAGAAAGGCCTGTTACAGCGAAGGATCTGCAACAGGCCAGAAACGCCCCTGCGTGTGAAAGCACGGCCGGGGTGTCTTAACGGTTAGGGGCTGCGCCCTAAGTTTGGGTTAGTCCCAGAAACCTTCATCAACGCTTGGCAGCGCCTCAAGCTCTTCTTCACTCAGACGCGTTACGTAGGCGTAGGTCTTGTCGTCAACTGCCACGAGGTTCACATCTGGGACCGAGATCATGACGTGTTTGTCGCCAAGGTCCAGAAAGCCGCCGACTTCGGCTACAATGCCGACCATCTGGCCATCTTTGGAAAGAACGATGTCTTCGATCTCGCCAATCTCGTTCCAACCGGAATCGATCGCATCATATTGGTTTCCCGCATTCCAGTCGCCGTCGGCTTCACCAATCGTGTAAATTTCACCGCCTGTGATGTCGCGCGTGCGGATTAGGTTACCACGCATCTCATTCATGGCCGCGCTGTCGACCTTGGAGTAATCAGTCATATGAGCCTCAGCGAAAGCTGCTGTGCCTGCGAGTGTCAGTGCGAGTGTGCTTGCTGTAAGCATTTTCATAGCATGTCTCCTCTTTCGTTAGTTTCTGAAGATTCAACGGGTGCCGCGGCGGATCGTTCCTAAAAAGACAATTCGATCTTGGGTAAAGCCTATGCTCTATATCCGTCTACTGGATCTGAGAAACGATAGCCGCGGTCCCGTTATCCGAATTAAGGTCTCTCAAGAGAACGCCTGGATCGCGACGGCGGCGCCATAAATGCACAGAAGTGCAAGGCTTTCGCGACCGATGCTTCCCGGGCCCTGCTTCTCTCGAAAGATGAGCCCCAGCAGTAGGACTGCGGTCATCAACATTCCAACCGCCAGCCAGAAAAGGTCTTGTGAGCCGACGGCGTGGTAAATCGAGCCGCTGCGATAACCTGCGTCTGAGATCGTGAGAAATAGGATATCAAAAGTGTTGCCGCCGATGATCCCACCGACAGCGAGTTGAAGCGCTCCCCGGCGCACCGCAGCGACGGTTGTAACAAGTTCGGGCAAAGAGGTGATCACAGCGGTCACGAGCGCGCCGACAAGCGACGCCGAAAGACCAAGTCGATCTGTAAGCTGATTGCCGATCTGGCTGATGGCCCAACCCGACAGGCCGAGGAACACCATGAGTAGCAAGAACCACAATAAAAGCCAGCGGGCGGGCTTGTCCGTCGTGTCATCTACCTCAGGTTCATCAGCACGGGTCTCATCGGTCTCGACGGGCCGCCACATNGGCTTTTCGCGGAGGCGAGCGGTGGCTGCGACCCCATAAGCGTAAACCACCACCAGAAGGAACGACGCAGGATGAATACCCCAGAGCGCCACCTCTGGCGTGGTAGAGGCCGCGAAGGGGATCGCGAGGAGCGCGAGCAGCACGCCGCACTGAAAGACGTTCGCAATCTCAGCAGCCGCGTGTTCAAGGTTTGCACGTCGATAAACTATGTCCGCAATAGCGAGGAACGCTGTCTGCGCTGCGATCCCGCCAATGCCGTTTGAAAAGGCAAGCGAAGCCCGCCCATCCAGCGCCGCGGTGAGCGAGACGATGGTGCCCGAGAATGACGTTGCAGCCCCGAGAAGCACCCCACCTACGACAGCCTCGCCAAAGCCAGTGCGGTCGGCGATCCGGTCTGCAAGGACTGTCATGCGAAGCCCAACCAGCAAGATGACCGTGGCCGCGCAAATGCCAACCAGCAGCAACAGGAGGAGAGGAAAATCATTGAACATGGTTCAACAACGCTGCTGTCGGGCTTTGGTTGCTATGTTTTGCATAGCTCTCAACAATGCTGTGGTTCGGCGATAAGTTGGATATATCGAAGTTTCCTCTCGGCAATTGTCTTAGGGCGGGCCGCCGCCGTTAGGAAAAGCAAAACTTCGCCCCCGGCACGTTTCATGCCACTGGCGCTGAAACTGGTTTTGACTTGCACGGCCCTTCATCGCGATGCGCCCCAAATCTGCCCGCTCTTCAAAATGAGGTAATTGGTCCGTCATGAGCTTGCCGGATTGGTGAGTACCAAGAATACTCCTTGTTCATACGCTTGTTTGGAGGGCGCCATGGGAAGAGTGAAGGTGAATCTGACGCTTGACGCGGAGGTGGCGGAAACGGCTGGGAAACTTGGCCTTAACATGTCACGCCATGCAGAAGCCGCGATACGTGAGGCTGCCAGGCTGGAGCGCAATCACTTATGGCGTGCAAACAATCAGGCGGCGATCAATGCCTACGCGGACGAGGTCCTTAAAGAGGGATTGCCCCTCTCAGGTTTAAGAAGCTTTTAGGCCAAGGTTACGATGGCGCAGTTCGATCTTTATAGCCTGACAAGCGGACAGCTTGTTGTGGATCTCCAGACAGACCTAATCGGTATGGAGGCATCGCGGGTTGTAGCACCTTTACGAGGAGCAGGCCGATACACGGCATTCCCAGGACTGATTCCTGTTATCCATATCAAAGGAACTGCATGGATCGTCCGGGTGCAAGGATTGGCAGCTGTACCTGGCTCTAGGTTGCAGAACGGGTAGGGACCTTGGAAGAGCAACGTGAGGCCCTAGTACGGGCTTTAGATATCCTGACCGATGGAATTTAGCCGATCTCCGAGGCCAAATCGCCTCTCGGCTGCGCGTGAGAGCAAACACAGTTACATTTTCTCAATGAGGTCTTTGCCGTGCCGCAGCAGGTCGCGCACGTGTTTGCGCAGCGCCAATGCCTCTTGCGTGTAAAAACCATGTTTCAGGGCATTCTGGTTGCCCTGCGGGGCGCCGGACCCTAGGGCACCGCCATGCATGCGGCATCGCTTCTTTCCAGCGACTGCAGGGGCCAGGCATGGCGTGCCCTTGCGGGTTTTGGCGCCACATCTGAGGCTTGTTTGCATCGGCGCTGTGTTTCGGGGGTGGGTCATGGAGGCTTAATCTGATCGCCGGCTTTTAAAGGTCTTCTTCTTGGTCGTACCAACCGGCTCGGACACATCTTTCAAATGCTCAACAGCTTCTGCCTTTTCCGAAGTCTTCTCATGGCGCTGTCCCATTTCTAAATTGCCAACCACAGCCTGCCCACCCGGATGTACATGGACATGTTCAACGGTGACTTTCTGCTGGCCTTTGCCACGGTGCTTGTCTAGTGCAGCCAGCTGGTTGGTGTAGAGGGCCATCAGCTTCTGTGCGTGCTTGAGCGCCATATCGCGGCCTACGTGGGTCTGGTTCGGAATAGCGGCGCGTCTGAGGCATTCTAATGCGGCCGAATGGGTTCCTACCATCTGAGCGGCAAGCATGCTTTCAGCGCTGCCTACTGGTCGAAGCTCTTCGTATAGATCCAGTGCGCGAATGATTCGAGCGTTACCCTCTTCCTCGCCCAAGCTTTCAGGTAGCCAAAGGAGTTCGCTGATCTCGAAGATCTTTCGAAGTTCAACTCGAGCTTCTGAGGCTGGCATAAGTTTCCGCACCGGCAATGTGTCCGCGACCTGCTTGCGGGCAATTTTACCGTTACTTTTTTCAACTTTCTTAGCCATGCTTTGATTCTGCGCGATCCTCAGCGCAAAGCAAGGGCCAATTTCTACTGTGCATGGGGTTGAATTCCGATTCCGCTTCCAGCCCTCCCCCCTCCCCTTAGAATGCTCGATAACGTGCAGGATCGAACTTTCGTTCTGACAGCGGGCCTCCTGCCAACAGGTACTTGCAAGCGACTTAACGGGGCTATGGCCCTATGTTCGCTATTAGCGAACACTCAGTTTCTTCCGTCTAAGACTGCCCTGATCCCATCTTTAAGCCGAGATCCCCGTGCAGAGTTTTGCACCATAAAATACCGAACAAGGCCGGGGCGCATTTACTAAGCTCTTCAAATTAAGAACTGGTTTGTAATTTCGGCCCGCAGTCGGACTTCTCGATCAATACAAAAAACCCGTAGTCCTTTCACGGTCATGATCTAGTGTCGCCGCATTATAGGGCCGATCCAGCCAGGCAGGGGGATATATCGCTCGACCCCATCCACGTGGCAAAGCGCGATGCGTTTGCGGATCGACGCCATTATCGCGGCGCGATTGCTATGGCGAGCCCAAAGAGGTTGCAAATTTTTGTGACCTTCCCTGCTTTCGACCGCGCAAGCTGTGTCACAGGTGCAAGTAGGCTGGCCCATAGGGTCCGATTTAGGGGTCTGGCAGAAAAGGGCTAGCCCAACATCCAAGGCAAAGCATTCCTCCGCCAAACCAGTAGCGCGCCAATCAACGTGCTGATCCCGCAGGTCAGCGCCCAAACCCCGATAGGACCCAAAGATGTCGTCGTACTAACCACATAAAGCACAGCGATATGGACAAGATAGATTGCCAGTGAGAGGGGCCCGAGCAAGGTGTTTAACTTCCCAAGCGTTCGCTCTGACCGGAGGCCCAGAACAAACAAAGACGGTGTTAGGACAAGGATCGAAATGAGATTGTCAGACAGACCGTGCCTTTTCGCGATGGTCAGGTTGGCCCAGACTTCAACGGCCAAAAGTGCAAAGCCAAGGGCGACGAGATACGGCGCCCACGCGGTCAATGTTGCAGCCCCGTTCGCGCGTGTGGCAACTAAGTATCCAATACCGATATAGGGAAAGGCAAAGGTCAGAAACGATCGGTGCAGGGCATAGCTCTCAATGACTTCCAGCAGTGCCCCAGGAGGCAAAAAATAATAGAGATACTGCAGCCCGAAGCCGAGCAGCATGGCGGCTCCGACAGATACCGGAACAAGGGTCGGCTGGCCCCGGATAAGAAGAAACAAGAGCAAGGCAGCCATAAGCAGAGCGCTTAGATACCACAGATGATAATAGCCCATCAGCGCAGTATAGAACAAATCGCCCGCCGTGCGGTCTGGAAACCAAAAAGGAGTATAGAGGAGCATCCAGAGCGCATAGAGTTTCACGATTTTTACCGCCCAAATGTGAAAACGCCTCTTGTGGAACGTGCTTGCAAGGAAATAGCCGCTTGTAACAAGGAAGAACGGTACGGCGATCCGGGTGATGCCATGGGTGATGGCAAAATCTGCTACCGGAGCCAGTGTGCGGAGCGGCTGAGCATGCAGGGTAATGACCAAAAACGCGCCCACGATGCGCAGGAGGTCGATCAGTACGAACCTATTGCTATCAATTTTCAAATAAAACCCCAAGTTCACGCTTACGGCTTATCATAGTTTCATTGTTTTGGTCATCCGTGATAATTTATTGCTATTAACCAAGAAACTACAGTTCAGACCCGCCCCTTACCCGATTTTCTGCGCAGAGAATACTGGAGGGTAGCGAGATGCAAGGTCGTCCAGCAGTACCTCCTCGTTGCGCTATTAAGGAGAAACAGCCAACCTCAACCTACGCAAACGCAACTGGGAGGAATTCGATGAAACAGATTTTCACCGGCGCGGTATGCCTGACATTGTCGGCTGTCCCCGCGCTTCATGCCCAAGAAGCCGCGATTTTTTCCGGGGATGACCGTGTACATCCCGTTTACGCCGAAAACGGTATGGTCTCGGCCCAAGAGGCCGTGGCGGCCCAGATCGGGCTTGATATTCTTGAGGCCGGGGGCAATGCCATCGACGCGGGTGTTGCCGTGGCATTCGCTCTGGCGGTGACCTTGCCGCGCGCGGGCAATATCGGTGGCGGCGGTTTCATGATCGTCCATGACGCGGAAACCGGCCAGACAAAAGCTATAGACTATCGCGAGATGGCCCCCTCATCCGCCGAACGCGATATGTACCTCGACGCCGAGGGCAATGCTGACAGTGAGATGTCTCGGTTCACGGGATTGGCCGTTGGCGTGCCGGGAACCGTCGCGGGCATGCAAATGGCGTTAGAGAATTACGGCAGCATGACACTTGCCGAGGTGATTGAGCCCGCCATCGCCCTCGCGCGCGAAGGCATCGCGGTCACGCCCGGCCTTGCTGACAGCCTCAAAGGGCTTGAGGATCGGTTGAAGAAATGGCCAACCTCTGAGAGCATTTTCTACAAAGAAGGCGGCGATTTCTACGAGCCCGGCGAGAACCTTGTGCAGGCAGACCTTGCAAACACCCTGCAAAAAATAGCGGATGAAGGGACGGACGGATTCTACAAAGGCGAAACCGCAACAAAAATTGCCGAAGCGGTGCGGGCTGCTGGGGGACGCATCACGGTTGAGGACATGGCGAACTACAAGGCGGTTCTGCGTGACCCGGTGCGGGGCAGCTATCGCGGGTATGAGATCGTTTCAATGCCGCCGCCCAGCTCTGGTGGGGCACATATCATCCAAATCCTCAACGTTCTCGAAGACTACCCGATCTCCTTTCTCGGCCATAACACGGCCGACACGATTCACCTCATGGTTGAAGCGATGAAACGCGCCTATGCGGACCGTTCGGAATATCTGGGCGATAGTGATTTTGTGGATGTGCCTTTGAGCGAGATCACGTCGAAAGCCTATGCCGGTGATATTCGTGGAGACATCAGCCTTAACGTGGCGACCCCGTCAAGCAGCATCAAACCGGGCGAGCTTGCACCCTACGAGTCTGACCAGACCACGCATTTCTCTATCGTAGACAAGGATGGTAACGCCGTTTCCAACACCTATACGATCAACTTTTCCTATGGGTCTGGTATGGTTGCTGACGGCACCGGTGTTCTGATGAACAACGAGATGGATGACTTCGCCGCAAAGCCCGGTGTGCCCAATGCCTATGGGCTAATCGGCGGCGATGCCAACGCCGTCGAAGGCGGGAAGCGGCCCCTTTCATCAATGTCACCTACCATTGTGATGAAGGACGGAGAGGTCTTCATGGTCACGGGTTCCCCCGGCGGTTCGCGCATCATTACCACGACGTTACAGGTCATCATGAATGTCATCGACCACGGAATGAACATTGCCGAGGCCTCTTTCGCACCCCGCATCCATCACCAGTGGCTGCCCGATGAAATCCGCATTGAAGAGGGGATCAACCTCGACACTGTCGGATTGCTGGAACAGCGCGGCCATACGGTCAGCAAAAAATCGGTGATGGGCTCAACCCAATCGATCCTCGTGGACAAAGAAAGCGGCTATCTGTTTGGCGCGTCTGACCCCAGGCGCGTTGATGCGGCGACTCTGGGACACTGACTATTAGGTGGTACTGTTGCGTTGACTGTTCGTGTCGGCCAGATTTTTGCTTTTGAGGTTGAGCATGCCGCACCAATCACCGTTCAAACATCATCGCTTTCCGTGTGAGATCATTCTCTGTGCCGTCCGGTGATATCTGCGAAACCCGCTGTCTTATCAGGATGTCGCAAATCTTATGGCAGAGCGCGACGGCACGGTTGATCGCTCTACGGTGAATCGCCGGGTCCTGAAGTTCGGCCCAGAACTGATCAGGCCCACCGAGAAGCATCTGCACCGGGCCAGCGTCGACGGGCGTGTGGTCGAAACACACATCCGTGTCGGCGGGAGGTGCCGTGACCTCTGGCGCGCCATCGACGCAAACCGCCAGATGATTGACTACCTCCTCACCGCGCGGCGGGATGCGAGGGCGGCCAAGGCCTTCCTCAACAAGGCGATCAAGCGGGTCCATCTGCATCGGCCTGTCATGATCTGCGGCTGCTCCGGTATCGACAGAACTTCCGCCCACTTCGAACGGTCAAAGCGGCCCTTCACGGGATAGAAGGGATCGGAACCATCCAGCGCGGCCATATCCATCACAAACAGCTAGGTGTCCTTGGCGAGATTGCGTTTATCGGCGGCATCTTCGGTGCCACCGCATGACCTATTGTGATGAAAGGACCCGGGACCATACTTATCCGATTAACGCAACAGTCCCGCATTACTTGTTCACTGTCGGTTACTTCGCGAATCCGGTCGCGCACGGATTATAGCACTCCTCGTTGCGCCGGATGCGCCAAAGCCAGCTTCGCTGGTGGGCAGGCACCGCAAGGCTGAATTCCAAGCGCGTTTAGAAGCGGCATGAAATGTCTATCAGCAAAAATAAATCTATGATCAGTCGTCGGTGTTATAGATACTTGTCTTAGGCCCCGAGCCCTTGCAAACCATACCGCGGTACATGCCCTGCGAATTGAAAGGCATGGCAATATTGCCCGCCGCATCTACCGCGATCATGCCGCCTGAGCCGTCGTTGTTCGCCAAATCCTGCATCACGACACGGTCGGCAGCCATTGCGAGGTCTTCGCCGGCGTGGCGCATCCGGGCCGCGATCTCGGCGGCGGCGTTCCAGCGAATGAAAACCTCGCCATGGCCCGTGCCAGAGGCTGCGCAGGTCTCGTTATCGGCGAATGTGCCCGCGCCGATCATCGGGGTGTCACCGACGCGGCCCGGTGCTTTGGCCGTCATCCCGCCGGTCGAGGTCGCCGCCGCGATATTGCCCGCCTCATCCCGCGCCACCGCGCCGACGGTGCCATGGCGCCGCGCCGGATCGTCCGAAACTTCGCCGCGTGCGCGCATTGCCAGCGTCTCCTGCAGCGCGTCCCAGCGAGACTGGGTGAAGAAATAGTCCCGGTCGCCAAACTCCAGCCCGGCCTGCCGGGCGATCTCAAGCGCGTTGGGCCCGATCAGCGTGACATGCTCAGTCCGCTCCATCACGGCACGGGCGAGCTTGATAGGGTTCTTGGGGCCAAAGACGCCCGCCACCGATCCAGCGCGGCGGTCTTTGCCGTCCATCACGGCTGCGTCCATTTCCTGAACGCCCTCAGAGGTATAGACCGCACCACGACCTGCATTGAACAGCGGCTCATCCTCCAAGACGCAGACCGCAGCCGTTACCGCGTCCATCGCGCTGCCGCCCGTGCGTAGGACGGCTTCACCGGCTTCCAGCGCACGGGTGAGACCTGCATGATAGGCGGCCTCCTTCTCGGGCGTCATGTTTTCCTTGAGGATGGTTCCGGCACCACCGTGAATGGCAAGGGAATAGGTCATGTCTGTCCTTTCAATCCGGCCTCAGCGGCGCAATAGGCGGCGATCTCGGCATGGGTGGCGATCCAGCAATCGCCGCGGGATTTGATGTGGTCGATCAACTCGTCGAGAATAAAGATGCGCGAGCGGTAACCTGTCACATGCGGATGCATGGTCAACAAAAACAGCCCGCCCTCGTGATAGGCCCCGTCGAACTCGCGCCGGAAGATGTCGAGCACGTCCGCAGGCGGCGTATAGGGCCGCTGCGCGCCAAAACGGTTCATCATGAAATAGACAGCATCATCGCGAATCCATTCGACGGGCAGTTCCACGATGCCGGTGGGGGTGCCCTTCTCGACGATCTCGTAAGGGTCATCGTCCGAGAACAGGGAGCTGTCGTACAAAAGCCCCATCTCGCGGGCGATCGACAATGTGTGGGGGCTGTAGTCCCAGGACGGCGTGCGCATGCCGACGGGGCGGGTGCCGGTGATCCTCTCCAGCGTCTCCGAGGCGCGCAGCATCAGATCGCGCTCGGTTGCGCCATCGACTTGGGTGTTGCGCTCGTGAATCCAGCCGTGCAGCCCGATCTCGTGGCCGTCTTCCGCCAGACTGCGTTGCTCCTCGGGGTGCAGCAGGGCCGAGACGGCGGGTACGAAGAAACTCGCCTTTACGCCGTGACGGTCAAGCACCTTGCGGATGCGCGGAATGCCCCGGCGCGCGCCATATTCGCCCCAGCCGAGGCGGGCAATGCTCTCACCCCCGTCGCGCAGCTCGTTGGTCTCGTGATCGCTGTCAAAGCTCAGCGCCACGGCGCAGCGCGCACCGCCGGGCCAGGATTTGGGCAGCAGGTTCTGCCCTGCGCGCACCTGGTCCACCAGCCCGCGCCAATGCGCCTCGTCCCATTCATGCGGTTCACTCATGCGTGTCCTCCATCGACGGAAAGGATTTGACCGGTGATCCAACCGGCGCGGTCGGAACACAGGAAAGTCACGGCGTCTGCAATGTCCTGCGTGCGGCCCAAGCGGCGCATGTGGATGCCGCCGATGATCTGTTTCTGTCGCTCGGGGCCGAAGGCATCCCATTGCTTTTCGGTCGAAGGGTTCGACAGGACGAAGCCGGGGGCGACGGAATTGACGGTGATGCCCTGCGGCCCGAGCTCGAGCGCCAGCTGCTTGGTCAGACCGACAAGCGCATGTTTCGCCGCCGCATAGGCCTGAATGCCGGTGAGGCTGGGCTTCAGCCCCGCGCCGGAGGAGATGGTGACGATGCGGCCCGATCCGGCAGACTTCATCGCGGGGGCGAAGCCTTGGGCGCACCACATGGCGGCATCGACATTGGCCTGAAAAATCGCCTGCCAATCGGCTTCGCCGATCTCTTCGAGCGCCCGGCCGACCTGACCACGCACGCCACCGGCGGAGGTCACCAGCCCGTCGATCCGGCCATGACGGTCGAGAATCTCGGCGCAGAGCGCGAGGGTCGTTTCGCGGTCGCCCAGATCGCCGATGTGGAGCGTGACCCCTTCCGCCTCCAGCGGGGCGAGGCCCGCAGCGTCGATGTCCATGGCGGCCACGGTGGCCCCGGCGGCGCGCAGCTCGGCGAGGATCGCGGCGCCGATGCCCTGCGCCGCGCCGGTCACGGCAAAGACCTTGCCGGTCAGATCGATCTTCATGCCGCCACCAGCAGGTCGACGAGATCGGCCGATTGTGCGCGCTTGCCGTCCTCGATGTCGTGGATCAACTCGACCATGCGCGCCAGCGTCGGCACCGGGATGCTTGCTTCGCGGCCAAGCTCGACCATGACGCCGATCTGCGCGTCGACCTCGGTCTTGCGTTTGCGCACAGCCAGATCGCGCCAGATGCCGGAGTGAGTTTTAGCGGTCTTGCGGTTGTGGGCGATCATCTTCTCCATCGCGGCGTCGATGGCGGCGGTATCGTTCGCGCGGAAGGCTTCCGGGTCGAAGCCGTTGAAGCCGAGGGGGGCCACGCCTTCATGGTCCGCCAATGTCATCACCTCATGCCCGAGCGCGCGATAGGCGGCGCGGTGTTCGTCGCGCGCCATGGCGTCGGACATGCTGTCGTGGGTGAGGGCGGTGCAAAAGAGCAGCGCGCCGTAGCCCATTTTGCCCCAGAGATAGCCCCAGATGTTGTCGGTGGCGACGGCCTCGGGTTCGACGAGGCTCAAAAGCGCATGCACCTCGGCCACGCGGTCGCTCATGTGCCCGTCGAGTTCGCCCACGGCCACGGCGGCGCGGTTGCCAAAGAGGATGCGGCCCGGCTCCAGCCAGTCTGCACCGTAGTTGACGAAACAGCCGACCGTGTTCTCGGCCCCAATGCGCGCGGCGATGACCTTTTCGTTGAGGCCGTTCTGGGCCGAGACGACATAGCCGCCCGGTGCCAGTTGCGGGGTGAGCATTTCAAGCGCTTCGGCCGTGTGGTGGGCCTTGACGCAAAGGTAGATGCGGTCGAACTGGCCGGTGAGTTCGGCGGGCGTGCTGGCGGGCAAGACTTGGGTAAACTGCTCGACCGGGCCTTCGATGTGCAGCCCGGTAGTGCGCATCGCTTCGATATGGTCCGCGACCACGTCGACCATATGCACGGCATGGCCCGCGCGGGCGAAATAGGCGCCGAGAATGCCACCGATGGCACCGGCGCCCCAGATCAGGATCGGGGTGTCGCTCATGCCCAGTCCCCCTCAAGCTGCGCGCGGGTCTCGCGCACGGCGATCTCCCACAGACGGTCGGTGTCCGCGTCAGGCTTTTGATAGACCCCGCCGTAGTTGCCGTCCCCAATGAGCGCGCGCACGCCGGCGGCGTTGCGGTCGCGCAGGCGGTCGAAATCGACGAAGGGTTTCTGCTCGTCCGGCAACTCACGTCCGGGCAGGCGGGTCCAGGGGAAATTCTCCATCCACGACGCGTGAGAGGCGACAGGGTCGATCTCCTGCACGCAGTTCCACGTCTCGGGCGCGCGCCACCAGTCGTGGAAGCGGCAGCGGGCACCCTCGTTGGCTTCCATCCATTCCATCGTGACGGGCTGCACGGGGCTGTTGCCGCCATGGCCGTTGACGATGAGCACTCGGCGGAAACCGGTGGCATAGAGACTGTCGAGGATGTCGCGCAGCAGTGCCGCATAGGTCGAAAGCTTCAGGGAGACCGAGCCGGGGAAGCCCATGAAATAGGGCGTCAAACCATAGGTCACGGCGGGAAAGACCGGCACGCCCAGTGGTTCGGCGGCATCGGCGGCGACCTTTTCCGAGAGGATCGTATCGACGGAGAGGCTGAGGTACGCGTGCTGCTCGGTGCTGCCCAAAGGCAGGACGCAGCGGTCGTCGGTCTTGAGGTAGTCTTCGATCTCGAACCAGTTGCTTTCGGATATCTTCATTCTGCGGCGGCCTTTGTAGATTTAGGAGAGGCCCGGCATGTCTCAATGGCGGGTAGGATTTCAGTGCGGATGGCGTGAATGTCGGGGGTGTGGCGGTATTCAAAGGCCACTTGTTCCGGGCGCAGGTCGTGGCGCAGATAGTCCGCCCCGGTGGCATAAATCACCACATCGGCGCTCTGCATTGCCTCCGCGACCCCGGCCTCGTCGCGCACCTTCATAGTCAGTTGGGTGACATGTGGCGCAAAGCGCAGGATGCCCGCTTTCATGATGGTGACGAAGCCCGGAAAATAGGAATAGGCCAGCGTTTTGGCATCGGGCGGGATCGAGGCCAGCGCCACGCGGGTCGCCTCATTGGGGATCAGGGTCAGACCGATCACCTCGACATCGGGCAGGATTTCGCGGGCCTTGGCGAGCAGGGTCTTGGGCACGATCACCAGATCGACGTCACGGGGCGGCGCGGCGGCAATGTCTTCGAGCACGGCAGCTTCGATCTGGTCGCCCTCGGGTAGATGGGCGCGTAACTCGTCCGCATAGGCGCGCGTGGCATCGGTGAAATTGCCAACCATCAAGATACGGACCGGGCGGGGCTGGGCGGTGCTGGTCATCGAGATGCGCACCGCAAGTTCCGAAGCGCTGACGCCGCAGGATTTAGCGAGGGTAAGCAACTCGGCGATCTGTTGGTCAAGCTGGCGAAAGCGCCCATCCGTGGCACGGCTGCCGCCGCCGCTGACGAAAGTGCCTGAGCCGACGCGCCCGTCAACCAGCCCCGAGGTTTGCAGCGCTGCATAGACATTGCTGACCGTTACGGGCGAGATTTTCAGCCGAGCCGCCAGTGCGCGCACCGAGGGCAGGCGGGCATCGGCGGGCAGTTCTCCCGAGGCGATGCCGAACTCCAGCGCCCCGCGCAACTGCACCGAAAGCGAGACCGAAGACTTGCGGTCGATCGCCTGAATGATGCGGTCCATCGCCCGCTCAAAGATATCTTGTTGCTGCGTCATGGTGTTACAGTGCACGAAAACATTTTGTCCGACAAGATGTTATATCTGCTATAATTGTGCACTCTACTCAACGGGCTCTCTGTTAATGTTACATTTAAATATTGACCGTTTTAAAAATTGCTGCCTAGTGTGACTGCAAGATATAACACATGGAGGATGACCAATGACGAAACTTTCTTTGAAATCAGCCGTCGCGGCGCTGGCGCTGATGGCAGCCGCGCCTGCGGTGATGGCGGCCGACCTGGTGGTCGGGCTGCGCGCCGGGCCGGATTCGATTGACCCGCATTGGTCCACCCTCGGCTCGCAGGCCGAAGCGCTGCGCCACGTCTTTGACACGCTTGTGGACGTTGACGAAAAGCTGCAACTCAAGCCCGGTCTGGCGGTCAGCTGGGCGGCGGTCGACGACACCACTTGGGAATTCAAGATGCGCGAAGGTGTGACCTTCCACGATGGCACGCCCTTCACCGCCGAAGATGCGAAGTTCTCGATCGACCGCATCCCCGAGGTGACCGGCCCGATGCCGATGACCCTCTACACCAAATATGTCGACTCGGTCGAAGTGGTGGACGATTACACTCTGCGCGTGAAAACCAAGGGCATGGCGCCCTCGCTGCCCAATGACTTTACCCGTCTGTTTGTGGTGCCGTCCGAGACCGGCATGGAAGCGGGCAACGAGGAGTTCAACTCCGGCGAAAAAGCCATTGGCACCGGGCCTTACACCTTTGTGTCCTGGCAACCCAAAGGCGATCTCGTGCTGAAGCGTAATGACGACTACTGGGGCGGTGAGACCGCGTGGGAAAACGTCACCCGCCGCGAGATCCCTGAAGACACATCGCGTGTCGCGGCCCTGCGTTCGGGCGAAGTTGACCTGATCAACTACGTCCCTGCCTCCGACTACCTTGCGATGAAGAACGACGGCGAGATCGACACGTTTGTCTCCGACTCTGTCTACATCCTGAACATCGCGCCCTCGGTGAAGGACGAAGAGCCGCAACCGATTAAGATCAACGGCGAAGAGGTCGACGGCAACCCACTGCAAGACCTGCGCGTGCGCAAGGCGCTGGACCTGGCGATCAACCGCGACGTGCTCGTGAATGTGGTGCTTGAAGGTCTCGGCACGCCCGCGAACCAGCTGATGCCCGAAGGTTTCTTTGGCTACAGCCCGGAGCTCGGCAAGCGCGAGTATGACATCGAGCAGGCCAAGGAACTGCTGGCCGAAGCGGGCTACCCGGACGGTTTCGAGATCGATTTCACCTGCACCAACAACCGTGTGCCCGGCGATGCCGTGGTCTGCGAAGCGCTGGCACAGATGTGGTCGCGTCTGGGGCTGAAAGTGAATGCCCAAGCGCTCAATGGCACCGTTTTCTTCCCCGCTGCGGCGCGTGAGGAATACACGATGACCATGTCCGCATGGGGCACGCTGACCGGTGAGGCCGCCTATACCTACGGCGCTTTGACCCACACCAAAGATGCGGAAAAGGGCTTTGGCAACTTCAACCGTTCGGGCTATTCCAATCCTGAGTTCGACAAGGTGTTCGGCGAAGGTTCGCAGACCCTCGATCCCGAAGGGCGCAAAAAGCTTTACGAGCAGGCGTCCTTCATCGCGATGGAAGACCGAGCCTTGATCCCCACGGTGATCCTTCAGACCGTCTGGGCGGCCAATGCCGATACCATCGACATGACACCGCGCGTCGATCAGGAAACCCGCACCTACGCGATCACCCCGGTCAAGTAAGGCCATACCAACCTGGGCGTCCGCTGCTTTGCCAGCGGGCGCCTTCCTTTTTGCTCCCACGGGCGAGGTCGAATGCTTAGCTACTTTATCACCCGAATTGCACAGGCCATTGTCGTGGTCTTCGCCATGTCGGTGATCGTTTTCGTCGGCGTTTTTGCCATCGGCAATCCCATTGACGTGATGATTGACCCGGGCGCGACCCAAGCGATCCGCGAGAAACTCATCGCGCAATATGGCCTCGATCAGCCCTTGGTCGTGCAATATTGGACCTTCCTGTGCAATGTCTTTGCGGGCGATTTGGGCACCTCGATGGTCTATAACATCCCGGTTGTCGATCTGGTCTTCTCACGCTTTCCTGCGACACTTGAGCTGGTGGCCGTGTCGGTGCTGATCGCCGTCGGCGTGGGCATTCCCGCTGGGCTCTGGGCTGGCTACCGCCCCGACAGCATTGGCGCGAAGCTGGTCATGGCGCTGTCGGTGCTGGGCTTTTCGGTGCCGACCTTTTGGATCGGCATGCTGCTGATTATGGGTTTCGCGGTTGAGCTGGGCTGGCTGCCCTCCGGTGGACGCGGCGATGAGGCGACTTTCCTTGGCGTGTCCTCCTCGCTTTTTACCCCCGATGGCTGGAGCCATGTCATCATGCCCGCGATCAACCTGTCGCTGTTCAAGATGGGCTTGATGATCCGCCTCACCCGCGCCGGCATGGTCGAGGCCATGGGCACCGACTACGTCAAATTCGCCCGCGCCCAAGGGCTGCCGGACCGTCAGATCGTCTTTAGCCACATCCTGCGCAACATCTCGATCCCGATCGTCACGGTGCTGGGGCTCGAGCTGGGCTCGACGCTGGCCTTCGCCGTGGTGACCGAAAGCGTGTTCAACTGGCCCGGTGTCGGCAAGCTGATTATCGATTCTATCCTGCAACTCGACCGGCCGGTGATGGTCTCTTACCTCATCATGGTCGTGATCCTCTTTGTCCTCATCAACCTCGTGGTTGATCTGGTCTATGCCCGTCTGGACCCGCGCGTCCGTCTGAAAGGAGGCGCATGATGCCCGAGATCATCGCTGAAAATATCGCCGCCGTGCCCTCTGCCCCGCCGGTGGAGACGCGAGCCGAGCGGCTGCGCAACTTCTGGTCCGACTTTCGCGAGTCTTGGGTGGCCGTGGGCGCGCTTATTGTCATCGGGGTGCTGCTGTTTTTGTCCTTTGGCGCGCCACTGGTCTCGCCGCAGGACCCCTACGATATGGCGATGCTCGACTGGCTCGACGCCTTCCTGCGTCCCGGTACCGAAGGGTCGGGCGGTTATGTCCATCTGCTGGGGACCGACAACGCGGGCCGCGACATGCTGTCGGCCATCTTCTATGGGCTGCGGACCAGCTTTGTGATCGGTCTTTCGGCGGGGGCGCTGGCCCTTTTGGTAGGGATCACCGTCGGGCTGACGGCGGCCTATTTCGGCGGCCGGATCGAAGCGCTCTTGATGCGGATCGTTGATTTGCAACTGTCGATGCCCGCGATCCTGCTGGCGCTGGTGCTGGTGGCCATGCTGGGGCAGGGGATCGTGCAGATCATCCTCGCACTGGTCGTCGCGCAATACGCCTATTTCGCCCGCACCACCCACGGCGCGGCCAAGGTCGAACGCGGCAAGGACTATATCGAGGCCGCGCGCTCCACGCCGCTGCCGACACACCGCGTACTCTTCAAACACCTGCTGCCCAACGTGCTGCCGCCTCTGATCGTGGTGGCCACAGTACAGGTCGCCAGCGCCATCGCGCTGGAGGCGACGCTGTCCTTTCTCGGCGTGGGTCTGCCGCTGACCGAGCCGTCGCTGGGATCGCTGATCTCCAACGGTTTCAAATACATCCATTCGGACCGCTACTGGCTGTCGATCTATCCCGGATTGGCGCTGATGGTGACCGTTGTCGCAATCAACCTCGTGGGCGATCAGGTCCGCAAGGTGCTTGACCCGAGGAACAGCCGATGAGCGCCGCACTGGAGGTCAGGGGACTGACCACGCAATTCAGCACCCGCAAGGGCGCGGTGACTGCCGTGAACGACGTGAGCTTCTCGGTCCAGCCGGGGCGCATTCTCGGGCTGGTCGGTGAAAGCGGCTCGGGCAAGAGTGTCACCGGCTTCTCGATTATGGGGCTGATCGACGCGCCGGGCAAGATCACCGCCGGGCAGGTCATGGTGCAGGGCACCGACATGCGCGGGATGAGCACGGAGGAGCAGCGCAAGATGCGCGGCCGTGCCGTGTCGATGGTGTTTCAGGACCCAATGATGACGCTGAACCCTGTGCTGCGCGTGGGCGATCAGATGGCGATGGCGGTGCGTGTGCATGACAAAGTCAGCAAAGCCGCCGCTTGGGAGCGCGCCCGCGAAGCGCTTGAGATCGTTGGCATTCCGGCGGCGGTCGAGCGGCTGCAGGCCTATCCGCACCAACTGTCGGGCGGCATGCGTCAACGCGTGGCGATTGCCACCGCACTCTTGCACCGCCCCGCCGTGATCATCGCGGACGAGCCGACCACCGCGCTTGACGTCTCGATCCAAGGGCAAATCCTTGCCGAGGTGCGCCGCCTGGCCGATGACACTGGCACGGCGATTGTCTGGGTGACCCACGACCTCGCCGTGGTCTCCTCGCTCGCCGACGACATCGCGGTGATGTACGCGGGCCGGATTGTCGAAAGCGGCACGGCGGAGGAGGTCATCGCGAACCCGCGCCACCCCTATACGCGCGGGCTGATCGACTCGGTGCCGGGTCTGCATGAACCGGGCCGAGACCTGCCGCAGATCCCGGGCTCGACCCCGCAACTGGCGAACTTGCCCTCGGGCTGCCCCTTCCGCCCGCGCTGCCCGCGCGCCAGGGACATCTGCGCGACGATCCCACCCAACACTGGAACCGAGGCACATTCCGTTCTGTGCCACCATCCGCTTGAGGCCCTATGACCGATCCCATTCTGAAAATCGACGGCGTCTCCAAGCGGTTTACCCGCAAGCCGGGGCTGGTCGTCAGCGGGCTGGACAAACTCACGGGCCGCAATTCCACCCAGACCGTGCATGCGGTCAATGACGTGACCCTGAGCGTGCCACGCGGCGAAGTGCTGGGCATCGTCGGGGAATCTGGCTGCGGAAAATCCACCTTGGGCCGCGTCGTCTCGGGCATCTATGCGCCGAGTGAAGGCAGCGTGACGCTGGAAGGCAAGCCGGTGGCGCGCGAGCATCGCGGCAATGTCGACAAGCTGACGACGCGGGTTCAGATGATCCACCAAGACCCGTTTGCCAGCCTCAATCCGCGGATGAAAGTGGGCGAGATCATTGCCGAAGGGCCACGTGTTCACGGGCTGATCCCGGCGCGTGAGGTGCAAGAACGGGTGCGCAGCCTGCTGGAGCAGGTCGGCCTTGAGGGCGCCTATGCCAACCGCCTGCCGCACCAATTCTCGGGCGGGCAGCGCCAGCGGGTCGCCATTGCGCGAGCGCTCGCGATGCAGCCCGAGCTGCTGGTGCTGGACGAGGCCGTGGCCTCGCTCGACGTGTCGATCCAGGCGCAGGTGCTCAATCTCTTTATGAAGCTACGGCGCGAGTTGGACCTCACCGCGCTTTTCATCAGCCACGACCTCTCGGTCGTGCGCCATGTCTGCGACCGGGTGGCAATCATGTACCTCGGTCGGGTGGTCGAGACCGCGCCGGCGGATGAACTCTACACCAAGCCGATGCATCCCTATACCGAGGCGCTTTTTGCCTCCGTGCCGACCCTCGGCACCGGGCGCGCGAACTTCCACCCGATCAAGGGCGAGATCCCCTCGCCGATCACCCCCCCCAAAGGCTGCGCTTTTCACCCGCGCTGCCCCTTCGCGGGGCCGCGGTGCAGGACCGAGGTGCCGCGCCTCGTGAACCCGAAAGACAATCGCAGCGTCGCCTGCCACCTCCACGACGGGGGCACCGGCGCAGAGACAGGAGCCGCTGCATGACCCTTTCGCTGACCGACCGCGTGGGGCGGCTGAACGACGTGCTGGTCTCCGTGAACCTGCTTAATTGGGACGCGCGGGTAATGATGCCCAAGGGCGGAGCCGAGACGCGGGGCCACCAGATCGCCACGTTGATGGGCATCGCGCGCGAAATGATCCTCGATCTCGAGATGGGCAAGGCTGCTGAAGCGGTGCTCAACAGCGACGCGCCCGAAATCGAGCGCCGCGCCGCGCAGGCGGTGCAGGTGGCGCGGGTCCATCACGCCCGCATTCCCGCCGCCCTGCTGCGCCGTCAGGCCGAGCAATCCATCACCGCCGGCGCCGCTTGGACCGAGGCACGCCGCACCGGCGACTTCGCCCTGTTCCAGCCGCATCTGCAAAGCATCGTCGACCTCGCCCGCGAGAAGGCCGAGGCGCTTGGCCACGATGGTCACCCCTATGACCCGATGGCCGATGTCTTCGAGCCCGGTGCCACGGCGGCGCAGCTCACCCGGTTCTTCGACCAGTTGCGCAACGGCATCCGCCCCATTCTGGATGCCGCCCTCGCCCGACCCGCGCCGCGCAGCGACTTCCTGTTCCGCGACTATCCGATCGCTGGCCAGCAGGCCTTCTGCGCCTATATCGCCGAGGCCCTTGGCTATGACATGGAGCGCGGGCGTCTCGACACGGCGGTGCATCCCTTCGAGATTTCCATGACCCGCAACGACGTGCGGATCACCTCGCGCTGGAACCCGAATTACCTGCCGATGTCGATCTTCGGCACGATCCACGAGGCGGGCCATGCGCTCTACGAGATGGGCGCCGATCCGTCGCTCACGCGCGGGGCCCATGCGACGGATATGATCGGTCTCTATGCCGTGGCGGGCACCAGTTTCGGGATGCACGAAAGCCAGTCGCGTCTTTTGGAGAACCACATCGGCCGGTCGCCTGCCTTTTGGGCCGTGCATTACGGACGGCTGCGCGACACCTTCCCCGAGCAGTTGGGCGATGTGAGCGAAGCGGAATTCGTCGCCGCGATCAACCGTTTCTCTCCCGGTCTCACCCGGGTCGAGGCGGACGAACTGACCTATGATCTGCACGTCATGCTGCGGGTAAAGATCGAGATGGCGCTGATGGACGGCTCGCTGAAAGTCGCCGACGTGCCCGAGGCGTGGAACGCCGCGATGCGTGACGATCTGGGGCTGGAGGTGCCGGACAACGGCGCAGGCTGCCTGCAGGACGTGCATTGGTCGCATGGCTACATCGGGTCCTTCCCGACCTATACGGTGGGCAATTCGACCGCCGCGCAGATCATGGCGCATCTCGATGCCACGCAGCCCGCGGTGCGCGCGGGCGTGACGGCGGGGGATTACGCCCCGCTGCACTGGGCATTGGGCGATCTGGTTTGGCAGCATGGCCGGTCGCGCAGTCGGGCCGAAATCCTCGCCGGGATCGGGGCAGGAGCCTATGACCCGACTGCCTNTCTCGCCTATCTGCGGAACAAGTTCGCCGGATAGGACGCGCGCGTACTAAGTCATTCCGGCAGGTGCAGTTCACGTGGCGCCACAACAAGGCGTGCGCTACCCTTACGTGGTCTCTTTTTTGGAAAGCAAAAGTTTTACTATTGAAAGGAATCTATCGCAACCGATGATCAGGACTTCTGCAGCCTGACAAGTTCCTTCGACATGAGGTTTAGCTCGATCCAAAAAACCGATCCTTCCCCTTCGACCGAGGAGAATCCCACCTTTCCGTCAAGCAGCTCTATCAGTTGCTTTGTGATACTTAGCCCAAGACCGCTGCTTTTGTTTGCACCCGTGGTGCCGGGGTTAATCTGATGAAAGGGGGTGAAGATGTCGGGCTGCAGGGCCGCAGGGATGCCAATCCCATGGTCGGTGACTTCGATCCGCGCATTGTCGCTGATCCGCGTCAAGTGGACTTCAACGACATCCCCGGTGGAAGTGAATTTAGCGGCGTTGGAGATCAGGTTGTTCAAGACTTGCGTCACCCGTGCGCTGTCGGTGAGGGTGATCACGGGCTCCTGGGGGGTGTGAACAGCGTAGCTTACTCCAAGTTTTTCTGCGTAGCCTTGGCAATTCTCAACCGCGGCTTTGACCACTTCATTGAGGTCCGTCGTCTCGCGTTTTACTGAGACTTTTCCTTCGCCTAAGGCCTGGGCATCCAGAATATCGTTCACCAGTGTCAGAAGCCGGTCCCCGTTGCGACCGGCGACATCTAGGAGTTTTAGAGCAGTCGTGTCTTCCAGCGTGCCGCCGACCCTGGCTTTCAGCAAGGACAACCCCCCTAGGAGCGAGGTGAGGGGCGTGCGCAACTCGTGGCTGACCACACTCATGAAGTTCATTTTTAGGCGCGCTGCTGAGGTTGCTTCTTCAGCGAGAATGCGCATTTTACTTTCCCTCTTTCTGGCAACGCGAAGTTCGATCAGAAGCAGGGAAATGAAGATACCAAAGAGGGTCAAAAGTGTCATGCCCAAATAGGCGATGGTATGTGACAATGAGAGCAGGCCGGTTCTGAACTCTGACAGAGAGCTGTTTTTGGCCTGTGCCAGAGCCACCAACAGATTGCGTAAGGCCATGTCGTAGCCTTGGAGTTCTGCGAGCATGTACGCAGCCTTTTGGCGCCTCGCGTCAGTGGTCATCTCTTGTGAGACGAATTCATCAATATGGGGTTCAATGGTTTGGAAGGTCTCCTCCAGGGCAGAAAGCACCGTTTGATCTATACCAAAGGTCGTGAGGAGCCGCGAAAGCTTTCCCTCCTGAAGGATCGTGATCCGGCTCCAGGCGATGTTAAAGCGCAAGGCCACATCCCTTGCGGGTCTAAGGCCGAGCGCGACTTCGCTGAGTTCTTTCTCAAGCCTGAGCATTTCGAACTGAAGCTGTGAACCGATCCAAAGTGGGTCGCTTTGCTCCGCGGTCTGGATACTGTCGACCCTCTCGCTCAGCTTATAAACGACCCCGACACCAAAAAGCACGGCGCCTACAAAAAATACGAGAAGCGCCGCGCGAATGGATCTGCTTTTATCGGTCACTCGACGGATATGTTTTTGAGCTGCCATACCAGTCTGCCGTTAATGGAATTATCTTGAAGCTCCGCATGGTCGTCCATCGGGTAAATGACCCAAATAGGTCCTTTGTCCCGCACTGGCATCGGCTCCCCGTCACGCAGCACCGCCAGAATGACATCGTAATCAAAGGCATCTACGGCTGGCACATTTGAGCTGAAATCATTCAGTGCCACCATTTTTAGGGTCGCATCGGGCGCGACATTCAGAGGCTCCAGCACCGCGCGCAGGCGCGGCCCTTGGAACGTTGCTGCGGTATCCACATAGTCGTTTTTGGTCACAACGGTGGTCTGAGGCAGCGCGAGCAGATCTTCCAGCGTATACGTCGCGGATTGCTCGGAGGTTGCAACAGTCAAGATTGTTTGCGCGGCCCCTATAGTGGGGAGGGCAAGCAGGGCAGCCACAAAAATGGTGTTCAGAAAATTCTTAAGTTTCATAATGGATCCTTGCTGGTCCCCGTCGCTCTCGTCTGTCGGTTCAAAGACAACCAGATATTGGTGGCAATTTTGAGGCCTTTTCAAAACCGATGCCACTTTGCAGGATGGGGACTGGTTCTTGCCGCCAGGAGTTCCTTACCCTGACTGCATTGCCTTGACCAAGCAAAGTTCTATCCTGTGACGCAGTCTTGGACCGCGCGGAAGGGCATATGCTACCCGCTGACCCTCCACTACGAGGGCTCCTCGCAGGGGGCCGGTGGTGGCCTTGAACTCTAGCGCGATACTTGCAGCGCGGGTCTCCTTCCTGCTTTGATTTCTTGGATCAACTGCAGGTCTTCTTGGTAGAAGTTTTCGATTGATTTACGCGTTTGTTCAAGCATTTGGATGGAGAACTTCACGCTGCTGTTGCGGTCGAGAGGCACGATGGCTCGGTTGGTTTGAGTGACATGGTCAATCCAGTGGAACACTTGCTCGAGGCCCTCCTCAAAGAGAAACATCTTTACGTCGGGCCCGGTAAATTCAACCTGAGGTCGGATGTGATTGTCCGACAGATAGGGGTCAGCACTCTGATCTGCAAAAATCTTTTCAACCCATTCATCAAAGGTGCCGCAAAACTCTGTCGTCCAATCAAGCTCCACGGTCAGTGCGTCGCCGGGNCCGATGTGCTCNGGNAGCGCCTCGGCNGGNTTTTTTCGGGTNGCACGGTAGCGATACTCNCTNAGCAAACGCTCAAACGGNTCGCGCAGNATACAGAACCGATGATCGCAAAANCCNTCGGGNAAGANCANGCGCTGCGTTGCNGCTTCCATNTGNTGAGGCGTGGTTTTNGACCATTCNACCGGCTCNCGGCTGTAAAGAGCCAGCGGCCCNTTGGCCCNGAGNTAGCTTGTGATGCACGATCCACCCGTNTTAGGGATATGGACAAAATGCAGAAGCTTACCGCTGATTTTTGAAAGGGGCACCTGTCGCCTCGCGATATTACCATAGATTGTGCATCTAAGTGGAAAACGCTTGGCAAGTCAATTCGGGCTGGGGGCTGTAGTGGCTGCCCCAGGCGTGCTCTACAAACATTGCCACGTTCGAGGGCCTTTGGTCTGAGCCACCCGATGCGAGGGGCTTTTCCAAGGTGTCGTCTTGCTGCGCTGTGCCATGGTGTTACCGGTTAAACTACTTTAGCGTGCGGCTGACAGATCAAAGGGGCGCTTATGACTATTGAGACAGAGGTGTCAGAGACACCGGATCGGGATGCGGCCAAGGCTGCGCTCGCCACCCTGCGCGCGTGGGCCCAGGAGGCCACTTCGGCCGAGGTCGCCGCACTCGACCCCGCAGTCGCGCGTATGGTGAACGGTGCCGGATACCCCGCGTTCAACCGCATCTATCCGATGGATTTTACCGTGGGCGCCAATTACAAAGCCACGCTGCCTGATCTGCAAAACGGTCCTTCCAGCCTGATCCGCGGCGCGCAGCAGTTGATCCAGCATGTGGGCATTTCCAACTTCCGCCTGCCGATCCGCTACCACAGCCGCGGTGGCGGTGATTTGCAGCTTGAAACTTCCGTCACTGGAACCGTCTCGCTTGATGCCGAGAAGAAGGGCATTAACATGTCCCGTATCATGCGCAGCTTCTACCGCCATGCTGAGGCGACCTTCAGCTTCGAGGTGATCGAAGCGGCGCTGGATGACTATAAGGCTGATCTGGAAAGCCTCGATGCGCGCCTCCAGATGCGCTTTTCCTTCCCAATGAAGATCGAAAGTCTGCGCTCGGGGCTGACCGGCTACCAATATTACGACATCGCGCTGGAACTTGTAGAACAGGAGGGGAAGCGCAAAAAGATCGTCCATCTCGACTATGTTTATTCCAGCACCTGTCCTTGTTCGCTGGAGCTGAGCGAACATGCCCGTGCGACCCGCGGGCAGTTGGCCACGCCGCATTCACAGCGTTCGGTCGCGCGGATTTCGGTGGAGGTCCTCGATGCGGGGGTCTGCCTCTGGTTTGAAGACCTGATTGACCTCTGTCGCCGCGCGGTGCCGACAGAGACCCAAGTGATGGTCAAACGCGAAGACGAACAGGCTTTTGCCGAGCTGAACGCTGCCAATCCGATCTTCGTCGAGGATGCAGCGCGACTTTTCTGCGAACAACTTCTTGCGGATGCGCGAGTAGGGGATTTCCGAATTGTCGCCAGCCATCAAGAAAGCTTGCACAGCCATGATGCAATTAGCGTGTTGACCCAAGGCGATACCTTTGCCGCGCAAAGTTTCGACCCGAAGCTGTTCAACACGCTCTTTCATGTTGGCTGACGGGTTTTCATGGATTTGCCTTTTTTCGTGCGTGACTCAGGGCTGGCGGGGAGCACCCTCTTTGTGGTTTATCCATGTGTGACTATGGATCGAGGAGAGGCGCCATGCAGCGAGCACTGGTGACCGGCGCCGGAAAACGACTAGGGCGCGCTATGGCGCTCTACCTTGCCGGGCGGGGATTTGACGTGGCTGTGCATTACGCCACCTCGCAGGCCGAGGCAGGGAAAACAGCCGCAGAAATTACGGCGAAAGGTCGAAAGGCCGCTCTTTTGCAAGCCGACCTACTGAAGGAGGCCGAGACGGAGCTCTTGCTGCCCCGCGCGGCGGCGGCGCTCGGCGGACCGATCACCTGCCTGGTCAACAATGCGTCAATCTTTGAGGCGGACGACATTCAAACGGCTACGCGAGAAAGTTGGGAGCGCCATATTGGCAGCAACCTACGCGCGCCCTTCGTGCTGACGCAGGCCATGGCGGGGCAAGGGTTGCAGCCCACAGCAGATGAGTACGGCGAACCGCGTGCCACTGGGCTGGTCGTGAATATGATTGACCAACGCGTGCACAGCCCGACGCCAGAGTTCATGAGTTATACCATTGCCAAGATGGGTCTTTGGGCCATGACCCGCACTACGGCCCAAGCGCTGGCGCCGGCAATCCGAGTGAACGGCATAGGCCCTGGACCAACCTTGCAAGGGCAACATCAGTCTGAAGAAGTCTTTGCTCAAGAGCGTCGGGACACAGTGTTGGAACGGGGGGTAAATCTTGAGGATATCACCGCAGCATTGGGCTATTTCATTGATGCGCCGTCGGTCACCGGGCAACTAGTCTGCACCGATGGGGGCGAGCATCTGAAATGGTAAATACCGGTCAACAAATGACCGGGGCACTTTCCCCTGAAACTCAGGTCGCTCAAGTGGCTCAGTCGGGAACTGTCTCGAGTGTTGGCATAGCCCTTACCGGCGGACAGAATTTTTGCAAAGTCGCAATGATGCGGCGCGGAAGCGCCTGAATATTCTCGCAGTGGTCCCTCAGAAGCTGCTCTGTACGCGTTGATCACCTTAAGGCAGGGAAAGCATCTGGATATGAATGAGGCTGCCGCATTACGGATGTGGAATAGCGTGCGCTGGTCCAAAAAACACTTGGGCGAAAATGTGAGAATATGAAATTGTTGTTTTAGAAGCCTAATTGCAGGGGGAGAATGTGAAAAGGCCTTTTTCAGCCCGAACGCCGTCAACAGGTGCTCTGTCTGCAACAGATAGGGGTTCCGCGCAGGGTACCTATCATGCATCCAAACAGGCAACGACTTTACCGAGCATTTCCGCCTTGCTCGCGGTTTTTGCGATTTACTTGCTGGCGGCCGCTTTTGGCCGGTGGATGGCGATCGTGCCTGGAGCCCCCGTCACTGTTTGGCCGCCGAACGGCGTGATCATCGCAGCACTGCTAATGCACAGAAGAGAAACTTGGCCATGGTGGATTGGAGTTGGGATTTTTGGAGAGATCACGGGAAACTTTCTGTGGTACAACAGCACCGCCATCGCCGCGTTTGGGTATATAGTCGCTAACGCGGCTGCAATATTTGCGGCAGGTTACATTCTCGGCTCGCGCTTTGGCGCTCCAATCCGCCGGTTGACCACGCTGCCTCAGGTTCTGGGGCTGCTCGTCATTGGTGTGTTGATGACCCCTATGATCAGCGCGACCATTGGCAGTGCTTTTGTGGCATGGGAAGGAAAAAGTTCCTTTGCTGCCACCTGGCCAATCTGGTGGTTGGGAGATGCGACGGGAACTTTAATTGCTACTCCAGTTACAATCACAATTGTGAATGCATGGCGTGACGGTGCAAGGCTTGACGCGGCCACAGTGCTTGAAGGACTTGTCATTGCGGGCTTGCTTGCGAGCATAACAGCCTGGGATTTGGCGACGGGGTCCTATTATACATATTTGTTGCCGCTGCCGGTTCTCTGGGCCGCCTTGCGCTTCGAGTTTCGCGGGGCCGCTCTCGCGGTTGTGGGGCTGACATTCGTGATCGGAGCGCATGGACATATTTTGGGTGCCGCTGACAGTCCTGCTCCGAGCATTGCGCTCATGCATAGCAGAATGCAGGTCCTGATTCTGACTGCTGCTTCCATTGGATTGATTGTAGCTGCAATTGTCCGCCAGCAAAAGCAGGCCTTAGTAGACTTGGCTCAAATCAATGCGGAACTAGAATCGCGGGTTAAAGACCGAACAAAAGACATTGAGGCGTCTCGGAGGCGCTTTGAGGCCACGTTTAAGAATGCAGGTGTCGGCATCAGCATTGTGAGTGGGGAGGGCGCTTTGATGCGCGTCAATAACCGTTTGGCAGAAATGCTTGGCTACAGCGCTGAGGAGGTTGAGGGCCTCTTGCTTGATGACTTCACGCATCCTGATGATATCCCTCGAGGAAGGACAGCACTTGAGGCCCTCAAAACCGGCGCAGCAGATGAGTACGATCTGGAAAAGCGCTATCTTTGCAAGGACGGAAGTTTGGTATGGGGCCACACCACGGTGAGCTGTGTTCGTGACGTTGACGGGAAGATTTCCTACCTTATCAAAATCATCCAAGACATCACAGACCGAAAAGGTTTGGATGAAAATCGCCAAATGCTGATGAACGAAGTCAACCATCGCGGCAAAAATCTGCTGTCGGTCGTCAAGGTCATCGCGCGTCAAACAGCTCTGCGATCTCCAGAGAACTTTTTGGAAGCGTTCGGCGAGCGACTACAGGCTCTTGCTGCGAACCAAGACATTCTCGTGAACAACGGGTGGCAGCAAGTTGAGTTAAAAGCACTCGTGCGAGGCCAGATTAGGCACTTTGCCGCGATCAGCGAGCGGGTCTTGGTGGTGGGTCCGCCCGTCGATGTCAGTGCGCACGCAGCACAGGCTATTGGTATGGCGATCCACGAGTTAGCAACAAATGCCGCTAAGTATGGCAGCCTTAGCAATGATGTGGGGCGCGTAACCATCAGCTGGTCAGTGGATGGCGACGATTTCTTCATGTCTTGGCGCGAGCAGGATGGTCCCGCTGTGTCAACGCCGACGTCACATGGGTTTGGCACGACCGTGATCAAACAATTGGCGGCCTCGTCGCTCTCAGCAGATGTCGAGCTCACATATGCGCCGCCCGGAGTGATCTGGAACGTGAGAGCTAAACTGTCGACAATTCGCAATAATTAAGGATGCCTGGCCGCAATCACGCCCACCCTGACCGGTTCGCTGGCTGAGGAATGAATCTCAAACTGATCGATGATCGGTTTCGATCATGAGCGGCTTTTTTCACATGGGTCACCGCTTCAAAACATCCAAAATCTGGCTACCAAGAGCAATTGGGTCGAACGGTTTTTGTATGATTTCTTTTGCTCCTAGACCAAATAGCTCCGCCTCACTTGCCGCGCCTACGCGGGCCGTCATAAAAATGGCGGGTACATCTTCTAGACTTGGGAATTCGCGTAGCCGTTCCAATGTTTCCGGACCTGACATCCCCGGCATCATGACATCCAATAGCAGGACATCTGGCATGTAGTCCGGGGCAATTGTGAGCGCTTCTTCTCCGGATAGGCAACCGACGGTTTCAAAGCCTCCTATAAGCTTTAAGGACATCTTCGCCACCTCCAGAATATCCGCGTCGTCATCTACATGCAGCAGTTTGAGCATGGTACTTTCCTACAAAATTTCATTTTGAGACCTCCAAGAAAGAGCTGTGTTAAAGCAACCCCGTTGGCATTAACTTCTAGGCCCGGAATAACAAATTTGGTAAAGTGAGCTAGGGCCGAGCTCAGAGCGTGATGCTTGATCGCAATTTAGGCAGGCTCACACAGCTGCGCAGAATTTGTTGTCTGGGTCAGCACTGGGATAGACAGGTTGTCGATCAGTCGCACCCCATTCAGCCACGCGGCTGCGAACAGACGCGCGGGCTGATCAGCGGTCTCTATGGCGAGCAAGCCGGGATCGCTGCGCAATTCAAAATAGTCGACCTTGTCAAAACCAGCGACAAGGAGAGCTTGATGCGCGGTCTCCAAAGCTTGCGATACGTTGCCACCGCGGCCGATGACGTTAGCCGCACTCTCCAACACGCGCCCGAGAACCGGGGCCGTGGCATGTGCTCCGCTGCCAAGCCGCAGATTGCGTGAGGACATAGCGAGACCATCCTCCTCTCGGACCGTTGGGCAGGCCACAATCTCGGTTTTGAGATCAAGATCGTTCGCTACCCGGCGTACTACCTGGAGCTGTTGATAGGGGACTGTTGCATTAACGAAGCCACTTGGCGACGATCATGATTTGGAGGTCGAGCATGCCACGTAAATCACCGTTCAAGCGCCATCGCTTTCCCCGGGAGATCATTCTCTGCGCTATTCGTTGGTATCTGCGATATCCGTTGTCCTACCAAGATGTTGTTGATCTTCTGGAAGAGCGCGGGATCGCGGTCGATCGATCAACGGTCTTCCGCTGGGTCCAGAAGTTCTCGCCTGAACTAACGAAGCGGGCTGAGAGGCATCTGCGTCGCGCAAGCGTCGATTGGCACGTTGACGAAACCTACCTCCGGGTTGGTGGCAAATGGCGCTATCTCTGGCGCGCCATTGATGCAAAAGGTCAAATGGTCGATTTCCGCCTCACCGCCCGGCGGGATGCAAAAGCAGCAAAGACCTTCCTCAACAAGGCGATCGAGCGCGTGAGACTTCATCGGCCGGTCACCATTGTCACAGACAAAGCCCCGGCCTACCGGCGCGTCATCCGCGAGATCAATCATCTATATGACCCTCATTTTGACAGCATCCGGCACATCGACCGAAAGTGGCGCAACAACCTGATCGAAAGCGATCATGCGGCCACCAAACGGCTCCTCGGATATCACCAGAGCTTTCGCTCCTTGCGAACCGCCAAAGCGACGCTGAGCGGCATCGAAACCATCCGAACGATCAAGCGAGGTCACATCCACTACAAGCAGCCGGGCGTTCGAGGTGAGATCCAGTTCATCAGCGAATTGTTCGCGAACGCATAATCCAAGGCTCTTCCCTGCCCCTTCATGGTCCTCGCGAATTAACGCAACAGTCCCGAATATGTAACGTTCTTGCCAGACAGCAGGATTGAGGCCGTGCGCGAAAACGGCCAGCCGGACGACCCGATGATTGTCGAGTTCACGCTGGCAGGTGCGCCCATGATGATCCTGACCGCCGGGCCGCATCACAAGCTGACGCCCGCCGCATCAATCTCTGTGCTGACAGAAGATCAGGAAGAGACGGACCGGCTCTGGGCCGCGCTGACCGCGAAAGGCGGTGAGGCAGGACGGTGTGGTTGGATCGTGGACCGCTTTGGCGTGTCTTGGCAGATCGTGCCGAAGCGAATGCCGGACCTGCTGGCCAGCGAAGATCCGGGCGTGGTGAGCCGCGTGAGCGAGGCGATGATGCAGATGGAGAAGATCGAGATTGCCGCCCTCGAAGCGGCTGCCGCGAAGGAGCCTACGCATGGGTGAGGCCACACAGATCAGATGTGCCTGTGGCCAGACCCACCTTGAAGTTGAGGGGAGTCCTATTGCAAGCGTCGAATGCTGCTGCAACTCCTGCCGCGAGGCGGCGGGGAGGATGCAGGGTCTTGAGGGCGCACCCCGGACGTTGACCGATTATGGCACGACGCCCTTTGTCATGTATCGCAAGGATCGAGTGCGTTTCCTTGCGGGAGCCGCCAACCTGGCCGGGTTCCGCCTGTCGCCCGAGGCCCCCAGCACGCGGGTGATCGCCACCTGCTGCAACACGCCCGTCTATCTGGAGTTCAAAGGCGGACATTGGCTGAGTCTCTACAGTGGACTCTGGCCGCCCGGCACAAAGCCTGAGCCCACGATGCGCACCATGGCCTCCGATCTCCCGGAGGGTGCCACGCTGCCAGATGACATTCCCAACGCAAAGAAGCAGAGCCTCGGCTTCTTCGTCAAGCTTTTCGGGGCTTGGGTCGCCATGGGTTTCCGCAACCCCAAGACGCTAAAAACGGGAGAGATCAATGTCTGACGCCGACGAGAAAATCGAAATTGAGAGCGTCACGTCACCGCATCACGCCCAACGAGTGGACAAGGTGAAGTTCACAGCCATGCGCGATGCGTTGCTTCCGGTGCTGCCGTCCGAGGCTCCTGGTATGTCCGTCGCCGAGGCCAAGGCCGCGCTGTTGCCGAACCTGTCACAAGAATTGTTTCCGGGGCGGTGAGAAGGCCGGATGGTGGCTGAAGGCAGTGCAGCTCGACCTCGAAGCCAAAGGTGTGATCGAGCGCAGCGGCAAGGGACCGGTTCGGCTCTTCACGACAGGGAAATCGACATAACACTATCGGCCGATGGACCCGGTCGATTGAGATGGCGGCGGCACCATAGCTGACATTTAAGCTACGCGCAGCATTCGTAAGTTAGGGCTCTGATCTGACTTTCGCTGCAAACTGCATGAATGTCGGCTTTGGGCCGGAAGCGATCTCTGGCTTTATTGTCGAAAACGATGCGCTGCAGATATTTTGCAATCAGTCGCGCCGTCAGTCATTCGAGCAGCGGTAAACGTCACCCCTTCAGAACGGTGAAGAGTACAGCTCAAGCTTTCAGCCGGAGTTGTACTTGCGCGGTAAGCCAATGCGGCATTGTCCTATCTCGGAGTTAAGCTTCTGAAGGCAGAAACGGTAACCGATTTGCTTTGGAACGATTTTCAAGAAGCCAATCGCGGAACCGCAGCGCTGTAGAAGATGAAGTTTTCAAGCGCGGCAGAATAAGATGATAAGCATATGAAGTCTCGAAATCTCGGCAGAAAGGACTAACCAGCACTCCACTTTCTAACTCCTCCTGCACCAACCAAGAGGCAAAAAGAGATAATCCCAAACCATTGATGGTCGAACTGAGCTGAAAATGACGGTCTTCAAGCATCATTTGCGGCTGGTTATGGACCATCTTCATTCCGTTCAAGGCGAACCATTCTTCCCACATTCCGGTATCGTCTACATGCAACAGATTGCAGCCTGTCACATCGGTTGGCTCAGTGATCGGATGTTTCTCGAGATACTCGGGGCTGCAGACTAATGCCATTCTCTCGGGCCAAAGAGGATGAACCTCAAAGCCGTTCCAGTCGCCCTTTCCCCATTGAATGCCGATGTCCGCAAAGCTCCCGGGCTCGGGCATATAGGCATAGTTATTGTTGTGATTGTGCATTGATAGGCGCACGTCAGGATATTGCTCGATCAAGTCACCCAGTTCTGACGATAACCATCGGCTGGAGAACATCGGCAAAAGCGCGATACGGATCGCGCCCGCTCGTATTGATAACTGGTCGAGCCCAGTTTGGATCATCTCAAGCCCCCGCCCAACATGTCGCGCAAGTTCGATACCTTCTTCAGTAAGTGTCAGCCCATGTTTGGTGCGGTGGAAGAGCCGGTAGCCAAGATCCGATTCCAATTTTTTAATGTGATAACTCACTGAGCTTTGACTGATGCTCAATAGTTGCGCCGCACGGGTCACACTCAGAGTCTCGGCAGTGAGGCTAAACACTTGTGTAGACTTTATATTTCTAATTGGCCTCACGGGGGCAAACTCCCTTGATCGTGTTCAGCTTCACTAAACCTAATCATCTAAAAATTAGATAGCCAAGTGAAATCTTTGAATTTGATTTGAGCCGTGGGCCGTCGCACGCTCCTCAAACCGCAGGAGGAGCGGGGAGGGGAATTTATTATGGCGATACCTGTTTTGAGGGTCGAATCTTTGTGCAAGTCGTTTGGCGGCGTGCATGCGATCCGAGACCTGTCCTTTGATGTTAATGAGGCGCAGATCCTCGGCCTGATTGGACCGAATGGCTCGGGAAAATCGACCACAGTCAACAGTCTGGCGGGGCTATTTCCCATCACATCCGGCGGGATTACCTTGGGCGGCGCCAAGATCGATACTCTGCCAGAATATGATCGCGTGGCGCAGGGCCTGTCGCGGACCTTTCAAACGGCCAGCACTTTTACGGAATTCACGGTACGCGACCACGTCGTGCTTGGCTGCAACGTGACACGTACCTCGCATCCACTGTCCTCCGTATTCGGTATCGGCCGGAAGTCCAGTGAGGAAGAGGAACTGGCCCACCGCGTCGATCGGATTCTCGAGATCACCGACCTTGCACCGGTACAGGACCACCGCGTGGGCACCATCAGTTCGGCCCAGCAACGGTTTTTAATGATCGCAACTGCACTGGCATCAAATCCCAAAGTGATTTTGCTGGATGAACCCGCTGCCGGGCTTGTCTCGCATGAACGCAAGACCTTAAGCGACCTGATCAAGAAGATCCGCGATCTGGGAACTTCTGTACTGGTGATTGAACACCACATGGCGCTGATCATGGAGGTCTGCGATCGGATCGTCGTGCTCAACTTTGGCCAAAAGATCGCCGAAGGCACCCCCGAGGAAATCCGCAACAATCCCGTCGTCATCGACGCATATCTCGGCGAGGCAGCCTGATATGTTGAACGTATCCAACCTCCGCGTCAGCTATGGCGCGATCGAAGTCATCCACGGAATCGACTTGCAAGTTAATCAGGGCGAATGCGTTGCGCTGATTGGCGCAAATGGCGCGGGTAAGTCTTCCACGCTCAAGGCGATCTGCGGGCTGGTTCCGGCCACGGCAGGAACCATTGAGTTCGAGGGCCAAGATATCACCAACAATAGCGGCCACTCCATCGTCAAAGCGGGGATCACCATGTGCCCCGAAGGGCGTCAGGTCTTTCCGCAAATGACAACGCTGCAGAACCTCAAGATGGGAGCCTATCCGCGTAAGGATGCGGAGCAGGCATCGGATGTTGAAGAGATGATGGACATGTTTCCTATCCTGCGCGACCGCGCCAGCCAGGCGGCGGGCACGTTGTCGGGTGGGGAGCAGGAGATGTTGGCGATTGGCCGGGCGCTTATGGCGCGGCCCAAGCTCTGCATCTTTGATGAACCATCGTTGGGGCTCGCCCCGAAAATCGTCGCGGAGGTGGGGGAGACCATCGCGAGGGTCAAAGAGATGGGGAAAACCATCCTGCTGGTCGAACAGAATTCGGCCATGGCACTGCGCCTTGCTGACCGTGCCTATCTTTTCGAAGCCGGAGAGATCGTGCTGAGCGGTACGGGCGCAGAGCTGCAATCACATCCAGATGTCGCAAAGGCGTATCTGGGCCACTGATACCAAACGTTTCTGGGAGGAGACATGAATATGAGACTTACAGCATTTACCGCTGCAATGGCCATGACGGCGGGTGCCGCATGGGCCGAAGAAAAGACACTGGACATCGGGGTTAGCGACGCGCTGACCGGGGGCGGGGCCGTCTACGGGCTGCCGCAGACCAATGCGGTGAAACTGGCCGCGAAAGAGATCAACGCCGGCGGCGGGATCAAGGTTGGCGAAGACAGCTATATGCTCAACGTCATCGCCTATGACGACAAGGCCAACCCGACCGAGGCCTCTAACGCCGTGCGCAAGCTGATCGACCGAGACGGCGTTAAGTATATTCTTGGTTTCTGCTGCTCAGGCGCGACCGGGGCGGTGGCTTCTTTCATTGAATATGAAGATGCAGTGATGCTGGTGGGCAATGCGGCTGAGCGTTCGATTACGACCCGCGAAATTCCGAACCTCACGCGCACGCGTCCGCCAGCAGATTATACTGGTGCGGCGGCTGGTACCTTTGTCGCCGAAAAGGGCCACAAACGCGTCGCCGTGTTGGGGGCACTTGATGTGGGGTTCTATGCCAGCTACGTCGACGCCTTTGAAAAGGAACTGCAGAAAGCGGGCGGAGAGCTCGTCAGCCGCGAAGCCTTTGGTCTGAAGGACCGCGACATGTCTCCGCAGTTGACCAAAATCCGCGGCCAAGAGCCTGATGCGATCCTCGTCGTAGGCTATGTGGAACCGGCGGCCTTCATCTACCGTCAGGCGGTCGAGCTGGGCATCGACGTGCCGCGCTATGGCTTCACGTCCGGTAGTGAAGATCAGTTCACCCGCGTGGCCACTTCCGAGCAGATGGAAGGCGTCTGGGACTTGCGCCCGACCGAGCTGACGCTGCTCTCGGCATCCGAAAACGGTAAGGCCTACCATGCGAACTATACTGAAGAGTTCGGCATCGCGCCGTCGCCAAGCTCACCTTACTCCTATGATCAGACCTACGCGTTGAAAGATGCCATTGAGGCTGCTGGCACCGTAGAGGACACCGAAGCCGTGGCCGAAGCGCTGCGCGAAATCTCGGTGCCTGATGAGGTCGTCATGCAATACCTGCCTGTCGATGACAAAATGTTCGATGAAAACGGGCAGGCCTATACTTCCAATGGCGCTTTCCAGTGGCAGGGCGGCAACTGGGTCTTTGTACAAGACCTGCCGTCTGACGCCGCCGCGTACTCAGCTTTCCTGAGCACGCTGGACGACTGATCCCTCCCCGGGCGGGGCGCGGGCAGGTTTCCTGCGCCCCATTCTTCTATCTCCTTTAATTCGCAGGGTGCGGCATGGTTGAGGTACTTCAACAGATTATTAACGGCATCGCCATCGGGGGTGTCTATGTGCTTATCGCACTGGGGCTGACCACGGTATTCGGTATCCTCGGCATTGCGCATTTTGCCCATGGATCAGTCTCCATGTTCGGGGGCTATCTGACATTTTTTTTCGTCACCAGTTGGGGCATCCCTTTGTTGCTGGCGATCCTGATCGCGCTGCTGGTGGGCCTTGCACTCGGCGTGCTGATCGAACTGCTGGCCTATCGGCCGGTACGAGATGCCAATCATATCAACGCCTTTATTGTGGCACTTGGCCTGACAATGATGGTCGAGGGGATCAACCTCGAACTTTTCGGGCATGAACAAGTGGTTATCCCGACCGACTTCTCCCGCGTGTTTAATATCGGCGGCGTCACCATACCCGAGCTGCGACTCTACGTAATCCTTGCTGCCGCGCTTTTGATTGCCGCGATGACGGTCTTTGTGGAAAAGACAAAAACTGGCCAAGCGATCCGCGCCGTGGCCGAGAACCGCGACGCCGCGATCCTGATGGGGGTCAACGTCAAGACCATCCCACTGGTGGTCTTCGCGATCTCCACAGCACTTGGTGTCTGTGCCGGGGTCATGGTGGGGTCGCTTTTTGCGATCGCGCCGGGCATCGGTGAGGGGCTGGTGGTTAAGGGCTTTGCTGTCCTCATTCTGGGCGGTCTGGGCTCAATCCCCGGTGCTGTTGTGGGTGGGCTGGTGCTCGGCATCACCGAGGCGCTCGCCGCCGGTTTCATTTCATCCGCTTATAAAGACGTGATCGCATTCGTCGTGATGATCAGCGTCCTGTTGTTCCGGCCTCAAGGCCTGATGGGGAAAGCATAATGGCTCGCAATCGTACCTTCATCCTTTACGGTCTGGCGTTGATTGGCTTCGTGTTGCTGCCGCAACTGATCTCCGTGAAATACTATATCCACCTGAGCGTGCTGGCTCTGATTTGGGTCATCGCAGCGCAAGGGCAGAACCTGATCCAAGGCTACACCGGCTATGTTTCCATCGTGCAGGCCGGCTTCATGGGGATTGGAGCCTATTCGACGGCGCTGATGGGCATGCACTTTGATCTGCCGGTCTGGCTGACGATCATCCTCGCGCCCTTCGTTACCGCCTTCTTCGCGCTGCTGACGGGCTATCCCAGCCTGCGGGTCAAAGGGCACTACTTCGCCATTGTCACGCTGGCGTTCAACATGGTGATCTTTATCGTCTTGATGAACTTCCACGAGCTGACCCAAGGCGAGGCGGGCATCACCGGTATCCCGAAGCCCGGCGGTAAGGATGCGCTGTTCAATTGGCGCGACCGGGAGACGTATTACTACTTTGTATTGATCATCGCGGCACTGATGACGGGGTTGGCGGCATTGATCGTTCGTTCGCGGATTGGGCAGATCCTTGTGGCGATCCGTCAGAACGAGGATCTCGTCGGCGCGGTGGGCATCGCGGCTTGGAAGTACAAGCTCTTCGCCTTCGTGACCTCCGCGATGTTCGCAGGCCTCGCCGGGGCGATCTATGCGCATTACCAAAGCTTCATCAATCCGGAGATCTTCGGTATTGCGCAGTCGCTTGATGCGATCCTCGCAGTAATCATTGGCGGGTCGGGCACCATTGCCGGGCCAATCATCGGCGCGTTCTTCGTGGTTTTCCTGCCCGAATATCTGCGCTTTGCCGATAGTTTCCGGCTGATCCTCTACGGACTGGTGTTGGTGCTGGCGACGATCTTCATGCCGCGCGGCATCGCCGGTATCGCCCGTGATCTGATGGAAAAACGTCGGGGCCGGACATGAGCCAAGCCTTTCTGGATCAGGTCACGCACTTCGCCAGGGGCCGTGTGGCCCCGGAGGCCGCCGCATGGTCCATAGGGGCCGCGCCGGACCCCGCACTTTACCGAGAGGCCGCCGCTTTGGGCCTTCTGGGCGTCGAGGTGCCTGAGGAAAAGGGGGGCAAGGGCTTCGGCTTTGCCACCCGCGCTGCAGCCTTGGAGGTGTTGGCCGGAGCGGATTTCGGTTTTGCGATGTCCCTGGTCAACACCCACAACATCGCCCTGAGGCTCTGTGAAGTGGGACAGGATGCCGACGCCGCACGGTATATGTCCGCTTTGCTTTCTGGCCGAATGCACGCCTGCACTGCTTTGACCGAGCCCGGTACCGGCAGCGATTTCGCCGCCATCCGCACTACCGCGCGGCAGGTTGCGGGGGGCTGGGAGTTGGAAGGCGAAAAAGCATGGATCATCAACGGGCGGCAGGCGGGGCTTTCGATCGTTTATGCCCAATGCGCAGAGGTGGGCGACAGCAGTGGCATCGCAGCCTTCCTCGTTGATCTAAATGCGCCGGGTGTCACCCGCTATGCCATCGACAGTGCTTTTGCGCAGACCAGTCTGGGCACCGGCGGGTTTCACCTTTCGGGGGTCAAACTGCCACATGAAGCCATGCTCGCTGCACCCGGCACAGCTTTCAAAGCGATCCTGCAAGAGATCAATGCCGCGCGGACCTATGTAGCCGCAATGTGCGACGGAATGATGCAAGCGGCACTCGATAGCGCTGCGGCCTATGGCGCTGAACGTTGCAGCTTCGGTAAGCCGCTGAACGCCATTCCGCGCTGGCAGACGGAGTTCGAGACGGCACAGACCGCTTTAATGCAGGCCCGCACTGCCACGCGGCAGGCTGTCGAAAAGGTGACACAAAGCGCGGATGCCCAGCTTGCAGCTGCCAAGGCTAAGATCGGTTCGGTCAGCTGTGCGCAGACTCATATTCCAAGGCTTTTGCAACTAATGGGGGCCGAAGGTTTGCGCCCGGAGCACCCCTTTACCCGCCACATCGCCGCCGCGCAGATCGCGGGCTTCACCGATGGGGCCACAAATATCCTCAAAGATAGGGTGGCACGTTTGACCGCCCGAAAGGAGACCTGAACCATGCGTGTATTCCAAATTCAAAGCGGCTGGGGATTCGACAACCTCAGTTTGACCGAGCGCGATGAGCCAAGCTGCGGACCAGGGCAGGTCATTGTTGAGATGCGGATGGCGTCGCTCAACTCTCGTGATCTGATCGTGCCCGAACGGGGATATGGCCGTGCGACAGGTGAGTTGCCCTTGATCCCTGTGTCCGACGGGGTGGGTGAAGTTATCGAAGTGGGGCAAAGTGTGACCCGGGTTGCCGTGGGGGACCGTGTCTGCCCGACCTATTTCCAGAATTGGACCGCGGGCGCGCCGAGCCCTGAACGCTTTTCGTCAGCCTTGGGCGGGCCGCTTAACGGGGTCATGGCCGACCGCATCTGCCTTTCTGCGGAAGGAGTGGTCAAGGTTCCTGACTACTTGACCGATGCTGAGGCCGCCACATTGCCATGTGCTGCGCTCACGGCATGGAGCGCGGTTGTCACCCACGGCCAAACCCGCGCCGGGGACAAACTGCTGGTCCAAGGCACCGGCAGTGTCGCGCTCTTTGCCTTGGCCTTTGCCAAGATGCAGGGGGCGCATGTAACTGTGATTTCCTCCAGTGACGAAAAGCTTACCAAAGTGTCTGAAATGGGCGCAGACGCGACAATCAATTACCGCAGCGAAGAAGATTGGGCCCGCGCCAGTCGGCCCATTACGGCTGATCGGGGCGGCTATGACAACATCATCGAATTGGGCGGGGCGAAAACGCTGCCTCTGTCTCTGCGGGCCGTGCGGCCGGGCGGCACATTGTCCATGATTGGGGTGCTGTCGGGGCTGAACATCGAAGCCTCGCTGGGCCCGATTGTTGCCCGGCAGGTCCGTCTCCAAGGCGTTACCGTGGGCCACCGCGACGGGTTCGAGGCGATGCTGCGCGCCATGGGCCAGCATGAAATACGTCCTGTTCTGGGCGAGACCTTCAAGTTCGAGCAGCTGAAAGAGGCGCTAACGCATCTCCGCGGGGGTGGCCACTTTGGCAAAACCCTAATCGAGTTCTGACATGTCCGACATTGATACTTCTTGGCAGCCTCGCCATCATCCGGCGGACAAGGCAGCCTTCGTCATGGCCGCAACTGGTGAAACCGTCAGCTTTGGAGCGCTTGAAGCTCGGGCCAATCAAGGCGCACATTTGCTGCGCGCTACGGGCATTGAGGCCGGGGCGCATATTGCCATTCTGATGGAGAACCGCCGCGAAATGCTGGAGGTCTGCTTTGCTGCGGATCGCGCCGGCGTATATTATACGACCATCAGTACCCATCTGGGGCCAGAAGAAATCTCCTATATCCTCGGCGATTGTGATGCTCAGTTGCTAATTACAAGCGAGCGGTTTGCGGGGTTAATCCCGAAACTGCAGGCAGATTTTGCCGAAACCTTTGCTCTGCGGGTCGTGGGCGCGGGCTGTAACGGTCTCCCAAGCTGGGATGAGGCCCTCGCGGATCAACCCGCCACGCCAATCCCAGACGAGGCCCAAGGGCTTGATATGCTCTATTCCTCAGGTACGACGGGGCGGCCAAAAGGTATCAAATGGCCGTTGGAGCCCGCGCCTCTTGGAACCCGCACAATGCTGGTCGATCTGCTGACTGATCTTTTCGGCTACGGACCGGATACGCGATACTTGTCAACCGCGCCGCTTTACCATGCAGCCCCCTTACGGCACTCAATGGTCACGATAAAATCGGGTGGTACTGCGGTCATCATGGACCGCTTCGACGCCGAAGAGGCGCTAAGACTTATTGAAAAGCATCGGATCACCCACAGCCAATGGGTACCAACCATGTTCGTGCGGCTGTTGAAGCTGCCTCAGGCGGTACGTGAGGCATACGACCTTTCATCCATGCAGATGGCTGTACATGCCGCGGCTCCTTGTCCGATCGAGGTCAAGCACGAGATGCTGGCCTGGTGGGGTGATATCATCGACGAGTATTATGCCGGCACTGAGAATAATGGCTTTACCGCTATAACAAGCCGTGAATGGCGCGGACACCCTGGCTCAGTGGGCCGGGCCAAACTGGGTGTCATCCATATCTGCGGCGAGACAGGAGATGAGCTACCAGTCGGACAAGAAGGGGAAATCTTTTTCGAGAATGGCCATCAGTTCGCTTATCANAAAGANCCNGAAAAGACCCGGCGCGCCACCAATGAAAAAGGCTGGACGACCCTCGGGGACATTGGCCGGGTCGACCCGGAGGGTTATCTCTACCTGACCGACCGGAAATCATTCATGATCATTTCCGGCGGTGTGAACGTTTATCCGCAAGAAACTGAAGATACACTGCTAAACCATTCCGCCGTGCTCGACGCGGCTGTTATCGGCATCCCACATGAGGATTTTGGTGAAGCGGTTCATGCTGTCGTGCAGTTGCTGCCAGAGATCGACGCTTCAGATGAACTGCGTGACATCTTGTTTAAATTTTGCCGAACGAAACTGTCTTCGATCAAATGTCCACGGAGTATCGAGTTCCGCGAAAGTTTGCCTCGGACAGAGACGGGAAAATTGCACAAGAGGCTTTTGAGAGAAGAGTATCTGGCCCCCAAATAGATTATTGCATTCTGGTAAAAGCGATGATGAGCAGGGATCAGAGACGTTTGGTGGGCCCTAACTCGCGATCTGGACAACACGGAGTTTTTTCCAACAGAATGGGCGTATTTTGTTGAAAACTCTTCCATGATCGCGGCCTGAACTGCTGATTCAATTCCTTTATTCGGGGGGAGTATTGGCGATGATGGGACCACGACAGGAGGCGCAACCGGCGCTGTTCTACGAGTTCTCGCTGGAGGATCATGTTCCCCAAGATCACCTGCTTCGATCCATTGATCGGTTCGTTGACCTGAGCAGCATCCGCGCCCACCTTGCGGATTGCTACAGCCATACCGGCCGCCCGTCGGTCGATCCCGAGCTGCTGATCCGGATGTTGCTGGTCGGCTATTGCTTCGGCATTCGCTCTGAGCGACGGCTCTGCGAAGAGGTGCATCTGAACCTCGCGTATCGCTGGTTCTGCCGCCTCGATCTGAGCGACCGGGTCCCGGATCACTCGACGTTTTCCAAGAACCGGCATGGGCGTTTTCGCGACAGCGAACTGCTGCGCCACCTGTTTGAGGCGACTGTCGCGCGCTGCATCGCCGAAGGTCTGGTCAGCGGCCAGCGAATGGCCATTGACGCCAGCCTGATCGAAGCCGATGCGAACAAGCAGAACTCCACGCCGAAGGAAGACTGGGACGCAACGCACATTGATCCGGCTGATGCGCCCCGCGTCGTGCGCGAGTATCTCGACACGCTGGATAAGGCTGCATTTGGCGCGGCCAGCGAGGTGCAGCCCAAGTTCACCTCGCATTCTGATCCCGCCAGCCAATGGACGGCGGCGCGTAAGGGTCCGGCATTCTTCAGCTATTCCGATAACTACCTGATAGACACGGATCACGGTGTCATATTGGACGTTGAAGGCACCCGTTCGATCCGACANGCCGAGGTTGGATCGACCCAGACCATGCTTACACGGGTGAAAGCCAAGTTCGGCCTGGTCCCCGACTGGATGATCGCCGACACAGCCTATGGTTCAGGCCCCATGCTCGGCTGGCTCGTGGAACGCAAGATCGATCCTTNCATCCCTGTGATCGACAAGGCCGGACGCCCCGATGGGACCTGGACACGCACAGATTTTGACTGGGANNCGCNGAACGACCAATACATCTGCCCCGAGGGCCACGCGCTCAAACAGTTCCGCCGGAATTGCTCTGATCCAAGCCGGGGGCCGACGGGCAAGGGCACCGCGCGCTATCGCGCCTTGAAAGAAGTCTGCCAGGTCTTCCCGCCCAAGCAAAAATTCTGCCCCAACGCTGAGGCGCGCAAGATCACCCGCGAGGAGCACGAAAACGCGCGTCAGGTTGCCAGAGATTTGGCCAGAACTGAAGAATATCAGATTGCGATGAAGCTCAGGAAAAAGGTCGAAATGCTCTTTGCCCACCTCAAACGCATTCTCGGGCTGGGACGACTGCGATTACGCAGCCCATGGGGTGCAAATGACGAATTTCTCCTCGCCGCCACCGCCCAAAACCTCCGCAAACTGGCTAAGATTTTCCTGCACCGCAGCAAACGCGCAAAGCCTGATAGGAAAGGCGCTCACGCGCTCTTCAAAGCGCAGCTTTCTGCGTAAGCAACCCGCTGTTTTTCCACAGAATGGCCGGGAAGCGGTCGTTCGCTGCAGTTTGCACCAAAGGCCGCTCACGGAGGCGCAACGCACAAAGAAAGCACATTCCCGCCCCTCCGGCCCGAGGATGCCCAGCAATAGCGTCTCTGTGCCTGTGGTAACGACTTTCCACCTGAGCTACGACATGAGCAGCAAAATTAGCCTCAATGAGACGCGCCCGAGCGATCTTACTGGGGTGGGCGCGAAAATTTGAGAGCAATCTACACACTAAGAGCGTCATTTGACGATATTCCCGTGCAACAAGGCTGCGGGTATTTTCTGATAACCCATTGGACATAGATGGCGCCAGAGCAACAAGGTGCCCCTTAAGGTCGCACCGGAGCTGGTGGAGGCGGGGTAACGCCCGCCATGCCCCCTGCCGTCGCCTCTTTGATTCCGGTAGAGAAGCGCCTTACCAGAGGACGTCCGGCTTTGACTGCAATGATCGGCATACGGCGTTGCGTAATAGGCTCGCCGCCCTGTCCAACTTACCTGCGCTCAATTTTTGGTCGGCCCGGGCGGATATCGCCTAAAGTTTTTGCACTTCGCGTGACCGGTCGCTTCCGGTGCGTCCAATTCAAGACAACGCTGCGCGCCTGTGGTGGGTGGGAGAGCCAACGCCTTGCCGGAGCCTTACCGATCACACATGTGGCCAACATTCCCACATCCGCCCAGCCGCGTGCCATCGGGACGGCGCTGGTTTCGGCCAAACGGCTGGAGGCGCGTTCGGTGATCGCGGACCTGCGACAGTCTGGCGCAATGAAACTGCTGTTCCCACGCCCCGACAGTGCGGCCCTGCAGGCCATCGTGATCAATACGGCTGGCGGGGTGACAGGGGGTGATGACTTTTCGCTCAACGCCTGCGTCGAGGAGGCTGCGTTTCTCACCCTGACCACCCAAGCCGCCGAGCGCGCTTACCGGGCGCAGCCAGAACAAGTCGCTCAGATCCGCAACCGGTTAAAGGTGAAAGCGGGTGCGCGGCTGCATTGGTTGCCGCAAGAGACCATCCTCTATGAGGCCTGCGCGCTGCGGCGCCGGTTGTCGGTCGATCTTGACGAAGAGGCATCTCTGCTGCTTGTCGAGCCTCTGATCTTTGGTCGCGCCGCCATGGGCGAAGTGCTTACGGGGATCAATTTCAATGACCGTATCGAAGTGCGCCGGGCTGGCCAGCCGCTCTACCTCGATGCCATCGCTTTGCAAGGCAATGCCTCTGCCCATCTCGCCAATCCGCACGTCGCCAACGGGGCAGGGGCCATGGCCACCTTGATCTACGTCGCCCCCGACGCCGAGGCGCATCTGGGCAAGTTGTGTAGCCTGCTACCGTCCGCAGGCGGCGCCAGCCTGCTTGGGCCTGAAATCCTTGTGGCCCGTCTTCTCGCCCCCGATAGCTTTGCGTTGCGACAGAGGCTGGTGCCGATCCTGCGTCACCTCTCTGCTGACGCCTTGCCCCGATCCTGGATGACCTGACATGCAACTGACCCCACGTGAACGAGACAAACTGTTGATTTCCATGGCCGCCGAAGTGGCGCGCAGGCGGATGGCGCGTGGCGTCAAACTCAACCATCCCGAAGCGATTGCGCTGATTACCGATGCGGTCGTTGAAGGCGCCCGTGATGGCCGCAGCGTGGCCGACATGATGCAGGCCGGGGCCCATGTCATCACCCGCGACCAATGTATGGAAGGCATCCCCGAGATGATCGGCGAAGTGCAGGTCGAAGCCACTTTCCCCGACGGGACCAAACTCGTCACCGTTCACAACCCCATCAGATAGGACACATAGCCATGATCCGTTCATCCATCGTCTCGTCCACCCTTTTTGCTCTTGTTATGGCCACGCCCGCACTGGCGCATCTGGACCAGATGCCTCACTCTCATGGCGCAGAGATCAATGGACCGCTTGCTGTCTTGGCGCTCGCCGGGGTGCTGGGACTGCTTTTCCTGCAGCGCCGTTTGGTGGCCGTGCGGTCATGATCCCGGGTGAAGTGTTTCCCGCCGAAGGCGTTCTCACGCTGAATCCTGACTGTCAGCCGATTACCCTTATGGTAGCCAATACCGGCGACCGCCCGGTGCAGGTCGGCAGCCATTACCACTTTGCCGAAGCCAACCCCGCGCTCGATTTTGACCGCGACGCCGCGCGGGGCTGCAGGCTCGACATTGCCGCAGGCACTGCCGTGCGGTTCGAGCCCGGCCAGCGCCGCGAGGTGCAGGTGATCCCCATCGCCGGAGCGCGGCGGATTTACGGTTTTAACAGCGCGGTTATGGGAGACCTCTGATGCCTGCGACCATCAAACGCGCAGATTATGCCGCCATGTTCGGCCCCACGGTTGGGGATCGACTGCGTTTGGCCGATACCGATCTGATCATCGAAGTGGAACGGGATCTCACCGCCCCGCAGGGCAAAGGCAGCAGCCCGGCTTACGGCGAAGAGGTCAAATTCGGCGGCGGCAAGGTGATCCGCGACGGCATGGGCCAGTCGCAGGTCACTCGGGCGGGCGGGGCTGTGGACACGGTCATCACCAATGCGCTGATTCTCGACCATAGCGGCATCTACAAAGCGGACGTCGGCCTTAAGGACGGGCGCATCGCGGGGATCGGCAAAGCGGGCAACCCCGACACCCAACCGGGTGTCACCATCATCATCGGCCCGGGCACCGAGGTCATTGCAGGCGAGGGGCGCATCCTTACCGCGGGCGGGTTTGACAGCCATATCCATTTTATCTGCCCGCAACAAATCGAAGACGCCTTGCATTCTGGCCTGACCACCATGCTTGGCGGCGGCACCGGCCCCGCCCATGGCACGTTGGCCACCACATGCACACCCGGCGGCTGGCACATCGGGCGCATGCTGCAGGCCGCCGACGCCTTTCCAATGAACCTCGCCTTTGCCGGCAAGGGCAATGCCTCCTTGCCCGCAGCGCTCGAAGAACAGGTCACCGCCGGGGCCTGCGCGTTAAAACTGCACGAGGATTGGGGCACCACACCGGCAGCGATCGACTGCTGCTTGACGGTGGCCGATGCGATGGACGTGCAGGTGATGATTCACACCGATACGCTGAACGAGAGCGGCTTTGTCGAACATACCGTGAAGGCGATGAATGGCCGCACTATCCATGCCTTTCACACCGAGGGCGCAGGCGGCGGTCACGCACCGGACATCATCAAGATCTGCGGCGAAGAGCATGTGCTGCCGTCCTCCACCAACCCGACACGTCCCTTCACCGTGAACACGCTCGAAGAGCACCTCGACATGCTCATGGTCTGTCACCACCTCGACAAATCGATCCCCGAGGATGTGGCCTTTGCCGAAAGCCGCATCCGACGCGAGACCATTGCCGCCGAGGATATTCTGCACGATATGGGCGCGTTTTCGATCATCGCGTCAGACAGTCAGGCTATGGGCCGCGTGGGTGAAGTGTTGATCCGCACCTGGCAGACCGCCGACAAGATGAAAAAACAACGCGGGCGATTGGCCGAGGAGACGGGCGAGAACGACAATTTCCGGGTCCGGCGCTACATCGCGAAATACACAATCAACCCGGCCATTGCCCACGGTATCTCGCAGGAAATCGGCAGCATAGAAGAGGGCAAGCGCGCCGATCTGGTGCTTTGGAACCCCGCCTTTTTCGGCGTGAAGCCTGAAATGGTGCTCTTAGGTGGCAGCATCGTCTGCGCCCAGATGGGGGACCCCAATGCCTCGATCCCGACGCCCCAGCCGGTCTATTCGCGGCCGATGTTCGGCGCCTATGGCCGGTCGGTTGAGAACTCTGCCGTGGTCTTTGTCAGCGCGGCGGCTGAGGCCGCAGATGTGGGTCAAAGCCTTGGCCTCGCGAAACGGACCATCGCCGTGCGCCATACCCGTGACATCGGCAAGAAGGATCTGAAGCTCAACACCGCCACCCCGCAGATCGAGGTCAACCCCGAGACCTATGAGGTCCGCGCCGATGGCGAGTTGCTGACCTGCGAACCCGCATCGGTCTTGCCGATGGCGCAACGCTATTTCCTGTTCTGAGAGGTATCATGCCCCCTATTGCCAGCCAGAAACTCCGTCGCGCCGCCGAGTGGTCTGGTGCTTTTGATACGATCGAACTGAGCTATGATGGTCGTTTTCTGCGCCGTAAAGTCCTGACCTCGTCACAAGGCACGCTCTTTCTGGTCGATCTGGCGCAGGCGACCTCGTTGGATCACGGGGATGCGTTCGAGTTGGAGGATGGCCGCCTGATCGCGGTCGTCGCGGCGCAGGAGGCGTTGCTGGAGGTCACCGGCGCGGATCTGGCACGGATCGCCTGGCACATAGGCAACCGTCATACCCCTTGTCAGATCGACGGTGACCGGCTGCTGATCCAGCGCGATCATGTCATACGAAATATGCTGAAACTGATCGGCGCAGAGGTACGCGAAATCGTTGCGGCCTTCAGGCCCGAAGGTGGTGCCTATGGCCACGGACGCACGCATGGGCATGACCACGGACATGTTCACGACCATGCAAAGTGACCAGCTTCTGACACTGGTGCAATGGCTGTCCCCCTCCTATCCGGTCGGGGCCTTTGCCTATAGCCATGGGCTTGAATGGGCCGTGCATGCCGGGGAGGTCACGGATCGGGCGACGCTTATGGCTTGGCTGGACACTGTTCTTCGGCACGGGGGCGGGCAGTCAGATGCGCTGTTTCTGGCGGCGGCCTATGACACAGAGGATATCTCGTCGGTGGATGCGCTGGCGCGTGCTTTTGCGCCCTCTGCCGAACGGCTGCGCGAGACCGTTTTGCAGGGCGAAGCCTTTTGCCGAGCCTCTGCCGCGATATGGGAGATGGAGATGCCCGCGCTTGCCTATCCCGTTGCTGTTGGCCGCGCCGCGCGGATGCTGAAGCTGCCCCTCGAGGTGACGCTGCAACTCTTCCTGCACGCCTTCACCTCAAACCTCGCCGCGGCGGGCATGCGGCTGATCCCTTTGGGCCAGACCGAGGGACAACGGGTGGTCAAAGACCTGGCCGCGACCTGTATCACCATCGCGGAGAGGGCCCTTAGCGGCAGTCTGGACGATCTCTCGTCGACCGCTTTCCTAAGTGACATCGCATCCATGAAACATGAAACCCAATACGCGAGGATTTTTCGCACATGACAGGTAGAAACGGCCCCCTGCGCGTGGGCATCGGTGGCCCGGTTGGCGCGGGCAAAACAACCCTCACAGCCGCCCTTGCCAAGGCATTGCGCGATAGGCTGTCGGTGGGCGTCATTACCAATGACATCTACACCCAAGAAGACGCCGAGGCGTTGATGCGCATGCAGGTCTTGCCGCAAGACCGCATCATCGGGGTCGAGACCGGCGGCTGCCCTCATACCGCGATCCGAGAAGACGCTTCGATCAACCTCGCTGCGGTGGCGGAAATGGTGGCACGCCACCCAAAGGTCGAAATTGTCTTTATCGAAAGCGGCGGGGACAACCTCTCGGCGACCTTTAGCCCCGAATTGGCGGATGTGACGCTCTATGTGATCGACGTTGCCGCCGGCGAGGAGATCCCCCGCAAGGGTGGGCCTGCGATCACAAAGTCCGATATTCTGGTGATCAACAAGACCGATCTTGCGCCTCATGTTGGGGCATCGCTTGATGTCATGCGCCGCGACAGCGCGCGCATGCGCCCTGACTTGCCGACGGTCTTTTGTTCGCTGAAATCCGACGCTGGGCTTGCCGAGGTGCTGGGGCATCTGTCGGCCATTGGTGGTCTCAGGGCCTGAGGAAAGCGCCGCGCTCCGGGGCCTGCCTCAGAGCCGGTCCAACCCCTAAGCCATCTCCTGTGCAATGGCCATAGCATCTATCCCGTCCCGCTGCGCCGAGACAAGGGCGCGCTTCGGTGCGCCCTTTACCTGTCTGGGGCGATGAAACCTCAGCACTCTGGTCCGGCGGCAATTTTCAGGTAAAGGCCAGCCTCTTCGGGAGGAAGTGAAGAGACTGGCCTGGTGCTTTGGCGTTCCCTGTTTAAATGTCGCCGCCGCTCATGCCGGCATACTCTGGGAGGAGTGAGGGCCAGCACTTTCCATATGCCCGGACGCGCAGAACAGACGTCATGGGCAAATTTCTTTTTCTCAATCGGTCCCGTCATCAAGCGCCATGAGGCTTCGCGCATAGTGCGGGATGTCGGATCGTGTGATGCCGAGAACCTCTAACTGGTCGTCATTCAACTCCGCGAGCGTCGACATCAGCCGCGCCTCCTGAAACGTTCTGACAATGGCAAACGTCTTGGTGCTCAACCAGATTGCGGGAGAGGTGCATAGGGCTGCCACGGTCTGCATCTGTCGGCGTGACAATACCTTCACCCGCATGACCCGGGGGGCGGGTTCATCGATATGATAACTAACGGTCATAGATAGCCTCCAAAGCCAATCTTTTGATGCTGCAGCGCGGTATTCCCAGATCGCCGAGGCCCCGATCGGACAGGCGGCTGAGTTCGGCATGGGTGATGCGGTATCTCTTGCGCCGGGCGTGATACTTCTTAAGCGCGTTGTATTTTTGCCTAAAAATCAACCGTAAGGCATTTATTGTGCCGCTCAGCGGATCGGATTTCAGTATTGCTGTCATGGTTTAAGTTCCCGACTTGCTGCGGTGCAGTATTTGTGCCGCATTGCAGAATTAGACGCATTTGATAGCGCTCACAATTTAGCAATCTGGCATAGGCCCCATGCCATTTGGGAACAGGACGACTTCGACATGGATATCTCAGCGCAAATGTTGATTTTCGCGACCGTGGTGGATCAGGGCAGCATTTCAGCAGCGGCTCGGACAATGGGACAAACGCCGTCTGCGGTGAGCAAACAAATCGGACTGCTGGAAAATCAAGTGCACTATCGCTTGCTCAACCGCAGCAGAACGGGTGTGTCACCAACCCAGGAGGGGCAGGACCTTTACGAAAAGTGCAAGGCGATGGCGGAGAAGTTCAGAGAAGCTGAAATGCTGATCCAAAGTCTCGACGGATTGCCACGAGGCCAGTTGAAGATCGTCTCCAGCGTTGCTTTTGGTAAGTCCCAATTGCTACCGATGTTGCCAAGGTTCTTGGAGGCGTTTCCCGAGATACAGGTCTCATTGGACCTGACGGACCGGGATGTTGATGTGCAAAGCGATGGGTTTGACCTCGCCATCGGCTTTGCGGAGCAGTGGCGGAGCCCCGATATTATTGTTCGGCGCATCATGCAAAGCCGTCGCGTTCTTTGTGCCTCGCCCGCCTATCTGGAGCGCTGTGGCACCCCAGCTAATTTCGCCGCTCTCGCAGATCACAATTGTCTGCGAATATCCGGAAACGGCGAGCGCAATTATTGGAATACGGGCGAGGGTCTTGGGGGCAAGGGGGTGTTCGAAGCCAAGGGTAATTTTGAGGGCAACAGCACCGACGTGATCTTTCGCGCCGCCCTTGCCGGGATCGGCATTGCGCGTCTGCCGTGCTATATGACGGACCCAAAATTTGCATCGGGTGAGTTAATACACGTCCTGCCCGCATACTCCCTTTTAAGTACGGATATCGCGCTCATGTTTGCAGATACCCGCAACCTCGCTCCCAAAATCCGGGCATTTATCGATTTCGCCGTGGAGCATTTCCGAGAATCTAACAAGACGACTGTCGAGCCAGCGTAAATCTATCCGCTGCGGCAGCAGCTTAAGAGTGAAGTCTTCAGGCGCGCATTGTTACTCATTATTTCGGCGATCACGCTCAATTAGATCGACTATGACGTGCGGCATCCGGCTGGGATGGAGAGCGGACCTTCAATCTTCCAAGTATCAATGTCTGCAAAGAGCCGTTCCGTCCGGGGCAGCTTGTGCTGCAACTGCGAAGACCTCCGCCCCTCACGCGGTCATTTTGGGCTCACTGCGGACTTAGAATGGCTGTATCCTTCTATCTCGGTCAGGCACCTTCTAACAGGTTCACCTTATTCCCCTCGGGGTCGGTGAAGGCTGACCAGCGTAGTGTCTCAAAACCCTCGACCTTCTGAGGCTCCGGCACATCGAGCCCAGCCTTGCGCAACCTCCCGACCTCGGCCGCCAAATTGTCAATGCGCAACGAAATGGTCGTAGGGCCGTTGGCAGGGGAGTCCAGCACCTGAAACCGGACCGAAGGGGCCAGATCCCACTCCTTGCAGCTTGGCATAGGGTTTCTATCGGGATCGCGTCCGATCAGCGTGGCCCACCATGCGGTCTGGGCCTCGAAGTCGCGGGCATTGATGCTGAGAAAAATATCGATGACTTTCAAAAGTGGTCTCCTTTTGACAAGGTCTTCAGGCTGCACCTACATATTTCGCGGCGTGCTCCGAAAAAGTCTGCAACTGGGCGTCCAGTGCCGCAACAAATGCGGGCCGGTCAGTGCAGCGGAGCAGATACGCATCAAGTGTTGGATGACCTGCCACAATATCGGTGTGCTTGAGGATGCGAAGCACCGTCGCCATCATTAGGTCAGCGACGGTAAACCTATCCCCGACCAACCAGTCTCTATCTTCCAGCGCGTCTGACAGGCGGTTCAGCCGCCCTTGCACGGCGTCGATCACGTCAGGGCGTAGCCGTGCAGCAGCCTCCTTGTCCGAAGCAAAAAAATCCAACATGGCAAGCATCATGATTTCGGGCTCGACCGTGTTGAGAGCCGCGAAATACCAAGAGAACACGCGATCCCGCACGCCCTGATCATTTGGCAATAACGCTATGCTGGCTTCGGCGATACGCCAGGCGATGGCACCGCTCTCGAACATCGGTTTGCCGTCATTCTCGATCACCGGAACCTGCCCAAATGGCTGCCGGGCGACATTTGCCGCCTTCTTCTGATCGCCCTGCGCCAGGGTCTCGACCTCATAGTCTAATCCCGCCTCGTTCAGGGCCCAACGAAGCCGCAGATCGCGGACGTTGCCCTGCGCAAATTCGGGCACCCAATCAAACGCGGTGATTTTCAGTTTGCTCTCTTTCATAGGAATACGCTCCTCTTTGTTACTTAGTGGTCCTCACCCTGCTGTTTGCCGTATTCCGCCATCAAAGCCAGGTAGGCCTCCATTGGAGGAAATTCTTTGTAGGAATGTTGGGCTGGAGTGGTGGCCCAAGGTAGCTTTTCGCTCGTGTAGCTTTCGATGAACGGCACAAACCATGAGGCATCTTCGAGCATCGTTGGGCGCAGGTTCACAAACGCATTCGCGCCTGAGCCGATGCGCGTGAACATCCAAGACTTGCAGTGTGGGCAATGAAAATGTCGCGCCTCGTCACCGTGCATCCCACCGATCACCGGCTCACCCTTTGTCACTTCGAAACTGTCATGCGAAATTGCGACGGAGAGTGAAAAGGCGCTGGAACTCATCCGCTGGCAACCCGTGCAATGACAGGCACCGGTCAAAAGTGGCGGCGCGGTGACGCGCACCTCCACTTGACCGCATCGGCAGGGTCGGCATTTTCACTGAACCACTTCCGCCGACGGATCGTCGGTTCCGTATTCGTCATGCAACCGAAGCCCCTCATGAGCCGCTTCCTGAGGCGTGCCAGCGGGGGCATCCTCCCAAGTCTCCTGCCGGCCGAGCGGCGTGAGGTCGAGCAGCGTCCAAGCGGTCCCCAGAGTCTCGACCCCGCGGCCCTTGGTGAAATATGTGCGGAAGATATCGCTACCGTCGCGGATGAAGACGTTGACCCCGAAATACTTTGGCACGTCAAAATCTGCACCGAAATCGTCCGTCGTCTCCACCCATGGCATCTGCCACCCCATCCGGGCTTGGAACGCCTCGATCTCGTGCAGCGGTGCCCGTGAGACGAATACCAGCGAGGTGTCACGGGCGTGCAGATGCGCCAGATGCGGGATCTGGTCGCCAACCATGCCGCAGCCTGAACACGGATTTGGATCGGCAGGCTTCAGCATGTGATGATAGACGATTAGCTGGCGGCGCCCGTCGAACAAGCCGGCAAGTCCGCTCTTTCCTGAAGGAGTGACGAAGACGTAATCCTTTTCAACCTTTTCCCATGGCTGTCGCCGACGCTCCGCTGCCAGCCGATCATGGGCTTGGGTCAGCTCTTTCTCCTTCGCCAGCAGCACCTCGCGCGCGGCGGTCCATTCCTGGCGAGAAACGACATGTTGATGGGGGATTTGATCTGACATCTTTGGTCTCCTTCTTGAATGTAGCGACTGCCTCGGGTTTGAGGTCGAACGTTGGACCCGGTTCGAGTGGTCCGCAGCGGAGTGGGGCCTTCTTTACTCCTTCGCCGCCGCTTCGATGGTGGCCACGTCGATCTTCACCATCCGCACCATTGCTTCCATAACCCGCTTTGCCTTGACCCGGTCAGGGTCGGCCAGAAGCTGCGGCAGGATCCGTGGCGTGACCTGCCAAGACAATCCGAAGCAGTCCCTAATCCAACCGCAGGCGACTGGCGTGCCACCCCGGCCGAGCGCCTCCCAATACAGGTCGACCTCGTCCTGATCGGCGCAGTCAATGGAGAGTGATATCGCGTCGGTGAAAGGGTGGTCCGGTCCGCCGTTCATAGCGATGAAGCTGCGGCCCGACAGCGTGAAGGCTACGGTGATCGCATCGCCTTCATCTCCGCCGGGATAGTCCATCTGTGAACGGCGGAGCAATACTCGGCCACGGTAGCGACGGCATAGTGTTGTCGCGGGCGGCGTAAAAGTCGTCCACTTTTGCCCTTTCGGATTTCGG
>FUFK010044189.1_pt1 | contig 65955 bp, 65 predicted proteins | sample 1021851 | NCBI WGS metagenome assembly FUFK01 (sample SAMEA51879418, study PRJEB19060) | metagenome | reverse complement strand
TCAATTTGGTTTTGAGGGGGTAGAATTTTTTTATTGGACCCAAAGTTTTGGAAGAATTACTGGTGCAAGCAGTTGGAGCAATGCTACAGGCCCTCTATATCTCTTTAATGTTTTTCTTTACGTTTTCTTACCCTGGACAATAATTTTCCTCTTTGCAATGATTAATCGGGTAGTAAAAGCATATAAGGAAAGANATTGTGATGAAAAAACTGAAATCATTTCATTTNTAGGATTTGTTTTCCCTATGATAATTCTATCTTTGTCTAATTATAAACTTCCTCATTATATCTATTGCGTAATACCATTTGCATCGGTTTTGACTGCAGTTCAGATCAATAAGTGGAGCGCTAATTCTCGATACAGCAGGAACTTAAATGTTTTACAATTAGTTATCGGTTCTACCCTATTGTTATTTGTATATGGTATATCCTTTTTTGCTTTTGGTATAAAAACTAGTTTAATCTTCATTTCTTTAGCCATGATCATTGCATTTTACTTTTTAAAAAGGTTATTAAATCACAATAAAGTNATAAANCTTTTAATTCCATCTGTNNCNGCAAGNATACTATTNAGTTANGTGTTAAACCTTGGTNTAATGAAACCCCTACTAAAATTTCAATCACAATCTAATGCAGCCAAATTCATAAAAGAGAATAATTATGAATCCTTAGATCTTTACCTGTATAATGAAAATGAAAAAGCGAAAAGTAGATCATTTAATTTTTACTTAGACAAAAATATCAAGTTNATTGATTCTAATTACTTGCAAGATGAATTTAATCCAAGACCACAACTGGTTTTCACAAATGAAAATGGTTTGAAAGAATTAAAGAATAGCAAAAATAATTTTAANATTATTGAAGTTTTTAACCACGCTAGAGTAAGCAAACTGACGCCATCATTTATTAATCCAAAGACACGCCATAAAGTTTTAAAGAAAAAATACTTGTTAAGGTTCATATAATTTAAAAAGGGAAATAGTTATGACTGAATTGAGTAAAATTCCAACTCTATCTGTTATTATACCTGTATATAACGAAGAAAAGACTATTAATAAAATATTAAACCTTGTATCTGAAATTGATATTGTCAGCGAAGTTGTTATAGTTGATGATTGCTCAAAAGATGNCAGTATTGAAAAGATAAANNNTAGCATAGAATCANTATCAAAACAAAAACCACATATCAAATTTCAATTTTCNAAAAACGAAAGAAANCNAGGGAAAGGCGCTACAATAAGGCATGGGTTNTCTCTTGCTACATGCGAGGTNNTTGTTATTCAAGATGCAGACCTCGAATATGACCCAAGTGAATATTCTAAATTAATAAAACCTATTGCTGATGGTAAGGCAGATGTTGTCTATGGAAGCAGGTTTATAGGAGGTACGCATAGAGTCCTTTACTTTTGGCACTATATNGGGAATAAGATNCTTACTCTAATGTCAAACATGTTTTCAAATTTGAANCTAACAGATATGGAGACCTGTTATAAAATGTTTCGAAGGGACATACTTGAATTATTTGAACTTAAATCCAATCGATTTGGCTTTGAACCTGAATTCACAGCAAAGATTGCAAAAGAAAACTTAATAATATATGAGTTGCCAATTTCATATTATGGGCGAACTTATGATGATGGGAAAAAGATTACCTGGAAAGATGGCTTTGCAGCTATTTTTCATATTATAAGATATAATCTGACACCAAAATCTTCTTTCTATATCTTATTAATTTTATCATCCATCACATATTTTATTGTAAGGNTTTTATAATAAAATGGACGGTATCAATTCATCTGCGTACAGCATGCCTTTTTTCGTAAAAGTTACGCTATTATCTTTTATATTGATGCAGTTAGGGTATTTTTCTTGAGCATTCTCAATTTTATTCTTTAAGAATTTATAATACTTTTTTGGAATATCTTTTATTTCAAAACCCTTTTTCATTCTCAATCCAAAACCTACTTTTTCGTTTATGTGTTCTATTGCGGATATCTTTTCCCTCATTGAAATAGCTGATTTTCCTTCTAAAATACAACTTATGTATTTATCTAATGATCTAGAATTATTCCAACGATATTGGCCATCAAATCCATGAGCAGATGGTCCAAAAGCTAGGTATGGTTCAATATTCCAGTAATGGAGATTATGGTTGCATTCATAACCAGGTTTTGAAAAATTAGATATTTCATAAGCCTGGTAACCATTACGCGAAAGAATCTCATGAGTTTTAAGAAACCACTTACCCTCTTGTTCCTTCTTTGGCATTTTTAATTTACCGTTTAAAACCATTGAAAATAGTTCGGTGCCCTTTTCTGCTGTTAGTGTATAAGCAGAAATATGTTCAGGGCTCATAGCGCTAATGGTATCAAGATCATCGCTCCAATTAGACCATGTTTGGCCGGGGATAGAATATATTAAATCACAATTAATATTATCAAAACCAGCATCTCTAGCATTATCATATGTNTCAAAAATTTGATCTTTNTCGTGAATTCTTGTTAAGAATTTTAATAAGTTGGGTTGAAAAGTTTGAGCACCGATAGATATCCTATTTATNCCCATTTCGTAAAACGATTTCAGACGACCTTTTGGAGCCTCGCCAGGGTTGGCCTCTATTGTTATTTCTCTAATATTTGAAAGATCATATTTTTTATGTAATTGTGATAATANAGATTCAATCATGTTTTCACTNAAAAGNCTTGGAGTACCACCCCCAATGAAAATGGTATCAATAATCCAATCTGAAGCATCAATCCTACATTCTTTGATTTCCTGCACAATTGCTTTAATAAATGTAGGTATTGAACTTTCACGATCTGTAATTGAATAAAAATCACAGTACATACATTTTACTGCACAAAATGGAATGTGTAAGTATATTCCTGCAGACTTCATTGATTAATTTACTTTTTATTGATTTTTAATTTCTTAAAAATCTTTTTATATGATTTTTTGTTCTGATAACTGAAATTTAGATTATGGGAATAAAGGTAAAGTACGTAGATAACGAAGAAGAATTAAATATTTGTTTTTCCATAAGNAGAAAAGTGTTTATTGAAGAACAGAATATACCAGAAGCTATTGAAATGGATGATATATCAGTTAATGCAAANAGTATTTGCGCGATTTTAGATGNGGACTACGTAGGGACTGCCAGATANCGTGAAACACCNNATGGNATCAANNTAGANAGATTTGCNGTACTAAAAGAGCATNGATTTTGCGGAGTGGGTAAAGCACTTGTGAACTTTATNNTTAACAATTTTGATCAACATAAAAATATTTATCTCCANGCTCAAGAGCCTGTTGTTGNCTTTTATAATTCATTAGGTTTTAAAAAAGTAGAGGATAAGTTTCATGAGGCAGGAATACCACATTGGAAAATGATAAAAGATGAACAAAAAGAAAATAAATTTTAGAAGAATAATTGAATTCATAAAACCAGAATGGGTTTTNATGACAATCTCATTGGTTAATGGGCTTCTTTACGTCATTTTCAACAGNATATCAATCTGGCTAACCGCGTCATTGGTNAATAATGTNCTTATAGATTTTGATCAGCTGGTNTTGGATCAAGNGAACCTTTTAAAGAATCATGATCCCAGTNTTAATGANCGATTAAAAATAATGGTTAATGACTTCATNCTNCGTGAAACAAANATAGAGACNTTGAAGGTTCTTTGTATCACAATTATAATGATNTTTNTAACGAAGAATATCTTTTTATACNTAAAAAACNTAACAATGTCATANGTCCAGCTNAGGATTGTTACCCATTTAAGNAATCGTGTATATGGACATCTGCAAACACTATCACTATCATTTTTNCATCGNAANAAATCAGGAGATTTNTCNTCAATCNTAACCCACGATGTCAACCAATTGAATCAATCAATAGGCACNACATTTCAAAAAATNATTGTTGAACCAATTAATATTCTAGCCTTTACCATTTTATTNTTCATTATCAGTTGGAAGTTGATGCTTGTTGCTCTAATTATCATTCCATTTTCGCAATTTGTGATACAAACNATTGGGAANAGTATNAGAAGGAANGCAAGGAGNAATACCAAGCAGATTGGGGGTATCTTAAGNATTATTACTGAAAANCTTTCTACTGTNAGAATAGTCAAAGCATTNTCNATGGAAAAGAANGAAATAAGTCGTTTTAATCAAGAGTCTTGGAAATATTTTGCATTACTGTTTCGTTCATCAAAATTACGATTAATGTCATCTCCTATTATTGAAACTATAGGTGTATCAATGGCTGTTATCTTGCTCTGGCTAGGAGGATCAGAGGTNATGGTTGGTTCTTCTTTATCCTCTGAAGACTTTTTAAGATTCATGTTNTTATTATTTTCAATGTTAGGCCCTGTTCGCTCCCTAAGCAATGTTCACATTACGCTTCAAAATGGATATGCTTCGGCTGAACGTATTTTTGAGGTACTTGATGAAAAAACTGAGGTAGTAGACTTGGGAGAGAATGATCTTATGCAACTTGAAAGCGAGTTGAAATTTGAAAATGTATCATTTAATTATGGAGAGGGGTCCTTTCAATTAAATAATATGAACTTTAAAATGAAAAAGGGTCAAACTATTGCGGTCGTTGGTGCAAGCGGAGCAGGCAAATCCACAATAGCTGATTTGATACCAAGATTTTATGATGTAAGTAAAGGNAAAATTANNATTGATGGTAAAGACATCAGAGAATATAAAATTGATTCATTAAGAAAGATGATGGGGATTGTTAGCCAAGAGACCATACTGTTAAATACATCCGTTCGAGATAACATAACCTATGGTTCTAATGCAATTGATGAAAAAAAGATGGTTGAGGCTGCCAATGGTGCAAACGCTTGTGAGTTTATTGATAATTTAGAGTTTCAATATGATACCATTATTGGTGAGCGGGGAGTCAAATTGTCTGGTGGCCAACAACAACGAATGGCGATTGCCCGCGCAATTTATAAAAACCCATCTCTTCTAATTTTGGATGAGGCGACATCCGCCTTAGATACNAAGTCTGAGCGTTTNGTACAAAATGCATTAGATAATTTGATGAAAAACAGGACCGTACTTGTTATTGCTCACCGTCTNTCAACGATTAAATCCGTAGATAGGATATATGTATTGAAAGCAGGGAAGATTATAGAGACAGGGACGCATGAGAGTTTGTTAGCTCGAGCAGGTACATATTCAAAAATGATTTCACTTCAGCAACTTTCATGATCATTATTCTCTTTTTAAAATAGAATCAACAAAACGGCTTGCTATAGGTTGTGCTTGAAAGTCGCTTGATAGTTTTTCTGGGTCATAAATCTCTTCTACCCACTTAATGAATTCGATTCCCTGTTTTTCAAATGGTATATAAGATGCAATAAAAGCGTCAAGAATTCCAGTTTTAGCGTGTTTTATGTGCAAATATTTAAATGAAAGTTGCTTGAGCGCTTCAATTGCAGGTTTTTTCATTACGACTAAAACATATAAAGCTGACATCAAACCAGCTCTATCTGCACCTGACTTACAATGAAGCAATGATGGTTTCTGAATTGAAGAAAATAAAGAAGGAACCTTTAAAAGCATTTCTTTTTCAGGAGCTGCTCTGGAGCGCACTCTGAAGTTGATAAGATTTATATTCAATTTATCACAGACCTCTGCCTCTAATTGCCACCCGCCAGATACGCGGNAGTTCTCCAAGATCTTTAAATTCAGTATTGTTTTTATNCCAAANTTATTNTGNGCATGNTCAATTTGCTTAGGAGAGGGCTGATTACTTCGCCACATATAATTATCTATCTNATACAGATTTTGAAAAGCCAGTCTTAAAAANCCATGGTCGTGTAGGTATAATTCTAACCAATCAGCNAGGCCCGANCTTTTAAAATTTGANGCTTCGTAAGGGTAGTCTAAAGAGACTTTTTTTTGACTCATTTAACCACCAGCTACCATCATGCCGTCAATTCTAATACTGGGGGCGGTAGTCGAAAAACGCAGGTCGATATCATTAGCAGGGGTCATTTCTAANAACATATCTTTNAGGTTNCCTGCAATTGTTGCTTCAGTAACAGGATAAGCAATTTCTCCATTTTCAATCCAGTAACCCGATGCGCCCCTACTGTAATCCCCNGTTGTAAGGCTCACAGAACTTCCAATAAGTTCTGTAACTANGAAGCCCTTTTTAATATCTGCAATNAGTGTCTCAGGAGAAATAATNCCATTTTCAATTAGGCAATTAGAAGTTCCTGGTGACGGTGGTGTTGATAGTGACCTAACAGCATTTCCGGTTGGTGACATTTCTAATTGTGAGGCACTAGCTAGATCTAACAGCCAGTTTTGTAAGACTCCATCTTTTATGAGTTGTAGCTGTTTTACTGGCAGCGTTTCACCATCAAACCTTCGAGAACCAAGTCCGCGATTTCGNAATGGATCATCTATTACAGAAATAGATGCATTNGCNATTTTTTGATTCATTTTATCTTTTAGAAAACTAGTGCCTCTTGCAACACTAGCTCCATTTACTGCGCTCGCAAAATGACTTGTAAGACTTTTGGAAACTCGGCTGTCAAATATTACTGGAAATTGGCCTGTTGAAGCATTTCTCGCTCCAAGTCTGCTAATTGTGCGATTTCCTGCGGATATGCCAATTTCCTTTGGATCAGTTAAATCCTCAGCATAAACGGTGGAGCTAAAATCATAATCTGTTTCCATTCTTCCGTCCTTTTCAGCTATCACCGAAGCTGAAATACTAAAGGAAGAGCGTTCATATTCACCTGTAAATCCTGTACTAGTTGCAATTGCTATTTCTGCTGTGGCTTGTCTGGCAGAAGCCCCTTCAGAATTTGTAACTCCGCTAACTTCAAGAGCTGCTGCTTCACATTTTAAAGCCATTTCAGTTAACGTATTAGTATCGAATTCGGTGTCATCATAAACCTCTAAATTTGGGAGTTCCGTTACCTGCTCCTCTTTAGACGCAAGGCGTGCATATGGGTCAGCTGGGGCAANNCGTGCCATNGCAATAGCTCTCTGACACAGNTCCCTTATCCCATTTGCATCAACTTTTCCTGTTGAAATGCTTGCAGACTGTTGGCCAGTAAATACTCGAAGCCCAAGCTGAAAATCCTCAGCATGTTCTACAGATTCAAATTTTCCAAGACGAACTTCAACACCAACACCTTTGTTTCTTACTAATGTTGCTTCAGCAGCATCAGCCCCCTCAGAGCGCGCTGTTTGTAATAAATCAATAATAATNTTTTTTGTTGTATCATCCATATANATCAGATAGCGCGCAAATAGGTCTTGTGCAACTGCTTGCTGGCAAGAAAGTTTATGTTTATACTANAAGTTATGAAAAAAAAATCAGTTTTTATAGATGGAAGTTCTGGAACCACAGGCCTTCAAGTGGTATCTCGATTGTCTCAAAGGGCGGATATTAGTTTAATTTCTCTTCCAGACAAAGAGAAAAAATTGAAGGAAAAACGGCTACAGTCNATGCAAGAAGCAGATTTAACAATACTTTGTTTACCAGATTTGGCAGCTATTCGAGCGGTAGAGCTCGTGAAAGAGATTGATGTTCGAATAATTGATGCTTCGTCAGCTCATCGAACTGCACCAGGCTGGGTGTATGGTTTTCCAGAATTATGCCAACAACAAATTAACAAAATAGCTAAAGCAAGATTTGTCAGCAATCCTGGTTGCTATGCTTCAGGGTTTATTGCACTGTCGCGACCTTTGGTTGANAGNGGATTTATTTCACCANACTTGTGCCTNATTGCCNCTGCNGTCTCAGGCTATTCAGGGGGTGGCAAAAACATGATTAAATCTATCAGNAATGGTGANCTGCCGACACATTTTGACTATGGCTTAGAACTTGACCATAAACATATTCCNGAAATGATCATGCAAACTGGCCTGCAGACTCCTCCATTATTTATGCCATCTGTTGGTCTTTTTGAGCAAGGGATGTTGGTTCGATTAGCAATTCCAAAATCCCACTTTTCAAAAGATGTTTCGATTAAAGATATTTTTGAATTATATNAGAAGACATATTCTGNTCATCCATTGATAANGGTTTGNGANCNAGAANTTGAACTTATGTCAAAAANTTNGTNAAGGTTGTCAGCAGATGGATTNGCCGGTCAAGACGGTCTTGAAATTTATTGTTTTAATAATCCAAAAACAGAACAATTTTTATTAATATCGAGACTGGATAATCTTGGAAAAGGTGCAGCAGGCGCATGCGTTCAGAATTTGAACATTATGCTTGGGTACGATCAATTTTTGGGTTTAAANTGGCANTAGTGATTTAAGAAAAAATATCGTTGAAAATTATCTGTATAAGCAAACCAAATGTAATTATGAGCCCGCAATCCCTATTGGATTTGAATATTTTTAGAGCAGTATTTTCTTCTACCATTTTTAAATTTTTTATTTGCCAGACCAGATGCATTATTGCGCCAATAATACCTAAAATCCAGAGGTCAATCTCAAATTTTAGCCAAAGGCCGATTGACCACAGGAAAATTGCAGTTCCATATAGTGTCGTAATACCTAAAATTAGATTGGGCCCAAAGGAAAGTGCAGCAGAGCCTATGTTTAGTTTTTTATCATCATTTTTATCCTGTATTGCGTAGATTGTATCATAACCAATTATCCAGCAAACTGTACCCGCATAAATCCAAAATATANNTTCANCNGGCCAATTATTAGNAGCGCTTACTGAACCAAGAAGAATGCCCCACGAAAACACAAAACCTAGAACAATTTGCGGCCATCTAGTGATTCGTTTGGCAAGGGGGTAACATATAATCAATGGAAATGATAAAATTCCCATAATCCAGGCTCTTAATGGTAATTGAAGCAAGATAATTAATGAGAATGATAATATAAACGTAAGGTATATAAAAGCGGACCTCGTAGACATTGTCCCAACTGCAAGCGGCCGCAAAGATGTTCGTGAAACTTTTCTATCGATATCACGNTCCCATAGGTCNTTAATAATGCATCCCGCTGCACGCATTAATATNGCNCCGATCATGAANAACCCCATCAATCTNNATGTTTCAAAAAGANTATTATGATGGATCAAAATTGCCCACCAACTTGGTAATAATAATAACCACCAGCCGATGGGCCTATCTAAGCGCGCTATTATGCAATAAGGTTGAAGCGACTTTGGTACCCTTGACAACCATCCATCAGTGGCGATATCTGTGTTTGTGTGGTTTGGTGAAGCCATTTCAACGNGNTATTTTCAAAATGTTAAACTAANTTCAATNACAAATATACGACTTAAAATGAAAATGATATNNTNAAGTATTATTAAATATGACGCGCAATGCTTTTANTAANAAAANAAAAGGTTTNTACGCTTTTGTACTTTTTTCGAAGCCTTTTTTTAATGGTATATACTACAATGAAATTTAAATTATTTTTTGGTAAATTGCGCTAAAATGTATCTTAATTCTAGAATAAATCTAACACGACTTTTTGTAGAGTGTGACTTAATGGAACATAAATTCATTGAGCTGAACGCGGCTCAGGAACATTATCTTTACTCTGTCTTGAGAAAAAAAGATGGTTCTGAGTTACTTTTATTTAATGGAAGAGATGGCGGTTTTTTGAGTGTTATCGAAGCTTCAGGCAAGCGAAAGTTTTCAGTTTATTGTAAGAAAAAAATAATTGCTCAGACTTCGTCAACAGATTTATGGTTACTTTTTGTACCAATAAAGCGAATGAGAATGGATTTTATGGTTCAAAAAATAACTGAATTAGGTGTTTCAAAAATTTGGCCAGTGCAATCTGAATTCGGTCAAGTAAAACANNTAAAATATGAAAAACTTCGATCCAATATGATAGAGGCAGTAGAGCAGACAGAACGCCTTGATTTGCCTGAAATTGAAGAATTTATGGATCTTCAAACTGTTCTTGATAACTGGCCAGAGGATAGAATGCTAATTGTATGCGATGAGTCTAAATCCGAGCCAAAGCAAGCAAGAGCGATGGCTGATTTAAATAGCGCAAAAGTTGGTAAAGCAGCCATACTAATAGGGCCTGAGGGGGGATTTAGTAGTAAAGAGAGAGAGCAGTTAAATCTTCATNCATGCACAGAACATATTTCACTCGGACCAAGAATTTTAAGAAGTGATACCGCAGCAATAGCTGCACTAAGTATCTATCAGTCTAATTTTGGTGATTGGTATAATGAAAAGAAGAATTAAAAGAAATGGTCATCAAATATGACTGAAAATAATATATCCCCATCATACACATCCCTTGTTGAATGGTTCTCAAGCAAGGAGAAAGATCCAAAGGATTGGCGAATAGGAACTGAGCATGAAAAATTCATTTTTTCATTGGATGGGCGAAAACCAGTTGCTTATGAGGGAGATGCAGGTATTGAGGCTATTTTGCGTTATTTGAGCAAAACTTATGATATGAAGCCTATTAAAGAAAACGAAAAATATATAGCTCTAAAAACTAAAGATGGTGCATCAATTTCTTTAGAGCCAGGCGGACAGTTTGAGCTATCTGGGAATGTAGTTAAAACAATACACCACAGTTGTATTGAAACAAATAGACATCTTAAACAGATGCTTGATGTTACGGCCAAACTAGGTTTGGGGATGCTAGGATTGGGATTTCATCCGACTGCATCCAGGGCAGAGGTAAATTGGATGCCTAAAGGCAGGTATAGGATAATGAGGGATTATATGCCAAAGGTAGGTAATTTAGGTTTGGATATGATGCTTCGCACCTGCACCATCCAGACAAATCTGGATTATTGTGATGAACAAGATATGAGACGTAAATTTAAAACCTCGCTAGCATTACAGCCAGTTGCTACTGCTTTATTTGCAAATTCACCTTTTAAAGATGGTGCCTTAACAAGTCTTCAGTCTAACAGAGCATTGGTATGGACAGATACTGATCCAGATAGATGTGGAGTACCAACATGCGTTTTTGAACCAAATTTTGGTTATGAACAGTGGGTTGACTATGTTTTAGATGTACCAATGTATTTTATTTATAGAAACGGGGAATATTTAAATGTTGCAGGTAAATCCTTTAGACGCTTNATGAGTTCAAAACATAGAGATGATTTTTTTGGNCATACTGCTTCCATGTCAGATTTTGAAGATCATATTACAACTGTCTTCCCAGACGTTCGACTAAAGGGGTATCTCGAAATGCGTGGAGCAGACGGGGGGCCTTGGTCCATTATTTGNGCATTACCAGCTCTTTGGGTTGGATTATTATATGATGAAGAGGCTCTAGAAAAAGCAGAAGCGATAGCAAATAAGTTTACACATCAAGATGTTGTTAATGCTCGAATATCAGCTGCGAAAGACGGATTGAAAGGACAGCTAGGCTCACAATCACTTCATGAATTAGCATCACAAATTATTGAAATTGCAGAAACAGGTTTAAGAAACCGTGCAAGANTTAATAAGGAGGATAAAGATGAAACAATATTTCTTAAACCACTAAGAACCATAGCAGATACTGGTCTAACGCAAGCAGATATAGTGCGTAAATTATTTCATGAAAAATGGGCTCAAGATATTCAAAAGGTTTTTGAATATTACAAGTATTAAAAAAGATTAAAGGGTTTTAAGAGCAAAAAATCTTGGATATGAAAACAAACTGAAAGTTTAACCTGTTTAATTTGTATAACCATAAAAATTTTTTGAATATTTAATGGTAATATATTTATTAGGCTGCTTGTGTCCCCCCAACAGTGATGCCCCCAATTTTCAAAGTAGGTTGTCCAACTCCCACCGGGACAGATTGGCCGTTTTTCCCACAAGTTCCAACACCTGCATCCAGTTCCATATCATTGCCGATCATAGATATCTTTGACATCGCATCTGGGCCATTTCCTATCAAGGTAGCGCCTTTGACAGGCGCTGTAATTTTCCCGTTTTCTATCAAATAAGCCTCAGACGCAGAAAATACGAACTTTCCAGATGTAATATCAACCTGACCACCCCCAAAATTTACGGCATATAGCCCTTTATCCACGGTAGAAAGTATCTCTCCTGGTTCTAAATCACCAGATTGCATAAAAGTATTAGTCATTCTGGGCATTGGAAGGGATGCATATGACTCACGTCTTCCATTACCAGTAGGAGCAACATTCATCAGTCTTGCATTTTGTCTATCCTGCAAATACCCTTTTAGGATACCGTCTTCGATTAAAATGTTACGTGCAGATTTTGTGCCTTCATCATCAATCGTAATAGAGCCACGCCTGTCCGATATTGTGCCGTCNTCTATAACAGTTACACCCTTAGCAGCAACTTGTTCCCCAACTTTGCCAGAAAAAATAGAGGTGCCCTTGCGATTAAAATCACCTTCTAGACCGTGTCCAACAGCTTCATGTAACATAACTCCAGGCCACCCTGGACCCAGAACGATTTCCATTTCACCAGCAGGTGCAGGGATGGATTCAAGGCCAAGTAGAGCGAGGCGCAATGCTTCATCTACTTCTTGTTGCCAATTGCTTGCGTTTAGATATTTATCAAACATAAAACGGCCCCCAGAACCACTAGAGCCAGTTTCCATTCTGCCATTTGCCTCCACCATAACTGACACATTCAACCTGACCAATGGTCTAATATCTGCTGCTCGGTATCCATCAGGTCTCAATATTTGTACAGCTTGCCACGAACCAGCAATCGATGCTGAAACTTGTTTTACTTTACTATCTTTGTCTCGCGCATATTTATCAATAGATTGCAATAGTCTTACCTTTGCATCGAAGGGTGTCACATCAAGTGGGTTTGCATCTGAATATAGTGGTAAATTAGCTGCATTAGACGGTGATAATGCCAATTCTCCGGAATACCCACTTGTGACGGCCTTAACTGTTTGCCCGGCTCTTTCTAAAGCTGCTGTTGACATATCTCCTGAATGGGCAAATGCGTCGGCTTCGCCAATTATAGCCCTCAATCCAAAGCCACAGGATTGGTTATAGCTTGCTGATTTCAGTCTCCCATCATCAAAAGANAGAAACTCAAGATAATCAGTTTCTAAAAACAAATCGCCGTCGTCCGCACCATATAATGCATCTTTTAAAATTGNCTCAGCGAATCCCCTATCGAAATTACCATCTTTAAAAAACAAAAGGTCCGTCTGCGCGAGTGGGTCCATTAGAATATCCTTTTAACCTATTTAATCATAACGATGAATATAAAATAAAAATAAAGATTATTCTAGTTANTATGGGTTGAAACTCTGCTAACTTCAAGTGCCTGTGTCTTCTAATTTCACAGATAATATCGAGCAATACCTAAATCATTATCATTATGCAGAAAGTTGCGCGACAGGCAGTCGCAGTACTCTTCCCAAAGAGTAAAAAAACATATAGATCTAATACAATATTTTGAGTATTGAAATTAAACTAATTTTAAATCTTAGTTTTGTTTGCGGACTATCCTGGGGGATTTAATAATGAGTGCAAGATTTATGCGCTACCTTTTGCTAAGCTCTTTTACANTNGTTGTCTTTGGTTTGTCNGTTGCTGGCGCAGCTCAACCTGAGCCATGGCAAATTGGACTTCAAGAGCCAGCTGGTTCGATAGCGCAAAAGGCAACAGATTTGCATAACTTACTTTTAGTAATCATTACGCTGATATCAGTTTTTGTGCTTGGACTGTTAGTGTTTGTTGGGTGGAGGTTTAGGAGAGAATCTAATCCAAAACCTTCAAAAACAACACACAACACTGTTATAGAAATCCTATGGACTGTGGTCCCAGTGTTGATTTTAGTTATAATTGCAGTTCCTTCATTTCGGCTGCTATATTATATGGATGAGACAAAAAATGCTGAAATGGTCATTAAAGTTACAGCAAACCAATGGTACTGGAACTATGAGTACATGGATGAGCAGATTTCCTTTGATAGCTATATGCTTAAGGATGATGAATTGCAGCCAGGCCAACCACGATTGTTATCTGTAGATAATCCACTTATTGTGCCAGACAATACAAAAATCAAATTTCTTGTAACTGGCAATGACGTTATGCATTCATTTTTTGTACCTTCTTTGGCTGTTCAAACATATGCCTTTGTTGGGCGTTCTAATGAAGTATGGATAGATGTGCCCCCTGGAGAAAAAACATATTATGGGCAATGCAACCAAATATGTGGCGTAAATCATTCGTTTATGCCGATTGTCGTCAAAGCTTTGGCGCGTGATAAGTATGAGAAATGGTTGTTGGAAGCAAAGNAAGACTTCGCTTTATCTGATGGACCANATTACATTCAACTTGCTTCTGTAAAAAAATGAGAATTTAAGGAGACTTTTATAATGAGTGCTCAATNAACTATTGCTGAAAATNAACATGGCGCACCGACTGGATTTGTGAGGCGTTGGCTNTACTCAACAAACCACAAAGATATCGGAANCATGTATATAATNTTTGCNATTATAGCGGCGTTTATTGGGGGTGGATTCTCTGTTTTTATGAGGATGGAGCTTATGCAACCAGGCATCCAATATATGTCGGATGGACATATGTGGAATGTCTTTACAACNGCTCATGGCCTTATAATGGTTTTCTTCGTGGTAATGCCTGGGCTNATTGGCGGCTTTGGTAATTGGTTTGTACCAATAATGATAGGCGCACCAGATATGGCATTTCCAAGAATGAATAATATTTCATTTTGGTTATTGCCACCAGCTTTTATTTTATTGCTATTGTCCGCAGTAGTTGATGGTGGAGCAGGGGTTGGCTGGACAATTTATCCTCCTCTTTCATCATCCGCAGGCACACCTGGTATGTCTATGGATCTNGCCATTTTTTCACTTCATTTAGCTGGTGTATCATCAATTTTGGGAGCTGCTAATTTTATAACAACTATCTTTAACATGAGAACGCCAGGAATGACTTTACACAAAATGCCTCTATTTGCTTGGGCAATGCTNATAACAGCCTTNTTATTATTGCTTGCAGTTCCGGTATTNGCAGGAGCTATAACTATGCTTCTCACAGATAGAAATTTTGGCACAACCTTTTTCATACCAGAGGGAGGAGGCGATCCAATTTTGTTTCTTCACCTATTTTGGTTTTTTGGCCATCCTGAGGTATATATCATGATCCTTCCGGCATTTGGAATTGTGAGTCACATCATTTCCACATTTTCAAATAAGCCTGTATTTGGATATTTAGGAATGGCTTATGCCATGGTGGCTATNGGGTTTGTTGGNTTCATTGTATGGGCACACCATATGTACACNGTCGGTCTTGATGTTGATACTAAAGCATATTTTACNGCNGCTACTATGGTTATAGCAGTGCCTACAGGGGTAAAGATTTTTAGTTGGATTGCGACCATGTGGGGAGGTTCTATAAGATTTGATGTTCCAATGCTTTGGGCTGTTGGTTTTATCTTTTTATTTACAGTAGGAGGTGTGACTGGCGTTGTTTTATCAAATGCTGGATTGGATATTGTGCTCCATAATACCTATTACGTTATTGCTCATTTTCACTATGTTCTTTCTTTGGGTGCAGTATTTGGCTTATTTGCGGGTTTCTATTATTGGTTTTCAAAAATGACGGGATATACCTATCATAATGGATTAGCAAAACTTCACTTCTGGGTAACTTTTTTTGGTGTAAATCTAACTTTCTTTCCAATGCACTTTCTTGGCTTAGCGGGTATGCCTCGAAGATATGTAGATTATCCAGATGCTTTTGCAGGATGGAATATGGTAGCGTCCATAGGTTCATTTGTCTCCGCTGCCGGAGCTATTATTTTCCTATTTGTTATAATAGAAGCTTTTATGTCTCGTCGTAAGGCAGAGAGTAATCCGTGGGGAGAAGGTGCAACAACTTTGGAATGGCAGGTACCGTCACCTCCGCCTTACCATACTTATGAAACGTTACCGAAGATTAAATAAGACTTAATTTATTATGGATAAAGCACCTAATCTTGATATCGAAACTGTAAGTTTTGTTCCCACAAAGGTCTCTAGTTTTTTTCAACTTATGAAACCTCGGGTCATGAGCCTTGTTATTTTCACTGGTTTTACGGGCACTTACCTTGCACCTGGTGATTTGCATCCAATTCTTGCTTTCATCTCATTGCTAGCCATTGCTGCAGGAGCTGGTGCGTCCGGTGCAATCAACCAATGGTATGATCGTGATATTGATGCCATTATGAAAAGAACTAGCAGAAGACCAATACCGTCTGGTGAGGTTAAGCCAGAAGAGGCGTTGGCTTTCGGTGTTACGATTTCCATTATATCTGTTTTGATTTTGAGTCTATCTGCAAATTTTCTTGCTGGTGGTTTGCTTGCGTTCACTATTATTTTTTATGGATTAATCTATACGGTCTGTCTTAAGCGCTTCACTGCACAAAATATTGTAATCGGTGGTGCAGCCGGCGCGCTTCCTCCCATTATTGGTTGGGCGGCAGTAACGTCAACTGTTGGAATTGAACCAATCATATTGTTTTGTTTAATCTTTTTTTGGACCCCACCACATTTTTGGGCTTTGGCAATCGTGAAAAACGATGATTATAAAAGAGCAAAAATCCCTATGCTTCCAGTAATATATGGTAATGAAGAAACTAGACGGCAAATCCTAATATATAGCTTAATAATGGTTTTTGTAAGTTTCCTACCATCTATAATTGGTATGGTAAAGTTATTGTATGGGGCTACAGCGGGGCTTGCGGGCATAATATTTTTGGTTCTAGCGTTCCATCTTCTAAAAAAACCGAGTGATAAGCGTGCAATTCTATTATTTAAATATTCAATTATTTATTTGTTCGCTTTATTTTTGGCATTAATTTGTGATCGTGCAATTTTAGGATAATTATTAATGAGTAGAAATGAGCCAAAGACATCCGCAGAATTAAAGCAAGCAAGAAAACGTCTGAATTATGCTATTCTTGGCCTNATTTTTGGTTTAGTGCTACTTTTTTATCTTATTACAGTTGTGCGAATAGGATTAAATTAATGTTAGTAGGGGAAAACCTAAATAATCAGAACCAAATAAATTTGCGAAGACGAAATATAAAAAGTTTGTGGTTTCTCTCTGTGATTGTTATCAGTATGTTGGGCTTATCTTATGCATCTGTCCCGCTNTATGAATTATTTTGTCGAGTAACTGGATATGGCGGCACNACTCAAATTGCAAAACAAGAGTCAGAAAGAATTATTAACGGACATGACGTNAAAATNATTTTCAACGCTCATGTTAATCCAGAACTCAACTGGTCTTTTAATCCAATTACTGAAACCGTAAAGCTGTTACCTGGTGAGCATGTAAAAGCTATTTTTAGAGCCACAAATTTGTCAGATGATTTGACGATCGGGACCTCAACCTTTAATGTTACACCACAAAAGGTAGGCCCTTATTTTATGAAAATGGAATGNTTTTGTTTTACTGAACAACCATTAGCACCAGGAGAGTCAGTAGATATGCCAGTTGTGTTTTATCTTGATCCAGAAATAGCTTCAGATAAAAATACTACAGATGTAGAAGAAGTAGTGTTGTCTTATACATTTTTTAAGTCATTACAGAGTTAATCGTTAAATCGCATTTTTTGGGGGAAATTATGTATTTATCACGGAGAGTCAAATGAGTGGGACAAAACAGCATCCATACCACTTAGTAGAACCTAGCCCATGGCCGGCTGTTGGAGCTGCAGCTGGTTTCGTAGTGACCATTGGCGCAGCAATGTTCATGCATGAGAAGCCATTTGGATTAGAGATGCTAGCGGTTGGACTTGGCCTTGTTATACTTACAATGTTTTTATGGTGGAGAGATATAGTTAGAGAAGCTGAGTATCAAGGCCATCACACACCGATAGTTCAGATTAGTATGCGATATGGAATGTTATTGTTTATTGTCTCTGAAATTATGTTTTTTGTGGCGTTCTTTTGGGCTTTTTTTGATAGCGCTTTATTTCCCGTTGGAGGTATTTGGCCACCAGAGGGTATTCATACGTTTGACCCTTTCGATTTACCATTAATGAATACACTTATTCTTTTACTTTCAGGGTGCACTGTTACTTGGGCGCATCACGCTCTGCAGCATAATGACCGAAAGGACTTCATCACTGGTCTATCTATCACTGTAATGTTAGGAGTGCTATTTACTGCATTACAAGCTTTCGAATATCAGCATGCACATTTTGGTTTTAGTGACGGCATTTACCCCTCTGTATTCTTCATGGCAACGGGATTTCATGGATTTCATGTAATCGTGGGTACAATATTTTTATTCGTTTGTTTGATACGTGGTATGCGAGGTCAATTTACCGCAGAAACCCATTTTGGCTTTGAAGCTGCTGCATGGTATTGGCATTTTGTTGATGTTGTTTGGTTGTTTTTGTTTGTAGCTATCTATTGGTGGGGTGGATAATTATTCTTATAAAAAAATTAAAAAATGTGAAGGGTCTTGTTCATAAAGGCCCTTCTGTTTTTTTGTTAAAGAGGAAATGATGATATTCAGACCACTTTTTTGGCCCACACTTNTTTCGGTTCCATTAGTTGCTCTGCTAATTGCTCTTGGTAGTTGGCAATTATCACGGTTAGCTGAAAAAACAGAGCTCATATCTAAATTTGAGCAACGAAGCAAAGGACCAGCAATAGCAATTAGTCAGATTTTTGAACCAATCGATAACTTTGAATATCAACGAGTTGGAGTGTCCGGTAAGTATCTACATCAGTCAGAGATTTATTTGACTGGAAGAACTTATGAGGGCAATGCTGGTTTTCATGTTGTTACGCCATTTCAAACCCAAGAAGAAACTATTTTAATTAACCGTGGATGGGTTTCTGAGGCCTATAGACTACCAAGCACGCGTCCATTTTCTCTTATTGAAGATGAAATTTATCTTGAAGGCATACTGAGGCTCCCAGGTAAAAAAGGTTATTTCGTGCCAGAAAACGAGCCGGAAAACGGTTTTTGGTTTACANTAAAGCCGGATGAAATTGGTAAATTTCTTAAGCGAGAAGAAATTAACAAAAAATTTTATATTGATATTATTAGAACTGGCGAGGTTATAACACTGCCTATAGCAGCGGAAGTNAATATTAACTTAAGAAATTCTCATTTTAATTATGCGTTAACCTGGTTTGGACTAGCACTTGTTTTAATTGTAGTTTATTTTGCCTTTCATTATCAAAATAACAGACTGCAGTTTCCTTCAAAATCTCTTTCTGATTAGAGAACGGAACTTATTAAGATGGAATATTTAAGTACTCGTGGAGAAGATAATAACACTACATTTGAAGGTGTGCTTCTNAATGGTCTTGCAAGAGACGGTGGTTTATATTTGCCAAAAAGTTGGCCAACATTTAATTCTTCTGAAATCGCAAACATGCAAGGACTTCCTTATCATAAAATAGCAGCACTGATTATATCAAAATTCACAGGTGATGATATTATTTATAGAGAGGTTGCAGACCTTACTAAAGCTACTTATGCGAATTTCATGCATCCAGAGGTTGCACCACTGAAATTTATTGAGGACGGTTTATATGCATTAGAGTTATTTCATGGTCCTACAATTGCATTTAAAGACTATGCGATGCAATTTCTTGCACGGTCCTTTCACAAAGCTCTTTCAAAATCAGGAAAGCGTTCAGTAATTCTTGGTGCAACAAGTGGTGACACCGGTTCTGCAGCGTTACAAGCTTTCCAAAATCTTGATTNAATCGATATATTTATNCTATTTCCTNATGGCAGGGTATCTCCTATCCAACAGAAGCAAATGACTTCCCTTGCTGGTTTGGGAGCCCATGCTATATGTGTGAGTGGTGATTTTGATACATGTCANGATATTGTAAAAGGATGTTTTAACGATCACTACTTTAGAGATGAAGTGAATTTATCTGCAATAAATTCAATCAATTGGGCAAGACTCATTCCTCAAATTGTTTATTATTTTACGTCTGCGGTGGAGCTTGGAGCTCCAGACCAAAAAGTAGCTTTTAGTGTACCAACTGGNAATTTTGGGAATATTTTTGCAGGTTGGGCGGCAAAACAGATGGGACTACCAATTGANAGGTTGATAGTAGCTTCNAATAGAAATGATATATTACCCCGTTTTTTTGAGAATGGAAAAATGGTCAGAGAAAAAGTACATCAAAGTTTGAGCCCGTCTATGGATATTCAAGTATCTTCAAATTTTGAAAGGCTGCTGTTTGAATTGCTTGAACGGGATGCTGAATTATGTGCCTTAAAGATGAAGGAGTTTGCGTCAACAGGTTTTTTTGATGTCTCACTAGGGCAACTTAAGGTGGCTAAGGAGATATTTGCAGCCTATCGTGTGGATGATGCTAAAACAACGCGAAGAATAAAATTCTTATATGATCATTATGGAATGATTTTCGACCCTCACAGTGCAGTTGGCCTTGAAGCTGCTAAAGCAGCGAGAGATGACGAAGTGGTATCAAAAAATATTCCAATAATTTCGTTAGCTTGTGCACATCCAGCAAAGTTTCCAGACGCTGTGGAAAATGCAATTGGAGTTAGACCAGAATTACCCCAACATCTTTTTGATCTCATGCATAGACAGGAATCAAAAATTGATATTGATGGGAAAGTAGAGGCAATTAAAGAATTAATTTTCATAAAAAAAAGAAATTAAATAATAAAGGTGTTCATCTTTAAATACCTTATAAACGTATGAAGAAGTAATTTTTATACCCAACCAGATTGAGGGGAGAGATTGCTTGCATTAAATCCACAATAACCCAGTGCCTCTTCCCAAATAGAACTAGAATTATCTTTGAAAACCATTTCTGGAGATGCAGGTACATGTATCCACATATTTTGACGTAACTCNTCTTCTAATTGACCTGCAGCCCANCCNGTATATCCTAGCATAATTTTAAAATTTNTTGGACCAATCCCATCAGCAATTTCAGATAGCATATCTAATTGCATAGATAACGCAATTTCGTTGGTTATTTTGATAGAGTCTGGCATTAAATGTTCTTCAGAATGTAAAATGTAACCGCGCCTATCTTCGACTGGTCCACCAGAATAAATTATCCTATTTTGTTCAAAACGTGGCTTGATAAAACTTAACCGTTCNGTGAGCTTAGAAAAAGTAAAATTGAGTTTAGGTTTATTTAAGATCAATCCCATTGCTNTTTGTTTGTCATGTTTGCACATGAATATTACAGCTTGGTGAAACTGAGGGTCATTCATTTGTGGTGTCGCCACAAGAAAATGCCCAACAAGTTCTGTGAATAAAAGGGCTTTTTTTTCTCTTTTCATGCCTTGTATATTAACTTACTTGTATGATCCAGCAATCCTTTTTCTAAAAAAAGTCTAGTTAAATAAAAAATTTTAAAAATAAACCAAAAAANGCTGAAAAAAAAAAATTTAGGCTTATGTAAATGTAAAATGAAACAATATATTATAATTCTCTTTTGCACTTTTTTTGGAAGTATGGCCTCTTTGCAGGCGGCTAGCGGTCCTTGGTTGGAAAGCGAATATGCTAAAGTACGATTAATAAGTAGTACCCAAGCCACCGGCAATTTAGAGCAAATCCCTGCAGCGTTAGAATTCCAACTCAAGCCTGATTGGAAGGTATATTGGCGTAGTCCGGGCGATGCGGGTCTACCCCCCATTTTAGAAGCTTACGAAAGCAAACATGAAATAAAACGTTACTGGCCAGTTCCAGAACGCTTTACATTATTTGACATTGAAACTTTTGGTTATTCTGACAGTGTAATTTTACCGTTAACAATAAAACATATTGATAAAACGGATGATTTCCTGTTTAAGGGCTTTCTTGACGCACTAATTTGTTCAGATATATGTTTACCATTATCCGGAGATATTAGCNTATNTNTACCCAAAGGGATTTCATCACATAGCATATATGCTCAAGAAATAGCATATGCTAAAGCAAAGGTTCCCTCAAAAACNACAGGCCCTAATATAGAAATAATTTCGACTAGTTTAATACCTCATGATAGGTCATTGCTTATTGATTTTTCTATATCAAGTGAAAAGTTAGAAGACATTTTTGTTGAAACCAANCTTGCCGGATATAGTTTTTCCAAACCAATAATACTTAAAAAGTTAAATGACAGAATTTTAGCTCAGATTAATATAAAAGGATCTCANGATNCAAAAAAACTGATGGGACAGGAAGTTACTTTAACTATTCTAGCAGGTACGCAGTTTAAAGAAGAAAAATTATTAATACGCGATACCGAGGACAAACAAAATTCGTTGCTACCATTACATTTGAACGGATTTATAATGATCTTGTTAATTAGTTTTTTGGGAGGAATAATTCTTAACTTCATGCCATGTGTTTTGCCTATATTATCTTTGAAGGTAGCTAATTTCCTTGGAACTACTGGTAAGCCTTATTCAGAGGTAAGAAAGCATTTTTTAGCAACAGCATTTGGTATTTTATTCAGTTTTACTTTACTCTCTTCGAGTTTAATTATTTTAAGAAATATTGGTTATCAGATAGGCTGGGGAATTCAGTTTCAAAATCCTATTTTTTTAGTNATAATTTCGGTTATTTTGNTNATATTCATTGCAANTTTACTTGATTGGTTTTATTTGCCAATTCCCAGAACTGCAGCGAAATTATCTTCTGTTATTTCAAATAATGCAGGCTATCGGTATGATTTTTTTTCAGGAATGNTAGCAACNATCCTTGCCACTCCTTGNTCTGCTCCATTTGTTGGAACTGCAGTAGCCTTCGCATTATCTGGCAGCAACTTTGTATTATGTAGTGTTCTTTTAATTATGGGACTAGGGCTTTCGTTACCCTGGCTTATCTTTGCTATAGCACCACCACTTTCATCATTCTTACCAAAACCAGGCTATTGGATGGTTCGAATAAAACAACTATCTGCTATTCTTTTAATAGGAACATTAATCTGGATTTTATGGGTTTTAAGTAATTTACTAGGCATGCGTGCTGAAGTACAAAATGCTGAATTAAGCAGATATAAAACATGGTCTGTAGAAGTAATGGAAGATGCAATTACAACAGGTAGGCCAGTTTTTGTTGATGTAACTGCAGATTGGTGCATCACCTGTAAAGTTAATAAAATTTCTGTNTTAGAAAGTAGAGAAATTTCAGATGCCTTCAGCAAGGAAAATTTTATCTTATTACAAGCAGATTGGACTAGTCCTAATGATGAAATAGCAAAATTTCTTGCGAGTAATGGACGGTTTGGGATTCCATTTGACATTATATTTTCACCTCAGCTAGAAACACCAATAATATTGCCAGAAATATTAACAACTGAGAAATTACTATCTTCGATAAAAAAGGCGAGTTTATCACAAACTAAATAATAAGGATAATTAGAGGAACGCTGGTAAATGACATTAACAATTGGAAGTAAAATACCAAAACTTGAAATCACAACTAAGACGTCAGAAGGATTAGATATAATAAATACTGAAAACTATTTCAGTGGTNGGAAAATAATTGTTTTTTCTGTTCCTGGAGCATTTACACCGACTTGTTCTGAAAAACATCTACCAGGTTATGTCAAACACCACGACGAGTTTTTATCAGTCGGAATTCACGCTATAGCATGTTTAGCAGTAAATGATGCACATGTGATGTTTGCTTGGGCAGAACAAAATGGGGCTGACGGTCTGATCGATTTATTTGCAGATAGTAGGGCAATTTTCACAGAGTTACTTGGTCTAAAAACCGATATGGGGGCTGTTTTGGGTATAAGAGCATCAAGAAGTGCTTTCGTTGTTGATAATGGTTTGATAACACATTTTTTCAAAGAGGAACCAAAAGCATACGAAGTCTCTGATGCAGTATCTTTGCTTTCCGCTGTTTCCAGTTAGGTTGAAGCCGCAGTTTGTATTTTTCTAGCTTCCTCTTGAGCAAGGTGATCGCATTCTTCATTTTCAGNATGACCNGAATGGCCTTTTATCCATTGCCAATCTACCTGATGAATTTCGCAAAGTGAGTCAAGTTGTAGCCAAAGATCTTTATTTTTCACTNCTTTTTTATTGGATGTTTTCCAATTATTTTTTTTCCAGTTAGCAATCCACTTATCAATTCCATTCATGACGTATTTGCTGTCCGTAATAATAGTAACATTAACGGGTCTCGTGAGAGCCGATAATCCCTTAATGACTGCAGTTAGTTCCATTCGGTTGTTAGTTGTATCTGCTTCGTTTCCACATAAAATCTTCTTATGACTTTTAAAATATAAAATGCTAGCCCATCCACCGGCGCCNGGNTTTCCTAAACATGCTCCGTCGGTATACAATTTTGTTTTTGTTTCCATTATAGGAGTCCATATAATTCTAGATTGCCATTAGACCGCAAATAAATAATCTTATTCCAATATTCAAGTGGGTCGTGTTTTTTAACAAGAGCGCCTTCAGGTGTATGATGCCAGTCATAATAGCGAGTTACAAAAAAACGTATTGCAGCACCCTGCGTTAAAGTGGGTAATGCATTTTTTTCCTTATTATTTAATTGGCGTATTTTCTGATAGCTAGCTATTAGTGTTTTTGCTTTCTCCGAATTAAAACTGCCATCATTTTCAAAGCACCAACTATTTAAGCAAATCGCGATATCGTAGGCATAAAAATCAGTACATGCAAAATAAAAATCAATTATACCCGATAGATTATTATCTATAAACATAGCGTTATTTGGAAACAAATCACCGTGAATTATTCCCGCTGGAAGAGNTTTAGGCCATCTCGTAATAATATTCTCAATATAAAGGCTAGCCTCTTTATTAAGGCCTTTAGGTAAATTTGAGTCGTCATCATTGGTTTCAAGAAGTATTGATAGCCAGTTTTCAGGTCCTAGAGGATTTTTCCTATATAAGCTTAATTTAAACGTTGCTATATGCAGTTTTGCTAGCANAGTNCCAATTTGTGANCATCTATTTAGATTTGTGAACTGGGCAGTTTTACCATTAAGAAAAGATACGATAGTAGCATATTTACCAGAACAAATATTAATTGTGTTTCCATTTTTATCTGGAATTGGTCTTGGACAGCTTATTTCATTCTGAGATAACTCACTTAATAATTTCATGAAAAAGGGTAAGTCTTCGGCATTTANCCTCTTCTCATAAAGGGTAAGAATATAGCTATCGATACTTGTTCTAAGCAGAAAGTTCGAGTTTTCTACACCCTCTGTAATTTCAGTAAGGCTAATTAAATCTCCAATCTCATAATTTTGAAGAAATTCTGTGACCTCTACATCAGAAACGGGGGTATAAACAGCCATAAAAAACTATCTTCCCTTCAATATGGAAGGTAGATTGAAGGTCACATTTTCTTTAATTGAATTTTCTGTTTGTATAGATATTTCAAATTCATCATCCAATTTCTGAATTAACTCATTGACCAATATTTCAGGAACTGATGCGCCAGAGGAAATAGAAATTACAGAAACATCGCGAAGTTCATTTAAATCGAGTGAGTTTGCATCAGGTATTAAAACAGCTTTTTTGGCGCCAAATTTTAATGCTACTTCTACGAGTCTTTTNGAGTTNGAAGAGTTATTCGCACCAATAATTATAAAATATTCAGATTTTTCAGCTAGTTTCTTTACNGCATTCTGTCTGTTTGTTGTGGCATAACAGATATCTTCGCCACTTGGTCCGGTTATTTTTGGGAATCTATGTTGCAGAATTGAGATGATTTCTGATGTATCATCAACAGAAAGTGTAGTTTGAGTTGCAAATGCAAGATTATCAGGATTTTCTGGCTCAAAATTTAGTGCGTCTTCTGCGGTTTCAATAAGTGTTATTTCACCGTCGGGGACTTGACCCATCGTTCCTGCAACTTCAGGATGTCCATAGTGTCCAATTAGGATAGTATGTTTTCCTTTTTGATAGTGCCTTATTGTTTCATTATGAACTTTAGTAACTAAAGGACAGGTAGCATCAATTGCAATCATATTCTCAACGTCAGCCTGCTGCCTTACAGATTTTGCGACACCATGCGCTGAAAAAATTACAGGGGCACCTTCTGGCACCTCATCTAGTTCTTCGACAAAAACGGCCCCTTTTTTTGCAAGACTATTTACTACATATTTATTATGCACAATTTCGTGCCGGACATACACAGGAGCACCAAATTTTTGCAATGCTTTCTCAACTATTTCAATGGCTCGCTCTACTCCAGCACAAAAACCACGAGGCGTTGCAAGTAAAATTGTTTTTTTTTCACTTCTCATAATGACTTATTTGCGCGATAACTTCATAAAGGTCAATTGAAGACAGTCTAAAAATGTAAAATAAAGGTTATATAATGCAAAAAAAGTCTATCTTCATAATTATGATATCATTATTTCTAGTAGGGTGTGAAACGATAAGACCGTCTTATCTGGAATGTGATAACCGTATTACTGCTATTGAAGAAGGTAGCAGAATTACACTACGTACTCTTGATAATGGTGCTACAGCACAGGCACGATTTAATGGCGTTTCTGCTCTGTGTAATGAGAGAGATGACGTCGTAAACATGCGAATAAAGATAGGACTGAAATTAGTCAGAGATATGCACCAAAATAAAGAAGCGGTTACATTAGAATTGCCACTTCTTATAGCTATATTGGACCCTCAAGATGCGGTTAAAAGTTTTGAAAGTGTAAGCTACAGGATGGCTTTCCCTGAGGGTCAAGAAATTATTTACCCAGTGATTAATCCTAAAATCAAAAAACCGAAGTCAGGACGGGTCATACTGTCGTTATCACCTGAAATAGTAAAACCCTAGTCGCTAATATAATTTTTTGCAGTAGACGTATTTCTTTAAGATAGATTTCACTAGTTATTGCGCAGCTTTAATTTGTGAAATAGACTCATCTATAATAGATGAATTTAACTCATCATTCAGTTCGGAAACCAATATTTCCTTACTAGCTGAAATAGCAATGCTAGTTGCTCTCATTTTGAGTTCGGCAAGAACAGCTGCTTCGGAAGCAGCTATCTTAGCTTTCGCTTGATTCTCTCTACGCTTGATCGATTCCTTCGCTTTTTCAACAGCTGCGTTGCGAATTCGTTCTGCAGCCTCGTGAGCATCAGCTATTATTCTTTTTGCATCTTCCACTGCTTCATTTTGCATAACCTGAAATTTTTTTAACTCTTTTTCTGCTTCAATGCGGAGTGTTTCTGCTTCTGCTAACTCATTTTTAATTTTATTAACTCTATTATCAAGCAAGTCGGATAAAGCGGATCCTACTTTACGCCATACAATAGCAATAAAAATAATAAATCCTAACGCCACCCAAGCTGATTCATCAAAATACATTATGTTGCTCCATTAGTTTTGCGATTTCGCATGTAAGCTCACGTGTTTTTTAACGACAGATTTTGTAACTTTTACAGGCGTCAAATCAGATATGATTTTCTGTGAAATTTCTGTTGCTAATTCTTCAAGAGAAGAAAGAGTTTCTTTTCTAACTTCTGCAAGACTTTCTTCTGCTTTTTTTGCATTTGTAGCAAGTTTTTTGTCTAATGCTGCCTCACGTTTTGCTGTATCGGATTTGGCTTCGNTTACTGCNTTTGCNAGAGTATTAGCGGCCTGTGTTCTTGCTTCAGTCAAAGAGGCTTCATAGGAGCTAAATGCTTTTTTAGCATTTTCTTGGGCATTTTTTGCTTTTTGAACATCACTAGAGATTTTATCTGATCGATTTTCTAGAACTGTCGATATCGAAGGAACAACTAGGGTTGATATAATTATGTAACCAATAGAAAAAGTTATTAACAACCAAAATAGTTGGGTAGGCCAAGTTGAAATATCTAGTTGTGGCAGACCGCCTGAGCTATCAGACTTATCGCCAGCGGCAAGAGCCTTTTGAGCATAAAGGCTGAAAAATATAAACCCAAAATAAACTTGATAATTTTTATTCATTATCTGACTCTTAACCTATTTCTGCGTTTTCTTCTAAAATCGCAGTCTTTTATATAATACTCGAATATATGCCCGAATTGGGTTTAGGTTAAACTTAGAAAACAAATAACAGCAGTAACGCAATCACGAGCGCGAAAAGTGCGATAGCCTCTGTTAATGCAAATCCAAGAATACCAATGCCGAAAACTTCATCTCGTGCAGCGGGATTTCTAGCAATAGAACTTATCAAAGATGCAAATATATTTCCAATTCCTACACCTACACCAGCAAGCGCAATAACTGCTATCCCAGCTCCGATTAGTTTAGCTGCTTCTGCTTCCATTTTTTTTTCCTTTTCTATATTGAGTTAATATTCAGTTAATCACTATTCATAATAAAACCTAGTGTAGGTGTAACGCGTCATTTAAATACATACAAGTCAAAATCGTAAATACATATGCTTGTAACATTGCCACGAGAAGCTCTAATCCGGTAAGGGCTACAATAACTAATAATGGCAAAGGAGAGCTTACTAAAAGAAATCCGCCAGCTCCTGTCATCATAACTGCTAAACCAGCAAAAACTTTCAACATAGTATGTCCAGCAAGCATATTTGCAAACAATCTTACAGATAAACTAACTGGTCTAATNAGNTAAGAAATCACCTCAATTAAAATAATAAGTGGAAGTAGTACCTTTGGCGCACCCTCAGGCACAAAAAACGAAAAGAAGTGCAAGCCATGCTTAAATAGACCTATTAAAGTTACCCCGATAAAAATTGTGAATGCCATAGCAAAGGTTACAACAATTTGACTAGTAACTGTATAACTGTAGGGGATTAAACCAAGGAGATTTGAAAATAATATAAATAAAAATAGAGTAAATATGAATGGAAAATAAGGTTTTCCCTCTTTGCCCACATTTGAATCAAGAATGTTGGCAACAAATTCATACATCATCTCTGCGAGGCATTGGACCTTACCGGGAATTATAGAGGCCGGTCGCATTGCAAAATATAAAAATCCGGAGCTTACTAAAATGGCGAGTACCATAAATAGACTCGAGTTAGTAAAAGAAATATCGTACCCCAAAAAAGTAAGTGAATATAGAACTTTAATGGTGAATTGTTCGACAGGTGAGTGCACTATTAGCTCCTAATTTACCTTNAAATTAACTTTATAAATTTCTAAAAATTATTTTTTTTTGTACTGCTTTGGTTGGAATTATTATCTTTATATTTTTTATTTTCATTAAAATATCCAGCACTCATTCCTCTCCCCGTGAGAAGGCGCCAAATATTCATNAAACCTCCAGCAGCACCCAANAAAAACAAAATTAGCATAAAAACGGGTGTTGTTTCAAGCCATCTATCAATCAACCAACCCAAAAAAGTACCTACAGCAATACCGGCCACTAATTCAGTAGCTACACGTCCAGCTAAAGCTAAGCCAGCGACCGGCATTTGGGCTGGGCTTTGTTTTTTCTTTTCTGCGGTCATTATGGCTTCAAAATTGGCTATGCGCTCGGACAGAGAATTAAAATTTTTTGATTTATTCTTATTCTCCAAATTTTTCATCTATAAACCATATTTTGTAACTTTATGAAGTTATTTCGACAAGCTTTTTAGGGTAGCAAATAACCTGTCGGAAAAATATGTTCCACCCTCAAAATTGTCAAGACAAACCCATTGTTGAGATCAAAACAGTAAGCTTTTTTTTCATATTGATTATTTGTTTTTAATGTCACTCATTGATAGTATCAATCATTCATCTTCGCGGAGCGTTTCTGCGGTCTGCAAATCTACCGAAACGAGTTTACTGACGCCAGGCTCCGCCATGGTCACACCATATAGGCGGTCCATTTGTGACATAGTCATACGATGGTGAGTTACAATTAAAAACTTTGTCTGAGTTCGAGTTACTATGTGTCGAAGCAGCTCACAAAAGCGAGAAACATTTGAGTCATCTAGAGGTGCGTCAACTTCATCCAAAATGCAAATAGGAGACGGATTCGTCAGAAAGACAGAGAAAATTATGGCAAGCCCTGTTAGAGCCTGCTCTCCACCTGATAAAAGAGATAAAGATTGCAGTTTTTTGCCAGGCGGGCTTGCAAAAATTTCAAGACCAGCTGTCAAAGGGTCATCTGAATTAATCAGTTTTAATTCTGCTTTTCCTCCACCAAACAATGTTTTAAATAACTCACTAAATTCTGCATTTACTTTACCTAAACTATCCAACAGTCTATGGCGTGCTTCTTTATTCAATTCTGATATAGCTCTGCGAAGCTTTGCGATAGCTTGCTCAAGGTCATTCTTATCAACTTCAAATTTGGCTAACTTTTCTTGGATCTCCTCCATTTCTATCTCAGCACGCAGATTCACAGGGCCTAAGTGATCCCGCTCTCTTAAAAGTTTATTTATTCTAGCTTCAAGTTGTTGAACTTCAGGTAAGTTTTCTTTTTCTGAAATAGATGTGATGTCAAATAATTTGTTGGGCGAGATAGATAGTTTTTCTAAGATCTGATTTTTNAGAGAATCGATCATTTTTTTTGCCTGTGTTTCANCCGATTCCTGTCTAATTTGTGCCTCCCGCATCTCTGCTAGGTGTTTTTCATCTGAGCGTTGTTGATTGTCAGCTTGCTGTAAAATTATATCTGTTTCTTTTACTAATATCACTGATTGGTCATGTTTTTGCTTAGTAGTGNCCAATAGAGNTGCCAGCTTTCCNCGTTCTTNTTTTAGTTNGTTAGGTTTAGCCTTAAGTATAGATAATTCTTCTAAGGATTTTTGAGCTCTTACCTTCATCTCTTGCATTCTTATTTTAGTTCCATCGAGCCTGCCCTTCCATTCATCCTCCTGTGTTAAAACAAACTCTTTTCTGGATAAAATGGACTGAAGCGTTTGTCTGAGTTCAGCTTCTTGTTGAACACATTGATCATAATATGCTCGTGATTTGGAGGCATTCTCAGTGGCGCTTTCTGCTGTTTTTTTAAGTTTGCTAATGTCATCTATTTTGGACATTTTTGAGTTAAAATCATTTAACTCATTCTCTGCCTCTTTAATTAATTGCTTCAAGGATAAGTAACGGTCACTTGCAGTCTTAAAAGATATTTCAGAGGTATCAACATCTCTTTGAGTTTTGATAATTTCTTGACTAAGATGTTGTCTCACTTCTTGTAATTGCTCAAATTTTAAGTTCTCTGAAGAAACCAAACTTTCTAATTGTTCTAGCTTTATATTCGTTTTATTCTCATCACTTTGTGCATCTAAAATAAGTATATCAAGTTCTTTTATCCTCTGGATTTGGCGTATTCTTGTTGCGCCTGTATCCTTTATGAGACGAACTAAACCATCCCAGCGTGCTAGTTTACCTGATTTTGTTACAACAGCTTGGCCTAATTCCAACTTGGTATAAATATCGCTTTTCATAGCGTCATCTGATATAATGCTAACGCCTTGAATAGCTCTCATTATGGTATCGGGCCCCTTAATAAAATCCTTTAGAGGAGTTCCAATGCTGGGAGGATTAAGAGACTGAAGTGGAGGCATTTTAGCCTGCCAATATCCATCTTTACCGCTTCCTAAAGGTAAATATAAGTCCTCTGTTAGGTATGCAGCCAAAGCAGATTCCATATCACCTATTACCGAAATACTATCTGAGATAGGGGACTGTCCAGATGATATATCTGATTTTATAAGATCACCAAGTGCATCTCTTTCCGTTTCTAATCTTCTCACTTGGTTTAAAGCTGCTTGAGACAACTCAAAAGCATTATCTCTTTGTGTTTTTAGGTTTTCAAGGTTTTTTGATTGTTGTTCGATCTGTTGATTCGTTTTTGTGATCTCTGTGTCTAATTTATTAAATTTTTTCTTTTGCTCTGATGCCAGCGTTTCAAGCTCATTCAAATTGATTTCGTTTAATTTCTCTGAAGATTGAGTAATAATAGTTTGTTTTTGAAAAATTTGATTTTTTAGCTCTGATTGGTGTTGTTCCAGGTTTTGCAAGATAGCATTGGCTTCAGCTGATTTTTCGTCCGCAAGCTGGTTTTTTAATCTCGCCTCTTCAAGTTTTTCCTTTGCTTTAATAAGCATCGGAGCATTTTCTTTTTCAGTTTTTTCAAGTTTTTTGATTTCTTCAATTAATTTATTTTTTGCCTCAAGCGCATCCTTTTGCAAGGCCTCTTCACGCTGAGAGTCTTTGTCAATCTGTGCGCATTGCGCTTGAAGACGCAATATTTCATCTTCTATTCTGGTTTCGTCTCTCTCTATNTGCGATAAATTAGCACTCAATAGTTGTGTTTTAGCAGCAAGTGAGGCTTCTGAACTACGCAACTCTGGGAGTTTTTCGGCTATCTCAAGTCTTTTTTTGCTACTTGAATTTACGTTTAGTTGCGCTTTGGAGACGGAATCTTGAGCTTGCTTCAACGCTATTTCTGCACGGTACAATTCGCTATTTGCAGATATCCATAACACATGAAGTAAACTTGCTTCAGCTTTTCTAATTCTTTCAGCAACAGACCTATATCTTGCTGCCTGTCTTGCCTGTTTTTGTAATGATATCCTCTGTTCTTCCAGCTGAGCCATTAATTCAACGATTCTCGTTATGTTTAGTTCTGCATTATTAAGGCGAAGCTCNGCTTCATGTTTACGTTGATGCAATCCTTTTATACTAGCTGCTTCTTCTAGTAAGGTTCGTCTTTCATCTGGTTTAGCACCGATAATTGCACCAATTCTTCCCTGACTCACAATGCCAGCCGAACGTGCTCCTGTAGCGGAGTCTGCAAATAAAAGTTGAACGTCACGGGCACGTGCAGGCCTATTATTTATTCGGTAATTTGTGCCTTTGCCTCTAATGATTTTTCTTGCGATTTCAATTTCATCTTTGTCATTGTACTCAGAAGGTGCCTTTTTCTGTTCATTATCTAAAATCAATGATATTTCGGCTAGATTTCGAGCAGCTTTACTCGAGGTGCCTGAAAATATAACATCATCCATTTCATTGCTTCGCATCTGTTTTGCTGACGTTTCACCCATTACCCATCGTAGTGCTTCTACTATGTTTGATTTACCGCATCCATTTGGACCAACAATACCGGTTAGACCTGGCTCGATATCAAGTTCAGCAGTATCTGCAAAGGATTTAAATCCTGCAAGTCTTAAGTGGCGAAACATCATTGGCTTAAAACTTCATCTTTATAATTTGAAAAATTATTTTTTGACACAATAATCCTATTTTTACCTTTTGGTTTCGAAAAATAGAAATAATTTCAAAGTCAAATACCATATTCAGCAAGTTCAGCTATAAATTCATTAAAACTTAGATTACCACTTATGACTTTTTTATTGTTAATGACAAAAGACGGTGTTGCACTAATCTGCCATTTAACAGAGCTTTTTTGCCTTATTTCAACAATTTTCTCTAACAAGGGCCTATTCTGCATCAATCCGTTAAATTCGGTAGCAGAGATACCTGCAAGTTGTGCATAACGATATAATGATTGAAGCGGGTCTTTTGCACTCTTCCATTCATCTTGCTTAGACATCAATAAAGTAACCATTCCAAAATACTTATTTTCTGGAAGTGCTCTTGCAAGCGCGTGAGCTCTCAGTGCAAGTCCATCAAGAGGAAACGGCGATAACTCGAATTTGATTTTACCCGTGTCAATTAATTTTGTTTTTACATCTGGAAATGTTTTGTTGTGAAAATCTCTACAATGGCTGCATGTCATTGAATAATATTCAGTGATGTGAATGGATGCGTTTGTTTTCCCAATAATTCGGGGTTTAGAAATATGATCTAGCGAATTATTAATTTCAGCCAAAGTTGGCAAAGAAAAAAATGAGGATAATCCAGTAATAGTTGCTGCAGCGCTTAAGTAACTAATTACACCACGTCTATTTAGATTATAAGTTGACTTAAAACGAGTAAGGTTAGTATTCGTGATTTTCTTTTGATAGTTCATGCTTTTTCGTCCAATATATATTACCCTGGAGATTNATATAAAATTAAAATTATTGCTTGCAAGTAAAGAAATCTTAAAGATTTGGTTAGAGGAAAAAATCAAAACTTAATAATCATGTTCTACTGTATTATTTTTTGAATTGATCGCCGCACCCAATCGTATAAGTGTTGATCTCAATTCAGGGCTAGTAAAGTCATTTGTTTGTTTTTCTAGTTTATTTAGTAGTGTTTTATTTATATCTGTGAGTAATAACNTTGACGAAGTCTTNGGAAAATTTCTGTGNGGTTTAGCTGTTTTTTTTAATAGTTCAAAAGTTTGCTGAGGAATGATTTTCGCGACCGCCTTAAAACCACAAACCATATTTATGGAACTAATTAGTTCTTGGCTTCTTGTTTGTGTTTCTGGCCCACGACCAGAGGAGACCCAGACAGTTAAAGTGCCGTTATGACGGGTTGATTTGGCAAAAGTTAAGGACTTTGGATAACTCCAAGTTATCATATCAGAGGCTATATCTGGCCAAAAGAAACAAATTTTTGTGTACAGTGCTCCGTGATTCTCCGTTGCATGTGAAATAATTGGTTCAATAAGGGAGGATAACCTCTTCATCCCTCTACGCTTATTTGGAGCTACTCTAATTTTAGACACGATACCTAGCCTGTTTCTTGTAAATTCAGTCTATTTATAAGCTTACTTTCACTAGTATTAATAGTAAAATTAATGCATTTTCACAATGCAATTTATTTGTAAAAAACATCATGGCCATTAGGAAGATTTTATGGAAAATATAAAACAGACTAAAAGCGATGTATTTAACCTGCTTTCTTGGTATCATAAAACGGGGAGAACTTTGCCCTGGCGGTCTTACTGGCCCCTTCTAACTCCTGCCTATCATGTTTTTTTATCTGAATTTATGCTTCAACAGACGGGAGTTAAAACCGTGATACCATATTTTGAGTATTTTCTTGAGCGCTGGCCAACAATTCAGTTACTAGCTGATGCTCCCGTTGATGATGTAACCTCTGCTTGGGCAGGTCTTGGTTACTATGCTAGAGCAAGAAATATGCACAAATCTGCTCAGATAATAAGTAACGCAGGGGGAGTGTTTCCTCAGTCTATTGCAGAATTAACAAAACTTCCTGGCATTGGTCCTTATACAGCAGGTGCAATAACAGCTTTCGCATTTGACGCACCTTCTGTGGTTGTAGATGGAAATATTGAAAGAATTGTTGCCCGATATTTTTACATTAAAACAAGTTTGCCTGCATTAAAGTCAGAATTACCGTCTTTTTACGAAAAGATGATTCCAGAGAAGTGTCGATCAGATTTTCCCCAGGCACTTATGGATTTGGGGAATGAGATCTGCACTCCTTCCTCTCCAACTTGCGGCCGCTGCCCTCTTTCTACAGGATGCAAATCTGCGAAAAAAGCTAATCCAGCGCTTCTTCCAATCAAACCTGTAAAAAATAACAAAATTATAAGGAAGGGACAGATATTCGTTATTAGGAAAAGGGAAAAAAACAATGATAAATTTTTAGTTTATCGCCGGGATACCCATGGTCTTCTTGGCGGCTTGTTGGCATTTCCTAGTCAAGGATGGGACGATAAGGAACAAAATTANNATGAGAATTGGCGACCTTGTAATCTAAATTGGACCGCACTANAGCCAAAGATTAAACATGTTTTTTCACATTTCAAAACAGAAGTTCAAGTGTTTTTGGCGGACACAGAGGAAACTGATAAAATATTTNTAAAATATAAATTTCAGAATTTTCAGGGGCAAGAAAAAGAAATGTTTGAAAATCATAGGTGGGTGACTGAAGACGAGTTGCACCTACCAAAATTAATGCAAAAAGCCCTTAAATTAGCTAAAAATCATAACTAAACGCTTGTTTTCATTCTGTGCAAACATTTCATGCGTAGCTTAAATAAGTTCAGTGGTTAAAATGTCTTATACCAGTAAATGCCATTGAAATGTCAGCATCATCAGCTGCTTTTATGACATCATTATCTCTTATTGAACCACCNGGCTGAATAACAGCTGTTGCCCCTGCTTCAATAGCTGATAANAGACCATCTGGGAATGGAAAAAATGCGTCTGATGCGATAACTGAACCAATTGTTCTGGGATTCTTCAGACCATGAACTTGGGCCATATCTTTTGCCTTTTGTATTGCAATTCTACTCGAGTCAAGCCTGCTCATTTGACCTGCGCCAATCGCAGCTGTGCTTTTATTTTTAGCATAAATTATAGCATTAGATTTCACGTGCTTAGCCACTTTCCAGGCAAATAGCATATCTTGTATCTCTTTTTCAGTTGGTTTTCGCTTCGTTACAATATTCAGGTCATTCTTTTTAATCATCGCGGTATCTCTAGATTGCACCAAAAAACCGCCGAGGATAGTTTTGACCTGTTGTGACGAAAGCGCAGGGTTTGGCATGCCGCCTGTTAATAATAATCTTATATTTGGCTTGTTAGATAATATCTTACACGCATCTTTTGTTGCATCTGGACCAATAATGACTTCACTGAAAATAGAGGTAATTAGATTTGCTGTATCTTCATCAATGATTCTATTGGTTGCAATGATACCTCCAAAAGCACTTACTGTGTCACATTTGTATGCTAGCTCCCATGCTTTNCTCANNGAGTCAGCGCTAGCAACGCCACAAGGATTTGCATGTTTTANAATTGCAACTGTTGGTTCAGAGAATTCACTCACAAGTTTTAGTGCAGCATCCGTATCATTTACATTATTGTAGGATAATGGTTTGCCTTGAATTTGTTGGGCTGTCAAAACGGACGCGGTTGACTGGTCAGATGCGTATATTGCTGCTGATTGATGGGGATTTTCTCCATAACGAAGAGATTGGATAGCGGGGGCGCGAATATTCAAATCTGGTTCCGGTTTTTCATATTCACCCATGTCGAGATTAGATGTCATCCACTTAGTTATCGCGTAATCATAAGAAGAAGTTCTAGCAAACGCTTGTGCAGCTAATTTACGTCGAAAAGCAAGAGAAGTTCCAGAAAGAGTTAATAGTTCCTCCATAAGCAGGGGATATTGCTCTGGTGCAGTAATTACAGTTACAAAATCATGGTTTTTTGCTGCTGCTCTTATCATAGCAGGACCGCCAATATCAATGTTTTCAATGGCTGTTTCGATTTTTGGATTTCCAGTGGTAACTTGTTCAAACGGATATAAGTTTACCACTATTAAATCGATAGGCCTAATATCATGTTCTTCTAAGGCATTCATATGAGTTTTTGAATCACGTTTTGCCAATATACCTCCGTGGATATTAGGATGAATTGTTTTGACGCGCCCATCCATAATCTCGGGGAAACCAGTTTCTTTAGATACGTCCCGAACATCAAAACCAGCTTTTCTTAGCTCTCTTGATGTGCCCCCTGTAGATAAAATTTCAATCCCAGCATTTGATAATGCATCAGCTAAAGTAATAAGCCCAGACTTATCTGATACAGAAATTAACGCACGTTGTATTTGGAGAATAGAAGAAGACATATTTTTGCACTCTAAAATTTTCAAAAATTATCCTTTTATGACAAAGCCCTTAATTATTAGCAATTGGTTTATCATAATAATTTTTGATTTTTTTTTGAGGCCTTCTTATTGAGAGATAATTGCTGAAAATAAATAAAAAAATAAAATCTATTGTCTTTTAAAAGACCATTTCAAAGTTTTTTCTGAAACATGCCGAATATCGTGAGCATGCATTCGTAGGACAACCTGTTGGCTGCTTAATCTTTGTTTGCCCTCAAAATAGACGGACGGTTCTAGAACAGGATTGGCCCCGTTGCATTTAAAAATCCACCCTGCTTTTTGCGAGCTAATTTTTAAAACCACTGTTCCATTACTTACCGTTGCAGCTCTTATTCTTGGATGAAGATGAAAGCGGACAATACATGTTTTTGGTATTTCTCCAGGTGCTCCTGTATATCTAAGTGTGTCAGATCCGCGTAAATTGCCTCCCCCAGTTGTTAAATAAATCTGTCTATCATGAATGATACCATGCGACTCTCCATAGCCATCATGAGATAATTTTACCAGCATTCCGCCAGNAGCAGGGCCTATCTGCAAGACTTTTACTGGATTATATTTTTTATTTTTCCAACAANAATTATTTAGATTATCCAGTGTAAGAGCNGTATGTGCAGCTGTCTGACTAAATGCCTCATTTAGTAGTCTATCCTCTGATAATTGGCCTACATTAACAATAAAGGGTGTGCCAGCAAGATGAACTTCAAAACTACCAAGACTGGCAGAATTTTCAGGTATGGGTCTGATAGGGGCTGAGCAATCCATGATAAGAGTGGTTCTTCCTGAGGAAAGTCTTAAAAAGCCAGTCTGTTTTGCGTGACGAGTTACTTTTCCTGTTGGGCCACATCTTTTGACGACATCATCTATGTGTTTNGAATCAGTAATACCACCCCCGTGAAAATGAGCAAAATTACCGTTACCANTTCGCCACATTTTGGCAATCGCACCCATCCTGGTGATCGTTTGGTCTAGTGACTTTATTTGACCCATACCAGATTGTGCAATCGCTGTGCGACATTCGAACAAATGGGTTAAAATTTTGAAGTGAGTTTCTGGTCTCCGTGAGATATGACCACCGTCCTCATTCAAGATTTCAGTGAGTTTTTTTTCNAAAATATCAATCAAAGAAACCATTTCTGAGATTTTTGTATTAAANGCAGATAGTGTAANCAAAAGCCCTCTCAAAGCTGAAATCTGGTCATCAATATTTGGTTGATTTTGCCAGTCAAGTGCAAGGCATTGAAATTCTATGGCTAGTTGATAAAGAAGCCTATTTTGGAAGGATGCAGATGCTGAACTTGCANACCATTTATATGAAAAAATTAAATTACTTATTCGTTCACTTAAAAATTTTGGGTGCCATATTTTTGCGTCCCAGTTGGTATTTTCTGAGAGCCATAAAGATATTTCATTTCGTACATAAATTCTTGCTTTATCGCCCCCATAATCTCGAACATGGCGAAGCCATTCAAATGTAAAATATTCGGGTTGGTCTCTTTCTACAGGCATGGCTGAATGGAGCACATCTCTCCCAATTGTAGCAGAGCCACGCCAAGGGTCGGAGGGCGGTATAAAACGATTTATATCGGTCTGAAATGTGGGTTTTAATCGCCAACGAAATAGACTAGAGCGTCTATAAAGTTGCTTTAGATAATTTGCAGATTGTTTAGCATTTTCCGAACTCTGGTTCACAAATGATTGTTCAATTTTTTTGTTCTGCATATGTTTTTTCTAAATTAATGGCTCAATACAGTCACATTCTCTACTTGAAAATTATGCTAAATTTCAATTCTTTTCTAGTTGTTATTTCACCTTAAATCGAGCGATGAAAAATCCATCATTCCCAAGCAAGTCAGTGTTTGTATTTACTAGCTGGTTAGGTAATATTCTCAAATGTTCGGATGTAGCTTGCTTCCTATTAAAAGGATAAAATATACCAACCTCATCTTTATCTATCGGGTCAAGGCTCAGTCCAGCTTTTGGATTCGAGATTATAGCTTTAATCACCTCTTCCCCTTCTTCTCTTTGCAAAGAACAGGTTGCATAGACGAGCGTTCCCCCTGATTTTATCCATTTTGAGGCCGCCAAGCAAAGTTCAATCTGAAGTGATTGAAGTTCTAATATTTGCTGAGGAGTTTTGCCAATAAGTACGTCTGGTCTACGGCGAATTGTTCCTGAAGCAGAACAAGGCGCATCTAGAAGCACCCCATCTACAAGGAATTCTGGTTTATAATTACGACCATCGGAGCAAATAACCTTAGCATTAAGTCTAAGCCTATCTAGATTATCTGTTAGACGTTTTATTCTTTTTCTACTTTTGTCAATTGCAATTACAAGTGCACCAGATGAAATGAGCTGTGCAGTTTTGCCGCCTGGAGCAGCGCATAAGTCAATTATATGCTTCCCTCTAACATCTCTCAACAATTTTGCTGGAAGTGCTGCTGCACAATCTTGTACCCACCATTCTCCCTCTTTGTAGCCCGCCAATTTGGTGACATCAGCAACGGGCTTGAGTCGAATGCTATTTGATGAAATTAATTTTGCAGATAATTTTTCGCTCCATTTAATCTTTGAACTCTCAGACCTATTTTTTAATGTAATATCAAGAGGGGGCTGATTTTGAGCCAACTGCATAATTTCTTGAACAGAAGATTCACCCCAATTAGCCGACCAATTTTTCCTAAAAAAAAAGGGTAAATTATCAGCTGGACTGGTTGCCGAGAAGATTTTTTCACCAGAACGCGCAATAGTTCTTAAAACACCATTTGTGAGTCCAGTGTAAGACTCACCAGTTAAGTGTCTTGCCAAAGAGACACTTGTATGAATGGCTGCGTGAGGCTCTGTTCTAAGAATAAGAAGTTGTGCTACCCCTAGCATTATTATAGTTCTTATTTGAGGTTTGGGTGATTTTTTTAAGAAGTGATTGATACAAATATTTAATTGTCCGTGTTGGCGAATACAACTCATTACTAGAAGCTTTGCAAAAGCACGGTCTCTGTTCTCTAGTTTACCCCACAAACTCTCACTGGTGAAGAAATCATGTGCAAGGCTGCCTTCGTTTAAGACTGAATGCAGAATGTCATAACATATTTTTCTAGAGTAAATGTTTGTTTTGATGGCCATCAGATTATATTTTTTGGAATAACTAATAAGATAAATTAGGTAGGGATATAAAATCTGATAGATGTTTGAATGATTTATTTCCCTTGTAATTAAGGAATATGCTAACCATTTTTTGAATAAAAAGTCTATTGTGTTAAAAAGACAATAGTTACATTTTCCTTAAAAGTAACCAAAAGTCTTTTGAAAATTAGAGATAACAGAAAAATGAACATTCATAAAAGAAACATTGAGAATTCAAGAACCAAGTCTGCCAGTAGTTTAAAAAATAAGAAATCTATAAAAAACAAAGGTAAAAAGTTTGCAAATAACCATGTTAGTGAGACTGGAGGTCCAAAAGGTCCAGAGCCAACAAGATATGGTGATTGGGAGCAAAACGGCAGGTGTACCGACTTTTAATCAAGATTTTTTCCGGAATAACAAAAGATATATCCTTCAAAATGAAATTTTATAATTGGGTTTAAAAAATTAAAAAAGGGGAGGGTATGAGGCTAAAAACTAATATCGTTATAGATGCAGCGTTGAGACAAGCTAATAACCTAGCTATTCCAGCTTATATATCTAAGAAAGGTGATCCAGATGCTGGAGCAATATTTTTGGAATTGGAAACGGNTTTGGATTGTGTTCACCTTTTTCATAGAAGGTTCGATTTTNATGAAAATGAAATATGGGAGTGTCTTAATCAAGGAGACCCGCAANAAGCGGATATTATAGCAAAACAAATTCAGAGAGAAATTGATAGAGATCCGGACTGTTGGGTTGTAACTGTTCAGGATAGACGNGCGAGAAATATTTTTAACATTATTTCAGAATGAACGTGAATTAAGGTAGTTTTATTCTTCAGTGTTATTTAAAAAGATTATAATGTGTTTTTTCATAAAGGAAGCGTTGTTTACAAAATTATTTTGACAAGCCTTTTAGTAGCATTTTATAAATGGGACCATTAACATGCAAAATTCCAACTCATTTAGTGTTTTTCGTCTTTCTGATATTTCAGATGAGGAGTATTCTTCTCTTCTTAAAAGAACAGAAGATAAACTGGATTATTTCCTGCAGCATGTCCCTGAGATAATTGACTCAGTTCGATTGGAAGGAGATAAAGCTTTAGCTAGATTTGGTATTCAATTTGACAAAGCAGAGGCTCTAACTGAGAAAACAATTCTGGCAACCAAAAGAGATTTTAATAATGCTTTTGATCAGCTGGCTCCAGAAATTATTGAAACACTTGAATATGCTGCTGATAATATTCGCAGTTTCCATGAATATCAAAAACCAAAAAAAGAATGGCAGGTCGAGCTTAGACCTGGAGTTTATGTTGGTGAAAAAACAGTTCCAATAAGCCCTGTCGCTTTATACTCTCCGCGTGGAAAAGGTTCTTTTCCATCTGTAACACTGATGACCTCAATACCTGCAATGGTTGCTGGGGTATCTGAACCGATTATTTTAACGCCACCTGGAAGAGATGGTTTAATCGATCCAGCTACTTTGGTTGCGGCAAAGCTAGCAGGCGTTGAATTGGTTGCCAAAGCTGGCGGCGCTCAGGCTGTAGCAGCAGCAGCGTATGGGACCGAGACAATTCCTAAATGCCTGAAAATTGAAGGCCCCGGAAGTCCATGGTTCGTTGCTGCTAAACAAATCTTATCATCTCAAATAAGCTCTCGATTACCTGCTGGACCAAGTGAGGTGATGATTTTAGTAGACGATACTATTGACCCAGCACTTGCAGCCCTTGACATTCTAATAGAATGCGAACACGGAAGTGATTCATCAGGTTTTATTGTGACGTGGTCAGAACAAATAGCAGAAAAAATCATTGAAAAAATACCATATTATCTTTCTAAACTTTCAGAGGAAAGAGCAAACTATGCCTCAACTGTTTTATCGGGAAGTCAAGGAGGAATAGTTATTGCTCAAAGCAAATCACAAGCAATAAATTTTGTTAATGACTTTGCGCCCGAACATTTGCAAATCCTGTCAGAGGAAGCAGAGGGTTATTTACCATTTATTTTAAATGCCTCTGAAATTATGCTTGGGACGTATAGTGCGGGCTCATTAGCTAATTATTTGCTTGGTCCAAATTGTGTTTTGCCAACCTCTGGTGCAGCTAAAACTCATTCACCATTAGGTGTAATGGATTTCATGAAAACCATTTCTATTGGTAAAGTTACGCCATTAGGATTTGAAGAAGTTGCCCCGAAGACAGAAATATTTGCAAAATATGAAGGTTTTGACGCTCACGCAAATGCGGTCTCCGCTTTGAGAGTTGAAGTATTAGAGGGGAAATAATACAGGGCCTAATTAATTTCTAATCAAATAGTCTTAAATTAATGGAATATTTATAAAAAAAAATTTTTTTAAATAAATAATATTGAAGTAATAAGGTGAGTAAACTTCCAGACAGATTTAATGCAGTGAAACATTTATTTTTTATTATTGTTTTTTTTACATTATCCAGGTGTTTGTTTGCTGAAACAATATTAGAAGGCAAAGTAACCAAAATAAGAGATGGAGACACGATTGAGGTTGGCCAAATAGCTATACGTTTTCAGGGACTAACCTGCGATGAATTGAATACTAAAAAAGGTCGCGAGGCCCATGATTTACTTAATGAAATTCTAATGGGGAAGCGTGTTGTGTGCGAGCTCAGTGGCGAAATGTCTTATGAACGATTGGTCGGAAGATGNNCTNTTTCTGAAAAGGGTGACATAGCTCGATATCTTATCGAAAATGGTTATTGTGGGAGGTGCAATAGATATGACAAAAAAGGGTTTTATGCCGAGTCAGAAAAGAAATCAGGACCCTATACGGGTGTTACACCCTCTTATTGCCATTAATCAGATATCTCTAACTATATCGTTTTAATAGAGTTTAGTGGGAAGAGAAGGCCAATGAAAAAAATAGTGAATGTTATATATGTATTTTTATTTTTGTTTTTGTTAGTTGGGGGAACTACTGTGGCAAGTGAAGAAGTAGCATTCGACTTGGTAGAAAAAAACCAAATTTATGAAATTCGTTATTATGAGCCAATGCTTGTTGCAGAAGTGGAATATACTGGTGATAATGGAGGATTTGGAGCCTTATTTAACTATATTTCAGGCGCAAATATATATTCTTCAAAAAAAAATTCATCTAGTTCAATCAAAATTGAAATGACGGCTCCCGTTACACGCCTTAAACAAAATAATAAAAACGTAATGCAATTTTTTTTACCCAAACGGTTTACAGCTGAAACAGTGCCTGTCCCAGTAAATCCAAATGTAAAAATAAAGTCCATAGATGGTGGTTATTTTGCTGCAATTACATATTCAGGCAGTGCCTCAGAAAATAACTTCCTAAAACATGTAAGAATATTATCCCAAAGATTATTATCAGATAAAATAATTTTTTTTGAACCAGCTATTCGCGCAACCTACAATGGACCCTTTACTCCTTCTTTTATGAGAAGAAATGAGGTTATTTATAAAATCAAATGGGAAAAATAATTATGTTTACATAAGTAAATATTGCAGATTTCGAGTAGGTGATTTCTCTGATCGTTATGTAGCTGCAATTAGATCGATTTCAACAGAAGCTCCAACAGCTAATCCAGTTACCCCGATACATGTTCTTGCTGGCAACTTATTTTTTGAGAAATAGCTTTCATAAACAGCATTCATTTTGTCAAAATCTTGAAAATTTACCAAATAAACTCTGGCAAAAATAACTTTATCAAAATTTGAGTTTGCTTCATTAAGCACATTTTTTAAATTTTCCATAACCTGTTTGGTTTGTATCTCTATACCGCCAAAAACTAATTTTGTTTTATCATTCTTTTGTGTTGGCATTTGCCCTGTTACAAACAGAAAATCACCCGCTTTGACAGCATGACTGAAAGGGCCCACTCTTTCCGGGGCGTTTGAAAAAGTTAAATGTTCAATTTCCATATTCTTTGTCCAGTTTTTGTATAAAGTTATTTCGATATTCTTGTGAGAATTTTCTTATTTCTGTGATGATTATTTATTTTATACCTTTAGNTANTCTATAATTTATATNTTTTTTATTCTTTTTTGTTCGTTATCTGAAGTAAAACTACTGCAGAGATAACAAGTAAAAATCCAATTACAAATAATGGGGTTATACTTTCNCCAAGAAAAAGCGCTCCTGCTAAAATTGCTGTTAGAGGATTAAATCCACTGCAAACAGCGGCTTGTGTTGGAGATATCATTTTGAGAGCTAACCCCCATAAATAAATCATTAATGTCCCTGAGGGAATCCCCAGAATAAATACATAAAACCATCCNGATANGCTAAAATTAATTGAACCCGAAAAGGGAGTGCCAAATAGAGTAGCAATAACAAACATAAATAAAACACCAAATATAAGAGAGTAAATCATAATAGGTTGATTGCCATAATTTTTGATTAGACCTTTAGCGAAAACAGTAAAAACAGAAGCTGAAATTACACCTATTGTAATTATCATGTCCCCCAACAATTTCTGGGTAGTGTTGCCAGCGAGATTTGAAGATAAAGATAAAACCACTCCACTAAACGCAAGAAAGATCGCAATGAATTTTGTTATTGAAAAATTCTCGATTTTAAATGAGGTGGCGATAATAATTGTCCATATAGGCATTGATGCAAATAAAATTCCTGCTCTCCCTGATGTGGTAAACTCTAAACCAAAAGTGAGACAGATTGGGAAGCCTGAAAAATAGGCAATTCCTAAAATACATACTTTCAAGAGGTCTTTTTGAGCAAAACGCACCTTTTTGAGGATTTTAATTGAAAAAAGAGAAAGCCCCAGCAACATTATAAACCAGCGCAAAAAGCTTAAGGTAAAAGGATCTGTCTCGGGTAAGGCCAATCTTGTGACAGTGAAACCAATTCCGCCTAATGCAGACGCCATGCTCCCAAAAAAAAGCCCCCAAAACAGAGTTTTATTGAGAACACTCATTCCTTAGTCCATAAACTATTTAATTCAAACAATAATTTTTTTATCTTTCCGTTTAGCTTAATTTTATTTATTTGTTTAATCTTAGCTTTGTTATGAAATAATTTGAGTGTATAAGATGATATTATACAACTAATTAGAGTTGTTTTTCAGTTTTTTACAACTTTTTTCAACGATACATAATGGTTTTTACTGCTACATTCAATGATGGTATAAATAGAAAATTATGCGTAGCTCCAATGATGGACTGGACAGACCGCCATTGTCGTTTTTTTCATAGGTTGCTTGCGCCGTCTGCACTTTTGTTTACTGAAATGGTTACTGCAGACGCAATTTGTCATGCAGAAAATCCAAGCAGGTTTCTTTCACATAGCGAAGCTGAGCATCCTCTTGTTCTTCAGGTTGGAGGTTCCGATCCCAAAAAATTATTCAGGGCAATTAAATTGGCAAATAAGTTTGGATTTTGTGAGTTTAATTTAAATGTTGGTTGCCCCTCAAATAGGGTGCAATCCGGACGGTTTGGAGCTTGTTTGATGGAAGAACCAGACATTGTTCGAGAATGTTTAATGGCTATGAAAGAAGCAACTGATAAGCCTATATCAGTAAAGTGCCGGATTGGCGTTGATGACATGGACATTAACTTGGGGTTAGATAAATTTATTCAAAAAATCAGTAGTTCTGGTATTTCAGTTTTTTATATTCATGCAAGAAAGGCNTTGCTTANAGGATTAAGTCCAAAGGAAAATCGCAATGTTCCTCCTTTAAATTATGAGCGGGTACATAGGCTTGCGTTACAAAATCCTGAAAAGGTAATAATCCTTAATGGAGGTTTGGAAAATAAAGATGACNTAATTTCCAAACAGCACGATTTCCATGGAGTAATGCTTGGAAGAGCAGCTTACAAAACCCCCTACATATTATCAGAGATTCACTCTCATTTAACAGGTGAACCACTTCTTGAGAAGCACTCTTTGGCTATGAAAATGGCTGATTATGCTGATATGGTTATTGAANATGGAGGTAATTTACATCAAGTTACTCGCCATATGCTAGGTTTGTTTAGTGGAGAGAGAGGGGCAAAATATTGGCGCCAACAACTAGGAGAACTGGCGAGGTTGCAGCCTCATAATTCTGATTTAATTCGTAAAACAGCAAAGTTTTGTTGCGCAAAGACTCAAAGAAAGGTTGCCTGATGGCAGAAATTTCAGAAAAAAATATATCCAATCAGCACTCTAAATCAAGCAGGCCTTTAATTGAATTTGCTCCTTTATTTTTATTTTTCTTAACGAATTACTTCGCCGGAATTTTTTGGGGGACGTCTGTGTTGATTGCAGCAACTATTATATCGCTTGGAGTAATCTGGCATTTAGATAGGCGTATCCCCATCATAGCAGCATTCGGATGTGTTGCAGTTGCTTTTTTTGGAGGATTAACGTTAATTTTTGAAGACGAGTTCTTTATAAAAATTAAACCCACCGTAATTAGTGGATTGTTCGCGCTGGTTATTCTTGCCGCTCAGATGCTTGGAAAACAACCAATGAAGGTTTTGCTTGGTAAGCAGATCTCTCTAACAACAAAAGGCTGGAAGTATTTAGCATTAGTTTGGGTTTCTATGTTTATTGTTACGGCAATAGCTAATGAAATTGCATGGCGAACATTATCAACAGATGCTTGGGTAAGTTTTAAAGCTTTCGGTCTCACAGGGATTTCGCTTTTCTTTGCTATAATTTCGGTCCCTGTAATGACAAAATTTTCTGAGAAAACTGATTAGAATATTTAAGTTTGAACACCTAATTTGTATCCTTAGATTCCTGTCCTTCGAGTTTCATTTTTCAAATTGTCGTGTAAATCATAAAAAAAGACGTATTTGATTGAAATTAATTCATGGATTTTCGCATTGTCATATTGATAAACTAGGTTTCTTTCTTAAAATCTGTCTTTTGAGGCTATTTGGAGAGATTTTATCTGTTAACAACCATGTTGTTGTTTAATGAGTAACTTTTAAATGACATGCTTTAGAACAAAAATTGGTCGAATTATCGGAGGTTTTAAATGAAAGATGATGATGAAATTATTCTCGCTGATTTGAACGATGAAGAGCTCGTAGAGCAGATGCATGATGATTTATATGATGGAATGCAAGAAGAGGTCGTTGAGGGAGTAAAGATTTTATTAAGTCGAGATTGGACGCCATATGATGTTTTAACAAAAGCTCTTGTTGAGGGAATGACCATTGTTGGAATAGATTTCAGAGATGGTATATTATTTGTTCCTGAAGTTCTTATGGCCGCAAACGCTATGAAAGCTGGAATGGTTGTTTTGAGGCCGCTTTTGGCAGAAACAGGTGCGCCTAGAGTAGGTAAAGCGGTCATTGGAACTGTAAAAGGCGACATTCATGATATTGGAAAAAATTTAGTGTCAATGATGTGGGAGGGTGCTGGCTTTGAGGTTATTGATATAGGAATCAATAATCCAGTTGAAAATTACCTGGAGGCACTAGAAGAACATAAGCCTGATATTTTGGGTATGTCTGCGCTACTTACTACAACTATGCCCTACATGAAAGTTGTAATTGACACAATGGTAGAAAAAGGCATTCGAGATGATTATATTGTGCTTGTTGGAGGTGCGCCATTAAACGAGGCATTNTCTCAGTCTATAGGCGCAGATGCCTACTGCCGCGATGCTGCTGTTGCCGTTGACACAGCTAAAATATTCATGAGTAAAAAAATGAATGTAGCAAAGGTTAGTTAGCGTATTTTTTGTCATCACAGACTGATGTTCAACACACTTATTATCTATGGCACAAATTAAAGTAATATATTGGCGGGATATTCCTGCTCAGGTAATCGCCGAGTCTGGGAGAGGGANAAATCGCAGGCAAGTAAAACGCGAATTACATAAACGTTTTGCTATTGCAATTGATGAAGCAGCCATGAGGTCTGGAGCGGATAAGAGTGATGATTATCTTGAGGATTGGCGACGTGGAGACCCCATTTCTTGTACTGATATGTTAGAAAAGGAAGTTGATAATTTAGCTAATCAAATAGAACAGCTAATTAGTGTAACAGAGCTNCGCAGTTTGATAGCAAATGGTGGATTCATAAAACCACAATAGGCATCTCATGTATTATTTTTAAAAATGGTAATACAATCAAAAAAATGTCGAAAATAAGCAGAAGATTGGCGCCAGTTGGCCACACCATAATTTAGAATATTTTACACAAATTGTATAGAAATGTAAGGGCTTTTTAGATGTCATTAACTATTGATGCATTATCATCAGCTGCGGCNAACTGGTCTATAGAAGTAACCCCCAACGGCGCAAGTAAGGTTGAGAGTTTTGCAGATGCATTAGAGCCTGAAACACACGTGAATGTAACGTTCTTGCCCGGCTCAGACCCAGCAGACACTTATTTAGTTGCAAAAAGACTCCATGATGAAGGAATGATACCTATTCCCCATATTGCAGCTCGCTCAATAAAGGACAGAAAACATTTACAAAAAATCGTTTCTACTTTTGCGAAACAAGCATCCGTCAAAGAAGTTTTGGTAATAGGCGGTGGCGTTGATAAACCTATCGGTGAATTTGATTGTAGTATGCAAATTTTAAAAACAGGAATATTGCAGGCGAATGGTATCACAAAAATTGGTGTTGCGGGCCATCCAGAAGGATCGCCAGATATTGCAGATAATGAAATAAAAAGAGCTCTTCAAGAAAAAAACGAATTTGCAATAAAAGAAAATTTAAACATGTATATTGAAACCCAATTCTGTTTTGAAGCTGAAATGGTTTTAGCTTGGGAGAAAAAAGCTAGAGAGGATGGAAATCAATTACCTATTCGGATTGGTATTCCAGGTCCTGCTACGATTAAGACATTGTTTCGATTTGCCCAAATATCCGGAATCGGCCCATCTATGAGGTTCATAGCAAAACAAGCAGGAAATGTGGCTAAATTAATGACTGTTCAGTCACCACATCTGTTGCTAGCTGGGCTTGCAGAAGGAATGGCAGCAGATNAGGCCTGTCTNATAAAGCATTTCCATTATTATCCATTCGGTGGTTTTGTTAGAACGGCGAAATATGCCCGAGCTATTAGCGATGGAAATGTAAGTCTGAAAACAAATGGTGGGTTTGAAGTAATAGAGAATTAAACTTTGAAACCCCACTTTTTAAAAGGATAAATAAACAGAATATGGTGTAGNGAAGAAAGAAGAAATTTTATGACACGAACAGTTTTATCATCTGCAACTAAAGAAATTGTAATTGGGTTTGATGCTCCATTTTGCGTAATAGGGGAGAGAATTAATCCAACGGGTCGCAAGTTGCTTGCAGAAGAAATGGCAAATGGAAATTATGACAGAGTTCAGTCAGATGCGGTCGCACAAATTGAGGCCGGAGCTACCATGCTCGATGTTAATGCTGGAATACCACTTGCCAATGAGCCTAAAATTCTTGCTGAGTCTATACAGCTTATACAATCATTTACAGATATACCCCTTTCGATAGATAGCTCTATTGTTGAGGCTTTGGAGGCTGGTCTGGCTGTTTATCAGGGTAAAGCACTTGTGAATTCAGTAACCGGAGAGGAGGAGCGTCTTGAAGTGGTTCTCCCGCTTGTTAAAAAATATGGGGCAGCTGTTGTGGCTATTTCAAATGATGAAACCGGTATATCAGAGGACCCAAATGAGCGATTTAAAGTTGCTAAAAAAATTGTTGAAAGAGCAGCTGACTACGGTATTGATAGACAGGACGTCGTTGTAGATCCGCTTATTATGCCTGTTGGAGCTATTAATCTTGCAGGAAGGTCAGCGCTTGATCTTATTATAAGGCTGCGCTCTGAATTAAAGGTTAATACAACATGTGGTGCATCTAATATTTCCTTTGGACTGCCAAATAGGCATGGGATGAATGCAGCTTTTTTATCAATGGCAGCTGGTGCGGGCATGACCTCTGCTATTATGAATCCTCTTCATTCGGAGGAGATGACAGCGATATTAGGTGCTGATGTAATGAACGGTGTAGACCCCGAATGTAGAANATGGATCAAGAAATTCAGAGAGCCCAATGTTTCTGGAACGAACACACGTGAGCGCCGCGCTACTCGCCGGCGTGCACGAGACTAAAAAGAGATTGAATTGAAGCAAGGAAAAAAATGTAAAATTATTTTTACGCCATCTGGGAGACAGGGTCTGGTAGATGAAAACGTAAACCTGCTTCAAGCGGCAAGGCAGATAGGGGTTGACATTGACTCTGTATGTGGTGGCAGAGCAATGTGTGGAAGATGTCAAATAGAAGTAGGAGAAGGTAAATTCGCAAAACACGGAGTTCTATCATTTGCAACCAATCTTACAGGACCAAACGCAACTGAGACTAAATATTTAGAAAACCGTAATCTTAAAAAAGGCCGAAGGCTCGCTTGCCAATGTGATNTACTTGGTGATTTGGTTATTGACGTTCCAGCAGCAAGTCAGATGCATCAGCAATTAATTCGAAAAAAAGCAGACAATAGATTAGTTGAAATTAATCCTCCAACTCGTTTATGTTTTGTCGAAGTGAGAAAGCCTGATATGCATGAGCCCTCTGGAGACCTTCGTAGGGTGGCTGAAGCCTTAATTGAACAATGGCCGTCTCGAGTTAGTGTTTCTAACAGCTCTGAAATTTCAGCAGATTTGCAAGTGCTAGTTGAATTGCAATCTAACTTGAGAAAATCAAATTGGCAGGTCACAGTTGTTTTGCGCAATGGCAATCATATTGTGGCAGTTATGCCAGGATTAAAGACGCAGATATTAGGTGTTGCTATCGATATTGGTTCTACCACGATGTCAGCGCAGATTTGTGATATGAATTCTGGAGAAGTGTTAGCAGTGAGTGGAATGATGAATCCACAAATTCGTTTTGGTGAGGACCTAATGAGCCGAGTAAGTTATGGTTTTATGAATGAAGGAGGTACTGAAAAACTCACCAAAGTAGTTCAGAACGGACTGCAGGAACTCATCGAAAAAGCTTCAAAACAAGAAGGTCTAAATGTACAAGACATCTTCGAAATTGTTCTGGTTGGTAACCCAGTTATGCATCATCTTGTGCTTGGAATTGACCCTGTTGAACTCGGTGGCGCTCCATTTGCATTAACGCTGGATACTGCAGTTAATTGTCTAGCTCAGGAAGTGGGATTACGTTTTAATGCGGCAACGCGGGTTTATCTGCTACCTTGTATCGCTGGTCATGTCGGAGCGGATGCCGCTGGGGCAGTGTTAGCAGAGGCTCCACAAGATTCAGAAGAAATTACATTGCTAATTGATATTGGAACCAATGCTGAAATAATTTTAGGAAATTGCCATCATCTGATGGCAGCATCTTCGCCAACTGGTCCAGCTTTTGAAGGTGCACAGATTTCTTCAGGACAACGTGCTGCGGTAGGAGCAATAGAACGGGTACGAATAAACCCCAACAATTATGAGCCAATTTATAAGGTCATTGGCTCAGACCAATGGTCAGATTCTGCTGATTTTCTTAAAGAGGTTAAAAAAACTGGTTTAACAGGTATTTGTGGCTCGGGAATTATTGAAATAATTGCAGAAATGTATCTAGCTGGGATTATTTCAGAAGATGGAGTAATAAATGGGGCGTTATCGTCCAAAACAAAAAGAATTGAAAAGTCTGGTCGAACATTTTGCTACAAAGTCACTGAGCAGATAGCTATTACGCAAGCAGATGTTAGAGCAATCCAGTTAGCAAAGGCTGCTTTATATGCTGGATTTCGATTATTAATGGATAAAATGGGAGTTGAAAAAGTAGATAAAGTCATATTGGCAGGTGCATTTGGCACCCATATTGAGCCAAAATATGCAATGATATTAGGTATGGTACCTGATTGCGAATTAAAAAATGTAATTGGTGCTGGAAATTCTGCAGGTGCAGGGGCAAGAATGGCGTTGTTAAGCTTGATGGCAAGAACGGAAATTGAGAAAATAGTTAGACAAATTGATAAAATAGAAACAGCGATAGAACCAGCTTTTCAAGACCACTTTGTGCGTGCAATGGCATTCCCACATAAAACTGACCCTTATTCACTCTTAAGTAAAGCAATCAAACTTCCTCATCGTGAGTTGATAGATAATGTTGTAAGTGCATCCACCAATTCCAAACGCAAAAGAACAGGCAGGCGCGCTAGACTATAAAAAACCCAAAAAAACAAGCCGACCTATTTTCACACAGTCTAGGATAAGTCAATGTTTGTTAGCTTTTTATTTGACTGATATAATCGTAGTTTTGCGTGAATATAAAATAGTAGTATCATACCAAAAGATATCGCATAGCACGCCCAAATGTATGAAGAGTAATCAGTAAAAATTATTTTCATTATCAACTACGCGAAATTTGTTTGAAATACTTTAGCTCATTTAGAAGGGTTAACATGCGAGTAAGAACTATAATAATAAAAAAAATTTGAAAAGAAAAAAATAAGGTTAATAATGGCCAGAGCATCGCCGGGTCAATTGAAATGCCCCCAGGTCTCATTATACTTGCAGGCTGGTGCAGCGTATGCCACCAGTCAACTGAAAATTTTACTATTGGCAAATTTACACATCCTACTAGCGCAAGAATTGCTGCAGGGCGAGCGCCTCTCTCTGACCTGTCGAATGCATTTGAAAGTGAAATATAACCAATAAAGAAAAAAAATAACACCAGCATAGAAGTNAGTCGTCCATCCCAAACCCACCAAACACCCCAAATTGGCTTACCCCAAAAACTACCTGTTATTAGGGTTAATGCAGCAAAGCCCGTGCCGATCGGCGCGATTGAGCGCGCTGCAATCTCTGCCAGTGGATGTCGCCATATAAGAAAGAAAAATGAACATATGCCTAGGAGCAGATAACTAGATAGTGCAAGCCAAGCAGAAGGAACGTGAACATACATAATGCGCACAGCATCTCCTTGTTGATAGTCAGCTGGAGAAACTAAAAGAGCGAGGTACAAGCCATATCCAAGAGACAAAAGACATATAACTTCTAGGAAAGGTAAAATGAAGCTTGCAACTTTTCTAAACCTAGTTGGATTTGCTAAATAATTAAACATGGCTATCCTTAAAAGAGCAAAATCTTTAAAATTCTATATATACATGAAAATAGAAGTGTAATTAATTTTTTTTATTATGCCTTCAGTTGTTTTCTATAGCATTTTTTAGACTTAATTGCATAATTGGTATCGCTAACACAATCAAGCTTAAATCCAAAGAAATCATGATAGAAATATAAGGTTTTATAGGCGCAGTTTCAATAAGAGCTATTCCTGTCATGCACCCAAATATTATAATAGGAAGACTAAGCGGTAGAACCAAAACAGCGGCTAAAATAGCAGCTCTTCTTGCGCCTAAAACTAATCCAGAGGCAATGCCCCCTAATAAGGTCATTCCAAACAAACCAAGTACAAGTGAAATGGCAAGTTCAAAAAATATAGATAAGTTAAGCCCTATCATAGTGCAAATCACGGGTAATATAATAAGCAGTGGTATTGTTGTAACTAAGAAAAAACATAAACACTTCGCAGCCGCATAACATCCAAGTGGTTGATCATTGTGAGCTGCTTTTTCAATAAAACCGTGTAAATAATCGTCTGTAAATAATCGGTCATATGCCGGAACAACTGACACAAATGCAGCAATCCAGACAAGTGCTATGCCATATTCTGACAGCTTATTGGGGTCTGGTCCTAGTGTGAGTGGAAATAACATCATGATCAACATAAAAAACCCTATCTGGCTCAATATATCAGTCACTTGAGATATACTGATCTCAAACTCCCTTTTAAAATATTGATAGAAAATCAATATCACAGCTTAGCCTCTAGTTGTTTGATTTGTGGTGAAAGATGCCTACATAAAGGTTGATGTGCAGCCACTATGACTCGTCCTCCAAATTTAATATGCTCTTCGATCAATGTTTCTAGAGCTAGACAATGTGAGGAGTCCAGTGCGCTATTAGGCTCGTCTAATAACCATAGTGCTTCTTTTTGTCTATTTGACTTCAGAAGTAGTTGACTAAGAGCAAGGCGTTGTATTTGCCCTGTTGACAAAGTCCTAATTGGTTGTTGAAAAAAATCAATAACATTGAACCTATCCTCGTCAAACATTGATAACTTTCGCATAGATGCGATCTGAGATAGGTTTTTAGCGGCAGATAAATTAGGGTGAAAACCAAATGGGTGTCCTATGTACCAGATTGGTAAATGAGATTTTAAAGGTTCAAAAATATGTCCATTCAAAGTCATCATACCATTACTGATAGGAAGATATCCGGCAATAATTCTAATAAGACTGGTTTTGCCAGCCCCATTTGGACCATTTAATATACAAATATGTCCAGAAGGGACATTTAAATTTAAGTTCTTAAATATTAATTTATTTGCGCGAAAAAGCGTCACATTTGTAAGGGACAAAGTTGCATGTGCTAATTCGGATGAACTCATATCTAAGCTAAGTTAAAAATGGATTGAATCAGTTGTTTTCATTTGATCAACGGGTGGAGCAAATTTTGTAAGTGTTATATTTTCTACGGCACTTTTATATTCCTCAATGGTAGGTGTTCTGCCGAGTATAGCTGATAAGACAACAACTGGTGTGGAGGCTAAAAGAGATTCCCCTTTTTTCTTTTTTGAGTCTTCAACCACACGTCCTTTGAATAGACGAGTGGATGTAGCCATCACGGTATCACCTTTTGCAGCTTTTTCTTGGTTTCCCATACATAAATTACAACCAGGGCGTTCTAAATATAATATATTATCATAATCAATACGAGCGGATTGTTTGGGGTTATTATCATTAAATTCAAAACCAGAATATTTTTGTAGTATATCCCAGTCGCCCTCTTCTTTCAACTCATCAATTATATTATAAGTCGGAGCTGCAACCACTAAAGGCGCATTAAATTCAACTTTACCATTTTCTTTTTCTAGATTTTTTAACATTTGCGCCACTATTTTTATATCGCCTTTATGAACCATACATGAACCAACAAAGCCTAGGTCCACTTTTTTTTGTGCCATGTAATGTGAGATTGGTCTTATTGTATCGTGGGTATAACGTTTTGATAAATCCTCGTTATTTACATCAGGGTCAGCAATCATCGGTTCGTCGATTTGATTAAGATCTATCACGACCTTCTCAAAATACGCTGCACCCGAGTCTGGTTTTAAAGCTGGTTTTTTTCCATTTTTTATTTCTTCGATTCGTTTTTCCGCAATTTTGATAAGCTTGTTAAGCATTCCACTTTCATTCTCGAGACCTTTATTTATCATTCCGTTGATCCGCTGAATTGAAATTTTAAGGGACTCTATGAGTGTTTTGTCGGTTGAAATACAAATAGATGCTTTTGCCTTCATTTCTGCAGTCCAGTCAGTAAAGGTAAATGCTTGGTCAGAGAGAAGAGTGCCAATGTGAACTTCAATGACTCTTCCCTGAAAAATGTTTTCTCCATATTTCTTNAACATTTGTGCCTGAGTTGCATGCACTACATCACGAAAATCCATGTGCTCTGCCATTCTCCCTTTAAATGTTACCTTAACTGTCTCTGGAATAGGCATTGTTACCTCTCCAGTTGCTAAGGCTAGAGCTACTGTTCCAGAGTCCGCACCAAATGCTACACCCTTAGACATCCGTGTATGCGAGTCACCTCCAATAATAACTGACCAATCATCAACAGTAATATCATTCAGCACTTTGTGAATAACATCAGTCAAAGGCAAGTGTTTGTNATCTGGGTCTCTACCTGTAACCAAGCCGAACTCTTTCATAAATTTCATGAGTTTAGGAGTATTTTCTTGAGCTCTCGTGTCCCAAACAGAGGCAGTGTGGCATCCAGATTGATATGCTCCATCCAAGCTCGGTGATATGGTAGTAGCTGCCATCGCCTCTAGTTCTTGAGCTGTCATAAGTCCAGTTGTATCTTGAGAGCCTACAATATTGACTTTTACTCTTACGTCAGACCCGGCGTGTAAAAACGGCGTTTTTTTCTTCTCAAGAGAATTGGCATTAAATATTTTTTCAACGGCAGTTAGACCAACACCCTCATGAAAGACTTCTTTTGGTTTTGCATAAACAGTCTCATAATCTGTGTTTAGCAAATTATTTGCGATGGTTTGCAGTTTTTTCCCAAAAATTACTGCATAAGAACCACCTGCCTTAATAAAATCCTTCTTTTCAGGTGAGAATGACGCGCTAACATCTACTAGTTCTTCGCCACTATCGTCGTTGTATAGTTTCATATTTTTTGTATTGATCGTGAGTGGGGTCCCTGTTTCCACAGAATATTTTTGTTCCAAGACTGGATTATCGTCATTGTTTAATATAGGTTTTCCATCGGCACCCTTTTTATTAACCCAGTTTCTTAAATCTATACCTATGCCACCCGTGACACCAACTGTTGTTAGAAATATTGGTGAGATACCATTGGTTCCTGCCACTATTGGAGCCATATTTACGAAGGGTATGTATGGACTTAATGGTTTACCAGTCCAAAGAGCAACATTGTTGACGCCAGACATTCTTGATGAACCAACCCCCATGGTTCCTTTCTCTGCCACCAACATTACGCTTCTATTTGGATGTTCTTTTTGCAATTTTCTTATTTCTTTTTGTGCTTTCTCTGAGATCATGCATTTACCATGAAGCTCTCTATCGGCCCTGGAATGTGCTTGATTTCCGGGAGATAATAAATCTGTTGAAATATCTCCCTCTGCGGCAACATAAGTTACTATTTTGATCTCTTCATCAAGTTCTGGAAGTTTAGTAAAAAATTCAGCTTTCGAATAGCTTTCAAGCAATTCTTTCGCCATTAGATTTTTTTGGTTAAANGCGTCTTCTATCCTTTTTATATCTGAATCATATAAAAATACTTGAGTTTTTAAAACCTCNGTTGCCCTCTTGGCAAGATGGATGTTTTCACCGAGAGCAATGTTCAGAAGAACTGTTATGGAGGGTCCGCCACGCATGTGAGACAATAGTTCAAAAGCGAATTCATCAGTGATTTCTTTAATTGTAAATTTTTTAAAAATTATGTCCTGAAGGAATAGAGCTTTTTCCTGAGCTGCCTCAGTAGTTCCTGGTAATACATTATAGATTATGAGGTTTAGAGCTTTTGTTCTATTCAAACTATTCATAGACTTTATCTCTTGAATTAGTTCTTTTACCAATCTTTTACTTTCGATTGGTTTAGCAGATAAACCTTGAGATTTTCTATCCTCAATTTCTTTAAAATATTTTTCTATTAATTCCATTATTTCTTCCACAAGTATCTTTTGAACAGATTTTTTTTGTAAAAAATTTCAAAAATATAGCTATTGCTGTTTAAAATTTTTAAATGATTTATAAACAGTCAAATTATTGATAGTTACTATTTTATGACGTTCATAAAATTTTTAACCATATAATTCCACCATTTTATTAAATTCTTTTTTTAATATTTAAAATTTCGCTTGTTTTTGTGTGCTTAAATGTATGTTATCAGGAGTAATAATTTTTTACACAAACCAAAAACTAAATTTGTAATTTAGGTCTTGTGATGCCTTATACCCCAAAAATAACTATATTGTTAGGTCCAACAAATACTGGGAAAACTCATTACGCTTTAGAAAGAATGCTTGGCTACCAGTCTGGCATGATAGGATTTCCTCTGAGATTATTAGCTCGAGAAAATTATGATAAGCTTGTTACAAAAGTTGGTGTATCACAGGTGGCACTNATAACAGGCGAAGAAAAAATATTGCCGCGTCAAGCACGTTATTATTGCTGTACGGTCGAAGCAATGCCACTTGAAATAAGTGTGGAATGTCTTGCAATTGATGAGGTCCAACTCGCAAGTGACAGGGAGCGAGGCCATATTTTTACTGATAGAATTTTGCATGCTAGGGGGAAATATGAGACACTCTTATTAGGAGCATTTACAATGCATCCTTTGCTCAAAAAAATGCTTCCAGATGCAATCTTTGAAACAAGAAAGCGACTTTCTAATCTAACTTATAGTGGCCAGAAAAAAGTTACACGTCTCGGCAGAAGGTCTGCCATCGTGGCGTTTAGTGCCCCAGATGTATATCATTTAGCAGAAACTGTAAGGAGACAGCGAGGTGGAACAGCTGTGGTAATGGGTGCGTTGTCTCCTAGAACTAGAAATGCTCAAGTTGATATGTATCAATCAGGAGAAGTTGATTTTTTGATTGCTACAGATGCAATTGGCATGGGCTTGAATATGGACATTGAGCACGTTGCGATAGCAGCCGAGACAAAATTTGATGGTAAGCATATGAGGCATTTATATCCAGCAGAAATGGCTCAAATTGTTGGCCGTGCAGGAAGATATACTCAAGATGGCACATTTGGTGTTACAGAAGGTTGTAGACCTCTGGAAGATATATTGATAAATGCTCTTGAAAATCATATTTTTTTGCCCCANANAAAGCTTTNTTGGCGTAATAGAAAACTTTCATTTGANAGCCTGAAGCTTTTGTTAAAATCTCTTGAAGCGCCAGCACCAGAATCTTATTTATTGAGGAAAGCAGANGCTATTGACCACTTAACCTTGCAAGCNCTTGCAGCTATTCCAGAAATTGCTGAGCTTGCATCGAACAAAATAAGGTTAAAATTATTATGGGATGTTGCCCAAATTCCTGATTTTCGAAACATGATGACAGATAGTCATACTGTTATGCTTGCTAAAATTTATCAAAATCTAGCAACTACCGGAAAACTTGACAAAAAATGGGTAGCAAGTCAGTTATCGTATCTTGAGAGACTTGATGGAGATATAGACACGTTAATGGCGAGGATTGCGCATATTAGAACTTGGACATATATTACACATAAAACAAGCTGGACGGATGAGCCAGAAGAGTGGCAACATCTAACAAGAACAATTGAAGATAAGTTATCAGACGAATTACATAATCGATTAACACAACGTTTCGTGGATAAGCGGGCAGCACATTTATCAAGGCGACTGAAGGAAGCAACTAATTTGATTTCATCTGTAAAAATAGACGGAACAGTAATAGTTGAGGGAGAGGAAGTAGGAACACTCAAAGGGTTTACTTTTCAACCGAGCATTTCGGAAAATGAAGAAAAGGCAATGATTCTTGCTGCTGCAAGGAAGGCTTTACCGGAAGAAATTGAGAGACGTATCAAAGCTCTAAGTAATTCCGCTGCAAGCGCTTTCAAATTAGGTCAAAAAGCCACCGTTACATGGCGTGATACTGAAATCGCAAAACTCCTAAAATCAGAACAATTATATGCTCCTAGAATAGATGTGTTTGANAGTGAACTGCTGTCTNCAGATCAAAAACAACGAATAAAANACAAACTNAATNCAGTATTAAAAGAACAGGTAAATGAAATATTNGGNAGTCTGCANCGNCTTNGAAANATTGATGAATTTCAGGCGCAGAAAAAAGATGAAGGTAAAGAAACAAAAAATACAGGGGTGACCAAGGAAAAAATTATCATTTCTGGGTCATCAGAAAATTTTGAAACAACGCTAATTGAAAAGAAGTTACTCCCATCAGTTATTGATGAAACAGTGATTATTAACAAAGAAGAAACAAATACTCCTAAATTGGATATCGCAACTGGCACACATTCGGCAGAAGTCTCGATGAGTGGGATTGCACGCGGTATAATGTTTCGGCTTTATGAAAACTTAGGTGTTATTAACAGAGCGCTAATTGAAGACCAGTTAAAGGTGATGCCGGATAGTGACAAACCATTCCTTGCTAGGGCTGGCATTCGAATAGGCACAGAGTCAATCTTTATGCCTGATTTACTGAAGCCAGCGGCTATAAAATTGAGAGTGCTGTTACACTCGATATTTGCTAATGAGTTTCCAGCTTGTGGTCCGCCACCTGAAGGGAGAGTCTCAATAGACCTTGTTGAGGGAGTAGCGGATAATTATTGGTTATCTGCTGGATATCGGCGTATTGGTAACAAAGTTATGCGGGTGGATATGGTAGAACGAGTAGCTGCACTTGTCAGAACAGCGGCGAGAGCAGGTGAGTTTTCTATAAGTGATGAGATGTTGTCTCTTGCTGGCGTCAATAGACAAACGATGACTGCAATGATAATTGATCTTGGATTTGAGAAACAAAGAGAGGATGAAGCTGAGGACCCTGAAAAACCGTCTAAACCGATTTTTACAAAAAAGCAGAAGAAGTTTAATCGACGATTTCATTCATCAAGGAAAGACGAAATGTTATTAGAAAAACAGAAAAAGACCGATGGAGAAAATACCAAACGCCATCCAAATTCAGTAAATAGAAAAAAGAAAAAAATAGCTGTAAACCAATGGAAAAAAAATGCTAAAACACNTGAAATNAATCCTGATTCGCCATTTTCCATTCTTGCGAATTTGAAAAAATAAATGGGTGAGGAGACAACATTAAGATTAGACAAATGGCTCTGGTATGCACGTTTTTTTAAAACAAGAACTCAAGCAACTAAATTGATCCAATCTGGAAAACTTAGATTAAATGGCGAAATTATTAACAAACCGCATCGTGTAGCTTCTGTTGGTTCAATCCTTACCTTTCCTGTGTCTAAGAACATAAGAGTGATTAAAATTGTCAAACTTGCACAAAGAAGAGGCCCAGCTTCTGAGGCTATTTTATTATATGAAGATATGTCACCAGTTACATTAAAACAAAATAAAGATGAAAAAAGTAAAGATTTATATTTTGAAAAACGCACAACTGGAAATGGCAGACCAACAAAAAAGCATAGACGTCAGACATCGCGGTTGAAAGAAAACTTTTTCTCTTAAAATAAATCAGGGGAGGTTGATATGATTGAATTTGTGAAAACTTGGGTGTCAAAAAGTGAGCATTTTGCTAATGAGCAAGATGGAACACTCGTTGAAGTAATTTCTGAATTATTATTAGAAGCAGCTAATATTGATGGTAAAATAGATGACAAGGAGATCGAGGAGTCCAAACACGCTATTTGTAGCTTTTTTGATATATCTGAGGAGCAAGCAACTAAAATTATTCAAAAGTTACATTATAATGCGGGTCAAAAACATGAATTTCATTCCTTAACAAAGCAGATTAGAGATGAATGTGATTATGATGAAAGAATGTATATTTTGTCGATGTTGTGGCAAATTGTATTGGCGGATGATGAAATTGACTCTTTGGAGTCAAATCTGATGAGAAGGCTCACTGGGCTTTTGTTTGTATCGGATATTGATTCTGCTAAAGCAAAGCAACAGGCAAAAAAAAGACTTGGTCTTGCTTAAATTCTCTAACTGTTTTATTGCGTATTTCAAATTTAAATACATATGATAATAGAAGAGTGAATGAAACTTAAATGACTTATATAGTGAACGATAAATGTATTTCTTGTAAATATACGGANTGCGTGGAGGTCTGNCCGGTTGATTGTTTCTATGAGGGGGAAAACATGNTAGTAATTCACCCTGATGAATGNATTGATTGTGGTGTTTGTGAGCCTGAATGTCCACCTGAGGCAATTCTTCCNGATACTGAAGCTGGAGCTGATAAATGGGTAAAATTTAATTTGGAAAAAAGTTTAATTTGGCCCAATATAACAGAACGGCGCGACCCATTGCCGGGGGCTGAAGAAAATTTAGATAAAACTAATAAATTTCAAAATCTTTTCATTGATAAACCTGCTTCTCAAAATTGATAAATTAGTGTTTTGACAAACAATAATTTGTAAAATTGTTAAGTTTATGGTATTGTTNNNAAANATAAAAAATATACAAAAACCATTTAATTTGTGATCTCTAAATGAGGTCNAAAATGAAANAGCACTTNGTGATTAAGTGTNTTTGAATTGATTTGGAATAATGACAAAAATTAAAGAATTTAATTATCAAGACGGAGACTTTGTCGTCTACCCAACACATGGTGTTGGTAAAATTCTGGGAACAGAAATAAGCCAAATTGCTGGAANAGAAGTTCAACTGATGGTCATCCGATTCGAACAGGACAGAATGACCCTCAGAGTTCCATTAGAAAAAGCTCGTACATTAGGATTGCGGACACTTTCCTCAAGGAAGCATATGGATGATGCTATTACTACTCTGAAAAGTAAGGCAAAAATTCGTAGGACTATGTGGTCTCGACGAGCGCAAGAATATGAAGCAAAAATCAAATCCGGAGACCCAGTGTCCATAGCTGAAGTTGTGCGCGATTTGCGCAAAAGAGATCCTCAGATTGAACAGTCCTACTCCGAGAGACAAATGTATCAATCGGCATTGGAAAGACTGGCTCGCGAATTTGCGGCAATAGAAGATATCGATCAAGAATCAGCAGCCACAAAATTAGAAGATATGATGGATGCTGCTTAATTAGATTATTTGAATAATTAAATTAACAATATTCTATCTTCTCAAAAAAGTAAAATCGATAACTTATTATTTTTTAAATGCGCAGATGATCTGCCTTGGTCGGCGATACGTACTGATAAAGTAAAATATGGAGTTTATGATGTCAGACTTATCAGACCCGATTAGAACATCAGATAATCGTTTCATTCGAAAGGCAATGAAAAGACCATTGCTGGAAAAAGATTATGAATTAGAACTTGCGCGAAAATGGCGTGATAAAAAAGATCATAAATCAATGCATATNTTGGTTATGGCATATGCAAAACTCGTGATAAGTGCAGCATCAAANTATAGACATTATGGTCTTACAAATGCTGACCTCATTCAAGAAGGAAACATTGGCTTNATGCAGGCCGCTGAGCGTTTTGATCCAGAACGAGGNGTAAGATTTTCAACATACGCTAATTGGTGGATAAGAGCTTCTATACAGGACCATATTCTTCGCAACTGGTCTATAGTAAGAACAGGTACCACTGCTTCTCATAAATCATTATTTTTTAAATTACGAAGATTACGTACACAGATAGGTGAGGCAGATGGAGGAGCGCTNACTGATGAAGGAAGACAAAAGATTGCTGATACTATCGGGGTTACAGTTAAAGACGTCATTGTAATGGAGCAGCGCCTTTCTGGGAGCGACCAGTCTCTAAACTCACTTCTTGCCGATGATGCAGATACTGAGGCCATTGAATTTGTTGTTGATACTCGGCCTACCCCAGAGCAAGTTGCTATTTCATGTCACGATAGGGTAGTGATGACTCAATGGCTTAATGGTGCGCTAAATGAGTTATCCACCAGAGAACGATTTATCATTCTCAAGAGACGCCTCAAAGAGGAAGGAACAACTCTAGAAGAGCTAGGAAGTTTGCTTGGGGTAAGTAAAGAAAGGGTTCGCCAAATTGAACATCGTGCTTTGTCTAAATTAAAACAATCTTTGCAATCTACCACAGAATCCCATAAAGATATGTTGGAGTCATCATTAGTTTAATAAGTCTACTGATAGGCAATTTGAAGACATGCGCCAGGATTACGATTCGTCAATTCATCTTTTTCCTGTTATAGAACCATTTGATAGTGGTTATTTTGAGCAGGATATTCATAAAATATACTATGAGCAAGTCGGCAATCCTGAAGGAAAAGTGATATTATTTTTACATGGAGGACCTGGTGCAGGTTGTTCTTCTGCGCATAGACGATTATTTGATCCTGAAAAATTTAGGGTCATTTTTTTTGATCAGCGTGGTTCTGGTCGCTCAAAGCCTTATGCTTCAATAGAAAAAAATACCACCCAACATTTGATATCAGATATAAATTATTTGCGTGAAAAGCTCAAAATTGAAAAATGGATATTATTTGGTGGTTCTTGGGGAAGCACTTTGGCGCTTGCCTACGCAATAGAGAACCCAGTTTTTGTTTCTGCACTCATATTGAGAGGTGTATTTTTGGGGACTAATGCCGAAATTAATTGGTNTTTATATGAAATGCGAAGATTTTTTCCAGAGGCTTATGATCGGTTCATCTCTTATATCCCAGTGGAAGAACAGCACGATATATTGTNNGCCTATCATAAAAGGTTAACAAGTGATGATCAAAAGATTCGTAACGAAGCAGCAAAATTCTTTGCATCTTATGAAAACTCATGCGCTACTTTGCATGCTGAAACACGTGACGCTGGCCAATCTGCTTTAAGCATGGCTATCTTAGAAGCGCATTATTTTATGAATAACTGTTTTTTACCGTCCGATTACATTGCTAAAAATGTACGGTATATCCAACAATTGCCATGCTATATCGTTCAAGGTCGCCACGATGTAATTTGTCCTCCCTCAAATGCATATAAACTGCATAAAATTTGGGGAAAAAATAGCAAGTTAAGACTTGTGGATGACGCGGGTCATTCCGCGTTTGAGCATGGAACTTTAAGGAACTTAATGCTATTTTTACAAACTGTTTAGATTGATAATTGATCAATTTAGTTTTTATAATTCTATTTTATCGAACTGAGTTGTAATTCTGACCATATTATAATTAAATTATGGCATATAAAGATTGTTAAATTTTGAAAAATTCTAATTCTCCATTTAATTTAATGAGAATAAAATGAACGAAAAAAATGAAATAAAAAATTTTCGTGTGACAAATCATAATGCAATCGATATGCATGTTGGAAAGCGTGTTCGCTTGCGACGTACATTGCTTGGCATGTCACAGGAGCAACTTGGAGTTACCTTAAATTTAACATCTCAGCAGGTGCAGAAATACGAGAGCGGGACAAATCGTATCAGTGCATCTAGGTTGTGGGATTTATCACAGATTTTAGATGTTTCTATAGGTTATTTCTTTGAAGACATGTCCTCCCAAACAAAACTAGCTTCACCTCGAAAAGCAAATATAAATAGCAAAAAACTTTTAGATCAGGCCATCGAGCGTGATCCCATGGCAAAGCGTGAAACACTTGAATTAGTGCGCACCTATTACTCTATTTCTCAGCCACATGTGCGAAAACGAATATCTGAAATGATAAAATCGGTTGCTGGTACACTAAAGGGTGAATAAACTAAATAAGTTTTTGAAATTAAAAAAAGGTCAACGATTCAATGAAAGATCAAACAACTTCCCTTACGTTTGAGCAAGCTCTCGCACAGCTTGAGAGTATTGTTAAAAAATTAGAGTCTGGAGATGCATCCCTTGACGAAGCTATCGATGCTTATAGCAGGGGTATTGAGCTGAAAAATCAATGTCAGCAGCGCTTAGAAGCGGCAAGACTACAGGTTGAAAAGATTCAATTTCCCTCTGATGGTTCGAGCCCTAGCATTGAACTGTTTGATAATGATTGAAAATGTCTGAACTTTTAGATTGGTTAATTTCTGACGCCAGAACTGTAGATATTTGGATTGAGCGTTGGTTTAAACAAAAATCTGAAGAGCTAATAACAGTACCAAAACTTCTTGCTGCTATGGAATATGCTTGTTTAAATGGTGGTAAGCGAGTAAGGGCTGGTCTGGTATGTGCATCAAATAGAATGGCTAGTTGTTATTTCAATAAAAACTCAGAAAGTGCTGCTTTGGCTGTGGCAGCTGCTGTAGAACTTTTACATGCCTATTCACTTATTCATGATGACCTTCCTGCTATGGACGATTCGGACCTAAGACGTGG
>FUFK010037597.1_pt1 | contig 66023 bp, 67 predicted proteins | sample 1021851 | NCBI WGS metagenome assembly FUFK01 (sample SAMEA51879418, study PRJEB19060) | metagenome | reverse complement strand
TTTTCATCTATGCAAATTGCATTTTTTTGGTTAGCGATGCAATATGGAATGTCTATGCTGTTTGTAGGAGGTACTGCATCTGGTAAAACTACTTCTCTGAATGCTTGTTCACTTTTCCTTCCATGGCAACATAAAATAGTCAGTATCGAAGAAACTCGTGAGTTAAACTTACCACATCCTAACTGGATTCCAGGTTGTACTAGNCAAGGTTTCGGAGGAGAATCAGCAGGAAGTGGCGTTAAAGCAGCTGGTGAAGTTGACATGTATGATCTGTTAAGAGCAGCTTTGAGGGAACGTCCGGAATACATTATCGTGGGTGAAATTAGAGGTGCTGAAGCATATGTTCTTTTCCAGGCAATGGCAACAGGTCACACAACATATTCTACATTCCACGCAGATTCAATTCAGAGTTTAGTCCACCGTTTGGAAAATAAGCCAATTGAGATTCCAAGAGTTTTAATTCCTGCACTGGATGGTATTTCTATTCAGATTCAAACTAGAGTTGGTGGAAAACGTGTCAGGAGAAATAAAGGGATAATTGAAATAATAGGTATAGATCCTCACTCTCATGAGTTATTAACAAATGAAGCTTTCAGATGGGATAATACAGTAGATGAGTTTGTTTTTACAGGTAAATCCTACATATTTGAGAAGATAATGATGAAGGCCAATCTCAACCGTGTTGAGATTATGGATGAAACTAAACGAAGACAATTAGTTATTGAATGGTGTCTAAAGAAAGGCATTAGAGACTACAAAGACTTTGCTAGAGTTGTCGCAGAATACTACGTCCACCCAGAGGATGTAATGAGACAAGTTTACGAAGATATGCAAGTTGGCGGTAAAAAGCGCAGACGTAAAGTTGAAGAAAGGAATTTAGATTTATCTAGCTCAGATGATTCCGAAGTAGATGTTTCTGATTTCCCTCCAAAAGTTAGACAAAAATACCAAACACGTGAGGCTAAAGAGCAAGCAACTCGAGCTAAGAGCGATGCTAAAATCTCACAAACAGATGATCCTACTAAAAGAGCTAATTTAATTGCCAAAGAAGAACAAAGAAGGGCAAAAGTGGAGACTAAGTTGCAAAGTGATTTGTTAAAGGACCAAGGATACTATGTTCCATTGAAGCAATTAAAGCCATTAGCTAAGCAAATAAGCTTAGGTGATGTATCATCATTAAATGAAGTTGAAGGCAGGAGAATGTTAAAAGATGTTCGTTCAGAAATGAATAAGAGATCTAAGGCAGAAACTAACATTTCTAAATTAGAAGCCTCAGATAAGAAAGAGAAGGCAATTTCATCAGAAGAAGACCGCGCATCGAAAGCATTGAACAGTCTAAAAGCTAAGCTAGCAAATAGGGTACAGCGTTCAGCTAACCCACGTTGGTGGCATTCATGGCTCTAGTTGGTTTAACTGGCTTTGAAACATTTAGCCGAGTTTTATTAGGATGGTTCGGCCGAATGGTTACGAAGGATTCAGTAGAACTAAAAAATCAATTAGTTAAGGCAAGAATTCCTCTTCTTCCTGAAGATTATGTTGCATCTTCAGCTATGCAAGTGGTTCTTACTTTCTTAGGTGGTGTAGCATTTTCTCTCGTAATAGTGGGTGTTTTAGTTCCACAGCTAGAAACAATGCAAGATCCCACAAAACCAGAAGGAGAAAATTTTGCAGTTTCAAATATAATTCAGTATGCTCTCATTGGCCTTTTGGTTTTTGTACTTCCAGCACTAGTTGCTTTAGTTCAATTCTTGACTCCAGCTTTGCTGGAAAGCAGCAGAGGAACAAATATGGATCGTCAGATTCCTTTCGCTGCAAGTTATGTTTCTGCAATGGCTGCAGCTAATGCTACGCCTTCAATGACCTTTAAATCCTTAGCAAGGAATAAGGATATTTATGGTGAAATTTCCAATGAAGCTGCCTGGATTTACCATAGCATGGAATTCATGGGAAGAGACTTAGTCACAACTTTGAAAGAAGCAGTTGAAAGGACACCTTCAGAAAGATTTGCTGAATTTATTCAGGGAATTATAGGAACGGTGACCTCCGGGGGAAATTTGAAATTATATTTCCTTAATCGTTCAGAGTATTATGCGCAACAAAACAGAGTTCATGTAAAAGACGTTTTGCAACAGATGGCTCTATTCTCAGAAGCTTACGTTGTGGTGGCTGTTGCTTTACCTATATTTGCCATGATTATTGCAGTTATTACCTTCTGGGTCTCCGGTGCAGGAATGAAACTTGAAGAGATACACATGTATATGTTAATTTTCGGGGGCTTTCCAGTTATTCAATTAATTTTCTCAGGTCTATTCTACACTTTAAGCCAGGAGGTATCCACAGATTAATGTCAATTAAAGGTAATCTTGAGAAGAAAATCTATCGTGATCAACGTACAGGTGTAAAGAGAAGATGGATGGAATACAGCAGAGTCAATAGGTGGCTATCAGTCAGAGACAAAGTAACTGATTGGGCTCCAGCTTTTGTTGCTTTTTTTTCTATAATATTTGCTCTATTTTTCTTCATGATTGCCAATATAAATAATACAACTGATGGACAAACTCTTGTAGTAGACACAGATGCAGATAAGCAATTTGACAATCCTTGGGATATGAATGACGGCCAGTTTTCCTTTACTTTTGGAAATACTTACAATGAAGCAGGAGGTCAGCAAAATCGTGTTGAAGCAATGTATGGCTTGGGCTTACCCTTAGCCATACAGAAAAATGAATCTGTAGATTCAGACCCTCTTGTAGATGGTATTGAAAATGAAATGACGCCTAACACTTGGTACCGTACATTCCCTGAAATTTCAGCCATAGATTACATTGTTTTCGGCCTTATTTCATTATTCTTGCCATATGGAATTTATGGATACCGCAGGGATCAAATTAGGGCTAGGGTAGAAGAAAAATTCCCAGATTTCTTAAGAGATTTAGCAGAATATTGGAAAGGTGGTCTTAGTATGACAGTAGCTATTCAAACGTTAGCTAAAGGAGAATATGGTAATCTCAATGATGAAGTTAATAAAATGTCTTCACAGATTTCTTGGGGAGTTTCCTTTGGTGAGGTTCTAGAAATGTTTACAGAAAGGGTAACTTCTCCTATAGTTACTCGTGCAGTTAGAATGGTAGATGAGGCAAACAGAGCAGGAGGTAAAATTTCAGACATTTTACTTGCAGCTTCGTACGACGCCCGCGAGATCAAAGCTCTAGAAACAGAGAGAAGGCAAGAAGTAGGAAGTTATGTGACAGTTATTTATGCTTCATTTTTTGTTTACCTTGGTATTATTTTAGTTTTAGCTTCTACCTTTATTCCAGCTATTGTAGACTCTTCAGCAGCAACAGGTGGCTCTGGCTCAATGTCGATTGGTAATTTGACAATTAGAGAAATGAATGAAGTCTGGATATCAACCGTTTTCCTTTACAGTTTAATAATTCAAGGAATGGGAATGGGGTTGGCAGCAGGATTCATGTCAACAGGAAGGCTTTACTCAGCATTCTTGAGAGCTTCATTCTTATTATTCTTAGGCTGGTTTATTTTTGAATTAGCAGGCATAACCACATCGATGATAACTCCGCAAATTTAGGAGATTTTTTAATGAAAAACACCAAGGGACAAATGCATGTTCTCGAAGTCTTATTGGTGGGTGTATTATTTACTTCAGCAGTCAATGTTGCAGTAAATATTTTGCCTACAAGTGATGCAGATAACTCTGAGCAAAACGATCTTTACTTTTCAGGAATGGAGATATTAGAATTATTGGATAATTGGGAACCGTCAAATGCTGAAATCTCAGCTGAGCATAACAAATCAACTTTATCTTGGTGGTTAGCTACAGACAACAACGCAGCAATAAAGCAATATCTTGACTCGGGTTTACCGTCTTCAATATCTTACAGGTTAGAGGCAACACATAGCTCTCAAAATGAAGTAATTGTAGATAGAGCAATCCCTGATGGTGAGGTAAGCACTTCGTTTAGAGTAGTATGGAGCGATAACGAGATTTGGGATCTAAGCTTGCACTTATGGTACGGATACAGGGAGGCTTAATGAACAGTAAAGGTCAACTTCTTTTAGTCTCAGGTCTTCTAATGTCCATTACGCTAATTGCAGTTAGTAGTACAATCACACATTCTGTTAATCTTGGCGCACATCAAGGTGAAAGACATGATTTGACTCCTCAAATTAGCATAATTGAGAAAAATTTCCCTTTAGCCCTTGAACATCAAGTAATTCAGGATGATGGCTCTGTAGCAATTAGTGATACTTTTGCCCAGGTATCCGAGAGTTTTGAATCATTATTCGCTTCAAGAGGAATATCATTGTCTTTTACTTTGACTTCTTCTTCATTAGATTCAGGAGAGTACACTTTCGTTTATGATTATACGATAGGTGATGGCGTAATCACAATTAAATTATCTAAAACAACAGAATTTTAAACTAATTTTGCGACATGAAAGATGATAATGTTCTCTTAAACATTCCACCAAAACCTAGAACAGTTGTGACTAATATTCCAACAAACATTAGTAAATATCCAAGGTACAATTGTTCCAAATTATTATTAAAATCAGCCTGATTTGAATCTCCGTTAAGGGCTAATAAACTGATAAGTCCTAGTATGAATCCTCCAGCTAATAAAACAAATCCAATACCAATTCCTAATTCAGAAGTTGTAAATCCATCCTCTTCTACGTCTGGTTTTCCTTTAAAATCAGGAAACTCATCGTTACTCTTATCTTCATCAGACATACTTTACCCAGAAATAATAGGTTAATAAGCTTGCCCTTTAAAATTTAGATTACTTTTGCAGTTCTAATGCAGCTCTAACTAGTCCCAAATGAAGCGGTGAAGGCTTATCAGGTCGGGATTTGAACTCTGGATGAAATTGGGAAGCCATAAAATACGGATGGTCTTCGAGTTCGAGTATTTCCATTCGCCTCCCACTTTTATCTCTTCCAGTATATTTCATGCCTTTTTCTTCAATTTGAGATATGTATTCGGGATTTATTTCATACCTGTGACGATGCCTTTCAAAGATAGTATTACTTCCATATAATTCTTCAGCTTTCCCTCCAGATATAATGACCTCATGATCGCCTAATCTCATTGTTGCCCCCATGTCTTTTACTCCTTCTTGTTCAGGTAAAATATCAATTACAGAATTTTTACCATCAGGATCCAATTCGGACGAATTTGCATCTTTCAATCCTAAAACGTTTCTAGCAAATTCTACTGTAGCTAGTTGAAACCCGAAGCAAACGCCAAGGTATGGAATTTTATTTTCTCGAGCCCATTTTGCACTCATTATTTTCCCTTCAGATCCTCTACTTCCAAATCCTCCTGGAACTAATACACCATCAACTCCTTCAAGACCATCTGTATTTCCACTATCTTCTAAATCAGGAGCCTCAATCCACCTTATCTTTACTTTACAATCAAGTAAAGCTCCAGCGTATCTCAATGACTCTTCGTGAGAGATATATGAATCCTTTAAATCAGTATATTTTCCAATTAACGCAATTTCAACTGTTTGACTGCCGTTGGAGATGCGTTCAGCAAAATCTTCCCACTTTGTTAAATCTGGATTCTTTGGTTTTAAACCAAGGCGCTTTTCAACCAAGGTAGGTATTTTTTGCTCTAGAAATACCATAGGAACATCATAGATAGATCTAGCATCGGGAGCTGAAATTACACATTCGCGTGGAATATCTGCAAAAAAAGCTATTTTAGTAGCAATATCCTCTTCTAATTTTGTACTACTTCTTCCCACGATGATATCAGGTCTTATTCCTAATCCTTGTAATTCTTTCACTGAATGCTGAGTGGGCTTTGTCTTCTGTTCACCTACTGCACCGACAACAGGTACTAATGTTGTGTGTATGACCATTACATTTTCTTTTCCTTCCAATCTTCCCAAAAGCCTTACGGCTTCCATGAAAGGCATAGATTCAATGTCGCCTACAGTTCCTCCCAACTCAACCATACAAATATCAGCTTCAGCCTTTTTCGAGGCATTCTGTATCTCATCAACAATTTCTCTAACAACATGCGGAATAATTTGAACAGTCTGTCCTAGATAATTTCCTCTTCTTTCTTTTTCAATTACGTTTTTGAAGACTTTTCCAGTTGTTATATTATGATCTTTTGTTAGATTACAACTTAGGAATCTTTCATAATTTCCTAAGTCTAAATCTACNTCAGAACCATCAGTCATTACAAAAACTTCACCATGCTCGTATGGATTCATAGTTCCAGCGTCGACATTCAAATATGGGTCTATTTTCACGGCAGTCACTTTGTATCCTGCACGTTGCAGTAGTAGGCCAGTAGAAGACGAGGTAATTCCTTTACCTATTCCAGAAAGAACTCCGCCGGTCACAATTATATATTTCATTGACTCAACGGACTAATACATGTTAGCGGCCCGCTATAAGGCCGTCGGTCCACTTAAACCCCTTTTCATTGTTGNGTTGTTACAATGGAGATAAATAAGCATAATAGCAATTTACTTTGGTTCGATTTACAGCCAAATGGTGAACAAGAATTTATAACTATTTACATATTATTAGATGATAAAATCACTTTAATTGAAACAGGTCCAGCTTGTTCTCACAGCAACTTGGTCGAGGGAATTAACAAAGCAGGAATTGCATTATCTGAAATAGATTTTATTGTCCCCACACACATTCATTTAGATCATTTCGGAGGAGGAGGACAAATAATGCAGGTTTGTGAAAACGCTAAAGCTATTGTTCATCCAAAAGCAGCACGTCACGTTTCAAACATAGATAAGTGGTGGTCAGGGAGCTTGGATTTCTTAGGAGAAGTTGCAAAATTATATGATAAACCCTTACCAATTCCCGAATCCAGAATAATTTCAGCCGAAAATGGGTTTGAGGCAAAGTTAGGGAAAACAACTTTGAAGGCCTTACACACACCAGGCCATGCCCCTCACCATATAACATGGATAAACAATAATTCAGCCTTTGTAGGCGATTCATTAGGTCTATGGTACAAGGAGATTGACAAAGCATTTCCAGTTACGCCGGGATATTATCGACATGATTTAGCTCTACAAAGTATTATTGCAATGTCAGAATTAAATTTAAAAGAAATATATTACACTCATTTTGGCCCTAGATCTTCTTCAGGCGTCTTCGAGCAAATACTGAATGAGTTCCAAACTTGGATGAAAATTATACAAAAGGGCGTTTACGAAAGCCTTAGCTCAAAGGAAATACTAGATATTTTATTTTCAAAGCAAGAGGGCTTAAAGCTTACAGATATTAAGCATGGAATTCATCAGAGAAATACCCATTTAGGTTCAGTAGAAGGTATGATGGGCTGGATTAAGAGAGAAAATGAGAAAAAATAATAGAATTTCAGAAATTGATTCCTCACCATTTCCGCATGTGGTAGTCGAGGATTTTCTGGATGAANATACATTAGAGTTAGTCATTGATGCACTAGCAGGATTAGAGTATAGCTTTAGTGAATCGGATTTATTCAGTTATTGGGCAAGTGTAAAATTAACAGACATTGATCATCCAGCACTAAATGTTTTAAGAGAAGATTTAGGAGATGAGAAGTGGAGAGAAGAGGTTTCTAGAGCATTCAAGGTTCCAAAATTATCAAAAATAGATATGGCAGCATATGTATACGGTTTAGGCGATTTTTTGTTGCCGCACGATGATCAAGTGGAAAATCGTATTATTGCGTACAGTCTTCATTTGACACCAGATTTAGAAGAGGAAGATGGTGGTTCTTTAGATTTATTTGAAGATAATAAGGGCAGGTCTAAATTGGTTAAGAGAATCATTCCTAAGTTCAATTCACTTAACATGTTTGAAGTTTCAGCTACTTCATGGCATCAAGTAAGTGAAATTTTAACAGATATTCAAAGATTAACCCTAACAGGATGGTACCATGTCTGAAATAAATTTTTACTATTTAGAAAAGCCGACCTTATCCAACTTAGGCCGAATCTTTTCATCNGCAGATATACCATTTATTCGCTTATCGAAGTTTTTGTCAAAAGAAGATGTTAATTTGGGAAGAAAATTGACATCTGAAGAAAAAATAGGTTTTTTTAAGAGAAAAATAGGTCCAGCATATCTTGGAGATTTTTGGCAATCTAAAGATTTTCACAATTTTTTAAAATTAGGAACTGGTCTTGATTTAGAATTCCGTTCATCTCAAGCTCAAAGCTATGGGCCAGGCGATTATTCCCTTTTGCATTCAGAAGAAGACGAGAAAGCACGTTTAGTAGTAGTTTATGATTTTACTTCAAACTGGAATATTGAATGGGGCGGGTATGACATTTATACTTCTCCAAACAAAGATCCACTAATATGTAATAGAGATTCAGGTACATTGATGTTGACTTTATTGAGTGAAGGAGATTATTCATGCACAAGATATGTTAGTTTGAAGTCCGAATCAATTGTAAAAATAGATAAAGTAGTTTTCGATTTGAAGTAAATACTCATTTTTAAGTACCTACGCTGTTTTTATATCTCTGACACAAAAGTAATAACCTGGAGATATAATTTGTCAAATGAAATAGATTTAAAAAAAGCAAAGGAAGAGCTACTTCTAGGTCGTCCAATTTTTATTTTTGATGAGGAAGGAAGAGAGTCTGAAACAGATATTTTCTTTTATGCTGAATTAGTTACAAGTGAAAATCTGCATTACCTAAGGAAAAATGGAGGAGGTATGATTTTTTTAGCCTCAGATTTTTCAATTTCTAAAAAACTAGGCCTTCCGTTTATGGAGGAAATATATGACGCAGCATCATCTGAGTCAAGCGACTTTGAGATTCTGAAGATTATGAAAAGCCATTCTTTGCCTTACACAAAGTCTAAATCCTCATTTTCCATTTTTATTAATCATAAGGATACTTTTACAGGAATAACTGACGATGATAGATCTCTAACTGCTCGCTCATTTACAGAGACCGCAGTTAAAGCTGGGAGTTTAACGAGCAAAGAATCCAGAAAGATTATGGGTGAATCATTCAGAAGTCCAGGCCACGTTCCCGTGTGTATTGCAGCTTCAAAAGGACTTTCAGAACGACAGGGCCATACAGAATTAGTGACTGAATTATTCAAAAAATTGAAATTGACACCCGTTGCAATTGGTTGCGAAATGGTATCTAAAACAGGGAAGTCATTGACGCGTTCAGAGGCGGAAACGTTTGCCTTAGACAATGGATATTTATTTTTAGAAGGTCAACATATCAAGGAGGTATGTCTGTGAAAGTTGTGGCTACTGGTGTTTTTGATATAATCCACATAGGTCATGCACATTTTTTGAATGCTGCAAAGAAACATGGAGACAGTTTAACAGTAATTGTAGCTAATGATGCAACAGTTAGAAAGATGAAAGGAGAGCCTATTTTATCAGACAAGAGACGAGCTGAAGTGGTATCACAACTCAAGCCAGTTGATGATGTTGTAATTGGGAGAACAGGCGACATGCTAGACATAATTGTTGAAGACATAAAGCCGGATGTCATTGCATTGGGATTTGATCAACGCTTATTCACAACCGAAGAATTGGAAGCAAAATTACTGAAAAGAGGCTTACAAGTAAAGGTAGTAAGGTTAGAAGAAATGGAGCAAGATTTAGCAGGTTCACGTAAGATTATCTCTAAAATTTTAAAGATATACAGAAAAAAATATAGTTCAGAATAATTATGGTTTTTACAGGAATAATTCAGGAAAAAGCAAAATTGGTAAAGGTATCAAGGTTTGAAGATTTTTCACAAATTGAAATAGAAACAAGTCCAAAATTCATAGATGGGATTCAGATAGGAGCCAGCGTCTCAGTTGATGGCGTTTGCTTGACTGTTACTTCAATAGATGATAATAGGTTAACTTTTGACATAATTGTAGAAACTTTGAATGTTACAACTTTATCTGAATTAGAATCTTCAGATTTAGTAAATTTAGAACGTGCAGCACGTTTAGGTGATGAAATAGGGGGGCACCTGATTTCAGGTCATGTATCAGGTATAGTTACAATTAATAAAATAGAAAAAACACCAAACAATCATATTATTTTTTTTGAAGCTCCCGATTATTTGATTAAATATATTTTTTCAAAAGGCTACGTTTCTTTAAATGGAATTAGTTTAACAATTGGTGAAGTAAACAATGCAAAGAATACATTTTCAGTTTATCTGATTCCAGAAACGTTACGTGTTACTACCATGGAAGAAAAGAAAGTCGGTGACAAGATTAATTTGGAAATAGAAACGCAAACAAAAAATATGGTTGATTTATTAGGTCAAATGCAGGTGAGTAAGTAATGCCAAAATCAGTAGCAATAGTTGCAGGTAGTTATCACAAAGATAAAGTCAAAAAAATGGTTGAAATAGTAAAATCTCTTTCACCAGATAATAATTTGTTGATTGAAGAAGTTTGTTGGGTCCCTGGCTCTATGGAAATTCCGCTACAAATTAAGCGTTTATTACTCAGAGAATCAATTCATGGAGTAATTGTGCTAGGAATTATTGAAAAAGGTGAGACAGATCATGGCTTAGTGATGGGTCAGGCAGTTACTAAATCTGTAATAGATTTACAATTACTTTCAATGAAGCCTATAGGGTTTGGAATAATAGGTCCAGGAGCAGAAGAGGAACAAATTGATAAAAGAGTAGAAGTGCATGCTAAGCAGGCAGTGTTAGCAGTTGCTGAAATGCTTACTAATTAAATTTCTTTTTTATTTTCCAGTTACTCATCTTATATTTTTCAATTATAAAGTGCAAGGCGTGATAGAAGCTTGGTAAAGCAAAAACGGCCATTAATAAAGAAAATAAGACTAACGTAATAATTAAGGCAAAGAAATTTCTTAAGCCAATGAATTGACTACTAAAAAATGAAATTAGAACTCCAGAAAAAACTCCTCCCATTGTTGTAAAAGTGGCTTCTACAACAGATTGTCCTGTATTTTCAACAGCTTTTTGTATTCCTTCAGGAGTGGTCCCTTCTTCTCTTACTCTTTCAGTTATCTGAATAGAATTATCTATACCAATTCCAATTATGATTGTACCTACCATCGCTGTAAAAATATTCAAATTTGTTCCCCCAGCATCCACTGTTGCAGGATACCATAGAATAACTAACAAAATAGGTAAGAAAGTAATGACTCCAAATTTTACGGAGCTAAATATAATAATCATCGTTATAAGAACTAATAGTAAACTGAGTTTAATTGTATCAAATTGAGTTTCTTGAATTCCTTCGTTGATTGCAATACTAACTGGAGGCCCACCTGTTAATTGTGACATCTGCGCATCATGAGAGTGCATCTGTTTATCTCTTAAAAATGCAATATTATCAATTTCGTTTACTAAAATTGTAGTGTCATCAATATTGATGTATGGCATGCTAACATAGATCAGTGCTTTATCATATTCGTCAGTTAGGAGCATAGCCCGCATTTCATCAGTGAATGACTCATAAAAGACGTCAATCATATCGCCTCTTAATTGCTCTCTACTATACAACGGATTTATATCAACCCAAACAAAATCATCACCAAAAAATTCGCTGTGCAAAAAGTCCCAGAAACTTCCATCAAATTCAAAGATAGTTTCGCCATCTAAATCATCTAGTGCGATTGTTATGTGGGCAGATTTGAAAAAATCAACAATTGAAAATGCTGATACATTTATGATATCATTAGTATTCCGATTAGATATAGACAGATTATTGATTTCACCTTGTGTCCAGTTCATCACGTCCAAAACATCTAAATCTTTTGCAGCAGGTTTTAATCTATCTTGCGGCCCATTTATCAGTAGAATTCCGGTTTGTCCAGCTTCAAATTTTTCTGAATATTCACTTAATTTTTTGATAGAGTCAATATCTTCAGGCGCAGATTCACTTCCTTTAATGTCCTGATCCATTACAGCAATTCGTGCTATAGAGTATGAAGTTGTTATCAGGAGTACTAATAGAATAACTTTCCATTGCTTAGTAGATAATACAGCAATACTCTTCCAGCCATCTGACTTATGTCTTGAATAATTTGTTAGTTTCATTATTGCTGGAGTCATACTTACAGTTAGGAAGAATGCACACATGACACCAACGATCATAGTAAATCCGACAGTTCGCATAGGTGCTATTGGAGAAATAAATAATGCAGAAAAGCCAATTGTATCAGTCACAGCACAAAGGAATGTTGCCTTTCCTGTGGTGAGAAGTGCAAGAAATGTGGCTCTAGGCATCTTATTGCCTTCATCTTTAAATTCTACAATTCTATTTGCAACATGTAATCCGTAATCAACTCCGATTCCTACTAGAATAGGTCCAGCAGCCACAATCATCGGAGTTAGAACCACTCCAGAAAGATTTACGATTCCTAGTGTCCAGATTAATGCACAAAAAATTGGAACTAATACTACAGGTATTGCTAACCAATTCCTGTGGAAAAATAACATCATTGCAATTACTATCCCTAAAGAAATAGGTAACATTGTCAGCAAGTCATCATAAAGTCTGGCAGTAACTTCGTGAAGGACTACCACGAGGCCAGTTTGAGTCATATCACTTCGAGCGTTGTATCTTTGATCAATATGTTCCTGAATTTTTGCAATCATTTCTTCTTGCGATGCGTCGTTGTTTTCACCTTGATATTTTAAAGCAAACAAGATTACAGCAGTATCAATTATGCTGTCATCATTAGTGTCTATTGCAAAATTCTGAAGTGCTGAAGACGTACTGTCATATATTTGGTCAACTCTATCTTGATCGTCAGGAATATTGTATGTTCCAGTTTGATTCACAGTATCGTCGTCATTTTGTTCAATACTTAATCCACCAAATATTTTACCCTCAGTAGCTTCTATAAATCGAGCATTTGTTGAATTAAATTCCTTTATGAGTGTGGAAATACTTAGAGTAAATATAATTCCATCTTTGTCGCCCCTATCAGCTTGATATGTTTCTAAATCTTCACTTTGTCCATATTTATCTATTGTCGTTTCAAGAAGGGCTATTTCTTTCAACGTAGGAACATACGTAATGTTATCTACAACAATATCATTGAATATACTAGGCTCTTTAGCATTACCAGTTTCTACATATACGATAATTAAATCTGTAGCCCAATCTTGCCTCACTTCTATTAATATTTCAGTAGATTCTTCGCCTTCAGGAAGATATACCTCAATATCTCTAGTCATATTTTGTTCAAAAGTTAAGGCAGATTGTAGAAGAAGAACTGTAATTAAACTTAAAACGGCTATAGTTGCGAAAGCATTTTTCAAAATTATATTAGTATAAATTTGAACTCCGTTCTCCAAAGCCTTTGTAATCACAAAGGGCCTATCGAGGCCTCAAAATAAATGTAATCTTAACTAGAATAATAATATTCTTTCTTACTTTTTTGTTCTCTGTCTAGTCTTGAATTAGGTTTATTGACTCTAGGTCGATGTGTATTTTTATCGCGTCTAAAAGTCACATCAACTCTTTCTAAAAAGATGTTCATACCTTCTCGCATTTTGTATGGACCTTCTACAATTCCTTTTGTTCCAGGGTCACCTCCAAAGCACAGAATTCCATCAGAAATATAATCAATAAAGTAAATGTCATGATCTACAATGAGAGCTGATTTTCCTCTATTTTCCATAAATCGCCTTATAGTTTTTGCAGTGACCATTCTTTGGTTTGCATCAAGATATGCTGATGGTTCATCTAGCAAATACAGATCAGCATCCTTTAACAAGCACTCAGCGACTGCAACACGTTGCAGTTCACCACCAGATAAGGTTTGCATCTCTCTTTCAAGCAGAGGTTCTAAATTCAAAGGACGATTTAGTTCTGTGCTAAATGTATGCTCGTCATAACCTTCTACAGATTGTAGTAAATCTTGAACAATTATTCCTTCTTGGATGTCGATGTATTGTGGTTTGTAGGAGACTGCAATATCGCTTTCTATTTCGCCTTTGTCAGGTTCTAAATCTCCAGCTAGCATTTTTACAAATGTGGTTTTGCCAGTAGCATTTGCACCAACAACGCCTAAAACTTGTCCGCTTAGCAATTCACCTGCTTTTGCTTCAAGGCTAAAACTACCTAATTTTTTTGATAATTTTGGCCATTGAACAAGTCCCATTCCGTCCCATCCGGTCCGTGGTGGATGTTCTAAAAATTTGATAGGCTTATCTCTGATTCGAACATTTTGCTCAGGTAGATATCCCTCAATATATGCATTAATTGCTTTTCTAGTAGTTCTAGCAGGTGTAAAAATTCCAAAAGCACCTTTTTTTCCGTAAACAATGTGAGTTAAATCTGCAATTACATCTAAAACAGCTAAATCGTGTTCAATTACTATAACTCTTGCAGATTCAGATAATTCTTGAATTAGTCGTACAATCCTCATTCTTTCATAAATATCAAGATATGATGAAGGTTCGTCAAAGAAATAAACATCAGCTTTCTTTAGCAAGGTTGCACAAATTGCAACCCGCTGAAGTTCACCTCCAGATAACTGGTCCAAATTTCTTTCTAAGAGATGACCTAGTCCAAACTTTTCTATCATTTCTTCGTATAAATCTCTCTCATTAACAGAGGAGAGAAGTTTACCAACATTTCCTTTGAAGGCTTTTGGGATATGATCCACATACTGAGGCTTTAGTGCTACTTTAACAGTTGATTCATTTAATTCAGTCAAAAAATCTCTTAATTCTCCACGAGGTAATGTCTCAATCACATCATGCCAGGAGCATTCTTTTGCTTCGAATTCTCCTAAATTAGGAACAATGGTTCCGTTTAAAATATTGAATGCAGTAGATTTTCCCATTCCGTTAGGTCCTAAGATGCCTATGATAGACTCTTTTGACGGAGTAGGTAGTCGAAACAATCTAAATCCATTTAACGAATATCTATGGATCATATCTGTTTCGAGTTCTTCGGGAAGATTAATTACCTTGACAGCGTCTCCAGGGCAATTTTTTGCTCTCATGAGGCAAGGAGGACAAGCATCCTCTAGAATTTTACACTTATCATTCTCATCTACTTGGATACATTCAGCTCCACAAGAACCAGCATATTTTTGTAAATATTCAAAGGCGGGGCTGTTTGGTTTGCATCTGTCTTCGAATAGAACGGCAATTCGCATTTTTAGTTTTCAAGATTGTTTTAGGAGTCAGTCTTGCTGTATATCCTTTCCATGATACGACTAATTAAAATCATATGGTCATCCAAAGATACTTTTGTCCCCCTTTAATGGCATGTTGTGCGAATAAAATTTACACTTCCTGGAAAACCCGTAGCTCAAGGCCGACCTCGTTTTTACCGTAAGGGGAAATTTGTAGTTGCAACAGATCCTAAACCCAGTAAAGTTTACAAGGCAGATATCGCATATATTGCCCAGAGAGCTAGGGAAGAAGCAGGAATTGAAGGGTTGTTTGACGGACCCTTGGGGATGGAAATTTTCGCTTATTTCCCTTGCCCTAAAAGTAAATGGAGAGTAAAGATTCCTAGGCCTGAAGAGCATCATTCAAAGAGACCTGACGCAGATAATTTAGCAAAATCCGTTAAAGATGGACTAAGTGGTGTTTTATATCACGATGACGGACAAATCTCAGAACTAATAGTTAGGAAAAGAATTGCAGCACAAGGAGACGGTCCGAGAGTTGAAGTTGAGCTATACAAATTAGAGGAATTAGAATGAGTAAAATAATAGATGGCAAAAAAATAGCAAAAGAGATAGAAACAGAATTGACAAGTCAAGTTTCTTTGATGTCAGTTCCTCCTAAGCTTTCAGTCGTTCAAATTGGTGACGATCCAGCTTCAGCCTCATACATTAAAGCAAAAGCTAACGCGGCTTCTAGAGTTGGAATTAAACTTACACACCATCATCTGTCTAAAGAAATAAATATTAATGAACTTGAAAAATTAGTGGATAAGCTCAATAAGACTGAAGACGGTTTAATCATTCAACTCCCTATACCAAAAAGTCTAGAATCAGTTCTTGAAAGAATAAAGCCTGAAAATGATGTTGATGGTTTCCATTCTGAAAATTTAGGAAAGTTAGTTCAAGGAATTCATGGCATGGTTCCTTGCACTCCTGCAGGAATTATTGAATTATTATATCGATCTGGAAATGATCCTGAGGGCAAACATGTAGTTGTTGTCGGTCGCAGTACAATAGTTGGCACGCCGCTATCCCTTCTATTGTCTCAGAAAGGAGTAGATGCAACGGTTACATTGTGCCATAGTAGAACTAAATCCTTGCATGAGCATTGTAAACAAGCTGATATCTTAGTAGCTGCGGTTGGAAAAGCTAATATGATTACTAAGGATATGGTAAAACCTGGTGCAGTAATTATTGATGTAGGAGTTAACAGAACTTCAGAAGGATTAGTTGGAGACGTATCGCATGATGTCAGAGAAGTCGCAAGTCAGATTACTCCAGTTCCAGGAGGTGTAGGGCCAATGACTGTAGTTATGTTAATGTCTAACACGGTGAAATCAGCCTTAGAAAACTAAGTTTTTGAAGAGTAACCATGGGCTGGTCAACTGCCGTTGAGCCTCTTTAGATGTTAAACTTTCAGATAGTATTTTCTGTAATGCGGGTTTCTTCTGAGCTTTTCCTATAAACCAGTTAATCAACCACTTCTTTCTTGTGTAATTTTGGATCTTATATGAATTAGTCAATTCTTTTCCAAGTACATTCCAAATTTCATCTTGATAATTCTTCCCGCATTCTAAGTCAAAATTTTCCATATTTGCTTTGTAATGCTTTATGGCAATTTTAGATGATAATAGGGCATTTCCTATTCCTTCACCAGTAAATGGATCTACTAGGCTACCAGAATCTCCAACCAGTAAGCACCCGTTACCAAACATTCTCCGTAATTTTAATTTATTTTTTCTTGGAGAACCCAAAGGTAATTGCCATCCTTTCCCACTATCTTTAACAAGTTCAGCTCCTACAAATCTGTCTTTAAATTTTTCATTTATAATGTATTCTTGTAATTCCTTTAATTTTAATTCTTTATCTTTATAATCTTTTAATGTAATTCCCAAACCAACGTTACATGTTTTGTCATCTACTGGAAATATCCAGAAATACCCAGGAATCACTCCGTCCACATAATGAAATTCTATAGCACCTTTTCCATGTTTAACACCTCCCACATTTTTCCAATATTCTCTGTAAGATGTGCTCCAATGTTCTCTATCAATGAAATTTTCACCGTTTATTNCAGATATTACATTTTTTGCGACTGGACAGTTTACTCCTCCAGCCCCTATGACAATCGAAGCATTAAATTCTTTTTTTTCAGATTCTGATTTTCCTTTTATTCCACTTATTCTATTTTGAGCATCAATCAGTAGATCTGTAACTCGAAAGTTTTGAATGACGTATCCATTTTTTTCTTCTACTTTTTTCGTAGCTTCCCTGAATAGTATCCAATCGAATTCCATTCTTGGTATAACATATCCATTTACTTCATTTTTTTTAATATTTATTTTAACTTTTTCATTTTTGGTATTACTAAAAATAACGCTATCAAATATAAAATGGGGAATTTTTTCTAAATCTTTTAGTATTTTCAGTTCTTGCAGATGCTTTAGTGCCTTTCCACCAACGGCATCTCCACATACTTTATCTCTTGGAAATTCATCTTTTTCCAAGAGTAAAACTCTAAATCCTTCTTCAGCTGCATAACATGCTGCAGCACAACCTGCAGGCCCTGCACCCACAATGATTATGTCAAAATTATTCTCACCTTCTGGAATTGGTTTATTAATAATTTTATCTAACACACAACCAGTATAGATTCGTTATTAATAAATGTTTTCAACATGGACAATAGAAATTTAAGACCCGCGCCAATCTCGTTACAATGACTATGGCTTCCAAAGCTAATAATTCTAAAAAACATAGGATAATAGGCGCAGGTCTTTCAGGACTTTCAGCCGCCATTAATTTTGCCAAGAGGGGCGAAAAAGTTGAAATTCATGAGTCAAGAGAAGCAGTAGGAATGCAGTTCCATCCAAACTACCAGGTACTCCTCAAAGAAAGCCCTGATACTCCGTCCTCTGAAGCTGGGGCTAAAGAGTATCTAAATAGATGGGGATTAAATCCAAAGTTTACATTTAAGGATGCTAAAAAGTTTATATGTTCCACTGAAAAAAGAGATTTTACTATCTCATTAAAGGAGCCGTTACCTTTGATATTACGAGGAGGCGACAATTCATTAGAACGAGGCCTTGCAGAAGAAGCTGAAGATTTGGGTGTAGAGTTCAAATTTAAATCAAGACCGAAGCCTAAAGCTGGAGATATTCTTGCCACGGGCCCTAAGCGTACAGACATGGTTGCATTCGGAGCATATTATGAAAATTCCGACTTTCCTAGAGATCAATTTTTGTACATGCATGACGAAAAATATTCTCCAAGAGGTTGGTATCTGTACGTAATTCCTATGGATGATGACACTATTAAAATTATGAATTGTTGTTCAAAACCTTATGCCAAACAAGTCAGGAAACTGTTGTACAAAGCAGTTGAAGAGCGTGAGATTTTGAAGAATATTGTTGATGGAGCAAAGCCTACGGGCACGGTTGGAGGTCAGGGAGGCGTAGATTTTCCCAAAACAGCTATCAAAGATGGAGTATACCATACAGGAGAAGCCGCTGGTTTTCAGGATCCCTGGAGAGGTTTTGGAATGAACTATGCGATAGAGTCAGGGGCGCTTGCACAGAGAGCTATTTCAGATTCCTTAGATTATGATAAGCTGTGGAAAAAGCAGTTCCATCAAAGGAAAAAAGCAGATATTGCTAGAAGAGGCATTTTTGCATTACTTGGTAATAGAGCGTTTGAATATGGCATGAGAAAAGTTAAAGATGGTGACGAAGTAGATTGGGAGGAAATCAACCCAAGTGGTTGGAAAAAATCTTTAATTTATAATACATTTTATTCGATGGAGATGGCTAAGAAAACACTCTGGGATTCTTGGTAATGGATCTTACAGGTTTTGCGTCTTATATCTTATCAGGTTTTACATTAATTGCAGGAATTGTTATATTTTTTGGAGAGAACGAGTATATAGTTCCAGCATCAGGACGTTCTCTTAGGTTACCCTGTTCTTTTCTCTTTTGGTTCCTAGCTTTAATTTTCTGGGCTATGGCCGTTAAAATTGAAGATGACGATACTATCATATAATCAATTCTTTAATCTAAAGCATGTCGGATTTTGGTGTGATTCGTAATTATTATTCTCAGATGCCTGGGAAGATAGAGCAAGCTAGGAAGATATTAGGTAGGCCGATAACTTTAACTGAAAAAATTCTTTTTAGTCACTTAGTTGAAATTAAGGAAGAGCCAAAGAGGACAAAATCGTATGTTGAATTACAGCCAGATAGAGTTGCAATGCAAGATGCTACAGCTCAGATGGCATTACTTCAGTTCGCTCTAACAGGCCGTTCGGAAGTTGCAGTCCCTTCAACAGTACATTGTGACCATTTAATTCAAGCTAGAGTTGGTAAAGATAAAGACTTGGAGTACGCCAACGAAGTTAGCTCAGAAGTTTTCTCATTTCTCAAATCAGCCTCTGCAAAATATGGTTTAGGATTTTGGAAGCCAGGTGCAGGAATCATTCATCAAGTAGTTTTGGAAAATTATGCATTTCCTGGAGGAATGATGATAGGTACAGATTCTCATACTCCGAACGCAGGAGGCTTAGGCATGGTTGCAATTGGTGTAGGTGGTGCAGATGCAATGGAAGTCATGGCTGGTTTGCCTTTTACTATAAAATGGCCAGGAATTATTGGGGTTCATTTAACCGGAGAATTATCTGGCTGGGCTTCTGCTAAAGACGTTATTTTGAAAGTTTGTGAGGAATTAACAGTTAAAGGAGGAACAGGCCATATTGTAGAATATTTCGGTCCAGGTGCCTCAACAATTTCTTCAACCGGTAAAGGTACAATTTGTAATATGGGTGCCGAAGTTGGAGCTACAACTTCACTTTTCCCTTATGATAGTTCTATGGATGATTATCTTAGAGCAACAAATAGATCAGAGGTTGCAGATATGGCTAAAGATTTTTCTGAATATCTAGTTCCAGATGCAGAAGTTGAGTCAAATCCTGCCCAATACTATGACAGAATTATTGAAATTAATTTATCAGAATTAGTTCCGGCAATAGTTGGACCGCATACTCCAGATTTAGCAAGACCAGTATCTGAATTAGGAAACGAAGCCAGAGAGAACGGTTGGCCTACTGATATTCAAGCAGCTTTGATTGGCTCTTGTACTAATTCTTCCTATGAAGATATGGAGAGGGCATCTTCAATTGCACAACAGGCTAGAAATGCAGGTTTGAAATCAAAAGTTCAATTTATGGTTACACCAGGTTCAGATACCATCGATAACACAATCAGGAGAGATGGTCAAATGCAAATATTTGATGATATCGGAGGAACTGTATTAGCAAATGCATGCGGGCCATGTATTGGTCAATGGAAGAGAGACGATATTGATAGCGGAGATGTGAACTCAATTGTATCTTCTTACAATCGTAATTTTAGCGGTAGAAATGACGGCAATCATCAAACATTATCTTTCCTAACAAGTCCAGAAATAGTCACAGCCATGGCAATAGCAGGTAGTCTCGATTTCAATCCTATTACTGACAAATTAGTTGCTGAGGATGGTAGCGAGTTTTTACTTGATCCGCCCACTGGAGATGAATTACCAGAAAATGGTTTTGAATTTAACTTGGAAGGTTTCATTTCACCTCCTGAAGACTCGGGTTCGGTTGATTTAGATGTGTCTTCAGAAAGTAGAAGATTACAATTATTGGAGCCATTTGTAGCAACCACTAAGAAAGATTTGGAAGATTTACCAATTTTAGTTAAAGTGAAGGGTAAGTGTACCACAGATCACATTTCTCCAGCAGGAATTTGGTTACAATTTAGAGGTCACTTAGATAATATTTCAGACAATTGTTACATTGGAGCGCATAATTCATTCACAGAAGAGCAAGGTACTGCAATCAATCAATTAGATGGCAGTAAGGGAAAAATTCCAAAGGTCGCACGTAATTATTATGAAAATAATCAGCCTTGGGCAGTTATTGCAGATGTTAACTACGGTGAAGGAAGTAGCAGGGAACATGCAGCAATGTCTCCTAGATTTTTAGGATGTAAAGTTGTCATCGCAAGAAGTATGGCACGTATTGCAGAGACTAATTTGAAGAAGCAAGGTGTTTTACCTTTAATTTTTGCTGATGAGTCTTCTTGGGATTTACTGAGGATAAATGATAGATTAACTATCAAAGGAATTGATGAACTAGGCCCAAATTCCAAGGTTACTGTAGAAGCAAAGCATAGTGATGGAACTATGGATACTTTCGTTTGTAATCACAGTATGGATGAATTACAGGTAGAATGGTTTAAAGCAGGTTCAGCCCTTAATTATTTGAGATCTCAAAACTAGTCACTTACAAAGCTGAATGTTTTACGCCTGTTCCAGAATTGACAGAACCAACAATCTGCGCATGTTCACCAAGAATTGATACAGATTTCTCCGCATCATCTTTGCTAACAATAATTAACATGCCCATTCCCATATTGAACGTTCGGTACATTTCTTTATCCTCAACACTTCCTTTTTCTTGTAACCAATCAAAAATAGAAGGAACTGGTAGAGGATTGTCGATTACATACTGAAAATTATCATTTATTCGACTAATATTGTCTAGTCCTCCTCCAGTAATGTGAGCTATTCCATTAACATCTACTTGCTTAATCAAAGCCATTACTTCTTTCACGTAAATTCTCGTTGGTTCAACAAGTTTCTTTCCAATTTCTTTATCCCCATCAAATAACTTTCGAATCAAAGTATATCCGTTTGAGTGTGGTCCACTTGATTTCAGGCCAATCAAAACATCTCCCTCTGATATTTTTGTACCATCAATAATCTTGTCTTGTTTAACATAACCAACAGAAGTTCCAGCAATATCAAAACCATGAACTAATTCAGGTAATATTGCAGTTTCTCCTCCAGATAAAGTACAGTTAGATTGTTTACATCCTTCAGCTAATCCCATTCCAATTTTAGCCATTAAATCCTCATCCGGTTTGTCTAATGCTACGTAATCAACAAAACTTAATGGTTCAGCACCAACACAAATTAGATCATTTGTATTCATTGCCACACAGTCAATTCCAACAGTGTGAATTGAATTCATTTGTTCAGCTAGTAATAATTTGCTACCCACTCCATCAGTACACATTGCTAATGCCCCATCTCCGAGTTTAACTAATCCTGCAAATCCATTATCTAACTTTATTGCTTCCCCGTCACCTTTCCTGTTAACTCCTTTAATTTGAGCAATCAGAGCTTCAGTAGCTCTTTCACTTGCATCTATATCTACGCCAGCTTCAGAATAAGTGCTTACCATCTTGTTTACATCTTGGCGTAATAATTTTGGACAACAGTACTAACTTGATCAATATCGTCAATATTCCTTTGAACTAGAGATTCAAGGATTTTTTGTCTGTTTTGTGCCATTTCATCAAACTGCCTTGGAGCAACTCCTGCAGCTTTAGATATTTTTTCGCGAAGTTTGCTTGGTACTCCTGTTTCCTCTAATTGATTGGTCTGCCCATTCCATTTGAATAAAGTATTTAGCCTTGGTTTACTGCCTTCTAAACCAGCTAATTCAGATACTTCTGTAATAGTTCGAATTTGCTTTCCATTAACATTTATTCTACTTTGCATTATGATTAAATGTAAAGCATTCATCATTATTGGAGGAACCTCCATAGGAGGATTGATTAATCTTGATACAGTCTCTTGCGCAGTATTTGCGTGAACAGTACCAAAACATCCGTCGTGACCAGTATTCATTGCTGTAAAGAGAGTTTTAGCCTCTGGCCCTCTTACTTCACCTACAATTATTCTGTCAGGCCTCATACGTAATGTATTTTTTAGTAAAGAATCCATATCAACTTCAGGTTCTTCAGGTTTTGTTGAGTTAAATGTTTCAAGTTGGACATGATGTTCATGTTTTAATTGAACTTCAGTTACATCTTCAATTGTTATTAATCTATCTTTTGAGGGAATAAATAATCCCAATACATTTAAAGTTGTAGTTTTACCGGAACCTGTACCGCCTGCAACCAAAATATTTGATGGAGCAGAACCCATTCCGTCAGCAAACATCCATAATAGTGAGGCTAGTCTTGGAGACATAGTTCCGAATTTCATCAAATTGACAACAGTTAGTGGATCATTCATTTGCTTTCTTATTGTCATTGTAGGGCCGTTCGGAGAAACCGGCGGAATTGTAGCATTTACACGACTTCCATCAGGTAATCTTCCATCCAAAAGTAAATTTCCAGGACCTACTTTTCTACCAACATATTTCCCAACTTTTTGAATTATTGAGGTAGCTTCCTCACTAGTTAACTTCACGTTAGTAACACACATACCATGTTTTCTATGTGCAACCATCACTGCTTTATCAGGATGATTGTACATAATCTCTTCAAGATTGTCGTCGTCTAGCAATGGTTTTAGAGCCCCATAGCTTGGAGATTTGACAGCTTTTGTTACTTGGTATAGAGGTCGCTCAGCATCAGGTCTTTCGACGATGTTGGCAGTCGGGTATTGTTCTATTATTCGGCCTTGTTGCATATTTATACGATTGATATCCTTAGTGCTAGTAACAGTGTAGTAGTAGCTATGAACATATACATTGGCATTCGCCATATTGCAGTCTTGGTTGTTTGTAAGATTACAGATTGCATCCAAACACCTCCAGCTCCTAACACCATCATATAGAAAAATAATGATTGATTCAATAAACTCAGATCAACGTTAAGTTCGAATGAACCAGCTTTACCACTGCCGAATACAGAGACAATTAGTCCCAAAAGAATTGGACAAATGACAGCTCCGCCCCAAAGGATGAAGTTAGCAGTGCTTTGTGTTTTTGTGATTCTTTCTTTTCTCAGCATGTAAATTTCCCAAAACTCTTCAGAAATATTTTCGAGGGTAGTAGCGAAGCTTCCGGATGAACCCAATGCCACATTGAGTATGCTTACAATTCTAATAATCATAGGCGATTCAGTTTGTTTAGCAAAATCTCTCATCGCCATTCCAAATCCATCATCTCGCATTCTCTTTACCGCTTCACGAAGGAACAATCCCATTCTGTCGTTCCTACCAGATGCAATTGCATCCAAAGCAGATTCAACACCCATTCCTGCACGTAATTCTTCAGCAAGATCAGCTAGAACATCGGGCCATACAGCTTCTAATTCATTTATCTTATCTTGTTTTCTCTTTGCAGGAATATAGAATAATGTACCTATTAGGGCCCAGACTCCCAAACCTATCCAAATTATACTATGGAGTGATGACAACCCATCTCCACTTACTAAATCTTCCAATAAACTCATACGCCAGGCTCCTTTGCTTTGGTTTGTACAATCATTCCAGCAATTATTATTGTTGCAGTAATGAACAATGCAGGTACGCAAACATCAGGCATTGTTGGAGTATTACCTAAGAATCCACCACCAGAAGCTTTAGCAGATTCAACTAATCCGTTTACAACGGCTCCAATCACCACAATAATTGGAATCAATATTGAAACTATAATGAATTGTTCTGAAGTCGAAGATAGTCCTTCTATAAAATTATCTAAATTTACACGTCTTTCTTTCGCTTCTTTTTCAGCTATAGATCTAAGTCTGTCGATAACGTTAGTGTCTTCTTCAATAGACATTATCAAACTTGAAAGAACTTTTCTTAATCCTGAAGAATCAGTGTTTCTCATCTGAGTTCGAATAGCATCGCTAAAGTTTTTTCCACCTTCAGTATCTCTAAATATTTGCTTGAAAATACCACTTAAATCACCATAGTCTTCGTCAGCAACATGCTTCATTGCTTCTGCAACACCTACGCCAGATTCTAATAGAACTTCAATTCCTCTAATAGCAAAGAGTAGTTCTTGGTCAACGGTCGCCATAATCTATCAATAAAACCCCATTATAAACCAATTAACCTTCTAAATCTTTTCGTTTTTTACGAACTCCCGATAAGTACTAAAATTTAAGTAAAAAGAAAAAACCATTGCCCATTCACACAATGCAGTTAAGTTCAGATAAACACTTCTTTCTGTATTTACATCTGGGGGATTTTCCATTCGATGAAAAAAATCGTCTTTTTCTTCCAACATATCTAAATTATCTAGTACACTAAAAACTGCCATCATTATGTAAAAAAACCACCCTGCAACTAAAGCATATTTTCGAATATTATTATCTAGATTATTTTTCCGCATCAAGTCATAGCTAAATGTTGAGGTAACCAAATACGTTGTGAAAAGAGTGAACGCAGTTATTCCATGCAATACAGGNAATTCTTTCCAATTAAAGCTAACAGTAATAATTCCACATATAGATCCAANAGTTGCCGCTATCCAACTAATTCGAGCTCCCTTTACATAGAAATCACCTAGATTCTTAGCCAAGGGTTGGAATAAACGATAAAGTACTTGAATAATCAAAAATGTTCCAAATAAGCTTATCCCTAAGCCTGTTGAAAATATACTTTCTTCAGGTTCTGAGAATGGCATTTCCGAGATTATTGGTATGAATGGCGCTACGCGTCCGCTTGCAGTTGAAACGAGGTATGTAGTTATTAATGTAAATATTCCTAAAATAATACTAAATTCTAAAAGTAATTTAGCACTATTCTTCATTCAATACCGCTTGTGCTGCAGCTAATCTTGCGATTGGTACTCTGAAAGGTGAGCATGACACATAATCCATTCCAACGTTGTGGCAAAAGTGAACAGATTTTGGTTCACCACCATGTTCTCCACATATTCCAACTTTAAGATCAGGCTTCGTACCTCTGCCTCTTTCTATACCCATTTTAACCAATTCACATACACCTTCATCCAAACTTGCAAAAGGATCTTCAGGTAATAATTCATTTTCTAAATAGGCTGGCATAAACCCACCTGTATCATCTCGACTGAATCCGAAAGCCATTTGAGTTAAGTCATTAGTTCCAAACGAAAAGAATTCAGCAGTTTCAGCTATTCGATCAGCTACGAAACTTGCTCTTGGAATTTCCATCATTGTCCCAACCATGTAATTGTCTAGTCCTTCAATATTGTTTGCTACATCTCTTACAATTTTTTCTTGGTGATTATATTCAGTTTCCATTCCAGTTAGAGGAATCATAATCTCTGGGAAAGTCTTTACGTTTTCACTTGAAAGTTCAGCTGCAGCTTCTAGAATAGCTCTGGCTTGCATTTCAGTTATTTCGGGATGAGTTATTCCCAATCTAACTCCTCTATGTCCCATCATTGGATTAGATTCTTTTAGGGCATCAGATCTTCTTTCAAGTTCTTCAGCGTTTATGTTTAAAGCTTCAGCAAGTTTCTTTTGCCTTTTTGCATCGTGAGGAATGAATTCGTGTAAAGGAGGATCCATTAACCTTATGGTAACTGGAAGTCCTTGCATTGCTCTCAATGTTTCTTTAATATCATTTTTCATGAAGGGGAATAGTGAATCCAAAGCAGTTTTTCTTTCACCTTGATTATTTGCCATAATCATTTCTTGTAAGTGGAAAAGTGGCTCCTCTGAACCCTCTCCATAGAACATATGTTCAATTCTGAAAAGTCCAATACCTTCAGCACCAAAATCTAATGCTCTTTTAGCATCAGCTGGTGTTTCTGCATTTGTTCTTACCTTAAGTCTTCTTACGTTGTCACACAGTCCTAAGAAATGTGTAAGATAATCACTAGTTATATCAGTTTCAATTAATGGGAGTTCACCTTTGTACACTTTTCCTGCGGTTCCATTAAGAGTTATTTCATCTCCCTCATTAATTGTGACATTTCCGACGGTGAATTTCTTTTTAATAGAATCAACTTTCATTTCGCCAGCACCGACAACACAGCACATTCCCCAACCTCTAGCGACTAGAGCAGCGTGGGAAGTCATACCTCCTCTTGAAGTTAAAATTGCTACAGAAGCTCTCATTCCCTCGACATCCTCAGGATTTGTCTCTTCTCTGACTAATACAACTTTTTCACCTTTTGCAGCCCAATCGACCGCGTCTTGCGCAGTAAAGACGGCTTTTCCAGTTGCGCCACCTGGCCCTGCAGGCAAGCCTTTTGCTAGAAGATCAGTACTTTTTTCTACATCTGGATCGACTATAGGGTGCAATAATTCATCAAGTTGCGAAGGTGTAACTCTCGTAATAGCAGTCTTTTCATCGATTCTATTTTCTTTTACCATCTCAGAAGCCATACGAATTGCAGCAGGTCCATTTCTCTTTCCTATTCTACATTGTAGCATCCATAATTTACCTGATTGAATAGTAAATTCGATATCCATCATGTCATTGTAATGGTCCTCAAGATTTAGTCGAATTGTGTTCAATTCATCATACAGATGAGGTACAGATTGTTCTAGGCTTGGTAAATCTCCACTGTGTTCAGTTCTGCATACTTCATTCAGAGGATTCGGNGTTCTAATACCTGCGACAACATCCTCTCCCTGGGCCTTTGGTAACCATTCTCCGTAAAAATTATTCTCACCAGTAGCAGGATTTCTAGTGAATGCCACGCCTGTAGCACTGTCTTCACCAAGATTTCCGTATACCATTGCTTGAACATTTACGGCAGTTCCCCATTCCTCAGGAATATTTTCAATTTTTCTGTAAGCTTTTGCTCTTTTCCCATCCCATGAATAGAAGACAGCTGAAACGGCCCCCCACAATTGTTCCCAAGGATCTTCTGGGAACGGCTTTTTGAGTACCTCCAACACTTTTCCTTTGTAAATGTCAACTAAATCTTTTAAGTTTTCAGCTGTTAGGTCAGTATCTTCAGTTACTCCATTTTGTTCCTTCATATTTTCTAATTCATGTTCTAACTGGTTACGAATTCCCATCCCTTCTTCAGGCTCTATCCCTGAAGCCTTTTCCATTACAACATCAGAGTACATCTGGATTAATCTTCTCTGTGCATCATAAACAAATCTAGGGTCTCCACTTTGAGCAATTAGCCCTTCTCTAGTGGAATCATTTAAGCCTACATTGAGCACAGTCTCCATCATTCCAGGCATTGATGTTCTAGCTCCAGATCTCACAGATAATAGTAGAGGATTACTAGAGTCTCCGAAAACAGCCCCAACACTATTTTCGACATCTTTCAAGGCATTTTTCAATTGTCCATCCAGTTCACTTGGATAATTTTGTTTATTTTCATTGTAGAAGGTACATACTTCAGTAGTTATTGTACATCCTGGAGGTACAGGTATTTTCAGTAGCGCCATTTCAGCTAAATTTGCGCCCTTTCCACCTAGTAGATTTTTCATGTCGGCTTTGCCATCGGTCATGCCTGGACCGAAACGATAAACGTGCATTTCGCTCATTATTACTCAAAGCTCTAACGAAATAGGTATAAATTCTCTTTCTCTTTATTCTATAGGGTCGTGGAGCTTTCCTATCAATGGCCATCCGTGCCATAATAAGCGATCATCAAGTTCGATTAGTATTTTGTAAATTTCATCATATCCTTCAACAACATGCTCAATCAAACATGGCTTACAGTCATCGCTCAACCACTTTTCTAATAAATCCGTATTACCTACTTCAATTATCTTAGCGATAGCGCTCATTTCGCTTAGTCGAGTATGTAAATGGTCGAGAAAAATTTCAGAATTTTTTAGCGCCATTGTCAAATGTAAGAATCTTAACTTTTCATCTTCCACTATCAGATTAAGGTCTTTGTTCTTAGGCGCACCTTCCGCGACAAGCATTTCCAATAATTTTTTCTCTCCAAAAATCTTGTTTGCAGTTTGCAGTAAAAATACCAGACTTTCTTTTTTCTTTTCNCTATTCATAATTACTATTGAGATAATCTAAGACTGCCCTAATATCATTTTTTGATGCTAATGCAGTTTCTTCGTTAATAATTTTCCCAATTCCTATGCAGAAAATTTCATTATCGCTATAAGTGCTCCACTGTTCACTCACTTTTTTAGTTCGATTTAGTATAATTATTTTTTTTGTATTTGGTGTATTCTTTTCTAAATAATCCCATAATTCAATGAAGTTAGTATCAGGTTTTTCCTTACCGTTAGCAACAACAACTTGTATGTCAGCAACCTTAAGCCAATTAATCCAAAACTTNCCTGTAGCTGTTGGAGCATCTATTTCGTAAAACATCAGGTTTTTCAGGCTACAAGCATAATCTAGTAGCATATCAGGTACGTTTTTTGGAATTGTAAAGTTGTTCCAAGGTTTTGGTAAACTTCTCATAAATGTAGATTTACCAGCACCCATTGGTCCTGTTACCATCACATATTTTCTCATGCTTCCTCAATACTCCACGTTCTAACTTCTACACCTTTACTAATATGAACTAAATCAGGCTTTAATACATTAGTTATTCCAAGTTCATAAAATTCAGTCAGTGTATTTATTTCCAGGTTAGCAGTAGCATCTTGAAACTCCCATTTTTCATGACAAGTATATGCTATGTGTGTTTTATTTTTATATGTAACATAAAGGCAATATCTTTCAAACAAAAATTCTTCGAGACTGCCTTTCTTAGCTTTTCTAAGATTTCCGTTAGGCTTTGAACTTCCTTTGATTCCTATTCCGTTACTTTTTCTTTTAGATTTCCATATAAATCCACCTTCATAGTTGTCTTTTACATATCCATCAGCATAAACATATGGTAATCCGTAAGCCCATGGCGCATACATGCTTGTTATTCGACTTTTTGCATCTAATGTGAGAAACAAAACCCCAGAAATTCCGTTTTTTACTACGTAAGTTCTGATATTAAATTCTGCGAAATTTGAAATGAAAGGGACAGATGGCAAATATTTAGGTCTCACTTTTTCCATTCTAAATGGAATTGTTCCAACATAGGTTTTNCCNTCGTAGCGCTCAAGTTCTAAGTCTTCAGGAATATATTTNTTCAATAAATCGTGCTCAACTTCCCAGTGCATGAATGTTAGATTAACCCAATTTTGATTTAGGGTCCAACTACGAGATGGCATGTTGAAAGGTAAGTGTTCAGTATTCANCGTTTACCTTCTTTGATTGCCTTAAATATGCCCATTAAGTTTTCATATTCCCCAATGTTTGGATTTCCACGAGAGACAAGTCTTCGTAGTGTTGTCTTTGAGCGATCTAGTCGTCTTTCTGGATAACTGCTGTTCTCTAGTAACTCCATTATCCTGTCTACCAATCTCTCAAATTCNTCCTGNGAAACAGATTTTTGTTTTTTCAAACGTTTTACTTTTTCACTTCTTTTAATTTCATAAAGAACAATTGCAACTGCGTGGGATAAATTTAGAATTGGATACTCAGAGTTAGTAGGAATTGTTATTGTAGCTTCACAAAGGGCTAACTCTTCTCTGTAGAGGCCATGATTTTCTCTGCCAAAAAGTAAAGCAGGATTTTCTCTTTCAGCGATAATTTCGTTTATTTTTTTAACATCTTGAGGAGCTCTAAACCATCTTTTGTCTCCCTCGGGTCTGATTCCACTAGTACCGATAGTGATATCACATTCAGCAATGGCTTCCTCAATTGTCTCAAACCTTTTCGAATTCTCAAGAATAGGCCTTCCAGACTTAGACCTCGCGTAGCTTTCATCAGCTAGACCGCACCCTTTTACCATTGCTAAATCTTTCAACCCGAAATTAGCCATAGCTCTTGCAACTGCACCTATGTTTCCTGGATGTTGTGGCTCGACTAGTACGACTCTCAAGGATGGTCAAAGAAGTACTTTTAGATAACTTGTGTTGTGAAATGATTAATATCAGGTTTCATTAAGTATATTGCAATGATTGAAATTTACATTATTTTGAGTTTGGTGATTGGCATTGGAATAGGTTATTTTTTAGCAAGCCAAAATAGCTCTACGAACGATGAGGACATTGATTCTATCAAGAAAGAGATGGAAAATACTTTCAAGGCTTTGGCTCTTGACGTCAACAGATCTAATACTGAAGAATTTTTCAAATTAGCGAATGACAAGTTTCAAGGACTCAGCAAGGAATCAGATAAAAATTTAGAAACTAAAAAGAAATTAATTGATGAAAATCTAAATGAAATGTCAAAAAGACTCAAATCTATTGAAGATGCATCTATTAAGTTAAATGAAAATTTAGAATCAACCAATAGTCAAACTAAAGATTTAACGGAAACAACAATTAAGTTGAGAGAAATTCTATCATCCTCTCAGAAAAGAGGTCAGTGGGGTGAGCGTATTGTAGAGGATATCCTCAATGTGATTGGCCTCATGGAAGGTGTGAATTATACAAAGCAAGGAGTTGTAGAATCTGGTGAACGTCCAGATTTTACTTTTATTCTTCCCAANGAAAAAGTAATCAANATGGACGTTAAATTTCCTCTTGCCCATTACGAGAGGTATATAGATTCTGATGATGAACATATNCGTAGNTCAGAGAAGGCAGCATTTTTGAAAGATGTTAAGAAACATGTAAGAGATATTACTAAGCGAAGCTATATCGATCCATCTTCTGGGACGCTTGATTATGTTCTAATGCTCGTTCCTAATGAGTCAATTTATTCATTTATAAATAAAGAAGATAGTGCAGTAATTGATTTTGCTCTTGAAAATAAAGTTCTACTTTGCTCACCATTAACGCTCTATGCAATTCTTTCTCTAATTCATCAGGCCACTCGTAATTTTGCAATGGAGGAGAAGGCTACTGAAGTTATGAATTTACTAAATGCATTTAGACTTCAATGGTCAAAATATGTCGAAGCAATGGATAAAATGGGTAGAAGAATTGATGATGCCAAAAGAGAATTTAGCAATTTAGTCACAACTCGAACCAATCAACTTCAGAAGCCTCTTGATAAAATAGATAATATCACCAATTTAGTAGAAGATTCAGAAAAGGCGAATAGATTAGAAGGGCAACAACGTTTCTAAAGATCTTTCATTGATGAAACTAATTCAGTCATCATTTGCTTTCCATCACCAAATAGCATCATAGTTTTATCTTCATAGAATAAATCGTTGTCTACTCCTGCGTATCCAACAGATAAAGATCGTTTTACAATTACTACTACGCCAGCTTTATCGGCGTCTATAATTGGCATTCCAGCGAGAGGCCCTTCTCCACTTCTTGCTGCTGGGTTAACAGTATCATTTGCCCCAACAACTAAAGCAACATCACATTCTCCCATTTCCGAGTTAATGTCGTCCATTTCGATTAGCTTTTCATAAGGAACACTAGCCTCTGCGAGCAATACATTCATGTGACCAGGCATTCTACCAGCTACTGGATGTATTCCATATTTCACTTCGCAGCCATTTGCCTCTAAGATTTCAGCAAATTCTCTAACTTGATGTTGACATTGTGATACTGCCATTCCGTATCCTGGAATTATAACACATTTTGATATGCCATCACAAACCATGGCTACCTCTTCAGGGTCAGAGCCTACTTTAGTTCTTGTTACCTGCTCTTTGTCGGACCCGCCAAAAGATTTGAACAGTACATCAATTAATTCTCGGTTCATTGCCTTACACATTATGTTTGTTAGGATTAAGCCAGCTGCACCTACCATTGATCCTGCAATGATTAATACATTATTTCCGATTATGAAGCCAGTAAATGCTGCTGCAATACCNGAGAGGGAATTTAGAAGACTTACAACTACAGGCATATCAGCTCCCCCGATAGGGAGAACAAACAATATTCCGAGAATGGAAGATAATACAATGATTGCTACGACATAATCTTGATTTCCAGGTTCTTCGATTGTCATGTAAAGCAACCCTACTATTGAAATTAGTAAAAGTCCTTTTACATAATTCAACCATTCTGGCCCCCAAGTTGGAGTTCTATACCAGGTACCAAATAATTCAATTCCTCCTTTCAACTTCATCATGGCTAATAAACTTCCACTGAGAGTAACCCAGCCGACTAACGCAGAAAGCCCAATTGCAGTCCATGCAACATGTAATTCTAACCCACTTGGAAGGTCGTTTTCGTTAATTCTTCTGAATACTTCAGAGGCAGCCACGAGAGCGCTAGCAGCACCTCCGAAGCCATTGAAGAGTGCAACCATTTCGGGCATCCCAGTCATCTGTACTCTTACAGCCATTAAGTATCCAATAGAGGCACCAATAGCCAATCCAGCTCCAATTAGAATGAAATTATTTATTTCACCAAAATCCATTTGAGCGATTGTAACAATTACAGCTACCAGCATACCCATCGAGCCATATAAGTTTCCTGTTGGAGCAGTACGAGGATGTCCTAGTTTCTTTAATCCTAAAATAAATAATATTGAAGCGAACAAGTATCCAATATCCCATACAGCTTCGTCCATTATTTACCTCCCCTTTTTCCTGCAATCATATTCAACATTCTATTTGTTACTGCAAATCCTCCAACTACATTAATTGTAGCTAATATTAGGGCGAAAAATGCAAGCCAAGCTGCAAAACCAGGATCTCCTCCGTTGAAGTCGGTGTTTGAGAAAATTAATGCACCTACTATTGTAATTCCAGATATAGCGTTAGCACCAGACATAAGGGGAGTATGAAGAGTAGGAGGAACTTTTGTGATTAGTTCAAAGCCTAAAAAAATAGCCAATATGAAAACGGTTACAGCACCAATTAGAGTGATTAATTCCATTACTTCATTACCTCCATTAATTTAGTATGATTTTCGTGTATTTTACCATCCATTGAAATTAAAATTCCACCATATCCGGCAGAAATTCCGCCCTCATCACCGGTTAAAACTTCTTCATCTTGATTTATACCAAGTTTTCCTTCGTTAATAAGTACAGTTACAAAATTTGTAACGTTATTTGAATAAAGCATTGATGCTGTATTTGGGATTGTTCTACATAGCATGGGAATTCCTACTATGGTTACTCCATCCTTTTCGATGATTTCACCTTCTTTACTTCCCTTAATATTGCCGCCAGTGTCTGTATTCATATCAACAATTACAGATCCTTCTTTCATTTCTTGAGTCATTTTCTCATTATTTTCTTTTCCGAAGAATAGCTTGGGTGCATTAGCTCCAAATAATCTAGCAGTAGTAATCACTACATCAGCATCTCTAACAGCATCCATTAATGCATTATCAAAGGCGTTTTGTAAATCAGTATCAGTAAATAGTGATGCATGGCCACTAGAACTTTCAGCATCTTTCCATCCTGGAACATCTATAAATTTTGCACCTAAGCTTTCTGTATCTTGTTTTGCAGCTAATCTAACGTCTATAGCTTGTATAGCTCCACCGAGTCTCTTAGCCGTTGCAATAGCTTGGAGTCCAGCTACAGCAGCTCCCTGAATTACGAATTTAGCAGGCCTTACAGTTCCTGCAGAGGTCATCATCATAGGAACCATCTTAGCAATGTTCTGCGATCCCAGTAATGCAGCCTTGTAACCAGATAAATTATCTTGGCTAGAGTTAACATCCATGGATTGACCTTTTGATAACCTTCGGGGGATTACTTCCAAAGACAATAATGTAATTCCAGCGTCAATGATTTTTTTCGTTTGCTCCAAATTCCTGAATGGATCTGCCACACACGCAAGCATTTGCCCTTTCTTCATACTACTGAAATCAGGGACATCTATAGAGGCAATCAATTCAGATTTCATAACGTCATCTATCGATGATATTTTGGCACCCTTTTCTTCATACTCTGCGTTTGAATATCCTGATTTTTTACCTGCATTTTTCTCAATTATAACCTCAAATCCAAGCTTTGATAGTTTAGGTACTGAAACTGGAACTATAGCTACACGAGTCTCTTTTTCATTCTTTTCTTTTGGTATTCCTATACGCATTGTTTACACCGTTAATTGTGATATGACTAAATAGTCTTAGAGGTAGTTTACAAACACAGTCATAAAGTTTTTGCTATTACTTTCCAATTTCTCGAGCGATTACTAGTCTTTGAACTTCCTGTGTACCTTCGTAAATTTGTGTTATCTTTGCATCTCTAAAAAATCTTTCAGCGGGAAAATCTTTAGTGTAACCATATCCACCTAGAACTTGCACAGCCCTTTCAGAAACCCACATTGCAGTATCTCCAGCGCTTAGCTTTGCAATTGAAGCCTCTAGGGTATGTCGTTTAGATTTATTTTCGTAATGCTCTTGCTTTGCCCAAGCTGCCTTGTAAACTTGCAATCTTGCAGCATCAATCTTCAATGTCATATCAGCTAAATAATTACTAATTGACTGATGGGCAGCTATAGGTTTTCCAAAAGTCTCTCTTTCTTTTGAGTATTTCAGTGCAGTTTCGTAAGCACCTTGTGCAATTCCTAGCCCTTGTGCAGCGATACCTATTCTTGAATTGTCAAGTGCGTTCATTGCAATTGGGAATCCTTTGCCTACTTCACCAAGAACATTTTCTTTAGGTACTTTACAATTATTAAGAATTAAGGTACAAGTATCACTTGAACGAATTCCCAGTTTATCTTCCTTCTTTCCAATTTCAAATCCTTCAAATCCTTTCTCGATTATGAAGCAAGTAACTCCACCATGACTTTTCTTCCCGTAGTCTGGGTGATCAGTAACTTTAGCAAAAAGAACAAAGAGATCTGCAGTTGTGCCATTAGTGACCCACATTTTTTCTCCATTTAGTGTATAACAATCACCGTCGTCAGTTGCTTTTGCTACCATTGCAGCAGCATCAGTGCCAGATCCAGCCTCACTCAAGGAATAAGCACCTAAAAATTCTCCGGAAGCGAGCTTAGGTAAGTATTTTTCTTTTTGAGTTTCATTTCCGCTCAGAGCAATTGTCATAGAACAAAGTCCAACGTGAACAGCCACCATAACTCCCAATGAAGGGTCAACTCTTGATAATTCTTCAATGACAATTGCCTCTGAAATATCATCTAATTTTTGCCCTCCGTATTGTTCAGGTATAGTCATTCCAGCAAAGCCTAGTTCTGCAAATTTTTTGAATTCCTCAATCGGAGCTATTTGCTCTTTGTCTCTCTTTTCACAAGTCGGTCCAGCAACAGTTTCAGCAAACTCGCGTACCATCTCACGAATCATTTTTTGGTCTTCAGTTTCAGCAAAATCCATATTTATTCACTCATCAATTTGATTATAGCCTCAGCAGGCTCACCGTTACATTCCTCTAAAGCAGTTTTAGCTTTGTCTGGAGAGACTCCGGCTTGCGAAGCTACTAAGTCTATATCTTCTTGAGGGATATTTGTAGTTTCCTCACTACTGCCTAGTGCTCTTTCTTCAGGTTCGCCTACGATTTGGTAGGACTGTTGCCCCATCATGTTCATAGCACTCACTGAAGGATTTGAAAAATAGTATTCTTTGTCTTTAGTCCTAATAATTACTTCTGTGGCATCGATTTCTTCAGTCGCACTTTGTAATTGTTTTTGCAGTTTTTTCATCATACGGGGGTTCATTCGCCCCATGCCTGGCATCATGCTATCCTTACAACCTCCCCTCTAAAAGAATTTATGTCAATTTATATCTGAGAACTACNGCAACCCCNCCTAGNCCAATNAGCATCTCTCCTCCATGGTGGTGGGAAGAGATTTCTATCACTTCAGTCCTATTCTTGAGTGCCATTTCTAGCAATTCGAGACCTTCACTTTCCTTTGTCATTTCTGAAATCAATAAAAGGCTCTCAGCAGCACCACTTTCAACAGCANTTTTGACTTCATTTTTACCATATGTCCCCATTTCTTTTGCTATCGATTCCTTCAACTTTTCTACAGCAGCCATTTCTTCTTGTATTTTTATTTGTGCAACTGCATTTGGTAAGTCACCTCTTCCTATCGCTTCATGAATCCCAGCCATTCCGCCTTGACCTGAATTTTCGATCACACATCCTTTGAAAATTTCACGAGCTCTTGATTTACCTACTTCAGCGAAATCCTCCTTTAGAAAACCTGGACCTACAACGACTATTACAGAATCTTTGATATGTACTTTAACGATTTGCCTAACAGCTCTTTTGTAAAAGTCATTTAGTTCTTCTCCACCTGTCGACTTNCCACTTCCTTCTCTGTTGAGAGTTTTTAGTTCTCGAATTCCGTATGTTCTTAATTCTGCAATAACAATTGAGTCACTTTCTACAGCAATCGCAGTTGCAGTTACTATTGGTTCAGCAGCCTTTCTTAATCTTTTTTTGTGATGATTCAGCCATACTTCTTTTCTGACATCAAATGAATCACCAGGTTCTAAAATTAAAGTGTGGTGAAGGCCTTGGTTATTTTCTCCCAGAGATATGACTCCGTGACATCGGAATCGTTGCCCAAAAGATTGATATTCGAGNTTTTTCACATCAATAGTTAACATCATCTTTTGTTTTTTCCCTCTTTCACATTTGAGCCTATCAGATTGGGAAGATTCTCTTCTTTCTGTCAAAGCTCTAACTTGGTCACCTTCGCTCAATAACAAATTTAAATGATATAAATCATCTTCATTTTCTAAACGAATTTGATAAACGTTGTTATCACGCTTATTGTATTTCAAAATAACCTCACAAATAGACTACGATATCTAAATTCTTTGCTAATTCTTTGTAACGATTTCTAATTGTTACTTCAGTAACACCTACAGTGTCAGCAATGGTTTTTTGAGTTTTTCTTTGGTCGTGTACAACTGAGGCAATGTATATTGCAGCAGCGGCAACTCCGGTAGGCCCGCGTCCTGAAGTTAGTTCAGCAGCGATTGCTTGATTAAGAATACTAATTGCTGTATTTTCAACATCGCCAGGTAATTCTAGTTCTCTACAAAAACGTACAATGTAAACAGAAGGNGACGCAGGTTGAAGATTTAATTTTAATTCTCTTGAAATATATCGGTATGTTCTTCCAACTTCTTTTTTTGAGGCTCTTGAAGCCTCAGTAATTTCAGTTAGTGTTCTTGGAACCTCGCATCTTCTACACGCTCCATAAAGGGCTGCAGCTGCAACTCCCTCCACAGACCTTCCTCTGACAAGATTATCTTGTACAGCCCTTCTGTATAACATGGCCGCTTCTTCTCTAACTTGGCGGTGTAATCCTATTTTCGAGGCTAGTCGATTAAGCTCATTCAGAGCTTGTGCCAAATTTCGGTCGGCTGAGTTAGATGCTCTGGTCCGATTTTGCCACTTACGCATCCGGTATACTTGAGCTCTATTCTTGGTTGGTACATTATTTCCATTAATGTCTCTTCCACCCCAGCCAATATCTGTGGAAAGGCCTTTGTCATGAACCATAACAGACATGGGTGCTCCACCTCTGGCTCTTCGTTCATTTTGTTCTGAATCAAAAGCTCTCCACTCAGGCCCTTGATCAATTACTTGGTCATCTACAACAAGTCCACAATTTCTACAAGTAACCTCTCCGCGTTTGTAATCACGTACAATATGTTCAGAGTCACATTCAGGACATTCAGTTAATTCTTCAACATCAATTTCCTTAACATTTCCTGAAATATTCATATTATCTTGGGGAGAGAATTTTGTCATTATAAGCTTTGGGCCATTCCCTTTAAATTCCCCTTTTTGGAAGAAGGTGGAACACAAAAAATATAGATACCTATTTTACGAACCTTGTATCAAGTAATTCAATGCGAAGAGTAAGGGATTCTATTCACGATTACATAGATTTGGATAGTCTAGAGTCCTCTCTTGTTGATACTAGGCCCTACCAACGTTTGAGGTGGATTAAGCAGTTAGGTTCAGCAAATTTAGTTTATCCAGGAGCTAACCATACTAGACTCGAGCACAGCATAGGCGTTAGTCATTTAGCTAAGCAAATGGCAATGCAATCTGACGTTCCTGATGATGAATTACACTTAGTTTCTATAGCAGGTTTACTTCATGACCTAGGACACTCACCTTATTCTCATCTGGCTGATGAGTTACCTTTTGGCAAAGATCATGTTGATATTACTCAAGATATAATCAAAGAGAGTCAAATTTCAGATATTTTTAACGATGAAGGAATAGATAGCACGGAAATCTGTAATCTTATCAAAGGAGAACATAGGTATGGTTCGTTAATCTCAGGAGATATTGATGCAGACCGTTTAGATTATCTGATGAGGGATTCTCACTATACAGGTGTTAAAACAGGAGTAGATACAGGTAGATTAGTCACTAAAATGTCAATTACGAACGGAGAATTGGTGATTGGAGAAAGTGGTCTACCAGTAGTTGAAACATTTTTAACTTCTCGTTCAGTTATGTTTCCAACAGTATATTTCCACCCTTTTTCTAGAGGTGCGGAATTAATGTTGGCAAGAGCTACAAAGGCAGCAATTCTGAGAGGTTATTTCTCTTACGAATCCTTTGTTTCTTACACGGACCATAAATTTTTGTCTGAATTAGATTCTGCAGGAGGTATTTCGAAAAGTTTAGTTAATGATTTCGAAAACCGTAAGATAACAAAGCGTGTAGTTAGTATAACTAAAGATGAAACTGAAAACAAAGGTATCACTAAATCGGATATTGAAGATTTAGAAATTTCAATTTCTTCTAAATTAGGAATAGATCCATCAAAGGTTTTCATGGATTTGCCGCCTCTGAAGGTTGTGCCAGATATGAAAGTTAAAATTCTTAAAGAAGATGGTTCCTTAGATTACGCAAGCAATATGTCAACCATAACAAAAAGTTTGTATGAAGCTCAATTTGATCATTGGAGATGTAGAATATACGCACCTGCAAGTTTATCAGATGAAGCTTCAAAAATTACTAAGAGGGAGCTAGGACTTTAGATGTCTAAATCAATCCGTAAGTTTATCGAAGGTCTAAATTGGAAAGTTGAAGAAAGTAAATGGGATGGAAATGCCCATTTATTTTTCGTAAAAGAGCCAGAAAACTTAGAAGAAAAATTTGAAGAATTACGTTTAGCTCTCAAGGTTGCAACAACATTTGGGGCGGGACGTCTTTTTCCTATGTTGAGAAGAACCGGAAATGAATTAATTCTTGTGATTTTACCACAGCCCTCATTTGATTATTACGAAGGTAAAATTAATCTGTATTTACTGTTAGCCACATTTTTCACTACAACATGGGCAGGCTCAATGTGGTGGGCATCGTATGCAGATTCTTCAATACTTGATATGAGCTGGTGGTGGCTTAGAATATTAGCAAGCCCACAAATTTTTTTCATGGGTTTTTTGACATTTTCTTTACCCTTGATGCTAATCCTTGGTGCACATGAAATGGGGCATTATTATTATGCAAAGAAGCATAATCTAGATGCGTCTCTACCCTTTTTTCTTCCAATGCCTCCTATGATATTCCCTTTTGGAACAATGGGAGCCTTTATTTCGATAAGAGAGCCGATTCCCAATCGAAAAGCTCTTTTGGACGTAGGAGCTAGTGGACCAATTGCCGGTCTCTTAGTAGCAATTCCCGTAACGCTTCTTGGATTCTGGTTAACTGAATTATACGCAGTAACAGTGCCAGTAGATTCTGGAGATTCTCTGTTTCTTGGTTCATCTTTTTTCTTTGAGTTACTTTATTCTATTTCTGAGAGTTTGAATCCTTCCTCCGGAGATTATCTGTCACATCCAGTGGTTCTTGCAGGGTGGACTGGTTTTTTTGTTACAGCACTAAATTTATTGCCTGCAGGCCAGCTTGATGGAGGACATATAGCACGTTCACTTCTTGGCCCAAAAGCAAACATTTTATCTTTTGCAGTTATAATTTCCCTCATATTAATGACATTTTATGGGATTCCGGGTTTCGGTCCNCCATATATGGGATGGGCGATTTATGCTCTCCTTATTTATTTTTTAGGAACTTATCACCCTCCACCTTCAGAAGAGATATCTAATCTGGGTAAATCTAGAACAATAGTTGGACTAATTACAGGGGTATTGCTACTAACAACTTTTACGCCATCTCCTATTTTCACTGTAGATTCGCCATTTTCTTTGAATATAGATTCAGACGAAAATGAATTCTTCCAGTATGCAGGCGAAACAAACACAACTTCCATAAAAATTTGGAATAATGGGGATGAAGAGGGTTGGGAAAACCTTTCTGTCAGTATCAATCCATTAGAAAATATTTCAGTATCTCTTGTTGTAGACTTTGTAAATATAAGTTCAGATTTAACAAATATAAATTCTACTTCCAATTCTTTTCAAAAATATGTATTTCTAGACTATGAAAATAATATTACATTTTTAAATTTATCATCAGGTGATTATGCAAATTTAACATTAACTATAACGACCTCCGAGAACTCAACTTTTGAAGATAGTAAGCTTATTTTGGCAGTAAAGAGCAGAACAGAAGATGTTTATACGTCAACCTTTCATTTGACAAACAGGGAAAAGGAATAATGTCAGTTTTCGATGGCAGAGCGTGGATTTCAAATCAAGGGCTAGTTGATGTTTCTATTGAAGTAGAGGAGGGTTACATTTCTTCAGTTAAGAAAACTAATTTAAATCCAAATAGAGAGAAGGTTGATGGTTTGATTTTACCTGCAGCTATGGACATGCACGTTCATTTCAGAGATCCAGGTTACACCCATAAAGAAGATTGGAAAACAGGTTCAGAGTCTGCAGCCTGTGGCGGTGTTACAGCAGTAGTAGACATGCCCAATACGAATCCCTTTACATCTGATTACTCACAATTTAAGGTAAAGGAAAGAATAGCCAAGGAGAAATCAGTAGTAGATTTTGGAATAGGTATTAACGTAGAGGAGAATTTAGCAGAACAAGATTGGTTCGAAACAGTTCCGGCCGCGTTTTGGAAATTGTATCCATATGGGATATCATCAAAGGATTATTTCAGATTAGCACAAGAAGTATTAGATAAAACTAAGAAACCGTTAGTTGTTCACTGCGAGCATCCAGATTACATGCACAATAATCCTCTAGAGAAACTATCAGATCATACAGAGAATCGTCTAATTGCTGAAGAAAAATGCCTTTCAGAAATGCCTCCTTCGAAGTATTTGCACGTGGCGCATTTATCTACTTCTAATGGGTTAAGAAATCTTCCATCTCATTCTTCAACAGAGGTCTGTCCACACCATCTTTTACTAAATTTGGATAATTGTAGTTCTTTAGATTGTAAGGTTGATCCGCCTTTACGAACCATTTCGGATAATAAAACTCTTTATGATGCATACAGAAAGGGAACAATTCCCATATTGGCTAGTGATCATGCGCCACATACAATCGAAGAAAAAAAGTCATCAGCACCTCCATCAGGGATGCCAGGTGTAGAGACAATGGTTCCATTGATGCTGCAAGAAGTTGTAGAGAAAAGATTAGATTTGAGCAGATTAGTGAATAGCATGGCAGAAGCCCCTGCAGATCGGCTTGGACTTAGTCGAGGAAGAATAGAAAAAGGTCAGCCTGCAGATTTTATGTTTGTAAATTTGAATAAATCAGAAAAGATTGATGTTGATAAACTTCATTCAAGAGCTAATTGGTCCCCATTTGAAGATTGGGAAGCAATTTTCCCTCACAAAGTATTCAGACGAGGTCAACTTATTTCTGAGAATTCAGAAATTGTCTCTAGTGGGGGAGGCATCAACCTTTTTGACTAGTTGCATCAGGCCAAACCTTAATAATGTCAAAATTTGAATTAGTCCCATGCGAGGTCTAACCTATACACTATTTTTGGTGTGTTTTTCGATTTTACTGATTTCACTCCCTTCCAATGCTGAGGAATATGGAAACACAGAATTCTATTTAGCAAAATCAGGAATTGGCGACGTTTATGATTTGTCTATAGACGAGCCCTCTGAAGCTACACCCAAGTATTGGAAGTGTCGTGATGATCCTAACCAAGCTAATACTTTCTTTCCTTTAGTTTCATGGGAGACAAATATGGGTGGTCCTTTAGAATTNGGAGANTCATACAGCTATAGTTTTTGGGTAGAATCAACTAATGTCCAAGAAATCAGCTTCAAAACAACGTTATACATACGCACTCAAGAAGGATTTAATAATTTATCAATTGATGAAGTAAGTAAATCTGCAGGTTTTGGAACATTTTTATCTGAAAATTATACTTTGGATTTAGAAAGNTCAAGTTTAGATAAAAGTTTATTTCCGGATGGANTACCGGCTTATACCACACTTGGGCTTAAGCTAGAAACAAGTGTTACTTGGGCTCCTGATACTGAGAATAGAACAGTGTGGGTTAAAGGCGCCCACTCAGATTTTCTTTCGTCCTTCATAATTGATTTCAAGCACGTTAATATTGAGAATGATGAGTATTATTTTGATAACGATAGAGTAGAAGAAATAGATGGAGATTCTCTTTTTATCAAAGTTAATGTTACTAATGCACTGGGTGCAGATAACTTCGATACATCATCAGCAGAGATTAGTATAGAGGGTCTCAGNGGTGGAGGAAAATTTAAGGACACAATCCAGTTAAAGGATAAGCATACTTATGCAAAATATATTCAAGGTAAATGGTGGTACCAAGAGGACAACGGAATAACTAGTGGCAATTATGTTATCAAGTTCTCAGTTAAAGATAATTTTGGTAATACTTGGACTTCTTCAATGTCATATTATTTAGAGGTTGATCAGTATGGTTTAGAGGTTCAATTTGACGAGACCAGCAGCCCTAATGGTCAATTACCTAAGGGCGGAAAAACGGATTACTCATTTAGAGTACTAAATACAGGAAATACNAGAGATATTTTTTCTATAACTATAGATGATTCAGATGTCCCCTCTGGTTGGGAGATTAGTCTTCAATCAGATTCATCAATAGACCTTCAAATGGGACAATCATCATATGTCCAAGTTAGAGTAGAAGCTCCGGTTTCAGCTAAGGGAGGTTCATCTGAAAGAGTCACAATTACAATAACTTCTTCAGGAAATGAAAATATTTTTGAGAATGTTAATTTAGAGACTACAGTGAGAACATATGGTGTAGCTTTTCTTTCAGTCCCTGAATCAATTAATATTGACCCTGAGGAATTAGATATTGATGGATACTATAAATTCAAAATTAATTTGAGAAATACAGGAAGTGACAAAGACACATTTGATTTAGGAGTTACAACATCTAGAAGTGATTGGACAATAAGGGCTGAAGTTCAAGGTAATGATATTTCCGCAGTTACCATAGATAAATCACAATCACTAGCAGTAGATATTGTAGTTCGGCCTGTAAATTTTGAAGATAGTCTGGGCGAAGAAGTAACATTTTTGATGACTGCAGATTCAATATCTCCAGGAGANGGCTCAGCTACNGNCAGTTCAAAAATTATAGTTGANGTTCCTGTGGAAAAAATTTCAGACCTGTCAGTTAGCATAGATGAAGTATTGATAAACAATAAACCCATTTCCATATTACAACCCGATGATCTTCAAGACGGTATGCCAATTACAATTCAGTTGACAGTTAATAATAATGGAGGAAAAAGCACAGGTAGTTTTGGTGTAACTCTGTATGAAGGTTCAAGAATTGTTGATGAATTTGTTGTCGAGCAGGGAATTAGTGGCTTTGGTTCAGCGCCAGTGATTCTTAACTGGGAGACTCCTTCTGAAGGATTGAAAACACTCAAGGTATACGTTGATTTCAAACAACAAACTGATGAATCAAATAGTAAAAGAGCAGATAATACACTAACATTACCATTAACAATTGCTGAAAAAAGTTCGTCAGATTCAGATAGTAATGGCTCTGATGATTCTTTACTTTTTGGACCAAGTTCATTACTAACAATATCTTTACTGTCACTTATTTCATTGTTCTTCAAACGCAAAGAGTAGATATTTTTTTTAACAAGATTTTATATCAAGCCCATTTTAGAGGTATCTCCGGAGCCTGATTATTCTAGTATTACGTAGCGGGGTGGGGTAGCTAGGAAATCCCGTCGGGCTCATAACCCGGAGATCGATGGTTCAAATCCATCCCCCGCTACCATTTTATTAGCAATCTCTTTTGGAATGTATTGAGAAAAAACTTTGAACATACTGCAGACATTGGAATTGAAGTAGAAACCTCGACGATTTCCAGGGCTTTTGAAGAGGCTGCGCTTGGATTTTCTGAGATAATTACCGGTGGAAATTTACCAAAAGAGTTAATTTCAAATGATGTAAGTATAGAATCAGATAATCTTGATTCTTTATTGGTTCACTTTATCTCATATTTAGTAGTATTATTTGATACAGATTTATTTATTTCAGGTTTTGCAAAGATAGAAATATCCAAAGGAGAAAATTTTTTACTGAAAGGTATTTTGAAAGGTGATATTTACGATCAATCCAAACATGGATATGGTGTTGAAATAAAAGCCGTATCTTATCATCAATTATTAGTAGAAGAAGGTCCTCCCTCTCGTCTGAGAGTAATTTTAGACCTTTAGTAAAGTCTAAATCTATAGGTTTAACTGATTAGACATGACTCAACAAGCTGAAGCTTACTTCAATGGGAAAAAAGTGAAGCCAATTTGGAACAAAGGTAAGTTTAGCTTTGAAGATAAAAATGTTAAATTTGAATATTCCGAATCAGCGAAAAAGCAATTGTTTTGGGATATGGGCGGTATAATTAAAAATCGCCCATCCATTTACACACTTCCATCCAATCCTGAAAATGAGATTTTTGTGGATTCAGGTCTCATTTGGGGTGAAGACATTATAGATTTAATATTATCAGATAGAGGTAAAGTTGTTTTGCCGTTGAGAAATTTACAAGGTTTTAACGAACTAGATGATGCACTTAATTTTGCAGATGACATAGCCATTGGGGTAGATTGGTCAGATAGGATTGAAGCAAATCATAGTGATTTTACTATAGATATAGTCGATCTTTTACATAATTTAATTAAGAGAAATCAAACAACTATCTTAATATATAGTTTGAACGGTGATTATCCATACATTCCTGCGGGGACCTCTTCTAATTTAGACATGTATTTAGCTTATCTATCTAATACAAACGTTCAGCCCTCCTGGGCTAAAGAGGTTTTTCTTTTCGAATAATTATGTTGCACATAGNAATAGACGATACAGATTCTTTAGGTGGAGGTTGCACTACATGGTTAATTACAGAGATTATTTCTGAATTGTCAGAGTTAGACTTGGTTGACTTTCCCAGACTTGTAAGGTTAAACCCGAATGTTCCTTGGAAGACAAGAGGTAATGGCGCTTTATCACTTGTCTTTGGTAAAGGAATTGGTTCTAAGGAAAAAATAGGAGAGATTGGAAATAAGGATATTTTTATGTTTTCTAATTACAAAGAACTATCCTTCAATAAAGAATCTATACTAGCTAAAGTTTCTAAGATAGTGAAGAAAAACTCGAAAAAAGATTCACAACCCGGCATTGTCATATCTGACAGCTATCTACCCGAGGGACTGTATTGGCAAGGAGTTAGAGGTTTAGTTTCTCAAAAAGATGTTGACCTAATATTATCAGACTGTCTTACTTTCGGTTTAAGAGGCTCAAGAGGTCTAGTTGGGGCAGCATGCGCACTTTCGTGGTCTAGTAATTCATACAACTCGAAGGAGTTGAAAAGTACATGGGAATTAATAGGCTACAGAGATAAAAAGTTGTGGGGAAGTTCTCGTAATATTTCTTCAGATTCAGTCTCCAGAGTTTCTCAACTCAAAGGAGTTTTTTCGTGTAGTGATTTAGATGGAAAAATTGCTATGGTCCCTAATTCACCATGCCCTGTGCTTTGGGGATTTAGAGGTACAGACCGCAATACTTTAATTGATAATTTTCATCATTTAGGTCCTGAAAAACCCGTAAGATGGTTATTATATCAGACTAATCAAGCAACCGACGATCATTTTAACTTCTCAGAATCATTAGATCTAGTTGATTATACATCTATTTGGACAGATGTTAGCATTTCATCGAAGGTTAAAATAATCAAAGGTGGTCATCGCTTCATTAAGGTAAAAGATGCACAAGATAATGAAGTAAATTGCGCTATCTTCGAGCCGTTAAAAAGTCTAAGGAATATTGTAGATAAATTAGAAATTGGAGATGAGGTTACTATCTGTGGTAGCGTTAGTGGAGACACCATCAATATTGAAAAATTTAAAATTTTAAGTTTAGTTCCTCGTTTTACTAAACCCCCAAATCCAACATGCTCATGTGGTAAGAGAACTCATTCTTCTGGTAAAAACTCAAAATATAGATGCAATGATTGTGGAAAAAAATATGATCGTCCTCCCATGATACCTAAATCTCCAGAATTAGATTTAGGTTGGTTTGAACCTCCCGCATCCTCACGAAGGCATCTTACAAAGCCAATAAATTTGGTGAGATAGAATCATTAAGCCTTTGATTCATACCCTCTTGTGTCATTAATCAATTTGGAGTTCAAAGAAAATCTCAGATTGCCTTATTTGGCACTTTTAGTTGGAATGTTTGCTATTTCAACTTCTGCAATATTGATTAGGTACAGCAACAGTGAGCCTCTTGTAATAGGCACCTACCGACAAGCTTTCGCTACTCTAGCTTTTTTGCCTTTCATTTTTAAGGACAGAGGGGCGGAGATTTATTCACAATCGAATTCCACACTTTTAGAGATGGCTCTAACAGGAATTTTGCTAGGTGCACATTTTAGTTTCTTTATAACTTCAGTCAAAGAAACATCAGTTGCAGCTTCTGTACTGTTAGCTACTTGTCATGTAGTATACGTTGCAATATTGGGCAAAATATTTTTTGGAGAAACATTGTCTAAAAAAGCCATAATCGGCACTACTATTGCTTTAGGTGGAATTTTAGTTCTGTTTGGAGGGGATTTAATCGACAATCCAGGTAATTTTAAAGGAAATTTTTATGCATTTGTTGCAGGCGTTCTAGCTGGTTTATATTATTTAAGCGGTAGGAAATTGCGAAGAACTATTAGTTTGCCAACTTACGCATTTGTTGTTTATTTGTTTAGTTTTATTTCAATGTTTACAGTAGTATTGATCCAGAATTTGAATTATGAAAATTTACCAATCTCAGAAATACGCTTATTCTTGTTAATGGCTTTGATACCTACACTTTTAGGACACACTATGCAAAATTGGGCGATAGGATATTTGCCAGCTTACATAGTCTCCATATCTCTATTAGCAGAGCCAATAGGTTCAGGACTATTGGCTTGGTTATTTTTCCAGGAAGTTCCAAGTTTTGGNGTAGTTTTAGGCGGTTTAGTTGTGATTTTAGGACTTTATGTTGTAATTCTTGCTGAAGAATCAGATTAACCTTTTTTTTCTAATATTTTTTTTCTTTTGTTTCTCTCTCTGAGTTCTCCCAAGATTTTAGCGGCAATCTCCAATTCTTCTCCTCCACTAGCTTTTGCTAAAGCCTCCTTAGCTTCGTTTTTTCTCTTCTTTTTGACTATTTTTTTCCTTATCGGCATATAACCAACCCCTTCAAACAGTGCACAATTACTAATGACACAGTATAAAAATATTTTAACTCCCCTTGACTTAGACTCTTATGTCAGGAATTACTTTACTCAGAGGTGAAGAGTTAAAAATGCAACTCAAGCCTCATATGTTTTCATTTTTTCATCTTTACTCAACATTTTTTCTTCTGTTGATTTGGTCTTATGTAATTTACGATTTTTTTAATTCAGATAAGTTCTCAGATTTCCCGTTCTACGATAGTATTGAAGCATTAGTCCAAGATAGTGAAGTTTTAGCAGGAGCCATAATTTGGTCTTTTGGATTGTTTTTAGTAGGATTTATTGCACGTTACTTCTTTTTAGATTCTGGAGGACAGGGTATATTTCGTCTATATTCGGGAGTTGCTCTTTTTGGTATAATTGTGATGGCTTATCATGCTTACAGTGATATGGCAGACACAATGTCGTTTGGACGGTGGTTCATCCCTAGTCTGACTGCAGTGGTAGGGCTTGTTGGTCTTTTTTCAGTAGATTTTTACAGAAGATCTTTTACGTATTATCTAACAGATAATAGAATAGTTCTTCAAAGTAGTTTTTTGATGAACCGTAGTGAACGTCAGGTGCGTTATAATCACATTGAAGATATAAAAATGGAGCAAGGAATTTTTGGGACCATCTTTGGTTTTGGGACAGTTTTACCATTAACAGGTTCCGGCTTGGGTACCGGCTCTGACGAATCAATGGTTGCAGGCGGTACAGGTACAGAAGTTAAAGGTATGAGCTTGGGAATAGGTGGTGCAGCTCGTAATTCGTCTAGGAGTGTTAGGCACAATCCACACGATTGCCTTTTCGGGGTTTCATCGCCATCAAAAGTCAGAGATATGATTACAGAGAATATACAATCTGATACTGGTGTTGAACATTTAAAACAAATTAAAGAACTGCTAGGTAAAGAAGAGTCGGAAGAATAATCTATTCTTTTCTCACAAGAGTTTTAGATTCCTTAAACATGTTTAATGACATATCAAAATCGGCTTCCCATCTTTCAGGTATTTCAACTTCTTTAGGATAGACAATTTCAGAAACACCAGCTTGAATCAGAGATCTTGCGCACCTAGTACACGGAGGCCAGGTTACATATGCTACACAATTCTTTAGTGAAATTCCAGTTCTTGCAGCGTGCATTATTGCATTTTCTTCAGCGTGACAAATCATAGGATACTTTATTTCTCGATTGTTCAACCTCTCACTTGTATCTTCAATTCCACGAGGAAGGCCATTAAACCCAGTACTTCTTATTTCTCTATCAGGACCAACAACTACACATCCTACTTGGGTTGAAGGGTCTTTACTCCACGTAGAAATTTGTTTTGCTAATTCTAAAAAACGTTGGTCCCATTTACTCATATCATACCTAATGCAAACCTAGCAATATAGCTATCTACCTGATACAGTTTCACATATTTCACAATTGCATTTCTTTTTTCTTGCTTGGCAAAATTCTCTTCCGTAAAAAATCATTTGTAAATGCAGTTTGTTCCACAAGTCTTTGTCAAATTTTCTTTTTAGGTCTTTTTCAGTAATATCTACGTTTTTTCCGTTAGAGAGTTTCCACCTATATGCAAGTCTGTGTATGTGAGTATCAACAGGAAAAGCAGGTTTTCCAAAAGCTTGGGACATAATTACGGAAGCAGTTTTGTGACCTACTCCTGGTAGTTCTTCCAAATCATCAAATGTATTGGGCACTTTACCATCGTGTCTTTCTACTAGTATTTCCGATGTTCTTTTGATGTTTTTTGCTTTTGTAGGTGCCAAACCAATTTCTCGAATACAATTTTGTATTTCCAGTACGTCCAACTTCTGCATTTTTTCAGGAGTATTCGCTTTCGAAAATAATTTTGGAGTAATTTCGTTTACCTTTTTATCAGTACTTTGTGCACTTAGCATAACTGCTACTAGAAAAGTAAATGTATTTTCGTGATTTAGCGGTATCTCTGGATTAGGATAAAGTTTCTCCAATTTTGAAGTAATATAATCAACTTTTTGCTTTAATCTCAATTTCCTTTAAACTTAGGTTTCCTTTTTTCAATAAATGCTTGAATTCCTTCTTTACCATCATTAGATTTGAAACATTCAACAAATAGTTCTTGTTCTTTCTTTAATCCTTTCTTCATTGGTAAACTTGAAGCTAATTTAACACTTTTTTTCGCTCTTTCAACTGCAAATGTAGATTTTTCAGCAATCTGTTTTGCTAAATCCATAGTCTTATCTCTTAAATCTTCGTCCTCAGCTACCAAATTTACTAATCCCCAGTTTTCAGCTTCTTCAGCATTTATCATGTTTCCAGTTAGGATTAATTCCATTGATCTGCTTTCCCCAATTAGCCTAGTCAGCCTTTGTGTTCCTCCAGCTCCAGGTATAATTCCAATATTTATCTCAGGTTGTCCAAGTTTAGATTTTTTACTAGCAGTTCTCAAATCACAAGCCATTGCAATCTCTAGTCCACCACCTAAACAAAATCCATTAATCATGGCGATCACAGGTTTGCATGAATTAGCTATAACATCGGTAACTCTCCAATCTTCTTTCATAGCTTTTCGATCCTTAATGTCCATTTTTGAAAATTCTTTTATGTCAGCCCCAGCAATAAATGCTTTACCAGGAGATCCGGTCAGTATAGATACATTCACTTCTTCATCCAAATCTAATTCCTCAAAAGCAGTAGCAAGCTCTCTTCGAGTCTCTGAATTCATACTGTTAAGCTCCTTAGGGCGATTAACAGTGACTATTCCGATTTTACCTTCTTTTTCAACGGTTATATTTTTCATTTTTACTCCTTTAACGTACCACATGAAGGGCAGCTAGTTTCTGTAGTATCAAACATAGCCCCACAAGCGTTGCACAGTAGTTCCCCATCCATTTCACTGAATTTTTCTTTACCCATTTCTTCAGGTAAATCTGCAATTACTTGAACGATTTCTTCAGTAGATTTACGACTAACATATGCTATAACTGCTGCAGTTCCACCAATAATTCCAAGTCCTATTAGGATTGTACCTAAATTTGATTCATCATCGCTCTCTTTAACTACTATTTTTTCTTCAACAGTTAAATCTAGGAAAGCTTTTTCTGGCTCTGACTCAAAATTCATTCTATCTACAGCCACAATAGAATAGTGATATATTTTGTTCATTAATATATTTGAATCTTTGTAAGACAAATATTGNTCACCATAAGCAATNCTACTGATAAGTTCACCAGTTTCGTTTACAGATTCAGATCTATAAATCCGATATTCTATTAAGTCTTGAGATTGAGAGGACATAAATGAGATAAGAACATCTGTCGTTGAATTAACCACAGTTTTCCCTTGTGCAATCTGTAAGTTTCTTATTTTTGTTGGCTTATCTCTATCTATCAAAGTGAAGGCAATATCTTCCCCTTTATTGCCCACAGTATCATATGCTAAAATTTTGAACTGATATTCATATTGATTAAGAACAGGTATTTCTAACGGCAATGATTGTGGTAGATACTCTCCATATTCTTGCCAATCTAAATTGGCATTACTTTCACCTTCCTTATTTAATTTATAAAGTATTGTAAAATTTGCAATATCATCTAGATTATCCATGTTTATAACAATATTTTCCAGATCTGTTAAACCTGGAATTTCTGTTATTGTAACGTTAGGTCCAATAGTGTCAACTAGAATGGAATTACTTGTGTCAAACCCTATATTCCCAGCCAAATCCTCTCCTACAATTTTAAATTCATATAATCCATCATTTTCAGCATAAAATGCAAGAGTTTTTTGAGTGAAATCTTCGTCTTTAATTATCCATTGGCCATTATTTATTTTATAATAAAAATCAAAGCCTGTAATTATTTCATTATTGTCTTCAGCATCCCAAGAAAATTCTATCGTTTTTATATTTGTGGCATTATCTTCAATGCTCGTACTTTCTGAAAGAGACGAGGCTATGTTAGTAAAGAAAATAGTTGGTGATTCGAGATCGACAAAGGTGATATTATCGACTTTATCTTCTTTATCCTCAATTTTACCGTCATCATCTCCTCCTATTGATCTAAATCTATATTGATAATTATTTTTTGCACCATTAAATGTGGTTTTTCCCTCTTCGCTAGAAAAATTACCCCAAATTCCCCATTCACTCCATAACTCACCATTTGTTCCGTTATCATGAGAGAATTGAATGATTATATATTTTGTATCATTGCCAGATTCCAAATTATTTTTGTACCATTCTTGTACGAACCACTGAACTTCAAATGAGGTTGAGTTCACTAATTGGGGGCTTACAGCATAGGTTGCAGGTGCCACAAGGTCTGGAGGGACATACATTTTTGCAAATACTGTTGTTTGTTTGATGTTGCTGTCTGTTGAATTTAGAGAAGTAATTGTTATGTTGAATTCAGCCAAGTCAAATTCATTTATATTTTCATTTAAAGAAATAACAAGTTCAATATTTCCATCAGCTCCGTAAGGAATTTTTATTTGTTCGTTAAAACTTACAATGTTAAAATTATCAGTATCATTCAAATTAATCGAGATGTTGTAAGTATCTTCAACATTTCCCCTATTGAGTATCCAAATTGTAAACTCATACGGCTCTGTATCAGCTAATTCTTTTGTTACTATAGGTGTCAATATTTCATACTCATATGTTTCGTTGACAGTTAAAGTTAATTTTTCATAGATTTCTTGAAAATCCCAAAGTTTTGATCTTAAGTTAGCAAGTTCTAATTCTTGATCAAGCCATTGTCGACCATCACCACCGCCTCCTCCTCCCCAACCTTGGGTATTATCTCTGGCTGCAACAGCTAATAAGTTTTGACCTTCATTTAGCCAAGATTTGTTTATGTTAATTTCTTCTTCCCAATAATTTCCATTACCTCCACATCCCCATCCACTAAAACAATCGCGTATCAGGTTATCATTTAGATAAACACGGAAATAATCATCGTGAGCTATTTTTACTCTTAATTCACTGAAATCTAAATTTCCATCATAATCAAACCAGTGACGTGTGCTTATGTGCGTGTAATTTTGGTCGTCAGTTATCCAAAGAGTGTTTGGTGCAATTCCTCTCAATTCTTCATTTCCAAATGGGGCAGAACCAATGTCCCATCCAGAATCATTATAACTAATTTCGTAAAAATCATTTGGAAATTCACTGTTGTTCCATATCTGGTATGAATATTGAGTTGAATTTGTTACTCCAGAATGAACGAGGGTTTCTATTGTTTGAGAATAATATTGAGACCAAACTATTGGAAAAATAGAATAATTTCCAGCCTGTGCATTGTCAGAAACAGTGATATTCAATATTATTTCAGCAGTTTCATCAGGGCTTAAGTTTGCAACATTAGGAATAAAATCATAGTTCCAATCACTAGGAATATTATTTAATCCAAATGTAAAATTATCATCAACATCACCAAGATTTGTGATGTTAAAATAATACTGGATGTTCTCATTAATGCCTGTGGTTTTGTGTCTATCATTAAAATCTAAACTGTATGCGTAAAATCCGATATGAATTGTTCTTGTTAAACTCTGATCTCCCACGTAAGCAGTTACATTGATAATTCCTAATTTTGTAGGCGTCCATTCTACTATCCATTCATATGTTTGATTACTTTCAATTGAAATAGTTTGATTAACATAATTCAAATTATCAATTTCTATACTAACATTTAGGTTACTTGCGTTATTTTCGCCATGATTTCTATATTCTATACGAAGTGCCAAATCATCACCTAACACAACAGGTACATCTTTCCAAGAAGGAACATTTATTGCAAGTTCAAAATCTAACCATTGTTCTGTGTCTCCACCCCATGTTATATCAATTGCAAGAATGGCAAGTACATTCTCACCTTCTACAAGCCAATCAGGGTTTGGTCCAGATGATTGACTTCCGTCGTATGTCAGTATGTTGTTCCAGTAATCGGGGTCGTCCTCATAACACCCATCATGATTTTGATACCAAGAGCAGTCGCGGATTAGATTACCATTTAGATAGGCGATGTAGTAGTTGTTGTGTGCTATCTTAAATGTGGAGCTAAGCACTTCTTCTGGTTTTTCATAATTAAAATAGTGTCTGACAATTAAATAATCTTCTTTTCCAGCTTCGCTTTGCCAGATGGTGTTAGGAGTTACTCCACCAATTTCTTCATTTCCAAAGGGGGTTGCGTTCATTCCCCATTCAGAGTCATCAAAGTTAGTTGTATACCAATTTTCAGGGATACAATTTTGAAAGTCACAATCATCATCGTCGTCGTCAAAAAGTTTGTATTTATGTAGAGTGCCATTTTCTTTTCCGTTTGATACTAGCGTAATCAGTTCTCCATTCTCCAAATCATTAGTGTAACTAATAGATGAAATGCTTACATTTTCTTCGCTTGCTTCAGCATTATTTATGAGAAAAATTGAAATAGAAAATACTACTAAAAATGTTAATTTTTGCTGAAGCTTCATGATATTACTATGTCTAGATATTTTTATAGCTTTTTACCAATTAAGAATTAATTTTGTTAATTCGGAGAGGTCTCCTTTAAGATGATAGTTTGCTTTGGAAATCACTCTTTCGTCTTCAGTGTTAACAGCTACAGATAATCCAGCCCTTTCAAAAGTGGGAATGTCAACTACAGTATCTCCTACTGCAGCTATTTCATTTTTGCTTAAATTATATTTTTCAATCATTCCTTCCATAACAGGTCCTTTGTTATGTCCACTCGATTTGATTATAGCCGTTAGATTTCCTTCACTATCATCGATTAAATCATTTGCTAGAGCATCATCCATATTCCATTTTTTAGCCCATTTATCAGCTAAATATTGTATCCCTCCTGATAGAATCAGTGTTTTGATATTTTCTTCGTGTAAACTTCTAATTAATTCTTCAGCTCCCTTTCTTGGTTTAGCTTTATCTAATATTGAGTTAATGTATTCCTCATTTACAGGCCTATCACTTTTACTATTCCATAATGCGATATCAGCTTTTACGAATTCTTTATCTGAAATTTTATGATCAATGTACATTTGAAGCATTTCACTATTATCTGTTCCAAAATGGTCGTGAATCATTGCCCAAGAAGATCTAGGCTCGATTATCGTTCCATCCATGTCGAAAACGACTAATTTTATTTGTGACATTATCCGAACGATGAGCTAAATCTATCTGTTGGGCCTGTTTCTCGCTCTAACATCATTTTCATCTGATCTTTTGACATTAAGTGCGCTTTTTGGGCCATGTCGTAGGATTCTTTTGCATCTTTTTCATCCATTTCAATTTTAAAACTAAGTCCGGAAANCATAAGAGATTCCTTTCCGTCGTTTTTGAATATGGCTAGTAAGCCAGCCTCGGGATTTGATTGAAATTCAACATTCTTGAAAACTTCTTTTTCACCGTCTCCAGGTAAAAAAATAATTATTTCTTTTGCTTTAAGCATATTCTTACATTTCGAGCCTGTTCAAAAGAGTTTATTGCTTAATAATATCCAATTCTTGTTCAAGAATTCTTCTAGATTCATAATTCTCATCAAATTCGTGCCAGTGTCTTACTGATTTTTCTCCTAATCTATATGAAAGAAAAACAGTTTCTATGCCTCTCAGTGATGGAAAATTTACAATTCCAAGAGCCGGATCATCGATTTCTACACCTAGTTTACCTAATTCAATGGTTAAGTTATTTACAATATTTATGTTATTTTCAAGTTCAATTTGTAATTCTTCCCATCCTGGCCTTAGTGCAGCCCGATAGTCATCTTTTACTTCTTCCATTATTTCTTCCAATTGCTCTTCAAGCATTTCCTGTTTTACAGAGTAATCAGACAATTCAATGATTATAGGATTGATTAATTCTAAAAGGCTATTTGCCTCGTCCACGGTGAAAAGCCTAGTGGCATTTACTACCATGGAAGTCATTAGTTAGGAAAGGGCAAATAAATGGAACGGATGCCTAATTCGGGCGAAACACTCATATGGCCCATCCAAGATTGATATACATCCTTTATGACCGATTATGCTAAGCACCCTGACATTTTTACCAAACGTCACGTAGGTCCGTCTGACGATGATGTTATTTCAATGCTAGGTGAATTAGGATTTTCTTCAATGTCGGAATTTATCAATAATGTTATTCCAGACTCTATAGCTTTTGACTCAAATCTAAAAGTAGGTGATGGTGTCAGTGAACAAGAAGCAATTAAAATACTGAAATCCTATGCGTCCAAAAACAAGGTTTTCAAGAGTTACCTTGGTAATGGCTATTACGGAACTATCACACCTGGAGTTATCAAAAGAAATATTCTTGAAAACCCTGGCTGGTATACTCAATACACGCCTTATCAGGCCGAAATCGCTCAAGGTCGGTTGGAAGCATTATTGAATTTCCAAACAATGATTTCAGATTTAACTGGTATGGACATTGCAAATGCCTCTCTGTTAGATGAGGCTACAGCTGCCGCTGAAGCAATGAGTATGGCATGTAACGCTTTGAGAGGTAAGAGATCCACGATAGCTCTCATTGACGATATCAACCAACAAACAGTTAATGTAGTTAAGACTCGAGCAGAGCCTCTAGAAATAAAAATCAAAGAAACTTCCTATTCAGAACTTTCAATTGACGACGATTTATTTGCTGTGATGGTTCAGTACCCCAGTAGATCAGGAACAATCAGAGATTATTCTAAACTAGTAGAGGAGGTTCATACCAATGGAAGTTTGGTGATTGTTGTAGCCGACTTAATGTCTCTTTGTCTTCTAAAATCACCNGGGAGTTGGGGTGCAGATATTGTTATTGGAAACTCTCAAAGATTTGGAGTTCCAATGGGTTATGGAGGTCCCCACGCTGCATTTATTTCTACAAAGGACAAACTAAAACGCAATCTTCCGGGAAGATTAATCGGAGTTTCAAAGGATTCGCACGGAAATCCTGCTTTGAGATTAGCTCTACAGACAAGGGAGCAACATATTCGGAGAGATAGAGCTACTAGCAATATTTGTACTGCGCAAGTATTGTTAGCTATCATGTCTTCCATGTATGCAATATATCATGGCCCAGATAAGTTGAAGCAAATTGCAAGTAGAATCAATTTCTTCACCAGAGTAATAGGTGAAAGTCTCAAAAATAGTGGATTTGAATTATACTCAGATAATTACTTTGACACAATTCGTGTAAAATGTGACTCGACAAAGATTTCAGATTTAGCTTTAAAAGATGGCTATAATTTTTGGAAATATTCCGATTCAGTAGGTATCTCTTTGGATGAGACAGTTCAACTTGAAGATGTAAAAGCTATATTGAATATTTTTAACTCTTCAGAAATAGAACCATCAACTGAAAGCATCCCTGAAGATTTAAGACGTACAGATTCGTATCTCACCCACCCTGTTTTCAATTCATATCATTCAGAAACAGAGATGCTAAGATATATACATAGGCTAGAGAANAAGGATTTATCCTTAAATTTTAGTATGATTCCTTTGGGTTCATGCACCATGAAATTAAACTCAGTCACAGAAATGGAAGCTGTGACTTGGCCAGAATTTTCTAACTTGCATCCGTATGCTCCGGAAGATCAAGCAAGAGGATATTATGAACTATTCAAAGATTTAGAGAATTGGCTCTGTGATATTACAGGATTTTCAAAAATTTCACTTCAGCCAAATGCAGGCAGTCAAGGTGAATATGCAGGAATGCTTGCAATACGAGATTTTCATCTAGATAAGAGAGATTCCCATCGTAATATTTGTTTAATTCCAACCTCAGCTCACGGTACGAATCCAGCCTCAGCAGTAATGGTTGGAATGAAAGTAGTGGGAATATCTTGCGATGAAGAGGGAAATATAGATTTAGCAGATTTCAAATCAAAAATTGATCAATATTCACAGTCATTGGCAGCTGCGATGGTCACTTATCCCTCAACTCACGGAGTTTTTGAAGATGAAATTAAGGANATATGTTCTTTAGTCCATAAACACGGTGGCCAAGTTTACATGGATGGTGCAAATATGAACGCAATGGTTGGCCTGTGCAAACCAGCAGANATAGGAGCAGATGTCTGNCATCTTAATTTGCACAAAACCTTCTGTATTCCACATGGAGGAGGAGGGCCAGGAATGGGTCCAATTGGTGTAGCATCACATTTAGCGGAATTTTTACCTTCAAATCCTCTAGATTCTTACAAGTCTAAAAGTAAAACTGGTCCAGTGTCAGCAACGCACTGGGGAAGTGCTAGTATTTTACCAATTTCTTGGGCATACATCGCGATGATGGGTTCTCAAGGACTCAAATATGCCACAGAGGTAGCAATTCTAAATGCCAATTATATGGCCAAAAAGTTGTCAAATGATTACAAAATATTATACAAAGGTAAAATGGGTCTTATTGCACATGAGTGTATCTTGGATACTCGTGCTTTGATTTCTGAAGCTGGATTAACTATTGATGACATTGCAAAAAGATTGATTGATTATGGTTTCCATGCTCCAACAATGTCTTGGCCGGTTGCCAATACTCTAATGGTAGAACCCACAGAATCTGAATCAAAAGCTGAAATAGACAGATTCTGTGAATCAATGTCTTCAATAAAATCTGAAATAGATAAAGTAAAGTCTGGAGAATTTTCAAGCGAAGATAATCCTCTTCGAGGTTCTCCTCACACATCTCTAGAAGTATCATCTGATAATTGGAGTCATGAGTATTCTAGGGAAGTAGCTGCTCATCCAGTTCAATGGTTAAAGACAAACAAGTTTTGGCCTTCAGTTGGTAGAGTTGATAATACACATGGTGACAGAAATTTAATATGTTCATGTCTTGATGTTGATTCATATTCGGAGAATTAAAGTGGATAAAATCTTAATGTACGGAACACCAACATGCGGCGATTGTGTATTAGCAAAGCAAGTTTTTGCAGAGAAAAATATTGAGTATGATTACATAGATATCTCAAACGATGAAGAAGCGACAAAGAAAGCTATTGAGCTTAATAATGGAATGCGCAGAATTCCAGTAATTGTATTTCCAGATCAAACTATTTTAGTTGAGCCTAATCGTGCAGAGCTGCTCTCCAAATTAGATTAATTTTATACCATTTAAATTCGTTTTAAGCTTTTATTATTGTAAGAAAGCCTTTTTATGTGGGAGTTAAAGTGTGAACTTGTGTATGTCAGTCAATACACCCTTTGGAGGAAAAAATAATGACGACTAAAATTTCGAAAGCCCTACTACTCGCAATGCTTATGTTAGGAACATCTTTGGTAATGTTTACACCACCAGCAGATGCTCAAGCAGCAGTTGCATATTCTATAAGTTTTACTAATGGACAAGTTCAGTTAGATGTAAGACCTGGAGCTAGCGGAATTGGATGTACTGAAATGGTCATTTCNAANGAAGGNCANGCCACNATTGATGTNGATATATCACTTTCAGGNGGNGGTGTTACAATATCTCCTGGTGCAGTTTCAGTTACTCTGGCGCCTGGTGGAAGTATTACAGTCCCAGTTTGTGCTTTAGCTTTAACACGTTCATCATATAAGACGGTTCAAGTTAATGCTCTCGCTTCTGGTAGAGAAACTAATACGCAGTTGAATCAAGTTAACAAGAATGCAGGTTTCGCAGTTATTGTTCAACAATATGCTCGACTATCTGTTCAAGCATCACAGCCTTTCCAAAAGATAGGTCCAGGTAAAGAATTTGTTTTGAATTTTATAGCAGTTAATAATGGTAATTACCAAGATACCATTGCAGTTGAAGTTATTAATGCGAAGGATTTGGAAGATGCAGGATTTACAGTTGCATTAGCTGCAGCTCAATACCAAGTTGATGCATCGGGTGAGCAACCTGTTCAGCTTACAGTTGCTACGCCTAGAGGTACCGTAGTCGGATGGAGTAACGAATACCATACAGTTATTTTACAAGTCGCAACAACTTTACAAGGTGAAACTGAAGCAAGATCAGTTACTGCAACATTGTGGATACGCGGTGTTTTCTTGCCAGGATTTGATCCAATTTTCACAATCTTTGCATTGGGAATGGTTGCAACTGCTTTGTCAAGAACAAGAAAAGATTAAACATCTATCATTAACAGATAAGCTTGTTATAGTATACTGTTGAATGTAAAGTATGGAGAAATCTTGTGGAATCGTTTTGTTTCATTCTGAAGATTTTTTATTGATTCAGCATTCAGTTAAGTTAGGTGAAAAGGGCCATTGGGATTTTCCGAAGGGCCATATCGAAGGTAACGAAACAGAACTGGAAACTGCAACGAGAGAATTAGAAGAAGAAACTGGAATTAACAAGTTTCAATTAGTAAACGGTTTTAATGAGAAAATATGTTACAATATTCACAAAGGTTCCAAAGTAATTCCGAAAGAAGTTTCTTTTTTTCTAGCTAAATCACTTACAAAGAATGTTAAACTAAGTTCCGAGCATCAAAATTACAAATGGTTAAATTTTAGCTCTGCACTNGATCAATTAACATATTCAAACGCTAAGGAAGTATTAGTTAAAGCTAAAAATTTTTTAGATGATTGATGTAAAGGTTTTATCTACGTTTAGCTTTAGATGTCTGTGGTAGATAACGAAAGTGTAAAGCTGGAGCCTCTATCGCGAGATGATATTCTCAGAGGTGTTATCCTATTAGCTTCAATTTTTTTAGTTTTCTTTGGANTTAGTTCGGANGANAAAACAACAGGAATTCTTTCTTTGTTAATTTCTACATTATTTTTGGTTTTACTTTTTGTTAGAGGTCCAATTTCAGTTGAGCCAAATTATCTCTTTGAAAGATATGCAGACAACTTTGGTTTCTACCTTGATAATGCAGAGAAATATCTTTGTGAATCCTTCGATGCTAAAAAGAAATCTGAAAAAGTTTTGGTCGGTGTTGCTTTCAACTTTCTNCTAGTGATGCTTTTCGTTTTACCCATAGATCTATTGTTTCAGCATCTNACTAGAGGNGAAAACTCACTATTACTATATCAACAATTTCTGACTTGGGTTCTTTATGTTATTCAGAGCTCTCTTGGAATTGAAGTTTACATAAGAGGTGAAAACTCAACAATTTTAGCCTATGCAGACATAATTGATATGGAAATAGTTGCTGAATGTAGCGGATTACATGAGACTGTTTTCTTGAGTCTTTTAGTTCTTTGTTTTAGAGGAGTTAAACCCATGGTTAGGGCTAAGTGGGCAATTTATGCTGCTATTTTCATTTTTGTTGAAAATTTAATAAGAATTCTCTCAGGATATTATTTGATAAACATTTATGATTTTAGTACATGGGATAAATTTCATTATTTCTGGTGGCATACAGGTCAATATGCTTTGATAATGGGAGTTTTTGTCTTGTGGGTTATGACTATAGCAGGTATGCCTGAAAATAAAAGCGTTAAGAAAAATTTTGTNCGCTAGTCTATTGTAAACTGATGTCTCATTTTTTCAGCTTTGGTTTTTAGATATTCTATATTTTCCTTATTTGGTTCAGGCAAATGCTTCGTTTTAATTACATCAAAGCCTTCTTTGCTCAAATCTTCGACTTTCGAAGGATTATTAGTCATCAATTCAATTTTTGTAACGCCTAAGTTTTTCAATATTTTAGCTGCATTTTCATAATTTCTCAGTTCAGCACTAAATCCTAAAGCAACATTTGCTTCCACAGTATCTAATCCATCGTCTTGAAGATTATAGGCCTTCAATTTATTAATAAGTCCGATGCCTCTTCCTTCCTGCCTAGAATAAACAATAATTCCTTTACCCAATTTAGCAATTCTTTCCATTGCCAAGTCTAGTTGTTCGCCACAATCACATCTCATTGAGTGTAAAACATCGCCTGTGAAACACTCAGAATGTACTCTTACGAGCATCCTTCCTTCTATTTCTCCCATAACTAGAGCCAAATCCTCTTTTGTCTCATCATCTCCAGGAAATGCATAAAGTTGGAAAGTACCAAATTTTGTTGGCATCCTNGCATCTACNAAGCAGTCTTTTACTTTAGTCATTTTTANTTCGNTAAGATTATTANTTTTTCTTCTTCNNTAATTAGAGTATAATCNCGNCTTTTGACCATNGCCATTATGTCCCTTCTAGCNTTNGGNTCNTCGTAACTAATGTGTATNTCTTCACCTTCNTCCATAGAAACCATTTCTCTTAGTACAGTCATTACAGCCTGAGTACATTGCAATCCTTCAACGTTTACTTTTCTCATATTTAAATGGTAAAACTATCAGTCATATTAAGTTCTAATTTAGCTTCATTAGACATTAAATCCATAGTCCATGGAGGTTCGAAAACTAATTCCACATTTGCTTTTTTTACGCCTTCAACTTCAGATACTCTTGCGGCCACTTCTTTTGGTAAGCTTCCAGCTACTGGGCAGAAAGGAGAAGTCAAAGTCATTATAACTTCAACGTCACCATCGTCAATTTTTATATCGTAAATTAGTCCCAGCTCATAGATGTTAACAGGAATTTCGGGATCAAAGACCTTCTTGATATTCTCAATGATTTTCTCCTTCAATTCACTCATTCTGTACTAACCTTCTCTTTACCATCGATGGCAGCAATTAAAGTATGCCATGCAAGCGTAGCACATTTAACTCTTGCAGGATATTTTTTAACACCTTCAAACACAGCTAATTTTCCCAAGTTTTTACTTTCTGAGCTGTCAGATGTAACTAAATCGTGAAACTCTTCAAATAAGTGGCGTATCTCGTCAGTCCTCTTTCCGATGATATACTCAGTTAAAATACTAGAGGATGCTGTAGATATAGCGCATCCAGCGCCTGTGAACTTAATTTCTTTTACAATTTCATTTTCAATTATAAGATCTAATGAAATTTTATCTCCACACAAGGGGTTATGTCCATCTGCATGGTTAGTATGATTCTCAATTTCGCCTTTATTTCGAGGATTCTTATTATGATCTAAAATTACTTCCATGTATAAATCACCGAAATCCGTCATGTGAAAACTTCCTTTACTTTTTGTATACCTTCAACTAATTTGTCAACGTCTTCTTCAGTATTGTATATTGCAAACGAGGCCCTTGCAGTAGCAGGTATATTGTAAAAATCCATAATAGGTTGAGTACAATGATGTCCTGCTCTTATAGCAATTCCCATATTATCCATAATTGTTCCTATATCGTGCGGATGAATGTTTTCCATTACAAATGAGATAACACTTGCTTTCTCTTCAGCATTACCCACAATTTTTACACCATCGATGGAGTTAATTTTTTCAGTAGCATAATTCAACAAAGCCATTTCATGTTTTTCAATCTCTTCAATAGTTATATTTTCAATGAATTCTATAGCTTTTGCCAATCCGATTGCACCGACAATATTTGGAGTTCCAGCTTCGAAGATATGAGGAATGTCATTGAATATTGTTTTTTCAAAGGTAACCGATTTAATCATATCACCTCCGCCCTGATATGGTTCCATTTTTTCTAATATTTCTCTTTTACCATATAATATACCAATACCCGTAGGACCGTACATTTTATGTCCAGAAAAGCAATAAAAATCTACATCTAGGTCTTCAACATTCACTTTCATATGTTGTACAGCTTGCGCTCCGTCAATCATTATGCGAATATCATTTTGGTGCGNAATTTTTGTATTAATTCATTTACAGGGTTAACTGTTCCTAANGAATTTGAAACATGATTNANCGANATAAAACGTGTATTTTCNTCTATTAAATNNTCCATATNATCTACTAANAGCTCTCCAGNNTCATTAATAGGGACTACACGAATTTCAGCTTTTTTNTCTTTAGTTATTAATTGCCAAGGAACAATGTTTGCATGATGTTCCATCTGTGAAATAATAATATTATCACCTTCAGAAAGTAAAGGTCTCACGTAACTATTTGCTACGAGGTTTACAGCTTCGGTTGCTCCTCTAACGAATATGATTTCCTTAGATGATTTTGCACCTATAAAATTTTGAATTATTTTTCTTGAATCTTCATATTTTTCAGTGGCTCGTTGGCTTAGGTGATGAACTCCTCTGTGAATGTTGGAATTAGTAGATTCATAGTAATTTTGTATTTCATTAATTACAGAACTTGGTTTTTGAGTTGTTGAAGCGTTATCCAAATATATCAAAGGTTTTTCGTTAACACTTTGTGACAAAATCGGAAACTCTTCTTTTACCATTACTCTCCTTCTGGAATGTTCTCTATTATTTTCTCTAGTAAACTTTCTTTAGCTTCACTATTTTTCATTCCACTCAAAACTTCTCCAATGTATGCTCTCATCATCATTTTCTGAGCTTCCTCTCTTTTAATTCCTCTTGCACGTAGGTAGAATATTCCTTTTTCATCTAGTCTTCCAATTGTAGCACCATGTGTACATTTCACATCATCAGCATAAATTTCTAACTCAGGTTTAGTATGAATTATTGCATCGTCACTGAGCAATAGGTTTTGATTACTTTGAATTGCGTCAGTCTTTTGAGCTGCTTTATGAACATGTATTCTACCGTTGAAAACAGCAGTAGACTTACCTGATAGTATTCCTTTGTAAAGTTCATTACTTGTACAATGTTCGTCTTCGTGCTCTATAATAGTATGATGATCAATGTGATTTTTTTGATCTGCCAAGTACACTCCCCTCAAGTCACAGTGTGCTCCTCTTTCTTTTAATTCAATAATAAAATCTTTTCTTGCCAGCATCTTTCCATTAGAATAATTGTAGGAAGAAAAATTACTGTCCCTTTTTTGCTTAACTAGGACATTTGAAATTTGATAAGTATTTTCCGAATAATCGTCTATTAGTATATGCTCGACTTTTGAACCTTCGTCTAGGCTGAAATTTGTCACAGAATTAACTAAATTTTCTTTATTACCCAAAAATCGTATTTTTTCTAAAATTGAGATATTACTATTTTTTCCAACATTAATAATTATCCTGGGATGGGTAATTTGCTTTGAAGTAGTATTATCAATGACATTTAGTATACTAATTTCTTTTTCAACATTGTCTTTGAAAGATAGAACACATCCTTCAGTTGAAAACGCATTATTTAGATTAATAAAAGGATTATTAGTTATTCCAAATATTTCATTACTTATCTTTTTTTCAGCTAAACTTTCATGTATATTATTAATTTTGATATCATCGTTTTTCTTGGTTAATTTTCCGTTTACTACTATGATATCATACTTTTTGTCATCATAGTCTTTGGAAAGACCTAATGTAAATTCAGAGTCCTTGATTATGGAAGGATTTGTAAATTTCCAAAATTCTTGTTTAGAAGTTGGAATTCCCAGTTTTTTAAATTCATTGAAATTGTCCATTCGAATCTCTCTAGTCTCGTCACTGGACCTACTAACACTCTCCTCAAAATCGGCTTCAATAGCTTGCAAAATTTTCATTTACTTTTTAGCTTCCTTAATTACTTCTTCATATCCTTTTTCTTCAAGCTCAAGAGCAAGATTTTTGTCTCCTGATTTAACTATCTTACCATCTACAAGCACATGCACAAAATCAGGAACAATGTAATTCAATAACCGTTGATAATGTGTTACGACTATTGTCGATCTTTCTGGGCTTTGAGCTCATATCCAAGGTGCCCGCGACACTGCATACGCCACTGATGTCCGGAGCGAATGCCATATCTGGCATTACCCTGGCCGGCGCTTTCCTTGCTGCTGGAGCA
>FUFK010037855.1_pt1 | contig 66225 bp, 98 predicted proteins | sample 1021851 | NCBI WGS metagenome assembly FUFK01 (sample SAMEA51879418, study PRJEB19060) | metagenome | reverse complement strand
TCTATGTTTATTTCTACCATCATCATATTTAAATATCACATTACATGGTTCTGGTGTTTCTGATACACAATATAAACAAGATATATCTGGTGAGTTTTCTAAATCCCATGGATTTACATGATTATGATAATTAATATTTTCACCTGATTGTTGAATGATTGCTCGAACATTTAAATCTGTTTTAGTTGGAGGAACAAGTGTTCTNCCATGCAATTCTCTAAAATGATCTCTTATGTAATCAAAGAACCATTGTATGTGTTGATGATACGGTAAAGCGATATAATCATCTAAATGCCAAAATTGATCGTCTGTAAGTTTGTTTTCTAAACTAAAATTAGTTAAACAATGATTTTCAATTAGTTTTGGTTTTAAAAATGAGATATCACTTACCGTACCTGCGACTAAAAATTTTTCGCTTAAAANTNTTTTTTCCATAACAACACCATAACAATCTTATTGTGCAGNCCANGANTTAGATGAACTATTCCATTCATATACTTTGTNNANTATCTGAACTTGCAGGTCTAGTTGCTTCCCAACCTTTTGCATTGTTTGCTTGATATGCTGCNTCATCCCAATAGATACTATATCTTTGAGTTGAACTATCTGTTTCTGTATAAGTCTCTACAGTTGGATAAGTTATTGGTGCATCCCAACCAGCAGTTGATGTATTCTTCGACCAACTAGTATATGGTTGTGGACCAAAAAATAATTGATTATCTTCATCCCATGAGTAACCTACACCTGCATAGTTGCCTCTAAATGCTTTTGATTGATCACTAGACAGATTGCCATCAGCGTCATAGTGTTTTCCACCTCTAGTGTTATAAGATGTTTGAATCCACATTTGGGCAGGCCATCCGTGTATCTCTTGTAATCTTTGTTGACCTACTGNTTCATCTTCTTGATTATCAGCATTCAACATATCACTATTATTCAAAACATGAACAGCGATTACTTTACCGTTCACACCTAGTTTTGCAAAATGTGCCATTTTATTCTCCTTTTAATTATGAACTACCTCTCACAAGTCAGTCCAATATTATACTAAACTATTTATTGAAACTTGTATCTAATAATGACAACACCTGAACCACCAGCAGAACCTGCCTGTGCCCCCGAAGCACCGCCTCCACCACCGCCTCTATTTGCAGTAGCAGATGTTGCTGCTGAACCGTTATCAGCACCATTACCTGCACCAGTACCACCGGTGCCTTTCGAAGTGTTCCAAGTAGGATTACTTAGACCACCACCGCCACCGCCGCCACTATAAACTACAGGCGAACCAGTAATGTGATTTGTTGCACCAGCACCTCCAGCACCAGCAGCATTTCCTGGCACATTTAAATCTGCACCATCATTACCACTACCAGAACCGCCGCCTGCACCACCTCTTACACTCGGCACACTACCTTGATTACCTCGACCACCGTCACCTCCTTGAGGCGGACTCACAGGTGGTGTATTACCATTACCTCGTCCTTGATTCCAACCGCCGCCACCGCCAGATCCACCATTCTCAGCAGAATCGCCAGGACCACCTGATCCTCCTCTACCGCCACCAGCGGATGTGATTGTTGAGAAAACTGAATTTGAACCACTTGCACTTGAACTAGGTCCAGGTGCAGCACCGCCACCACCTACTGTGATAGGAAAAGTTGCTGCTGTAATTGGAACACCTGATGTTGAACTATTTGGGTGTACAGTATATGAACCATGATTACCTGTTTTAGCAGAACGAAGACCTCCGCCTCCACCTCCACCTGCTTGTTCACCGGGTGTGTTTCCACCACCGCCGCCACCAGCAAGAACAAGATAATCAATAGTGTTATTAGGTCCTAAATTTGATACAACAAAGTTTCCATCACCAGTAAATGTATGTATCTTCTCATCACCTGATGTTGTGATTGTACCACCTGTAGCAACAATTTGTGTTTGTAAATCTGCAACATTTGATTCTACTATAACTAACCAACCCTTTGTTGCGTCAATGTAAACATATGTGACTGCTGCTCTGTTTGTTTTTATTTCTTGATCATTTGCAACACCTTGAATGTTATGACCGTTTCTCTGAACTGTTAAACTATTTGTGCCAAAATTACCAGCATAGTCTTTTACTATGATAGTATCACCTGCACTAGCACTAGCAGGTAATTTTACTAAACCTGCCGCACTTGAATTATTTACGAAATATCCTCTACCCGCCACCATTGTAGTCACAGTAGAACCATCTGAAACAACAACTGACTGCCATGCTATTTTACCTACATCAGCAGAAGCACCTAATGCTGTTGCTGAACTATTAATAGTAATCGATTCGTTTGCTAATTTTGCGTTTGCAATAGAACCTGCTAATTTTGCATTTGTTAAAGTACCTGGTGCAAAATCAACATTAGCAAGACCACCATCTGCTACTTCAGTAGTAGTGATTGATTCGTCTGTTAATCCGTTTGTTGTGACTTTTGTTAAGGGCATATTATACTGCTGTTGTAGGCACTCCGTCTGATGAAACAAATGGGTGTTCAGCTATAGCCCACATTAACATTGTATCAGAACCGCCATTTATTTTTTGGTTATTACCTCTTATCTTAATACCATTACTACAAAAATCTAAAACAGTTGAAGTTGAAACACTATCGTGGGCATTGTTTAAGTTTATGTATAATTGAATATTTTTAGGGTTGAAAGGATGCCTTTCACTATCCCAAACTGTTTTATCTCTTGAACCACTTTCACCATTTATTATGATACAATATTTTGGTTTAAATCCTAGATATACAAATGGTGCTGAAGCACCAGATTGTGATTGACCTTCATATCTTACCACTTTTGAATAACCTGGTATGTTTCGAAAACAATACATGATATAATTATCACCATCTGAATTTGTACCACTATTTGTTCCTACTGTCACATTAGTTGAATCTGGTTTTGTGCTGTTAAATGCAGTTGCATTTGTAGCAAGTGGGTCTGTATTGTTCATATAAATTATTTGATTATCATTATCCATAACATCTGTCCAATGTGAGAACCAAGAGTTGCCACCACCACCTCTATTTTTTACTATAACTAAATTAGGTGCTGCACCTAAACCATGTGCAATCGTTCCGTTAGAACCTGTTCCTACATAATCAATAATTGAAAAACCTGCTGTAGTATTTGTTTGTCTATTACCACCAGGATTAGAACCACTTTCGTTAAAAGATGTTGTTGTACCACCATTACATTTCCATTGCCAAGCAACATAAGTTGCACTCGATTGGTTATAGTTTTGGTCAGTCGAATCTACATCAAAACCATTTGTTTCAAAAGTAAATTTAGCAGGACTATGTGTATCCTCTGCGTCAGTTTCATGAAACTTTAATTGTTTATCAGAACCTCTATTTGAATCAAAGACGACATGATTGTCTGCTAAACTTGTAGGTTTAACCCACAACCAGTCGGGTTTAAAATCACCTGCGTTAGCAGAATTTCTAACTTGTAATCCACTACTACCACTACCTGTGTAATGATTGATAGTGAAGTATTCTGAAGGATCATCTATTGTTGTATATGCCATTTTAACCGTACTCCGCTAAATTTTTTGTGTTTAATGCATAGTAACCACTAGGAGGTGAGTAGTAAAAATCACCATAACTATTTCCGTCTGCGTTACCTTGTGCAGTTGCTTTACCTGCAAAACTTCCATCTTGACCAAAGTTCCAAACAGATTGTGCGCCACCACCGCCGCCACCATCATATCCTAACATCATAACACCTACAGCAGTTGATAGTGTCCATGACAATTGTTCGTTAGAACCACTTGCAGGATTACCACTATTGATGTATGTGCCATTTCTACCTATCCATAATTTTCTATTATCTAAGTCTAAAGCAAATTGCACTATATCATTATCTGCAAAAGTAGGCCAACCTGTATTTGTATTTGTTATAGAACCTAAAAATGTATTACTTTGATTATTTGTGGCACCATCTATTTCAAAACCTGCTGCCATCTTACTACCATTTGCATTTTTTTGATTTAAATTTCTTTGATCTACAATACCAAAGAAAGGATAGTCACCACCACTTGGACTTTCTAAATACAATTCAACATACCATTTACCTTTATCAGGCATAATTGTTGGGGCAATACCTGCACTATCACTTGTACCATGTGCATATTGTTGTAAATTACCTTCACGCATTTCTGGTTCATCAGCACCTGCTGTTAGTAAATTCATTACTGCATAATTATTTGTGCAAGTGTCTGTCACAATATCTGTGGCTGCAAGATTAGTCACCGTAAAATGTTTATCATTACCAGATGTATCTGCACCTATACCACTAGAGTTTGCACTTGTGCCTGTTTGTTTAAATTGTAAAAAATGGCCATTGTTTCCATAAGTTCCTGTGTATGCTTTTGGAACCCAAACACCGTTAGTATTAAATTCTCCGAAAAAACTAGCATCATATTCTACACCATCGATAACATTTACCTCAGTAATATAACCATCATAGTATTGTGATGAACCCTCTCTTGTTCCTATAAAAACAGTAGTGTTATCATTAAAATGTTTAAATGTTGAATCCCAAGTTGCAGTTGAAGCCCAATCTGTATATCTTGTTCCGTTAATATACAATTTTACTCTATCTTCGTTTGTACTATTATCTGAATCCGTTGAAACTACTATATGATACCACGCTGATACATCTCTAAATACACGGTTTGTCATTCGTGAACCTGCGTCACTTCCACCTGAAACATTTATGATTTCTAATCCAGCAGGTGCTGTACCTGCATCATTTGCTCTCAAATTAATACGAAAATAATTGTTAGCGTCAACATAGTGATTGTATAATATTTGTTGAGCTGCTATTGAACCTCTTTTAATCCAAAAAGAAAATGTGCCATTAGTATTACTACCACTTGCACTAGAACCTAATGCTAATCTTAAATCAGGACTATCATCATCATTAAACCTAAGCGAATTACTTATTTCGTATGCTGCTGATTCTGTATTGGCACCTAGTATAGGGAATACCATTATATTACTCCTTTACTGGAAATTCGCCTAATGGTCTTGATGTCACTCCGTCTGTGGTTGTGTAAGTAAATAATGCTGCTAATGCGTCAACATTTGCTGCGTTATCTATTTGTGTTTGCATTGAATTACATTTTGTTCTCATATTACCACGCCAAGTTTTCCAACCACTATCCATTGCACTTCCAGTTTCTTGTTCTTTAATTACTCTCCAATCACTTGGTTGTAAGAGAGCATGACATTGTTGTTCAATGCCATTTTTCTTAATTGTTTTTAAACCTTCTTGTTTTAAATCACCTACATCTTTACCTGTGGGTATGTCACCATTAGATTTATCTGTATTAGTGTATAGTAAATCTACTAAAGATTTCGCCGTTGCTGTACCATAAGAACCTTTTACTTTATCAGCGCTACTATCATAACTGTAAGTGATCGCAGTATTCAAATAGTATTCATCACTTTTTTTATTTGTTTCATCAATCTCTACTGTATAAACACCAATAGCATTTCTTTCTGCTTCTGTCCATAATGAAAATATACTAGCAGGATGTTTTAAATCACCTATAGTAATACCTTTATTGCCATTTGGCATTGATGTAATTTTTCCTGATTCTACTACTGCGAACATTATAACTCCTATGATAAGGTTAGGTTTAAGTTTCTACCTACCTCTAAAAATTTTGATCCATTATATCTAAACACAAATAAGTCACCCTTTGCTGCTGTTGTTGTAAGTGTTGGTGCTGTGTCATCTTTAAACTCGTATGCCGCATTGAACGATAATGTTCTACTACCTGTACCATCTTGTATTACAAGTAAAGAAATAAATTGTCCTGTTTGTGCATTTGTTGCTGCACCTAATGCTCTACTAGCACCTAGTGTCACCTTTGCAACAGGACTTGTGCCTACATCCCAAGATATTGTTGAAGCGTCTGTTAGTGTTGCTTCTGGATGTAATGCTGCTCTTGTGAAAGATGTAAAACCTACACCGGAACCATCATCAAATTTTACTAACTCATTACCATCAAACTGTTGAATGACAATATCTTTTGCGTCAACCATTGGTTTTAAAACTGTATCACCACTTGAACTTTTTATTTGTAAGTGATTTGTATTTGCAATCTTAATATCAATCTGATCGTCAGTTGTACCTGCTGTAATTGTTGTATCAGCGTCAGCGTCTAATATTAAAGTAGAACCATTTAAATCTAAAGATGTTGCAACTGTTGGTGTTGTAAGTGTTGGACTTGTAAATAAATTTGCAATCGTTGCCTCTTTTAAAGCAGAGGCACTTGTATCATGTATTAAAATACTATCACCAGTTGCTGGTGCTTCACCTAAATCTGTTTGAGATGTGATTGAACTTGTTGATAATAAACCACTAGTATCTAATGCAAGACCTAAGAATATAACAAATACTGAATCGCCACTTGCTGGGGCAGCAGTAAATACTATTTTAGTGCCACCATCTGAAATACCATAAGCACCAGTTGGGTCTTGAACAACACCTGCTACAGATACTAAAACAGAAGAACTTGAACCTACCGCATAGTTTAATGTAAATGTTGTTGTTGAACCATCAGCAGTTATCGTTTGTCTTTCAAATGCCCCATAAGAAGGTTCTCTTGCTATATATGCCATACTCTTTTATTTATTCCTTTTTTATAATTTGTCCATTTCTGCTTTTACTTTAGTCCATGTTATTTCTGAGTGAGGACAAGTTGTTGTCGAAATCAGTTGACCATCAGAATCTTCTCCTGTTTTCCATGATACTTTATTAAATTCTGCTTCAGTTGTTATTTCTCCAATAAAAACCATTTCTGCATCCGCTTTTAATGTACGAACTGCTTTTACAAATTTCGATATATTATCCATTATGCTAACACCTCTAATAATTGAATATAAGATTCTTTACTATTTTGTTGAAATCTTGCTGTACCATTACTTCCTGTATTACTAATTGCACCTTGTGTTTTATATGTCACACTACTTGTGCTTGATGGAGAGTCCACATACATTAAAGAAGTAAGTCCTCCATTTTTTATAGCACCAACACCGCCTGCTTCAATCCACCATATATTAGACCACTCATGAATTGCAGTTGAATCTCTCATTAATTTATATTTTAACCAACCATCTTCATTGTCTCTATCAGTTGCAGATATTTGCGAAATCATAATTAAAACTTTACTAGATGTTGCTGATGGAGTTATAGAAGCCGATAGGTTGGTATCTGCTAAAGTTGTTGAAGCAATATTTGTAGCAGTAGTTGATGTTGCTTGCACGACTTGTGCTATTTTTCCAACACCACCCACAACACCTGTACTTAGCAGTTTACCTGCTGTTGTTATTAAATTTGCATGTCCTCTTGTTATTGCACCCATTTTTTATCCTACTGTATTGGTAAAAACCTAAAAGTTATTTCTGCACTACTCGCTGGAGCAGTTTGAAAAGTTAGTGTTGTTCCTGATATTGTATAGTCGTCTGTAGGAACTAAACAGATACCATTTACAAAAACTAAAACATCATTGACAGCACGACCACTTGTTATTGTAAATCCAGTAGTTGAACCATCACCTGTTGCTTTACTGTGTGTGTATTGTGCTGCTAGAGGATTAAATCCTGTAGCAGTACCACTATTTACTATTGAACTGCCTGATAAGATAGTAAAAGTATTAGCAGTAAATCTGAAATCATCAGCACCTGCAATCTTAATATCAATCTGATCGTCTGTATCTGCGGTAATACTTGTATCACCATCAGCGTCTAATATTAACTCTGTTCCATTATAATCTGCTATATTAGCAAATGCTTCATTACTAAAAGTTGTTATAACATATATTTCTGCTGAAGCAACTGGCGCACTAGAGAATGTAATTCTTTTTAAATCACCTGATCCATCTACCCCTAATGTGTACGCTTTACCACTACCTGGTTCTTGTCTAACATTTTCAACAAATACTTGTAAAGCATTCTCACCACCCGCAGGTACTTTGTTTGCTAAATCAAATGTTGTTGTAGAACCGTCACCTGTAAAAGTATCCTTTGTAGGTGCAACTCTAAAGTTAGATGTTGGTCTTGAACCTATATACGCCATTAGTTAGTCCTTTTTTTATACATCTTCTAGTACAGATACAATACCGTCAGCGGCACTTGCTGTACTTGAAGTCATTTTTAATACATCACCGGCAGATCCACTATGTTGTAATACAAGTTTGTTTCCTGACATAACCTCTAGTGAGGAACCTGCAGGAATACTTGCGTCTTTCACAACATAAACATCATCACTCGCACCGCCAAGAGCGTCAATAAATACATCACAAGTTATACCTGCTGTTGATTTGTTTGCAATAGTGATTCCGATGACTATACTTTCTAATGCTGAAGAACCTGACCCGGCAGGCACAGTATAGACTGTACTACCTGAAGCACCTTCTCCAGTACCTATGTCTTTTTTGACAAATCTTTTAAAATCGTTAGCCATTTGTTATCCTTTTTACTATTTATACTTATCCTAATGCAACCGCCTGAGCAATTGCGAAAGCATTTGTTGCTAATGCAACACCGCCTTTTGTAATGTTTCCAGCCTCAATAGTTCCAGTCGTTGTCAAATTCTCATTACCAAATGATATTGCACCTGAACTATCTGTTATAGAACCACCTGTGACTGTTAATATTGCTGATCCAGTTGTATCAGCAAAACTTGTTGATGATGTTCTTGCAAGGTTACCCATAAGAGAGTGTGAAGAACATTGATAATACAATCTTTGAGGCGTTGCAGTTGATACTACTATTTGTGTATATGCACCTGAACTACCTGGTGTACCATTTGTTGTGACACCTGTTGTATATTGTGTATTTTTTCCAGAATCTAGATAGAATGCTAATGGGTGTGAACTATTAGAACTATCTGATTGATCAAATCTATATGTATTACCTGGTTCAAATTGTATGAAAGGTGCTTCTACACCATTAAGAGTATATCCTAATGATGAACCTGAACCATGGTATATATGAGCAGATGTTTTAGTTATTCTCTTTACTTCAATTTCTGTATATGTATTTGAACCATCAGCATTATGTTGTGCCCCTAATAAATCAAAGTAAACATTTTCTGATACATCATTTGCAATCGCAAGTGTTAAAGTATCAGTTGCACTTACAGTAGCAGAAATACTTGTGCCTGTGACTAATAAAGTATTACCTGTGACAATTGATTGTGTAGTAGAACCATCAGATAAAGTAAAACCAGTACCAGTTATACTAGTATTAATTTCATTTACTGCTGCTACAATCGAACCTTTAGCAGTTGTGCCTAAAGATGATAAGTCACCAACATCAGTACCTAACGAATTAAAAGTCGTTCTAAAATTATCTAATGTTTGTGTCGTTGCTACACTTCTTACTGCCATTTTACTTTACCAATTTTCCTAATAATTCTTTTATTTCAGATAACTCTGCTTTTAAATTATTTATTTCTCTTACAGCATATCTNAAATCATTATTACTTTTTCTTGCCTCTCTAACTCTTTGCATATAAATTGAATAGGCATTTTTATCTGTGTTCACAATACCATTAGATACTCTTTCTCTTACTAATGATGTGTGACCTTCTACTTTTATATAACTCATTATATTGCCAATGCTATTGTTCTCATATCTTTTACTCTAGGTGGATATGCAGGGTTAGTTGCCTTCATTACTATTTTAATTTTAAATGACCCGAACTCAGGTATGTCTGTTTCACCATAATTGAAGTCAAAGAAATTTGTTCTATACGCTTCGTTGTAAGGTGACTGTGATCTTTCTTCACTATTTTGTAAAGTGTTTGATTGTGTCATTTCAACATAAGGTATTTCACTCATAGGTGTTTCATCATCTGGTGCTCTTGTCTTACGATACACTTCAATCTCTGATGTAGGAAAAACATTTGCTGCTAGTCTTACTTCAAGAGCAGTTGAAGGATTTTCTAGTGTGACTTCTCTCGTTATATATTTTGCAGCAGCACTACCACCATCTGGATCTGTTTCTGCTATGAAACCAGTTGTATTACTATTAGTAGGACTATCTACTTTGTTATGAATACATAATACATTTGTTCTATTTAAATCAATCACAGGTGATAAGTTTGGATTTGCAGTTATCATTTTAATTTGATAATCAAAAGATTTAGCACTTGATAAGTAAGTTGTTTCATTTATACCACTTAGTATTGCTTTTGCACTTGTGAAATAATAGTTATCGTTTGCAATAACATTTGTAAATGTTGTATCTTTTGAATATGCAGTTTCACTACCGTGTATTGATTGTGTAGTTGTTGTTTTAACAGAATGTGAAACATCTGTCTCTGGTAAAATTAATTGACCTATTTGAGGTTGTATAACTTCGTAAGCACGATCTTGTGTTGCAACAACAACAGTACCACCTACAGCACCAGTTGATGTTGCAGGGTCGCCTGATAATGTGATTGTGTATGTATCCTCTGTGACATTGCCTATACTATGTGTGCCGTTAATAACACTACCTGCAATACCATTAAAGTCACCTGTACTTGATAAACCAGATATTGTGACTTTACTTGGACTACTATCATTCATACCGTGACCTGGGTGTTTAATTCGAATAATGTTAGGGTTACCACCAAAAGCAGAACCACTACCTGAACTACTATCTGTCTCAATAGGATTATTACCTAATGTTTTACTTGCGACAGTATCGTTTGTTAATAATAAAGTACCCTCTGTATCAACTGTAAATTGTGCTTGATATAAAGTAAACTTTAAATCTTCCATTTGATCTTCTGTCCATAGTGTTGTGTTTTGTGAACGGAAGAAAGAACCTAGTAAAGGTTGTTGTGAAACTCGTCTATCACTTCCTAAAATATTATCACCTAATCTAGAAACAAATGCTTTATATTTTTGACTGTCAGGTTTTACTATAACAGCATATTCTTTACCACCTTGTAAGAATACAGGACTAGAGAAAGTAAATGTTGTTGCACTTGAAGCGTCAGTTGATGTATTAACTGAACTTGGGTTTAGTATTACTTCACTAAATGGTACAATTCTAGTGCCTGGTCTTCCTTCAACTGTTTCTACAAGATATACTTTTACAGGTATATTATCGTCTTTTGTTTCAAAGTATAAATCTATTTTTGAAACAAATGCACCCTCTAAATCATTTATGAAAAATGATTGTGCGATAGGATCTCTACGCCTTCTCGCTCTACTACCTCTTGCATTTCTTCTTCTTCTTCGTCTTCTAAATGTTGGTTGATTATTACCACCGCCTCCGCCGCCTCCGCCACTTGATGGTGGATTACTTACAACGGTTGTCACACGATCTACTGTTCTTCTTGCTTCTTCTTGTGAAACTGTTTCTGATCTAATAATTGGCACCCTTGTTGATTGTATTGTTTGTTCAGTAGTGACTTGTAAACCACGAGCAGTAAATGTGCCTTCTGCAAAAGTATCAACGCTATCATCATCACTTGCATTTGTTGATGAACTTGTTAATCTGAATATTCTTTCACCTATTCTAAATCTAACTGTATCACTATTAGGTATTGTAAATGTTCCTGATACAGCACCGTTTGCGTCAGTAGTTAATGCACCGCCAAGAACACCAGCATTTGGTGTGACACTTGTTGATACATCTTCATTATCAAAGAAAGGAAAAACTCTAGTATTAGGTTTTAATCTAGTTGCAGTAAATGTAATTGTTTGAGAACGAATGAAAGGTATAAATGCAACATCAACTACACGATTACCAAATGATTGTGATATAACATTTGAACCTGCAATCGATCTAGTAATACCTGTTCTTGTTGCTGTTCCTGTTCTACCTTGTACAGTTGTTGTTGTATTACCTGATGATGATCTATTTGTAAATCTACCTGTCCAGTTAGTTTGCCATTCATTCCATACAGTACCAAAACTATTTGTACCTGCTGTTAAAGCAGTCATAGTATCAAATAAATTTTCATCATTTATAATTAAGTCAGGTCTTCTATCGATATCTTTCCATTCGTCTGTATCTGGTGATAATGAAATCTCACCTTGATATTGAAATACTAAGAAAGGATTACAGTTTACTGATTTAGTTGCAAATTCATTTTCAACCATAACAGCATGTGTATAAGGTAGTGTTATCATGTCACCAGTTTTTTGATAACCTTGACCACTTCTTAAACTATCTGTATTGAATGATGAACTCTCAATTAATTTTACTTGATCAGTAAAGTGTGTAGGTCTTAACTCACCTTCTACCATATCAATACCTGCTCTGTACTCAGACGATCTAACATCGCCTACATTATGACCTTTGAAACTATCAACTATAATACCATTTTTAAATCTATCTAAACCTGTCACAGCGTCTTGTATCTGTGTGTTGATTGCTTGTTGTTCTAATAATGAGAGTTGAGTATAGTATTCTACATTTTTAATTCTTGTTTCAAGTTTACCTATATCTCTCATTGTGAATCTTCTATTATCAAGCGGTGTCACTATTACATCATCAGTAGAAAAAGTAAACGCTGGTAAATGTAAATAATATAATAACATAGCGTCATCAACTATATCAGGTCTTTGTGGGTCTATTGCACTTTGTCCTAATAGTTGTTCAAATTCACCATCTTTAGTTAAAACAACTCCGTCTGTTCTTGCAAGATAAAATTCAAAGTCACTTGTAAGATCACTACCTGGTTTAGGCATATCAACAGCGGATGCGCCAGAGTTTACAAAATTCTTTGCACCTGTAGCGTCTTTATTATTGAAACCTACAACTTCACTATCGTCCGAAACTCTTGGTCTAAAATCAACACACTCTCTTAATTCTAATAATCCTTTTGATGGACTATCAAAAGAAGGAATGTTTCCGTATGAAACAGCACCTGAATAACTATCTACACTAAAGTAATCTCCTGCCCCATGTGAGAAGAAATCAAATGTAATTAATAATCTACCAGTTGGCGCTAGAGCACCAGGTTTTCTAATAATAGAACCTATATCATAGAAACTATCTCTTTGACCATTATCTAAATCAAATCTATCTGTAATATCTGTATCACTTGTTGTTGCTGCTGTACTAAAGTCTGCTGCCATATGTACAGATTTTAAAGCAAATATATCTGCCTTACCTAAACTTATTCTACTTTCACTTGCTAGTGCTAATGTATTTACAGTTGTAGTTGAATCTGAGGATAGAGTTTTTGTTTTTTCACCTGCAACACTTCTTGTTATAGTTGCTGATAATTTTACTTTTGCTGTTCTAAAGTTAGCACCTAAATCTACTGATAACTGTCTACCTGTTGGAGTACCTGTTAAGGTAAAGATTGCTGAACCCTCATGGTTATTACCAGAAAGAGAAACAAGATCACCAACAGCACCTGAACTTGCACCTGCAGTCATTATATGTAAAGTAAAGTCTGCCTCACTATGACTATCAAATGTTTCATTTGCACCTGCATTGAATGTAGCAGTACCATTTGAATCTAAAGTCTCTACAAATGTTCTTCTTACTTTATGACTTGTATCTGTAATACCTGAGTTATCGTCTGTTTTTAAAGTCTTGATAACACTCGCAGGTAGTTTATAGATAAGTGAGTTTTGATCTACATTATTTAATTTTGCTCTTCTTCTTCTAATTGGTGAAGCAGTTGTAATATCTGCTGATCTTGTTGCAGTTGCGATTGTTAATGCAGTATCACTTGTAATAGCAGAAACAACAGCAGTAAGTGTTTCACCTGTGTTGTCAGTAAATTCTATTACATCACCAGTAATTAACTCACTTGTGAATCTTGTATTTTGACCTACAGCGGTAGTATCATTATTACCAAATGTAATTGTACCTGATAATGTTTTAAAACTATCGTCAGTTGTATCAGCAGCACTTGTTGATAAAACTGTGTCTGCTGTAAATACTGGATCACTTGCTTGTGAAACTTGTTTTACATCAGCAATAGTATAAGTCTGAACACCGTTTCTATCAGTTGCATTTGCTTTTACAGTAGCACTATTACCTGTTTCGTCTGTGACTGTTTCACCTGATACGAATGTGCCTTTTACATTTGAAAGAATATATAACCCAGCAGCGACAGAAGTTGCTTCAATAATACCAGTTGCACCTGATGTGCCGCCTGTTAATGTTTCTCCTGCTGCTAAAGTAAATGAACCAGTTGTCACAACATGAGTAAACATGTCAACATTAAATAAACCTAATTTATATACTGAGGTTGTATTACTTGAAGTTGCACCTGCTGTGCCTGATTTGTATTCAAAGAATCTAGGTTTTGCACGACCTATTGTATGTAAGTCAGTTGATGAACCTACATTTGCAGTACCTCTACTTGATGTTGCTTCTTTTAATAAAGTTATTTCTTTAAATGCCTCAGTCTCACCTGATACTGTGCCTAAGTCAGGAAGACCATGAATGTTTGTGACATCTAAAAACGAACCTATATTTAATCTTGTTGTTGAGTTGTTAACTGTTTGTACATCTCTTGCTTTTTGTATTGTTAAAAATTTTGTACCTGTAGTTTCTAATTCATAACCTTTTACATATGCTTTGCCTGGTGAGAAACCTAAGGCAAGTCTTGCTTCAGATTCAGTCGCCGTAAACTCACCACTCTCATATTTACCACTACTATCAGCAGTATAGATACCACGATTTGAACCATCATTCTTATGTTCTCTTACATCTAAATCAAAAGGTCTAATTACATAATCACCACTTTCGTCTGATGTTCTTCGAGCAAGTGTTTCTTCTAAAATATTGTAATCTGTTCTTTTAACTATTCTTTCAATGTCACCATCATTAACTCTTAATACTTCTACAAAGTTAGTATCGTCTGTAGCAGTTAAACTTTTCTTCGCAAGTGTTAATGCGATTTTAAATCTGTGAGCACCTGGGGCATTAATGTTTGATGTGCCTTGTGCATTATCATTTAAATTAGTATCATCTTCTGGTGTGACAAAACTTTCTGTGACTGTGAAACCTACTCTAAATGTAGGTGAGTTTGAATATGCGTCTAGTATTAAAGTTTCTTCATCATTCTTTACAAAGAAACCATTTATGAAATATACACCTTCTTCTACTTTTACAGCACTTGCTAAACCTGTTGCATTTGAACTTGTAGGTAATGAAGTGCCTGAAGTACCAACAACAGCAGTAAAGGCAGTACCTTCACTAGTTGTACCTGAAAGTGTTTCACCTTCTGTAAATGTTGATGATGTATTATTAGTTCCTGTCTTTGTGTATGTGACATATAAAGTTGCAGCAGCAGTTGAAGTTGCCTCACTTGTATTTGTAACCTCTGCAACAACACCTGATGTTTGTCCTGTTAAAGTTGTACCTGATATAGAAGCAGCAGTTGATGTTGTATGACTTGCTAATTTTACATAACTATATTCTGCATTGTAGTTGACTTGACCAGGTATGACCATTGTGCCATCTTTGAAAAGATGTTGACCAAATCTATCTACTTGATTTTGTAATATTGATTGAAGTTGTGTTAACTCTCTACCTTGTACGGCAAAACCTGGTCGAAATAAAACTCTATGAAATTTATTACTCTCAGCAAAGTCATCATAGTAAGGTGATACATTAAAATTTGTTGCCATCTATCGCCCCTAAAACTCTATGATTAACTTAACATTCTCCGTTTGATCTGACGCTCTAGATATTGGTTTTCTATTTTCAATATAAAGAATATCACCAGTATCGTGTGTTAGTTCTGGTGTAGTGTCATGTGAACTCGGAGTACCTGTTGCACTAGAAGTAGCGCCTGTGACTGTATGTGTACTAGCAAATGCTACTAAGTTGCCATTGCTATCAACACCTTGATCTGCAAATTGTGGTTGTATGTATCTTAATACTTTTGTAGTAGAATTAAAATCAACAACAAAACCTACAGCACCAGTTGTTGCTTGTGTTATCTTTTCGTCTGCCTGAAATGAACCTGGTGTGCCACTAAATGTAATTGACTTAGTTGCGTCTAGTGTAGTTGCAGTTGCAGTTGAACCGGTTGTGCTATCAGTTGGGTTTCTTAATAATGATATTCTTCTAAAATCATTACCTGTGCTGAAATCACCTGAACCATCTGCTTGTGTTAAATCAAGATTTGTCATTACAAAGAAAGCACCTAACTCTGCAGGTATATCAGCAGCATGTCCGCCTGGTGGCGAAATAATAAAATCTATATCTGATCCTGATACATCGCCAAAGTCACTTGCTTTGACACTTGCATATGTGTAACCTGAACCAGCAGTTGTGATTGTGACTGAACTCACGGCGTTTGATGAAACAACAATTGTTGCTTTACCACTTGATCCATCACCACGAATATCTACACCTGTATAAGTACCGTTTGTTCCGCCTGATCCTCCAGCAGTAATTTTCACATGTTCGATTGCGCCAGCAGTCGTTGAGTAATCTGTACTCTCAGTTGAAGCATGTATGAAATCAGTTGACATAAAGTTTGCTTGTTCAGAAGCAGATAATGAATACATGTATTTCCATTTATAACTATCACCAGTTGTGAATACACTTGTTGATTTATTACCTGATGGTTCTACTGTTGAAGCACCACCACTATTATTATCGATACATTTATATACATCAAATGTACTATTCATTACATAGAAAGTTGCGTCATATAAAGAACTAGCACCACTATCACTTGTAATAGTTGAACCTGCACTATTGATATCACCATAGTCGTGTCTGTAATAATCATATACTGTACCTGTAGTCCAGTTTCTTCTAGGTATCGCTAGTGTGACATCTGAAGATGTTAATTTTTTAGCAGATAGAAAATCATCATATGCGTAATATTCTACTTGTCCTACATCATCTACCGGTGTTGGTGGGGATGCGTCTGTTCCGTCATTAAATGCTTGATTGTCTGCGAATGCTTGAGGTCTACCTATTGCCAGATAGTAAGTATCTGCGCCCTCACCAAAACTTTCTTCGAACTGTCTAGCATTGTGTAATCTAAAATCTTTTGTTATAATTGCTGGCATGTTTACTCCTGAAACTATTTATACAACATATCTATGATCTTGATGTATTAATTTGTGCTGGTATGGCATATCTAGTTCCAATCTTTGTATTGAAGTCACCTAATTGATTTAATTCGCCATCAAGTGAAGTGTCGCCTGTACCAGTTAATCTTATATTATTTAGTCTTGTTAATTTAACAGCGTCTGAATCCATAGTATCACTTGCTGCTTCTCTTTTTATTTCACCACCTGTTTCTAGTAGTAAATCGTCACCTGCATTTGTAGATGAACCGTCTGTACCGTCTATTAATAATTTATCGGGCACATGATTAAATGCACCAAAGGCAAATGTACCAATAGCACTCATTCTTGCACCTGCATATACAAACCCTTGATTTACTGTGGTTGTTCTAAAACTTGTTTCTCTATCATCACCTGTATCAATAGTAATATCTAAATTTAAAGTGACATCTCTAGAAGCAGAGGCGAAAGATTCATCTGCCTCAATACCTAATTGAGGATTACTACGAAGTGAGGTACCGTCAGTAGTAGTACCTAATCTTCTACCTATCTTCTCACTAAAGATTACTCTGAATGCTTCTATAATCTCATCTTGTTCAATACCTGCTGTGATTGTTCTACCTGATCTTAACTTAGCGTCAAGTCGTGTACGAATAGTCACCTCACCTGCAAGGTAGAATCCTGCTGGGTGTACAGCAGATTTTAAGTTTTCTCTATACTCTGATAATGCCTCACCTACTTTTACAACATAAGAATAATCTTGATAGTATAAACTATCTTGTATCTTCTTTGTAGATTCTGATATATGACCATCAACATTTGAATATTCACCATCTGTCTCAACAACTGTATTTGCAGTTGCAGTTGAGGATGCTTGATCTGCATTTCTAACACGAGCAGTTTCNCCTGATGTGCCGCCAGTAATTGTGACTTTATCGTCAAATGTACCTACGACATCCGTTAATGTTAATATNTTTGTATTACCATCAAAACTTTCTACTACACCTGAAACAGTATCGTCTGTTTCTAATTGTAATCTACTATCAGTTGAACCATTATGTGATATGATTATAAAATCTGTTTCTTGATTGTCAACATATATTGTATGAACTAATCTATTGTTGCCTTCACTATCTTCCGTAATTATACCGTCTTGTTCAAAACNATCAAACACAGCAGTTTCATTATCTTCTTCAAACTCTAATAAACCGCCACTTTCTAATTCAATACCACCATGATCATCTTCTAATCTAAATTGTGAATGTCTGAAGTCTTCTAGTAAGATAGAAAAATCTTGAGGCACAAAACTCTCTACTGTAAGATTATCTTCAGCAGTTGTTGTGATAGTCTCACCTGTAGAAAATGCACCTGACAATGTATCAATTTGCATATGCACTTTTGGATTCATAATAGGTGCTTGTTCGTATCTATACCCATGATCTAATACTTTTGCACTTAGTGCTTGACCTACGGTACTTGATACAGGAAATAATGCTACACCTGAACCGCCAGTTGATGTGACAGATACAGTAGGTAAAGATAAGTACCCACCACCTTTATTTGTAATTTTAATTTTTGTGATATCACCAGTATTAGAATTAGTTTGATCTTCCATAACTATCTGATCAGTTGAACTATCTTCTAATATAAGAATACCATTTTCTAAACTATCTTGTTCTAATTGAAAACCACCATTAACTACAGCAACTTCACCTGCAAGTCCTGAACCGTCAGTAGGATTAGTGACACTTAATACATCACCCACAGCATAACCTGAACCTGCAGTTTCAACGATTATATCATCTATACTACCATATGTTATTTGTTCTATCAATGCATTAAGACCAACACCACCTCTTTGATTTTTTACAGGTACATTTTCACTTACAGAATAATAACGACCACGATTAACAAAGTTAACATCATCAGCAATACTTTCTATATTCAATGTTAATGTTGTATCAGGATTATCATTCTCGATACCTGTTATCGTAGCAAAAGTTTGTTGTAAAACTTTATTACCATCTTCTAATAATAAATCATCACCTGCGTCAGTAGATGAACCGTCTGTGCCGTCTAAGACCATTGCATGTCCTAAACTATTTTGAAATGTGCCTGTTATATTATCTTTGTTTAATACAATAGTAGCAACATCTCTTTGAATGCCGCCTAAATTTACAGCATTAACTGTGACACTTTCTACAACAGCAGTTGCTTCATTAACAACTGTGTTACCTGGTATGTTTGCTTGTGTAATTGTTTGACCTGATAGTTTAGTCATATCACCATCAGAAGGTGATACTAAAGTTGCCTTTAAAATTTTTTGTGTGTTAAAATTACCGTCACTAACTCTTAACAAGTCAACTGTAGGATAATAAATCTCAGGTGTCTCATTGAACAATGCACGAAAAAATATTTCATGACCTTTCTTTGTACCTTTTCTTTTGTACAAAGATAAAATATTTTTTGTTAGTTGCCTTTTGTTTAGACCACTTGTTAAGTCGTTAGGTATTGTTTGTAGAAATGAATTTCTAAATTGAATAAAGAAATCATCTAGTGTATCATTCACATCAGCGTACTCTAGGATTTGTGATANNGTTTCGTTAGGGTTTGCCCTATATCTTGNCTATCACNCCTTGAGCACCTGANGTGCCACCTGTTATAGTCTCTCCTGTTATAAACTTGGTGTTTGCAGTTATATATAATTCTAAATTGTCTGTATCTTCAGCAAGTATAGTTGCAGTCTCACCTGATGTTTGACCTGTGACTACTTCACCTTTACTAAACTCACCTATAGTTTCTTGTTCGTCAAGTATGTAATCACCAGCATTATTACTTTTTGCGTCTGTACCATCTAATGCTAAAAATGATTCTGTTTCTGTTTCTAAAAGTATTTGATCACTTGCNNTTACACTNGANAACNNAATTTGTGCNGAGTCNANAAAANTATAATACTGTTTAATGAACTCCACAAGTAGTGGGTCATTTGCTTGAATGTGTTCAGGAAACTGCCTACTTACTAGAGGGTTTATTTTCTTTGTGAACTTTGCCATAGACTACGAAGCATAACTTGATGTTGTTGTATAACCTATACCTGATGTAGTATCAAAAGTATCTGCGTTTACACTTACAGTTGTATTAGTTTCATCTATCGCTAATATTTGATTACGAACTGGAACTAAGTCAACTGAATTAGGTATAGTTGTTAATCTTATGTCAGTTGATGTTGCACCATCTACATTTGAAACAGTTGTAATAAACAAAGAGTTTAGTGTGACTGTACCGTTTGTGTAATCAATAGTGCCTTGTGTATTGTTTGTATATGTTCTTGTTTGTCCTACAAGATAATACAATCTTACATTACCTGCACCATCATCATCTAAAAAATATTCATTNGTTGTATCACCATTTATTTTAAANCCTGANGANNNNANAATACCACCTGCACTTGCATTGTGTGCTGAATGTGGNTTGTAAAATGCATTATTAAATTTAATTGTATAAGTNGTTGCNCCAGTTGTTGTTGCAGTAAATGACTTATGCATTTTNACAGTTGTAATATTTGATAAGATNGAAGTATCTACTTTGTTTATTGTNTCAATAAATTTNGANTGTCTAAACACATTATCAAATTGTTGTAAGTTGTTATTATTAAAATTAGTTATAGCAGTAGATACTAGTGCCTTGATAGTATCAGCAGATCGTGTTGTTGTTTTAGCGTCATACTTAACATTTACATTTAATTGAATAGATGTAGTTTCAGGATCTTGTATGATAGGTGTAATACTTGCCACATTGAAATCTTTTAATTGTGTAATAATATCTGTTTTAGTTGCCTCAGTTAATGTTGCACCTGCAACAGGATTAATTGAAATATATACACGACCATAAACAGGCGTGTCATTATCTTCACCGCCCCATACAGAAACAGATTTTGCATTTGTATAAATTTGTTTTACTTTACTTTGATAATCTTTAGGTGTGACTGTTCTATTCTGAGAAGCATATTGTCGTGGTGCATTAAATCGAATACTATCCGGTGTTTCAGGTTGAGCACCGTTTGCTGAATTAGTTGCAGTAGTTATAGTGACATTAGAAAAACCACCTATGTTGCCTGATAAACTAAATGAACTTGCACCATTACTTTCTTGTGCGTTTGTGACTATGTAAGATAGTGTCACAATATTACCAGTTGATAAAGCAGCACCGAGAACTCCGTCACCAAACTTAACTTCGTATTGTTGATCTTCAGCACCTTCTAGATAATAAACTTTTGATGATGATGTAATATCTGCTAGATCAGTTGCAAGTGTGTATGTAGATGTTGTTGTATCACCTGAACTATTTTGTACAGTCACTAATAAAGTAGTTGTGTCTGCTAAATTATTTTTTATTAAGAATCTTTGATCTGCGTCAGTAGTATCTACTGTGTATTTGTTTGAAATAAGTGTGCCTTCATAAACTTCTAAATTAGAAAAAGTATAAACACCATCAACTGGCGAAATTGTTGTTGCGTCTTTAACAATGTAGTTATAAGATACACCATCGACTGTAGTTGTAAAAGTTGTGCCACGAGCGGCGGTCAAAGTTGAACCGGTTGCATTGTTAACTACAACATTTAAATATGCAACAGGTGATGTTGCACTTCTTGGTGTATACCCAACATGTTTTGCATGTGATACAATACTGTTTCTTAAATCAGCACTATCTAAAAACATTTCGTTAGCAAGAACATTTGCATAGACAGCATTGTAATGTGTGTTATAGGCAAGTACATCTAATATAGTTGACATACCTGAACCTTCAAAATCATAATCTGTAAATTGATCTTGTTGTCTTAGAAAAGTTTTTAAATTACTTTTGATTGTATCAAAATCTAACTCTGTGACATTAATTCTTTTTGGCATTATCTACTTCTTTCTAACATTGTTTGTAAAGTTATTAATTCACCTGGTACATTGACAACATAAAAACTAATTGTGACTTCGTAAGAATTAACATCAGGTTGTGCCGAAGCAATAACTGACACTAGTCTAGCACGAGGTTCAAAATTTTCTATACACTCTGCAATCGTTCTTTGTAAAACATTTGCAGTTATAGGATTCATAGGTTGAAAGAGCATTGCTCTTACACTAGAACCTATCTCAGGATGAAAAGGTCTTTCATAATGATTTGTAAGAATAAGATTTCTTACAGACTGTTTTACAGCGTCAACATCTTTCTTAACAATAACATCACCTGACGCATTATTCTTTTCAAATGACAATGATACATCTCTGTAAAGTCTAGATGATCTAGAACTTGCATTTGTTCTTGAAGCGTCTGTATATCCTGATTGAAGTATTGCCATGTAAACTATTTATATACTAACCTGCAAAAACATTAGAAGAACCTGATATAGTGTGACCACATGAAGCGGCGTCACCTGATCTACAAACACCTTTACCATTTGCAAATACAGTAGATGACTTGCCTACCATGGGTGGCGTAGGTGAGTGAGGTGAAACACCATGAGAGGCGACTTTATCACCTACACGAACTACACCTGATCCGTTTGCGTTGACATTACCACTACCTTCTATCGCAACACCACCAGCGATGTCAACACCGTTTCGTGAAACGCCAGGCATTATCTACTGTTGCCTTGCCCAACACCTCTTTTGAATTGTCTTCGTTTGTGTTTGTTCTTTGGTTTTGTTCTAGAACTATCACCTATAGATGTGCGTTTCTTTACGCCTCTCTCATAGTTATTGTTTATATTAAGTCCCTTTGCCATTATGCCTCATGTTCACAGTTTGCACAACCGCATGAACCACAAGAACCACCATTACTACAATGACACCCATGTCCGCAGTTTTTACATGTACCCATTACTTTCCTTTTTTCTTTGTAGTCTTCTTTTTCTTTTTGACTACCTTTTTCTTTGTTGTTTCTTTCTTCTTAGGTGGTAGTACATTCTCTGATTTACCCCAACCTGACCATAATTTACTAAAAAATCCCATAAAATCTCCGTTTCATGTGCGACATGCTGACGCACCATTTATTAAGTCATTGAAAAACAATACTTTTTTCTTATAAAAAAGTGTATTATATGCTTGACTTTCTACTATTTATAGTGTACCGTAAGAGTATATTTAATTGAAAGGAACTATATTATGAAACTTAAATTTAACAATCTACCTGAGATCCTAGAATGGATCAGAGATCCTCAACACAAAGAACATTTGTTCTTATTGCAAGCAGCGATTGCTGAAGCAAAAGGTTCTAAGTCCTCTAAGTCTCAATTTAATGTTGGCGATAAAGTAATCTTTGGTAGACCTAATGGTCGTAAACATCATGGTTTTATTGTCAAAAAGAATCCTGCGAAAGCAGTTGTCGATTGTGCCGGTTCTAAGTGGCGTGTACCTTACTCTCTAATGGAGGCAGCGTAATGAAAAAACAAAAATTTAAATATGTCTTCAATCAACAATCTACTATTATTATTTTATTATTAATATTAGTATTACAAGGATTTGAGGTACTATAATGAATGTACATATAGAATTTGCTGTCACCCCAACACCAGGACCTGTTTGGGGTGAACTTGATATGGTTCACATATCAATACCAAAAAGAAAATTCAAAACTCTAAAAGATGTTTATGATAAGTGGTATAAGAAGACCGGTAATAAAGCAAAAAAAATTAAAATGATTAAGGAGAAAGTTATATTATGACATACGAAGAAATGAATGATAAGATTACCAAATTACTTGTTCACGCTGAAGGCGAAATGAATAAGATAATTGAAGACTATAATGAAAACAATGAAGACGGTGATGAAGTTGATACCGTTGATCTATCAAGTAAGTTTTCACCATTACTAGATTATGTTGAAGACTACTCACAATAATTAGAAAGGTATATATTATGATAATTAAAATTGGCGATAATGTTTCTGTTAATCAAAGAGGATCAATTCTTCCTAGAGAAGGAGTGATTACAGGTATATCTATTGGTCTTACTAAATCTGATCCTGCAGGTGAGTTAGGTATCAATCTAAAAGAATATGATACTGAAATGAATTACCTAGGTTCTATTGATTACAAAACTGATAGTGGTGAAAACTATTGGGCATACTTCTCACAAATAGAATGTTAGAAAAAATTTTAAAGTGTAAAATTAAATATGATAAACTTGCATTGAGAGAACCTCGTACAGGACAGCAAGTTTATGACCGTATCGTTTGGGAAAGATTAAGATCAATCCTGATTAAACGATACGGTCGATTAGATGATTAACCTCTTACTTCTTCTGAAGTAGTAGGCACTTCAATGTCGCCAACATCTCCTGTTGGCATTTCAATTGTGATTTTTGGTACAGGCACCTCGTCAATGACTTGTAGTGTCTGTTCACCGTAATAATGTCCTAACCAAAAAGCACCTATTACGATTAAAACATAAAGTAATCGTTTGAAGCGGTTCTTAGTTATATCTCTCATGTTCTATGCCTTCCATCTTTTCCAAAGATTAGCACCTACCCAAGCGATTAAACCCCACTTGACTAATGCCATTGGTGCAAGAATACCTGTAAACAGGCAGATGATTAACAGAATAAGTCCGTAATCTTTCCATGCGTCAATATTTTTTAACCATTTATCCATAAGAATTTCTCCTTTTGTTATATGTTTATTTAGAATGTTAATTTAGTTCCTACTGAGTAGTGATCTAAATCTGTACCAGTATTCACATCATCATGCTGATATTCAGCATAGACGCTTAAGTTATCTGATACACCGTGAGATAGACCCACAGTATAATACACTCCAGTTCCTTCTTTATCTCCGTAACCTACGGTGACATCTTTCCAACCTACTGTTGCTTCCATACCTGAAAGGTCTGTAGCAGCATCTTTGATTGTGTAAGTTGAAGCGATAGTTAAATCACCGAGATTTGTGGATGCACCTGCACCCCAATAAGAGATATCGTTTACAACATCATCAGCGTATCCAACAGCGACATCAATGCCTTGTAAAGAATGAGAGTAAGAAACTTCCCATTCGTCCATGCCATCTTCGCCAGTTGAACCGTCAACGATAGTCATTGCTTCTAGTCCACCCAAAGCAAACTTTGCAGTATTACTTGAACGGTCTGCATACTTCCATATGGCATTACTACCATAGACTTCAAAGTTAGCAGTCTTGTTTACATTACCAAATGGGTGAGATTGTCTACCTACAGATAATGCCGCACCGCCAGAATTTTCTAAACCGACATATGCAAGACGACTATCAAAGGTATTCGAACCACCATCATCAACATCAAGACCAACTTCTAACTTTGCAAAACCAGTAATCGTATCTCCTTCAACGCCTAAGTCTATAAACTCTACGCCTACTTTTGATCCGTTATTTTCTAGTTTACTATATGCTGTGCCAGAAGAATTTTGATCATGTGATAATTTATAATTGAAAGTACCATACGGTATGATCTCAGTTGCCATTGCACCATAAGTGAAAAACAGCATACCAATTGCCGTAAGGGTAATTAATCTTAACATGTATTCTCCTTTGTAAAATATGATTATAAATCTATAATCGAACCCAGGACGGGTTTTAATGTATTCCTCGAACTTTATTCATATCATATTATTTAGTCAATTCGAAACCATTGGTCGTTCACAATCGTATCTATTTCTTTTCGACCTTCTTCGCTGATCCAGTCAGAAACAATATAGGCACTAATATGTGTATAACCTTGGCGTTTCGCCCATATGATACGCCGACCCCCACAATGATATTTTCGCAATACACCATTATTTTTTAGATCACGAACTATCACAGGATTTAACAGACCTTTCTCCGATAAATCCGAAAATAATTCTTTATACGGTATATCGTATTCGTCTGCATACTCTGTCCACTCATNCACAGGTACATTGTCCCACTTGTATGTCAATGTTGACAAATCTGCAATGATATGCTTATGAGGGAAGTTTACATTTTTCGCTGTGAGAATATTTTTGCCAGTAGTCATTTGAATTTGTATAAAGAAAAACTTTTTCCCAAGACGCTTGATCTACGATATGATAACAATCGATATGAGTATACCCTCTTTGTTTGGCATACCATACTCTTTGATGACCGACAGATACTTCATAACCATTATACGATACAATGATAGGATGTTGCATGCCGTGTTGATCGAGTTCTTTCATCAAACACTCTAAACGAAAGTGTGCTTCTTTGTCCCGATTGATTCTTCGATAGTCTATGAAGTTGCCGAGTTCTCTGTATACTATAGACTTTGTGATATTCGGGAAACTCTATGTGTTTTGCGGTAAGGATTTTTTGAAAGGTTGGCATATGTATATATAGTTTTATGAATTTAGAGCGATTCCCTACAGCAGAAGAAAGATATCCAAGACGAGGCGAACCATTACCAGAGAAAACAAAAGAAGAACATCTATGGTGCGGTACACCCGAATGTTGTCAATCATGTGATACAGCAGAACCTGTACAACTAGAATTAAACTTCGAAAAAGATACTAACGAATAGTTCACCAGTTTCCCCCTAGACACAATCACAGATCGTATTGATCAACGCCATCAAAAAGATATAACCTAGATAACCACCTAATAGAGTAATTATTATCCAATCAAATATTCTCATAAGTGTCTATTGCATTTATAGTTTAGAAAAGTTTACCAGTTTCCCCCTAGACTAGTTTAGGTTGATAGGGGTACCATTAATATCATTCTCACCCGAACTATCTAATAACATTTTATCACCACTAGAGATCGTCACCTTATTCGAAGCGTCAACNCTAAAGTTATCACAAGANATATTCACATCATCATTACTTAATAGATTTACATTACCGTTCACATTCATATTCAAGGCACCATCACGAACCATTATATTCAGATTAGAATTAGAACCTACTTCAATATCAAAATGATTATTCGAACCATCAAGTTTATTTACTTTCAGTTTCAAAGACTTATCAATCGTTTCAATCACATCACCTTCAACGAGAGAAGACTTATCAGACGAAACAACCTCAAACATCTTCGATACAATATGAGAAACATAGGTACCATCATTAGAATATTCTTGATAAGATCCTGACGCATGACTTAACAATATACGATTATAACTGCTCGTATCGTCAAACTCAAACAAGTGCCCGCTCTCAGTATTGTAAACATGGTTCTTCGGGTAGGTAGGTTTATAAGTGCCTATCTTTGTAGCGTCATTCGCCGTATCATCTACAACAAGTGGTTCACTAAACTCTGTTGCATTACTGCCTCTTACTGTTAATGTGCCTAAGACTGTAGGTATTGTAAACTCATCAAAGTCTGCTGAAGGTATACTGGTCTTTCGTATAGTGTCACGATTGACTGCATTACTGCTCGTAAGACTGCCTCTGGCGTTCTCATGTATATCACTGCTGTTTGCCGCCTTAGGGTATACAGACTGCTTGTATTCGTCNTTNGTGTCATCTGTGCTTCTACGATTAGGATCATTAAACCCTGTATCAGGATCGCCTAGTGATTCGGGTATACCTGGTAACCCGCCAAGTATAAACGGTTCTTGACGATCTGTGTCAAAAAAACCTACGAGCACCCAAGTGCCTTCTACAAAGAAAGACGGCGTAGTGCCTAATCCACTATTACTGCCATCATGTGTTATAACTGTTGCCCAAGGCAAATCATTTGTAGGTAGAGATACTTTGTCCTCTGTGTGTAGACCTAGTACACGAACTTTCAGACGACCCAACTGTTTAGGATCTGATCTGCTCTCTACAACTCCGTAATAAGTTTTCATATATCTAAAAATTTTTTCCCATAAGTTGTTTGTTTTATAGAACTACGATCACTATTCTTTTGATCTTTTGCGTAATTGACACCCTTTACAGAATCTTGTAAATTTTGTAAACGCTTCTTCTCTAAAAGGTCATATAAATCAAGGGTTTTATTACTACGCAATACCTTCATTCTATGCTCTATCCAGTCTTTCATTATAATCTACTCACTACTTCTGTAGGTGTTAAATTGACATCTTTATTGTTGTCTTCGATACTCTGCTGACCTTCTTCATATGCAAACTCTACAGACGATTTGATACAATCACATGTTGTCACATAACCTTGAGGATCAACTCTATGATTGACACTTTCTATTATATATCGACCACTATCAAATACATCATACACTTCATCCGTGTTTGTTGTGTTAGGTTCGTGTCGAGGTAAATCTAATCGTATGACATCACCTGCTGCAAGATTACTATTACCATGCATTGATACTTTCACTCGTTTAAAATATGACGCAGTTTCACGAACACGATCAGGATCTTTTGAACCATTGTTTGTATAGTCATGTGTGTCGTTCTCGTCTATACTGTGAAGATACTTGTCGAAAGAGGAGAGAGATACGGTGCCATCGGAAAAATCGAATAATGATTGTGTATCTTTCTCTGGTGTTTTTGTGTATAACCCAAATCCATCGGCGTTCTTCGATTGTTGATATGTTTCGTAAGATGAAACATTCTTTGTAAATGATTTACCTGTACGATTAAAAACATAGTGTGTATTGTTGAGTAAACCGTTTGATGTATCTCGTAATGTGTCTTGACCGCCTGTGACTATGAAAGATAATAATGTTCTCATTTCTGTAGGTGCGTCAACTCTTGGTCTTTGATACGCTGTAAAGAAACTTTCTACAACTTCTCTTGGTTCATTACCGTCAAACAATAATTCGTTCTTCGATACAAAGTTATAACCTCTATGATTTTCGTAGAATAGATAACCTGCTGTTGTATGTTTCTTTGATATACTACGATTTGCACACATACGAATGAACTCGAAAGGGTGTCGATTATTACCCAACATATGTAAAAACTTACTACTTTCTTCTGTAAAGAAAGGTTTCTTTGTCTTCAATGTATTTTTTAATATCTTCTTGACGATCTGATCACTTGAACCTCTAAATGCACCTTTGATTCTTGTTTGTGAATTACGCATAGCGTCTATTGATATGAAGTGTAATTCATATGTTTGTTCAGTATTCTTTGTTGCAACAATATTGTCTATCTTGTATATGCGACCTCGTATTGTTTTGAAATCTATTTCTTCACATTCGTCATTTGTTCTTAGTCGAAACTCTATTTCTTCTTGACCTGTCATAGACATATTCGCACGGTGATTCATAGTATCACGCATGATTAACGATCCTGACATGAAGGGTGAATGTATATCTTCGTAAATGTTTAACTCAATCATTAAATTACGAACTGAAACTCTAGGTAATAACTGACCTACGATTTGTATATCGTTTAACTCGTACTCGCCAGCAGTAAAATCTTCATATTTCATTGTTATCTCTGTATGAGAAGTCTAAAATCATCAACAAATTTTGTCACAAACGCACGGTCAAGTAATCTAATGCGTCTTTTCTTATCGTTCTCAATTTCTTCGTATTCATAGTTTGTAATTGCTGTCGCACCGTCTGTATCACTAGACACAATTAATTTCTTTGTTGTATCGCCAGATGTCGCATTGATCTCATGATGGTGCGTAGCATTCGGGTTCGAATACTTATCGTTTACATACTGAGACAATGCAACTTGATCTAGCGGCCAATCATAACGGGAGGTTATGTTGTTTATTGTCACAATTAACCAGTGTAATTCTGAATCACCGTAATATTTAAATGCGACTATGTCGGGTTGTTCGCCGTCTTTGACATTATACTCGTCAAATGTAAGAGTATTGACTTTTACATTACTTTTTAGGTTGACACGGCGTAAAATATCTGTTATAAGTGTCTGATCATCTGTATTCTGTAGATCATATTGATATAGAGGAAACTTTTCGAAGTATGCCATTAGAATCCTGCCTTAATCATTTCTTTTGTCATTACTTCTGTCTCTGTGAATTTAAGTGTCAAGTTTGTTTCAATGGGTGCAGGACTACCGTCAACTAGTCTAAAGTGTTGACTTTCACCGCCAGGACCAAAAGATACATTAACACTATTACATACACACGAATGAATCATAGGATACCATTTGTTTTGTTGACCTTGATACATGTAAAATATATCAAACTCTGCAGGCATTCTAAAATGTCTACCTACTTTCTCACCGTACATACGCTCTGGCGCAGCATGAAACTTAAATAGTCGCACAATATCATCTACAACACGCACTTCGTTTTCAGATCGTGGTGTAAATCTAAAAGTGTACTCAAATTCTCTGAAACCTGTGCCTACAAATATTGCCTCTAACGCAGGATTAGGTGCTTCATTTAATATTTTATTCAGTTGTGCTGTTCCTTCTCCTAAACCTACGAACTCACCTACTTTCAATGCGCCTTTTTGTAATCCTATCTCACCTAAAACACTTGAAAGTGTAGCAGCGTTCTCTGCACCGCCTTGTGCTGCTAAAAAATCTCTTAACGATTGACCTTCTCCTAAAACACCTGCTGTTTGTGCTACTAAACCCGCAAGACCTGTCTCACTATTTTTGTAATCATGCGAATACGATACAGATAAATTAGGTGGTAAATACAATGCGATTGTGTCTCTAGACTTTACAAAGTTTTCTTCACGCAAATTATAACTTGTACTAAAACCTGGTCTTTCATCTGCTGTCATATTAAATCTCTCTTTATCTTCGGGTATAATTTTACCTGAATTAGCAGTTTTAGATGAGAAATTTATACCTTCAAATGCTTCTTCTGTAGTATCACCACCTCCTATTGGACTTTTACGAGCAGCAAAAGATTTAGTAGGACTTATGTACTTAGAGTTTTTTCTTTCAAAGACATGAAATAGAATATAATGACCAAAATCATTATTACCTAAATCTTCAGGATATTGATGAACAGCGTAAGAATAAGGATCGCCTTCTAAATTTAAGTGTGATGTGTCTGAACTACTATTCGCACCTCTACTTAGATCAGGTTTTTCTATTGGGTTCGCTTGTTTTGCTGCCCCAAATATATTACCTGTAATTCTATTCTTTAATCTCTGTAAACTGCTTGACATAATACTATTTATCTAGTATAACGGAGGTATTGTAGACCAATGTTTCAATACATCCTCTGTTATAATCTGAAAATTATAACCTCTTTTATCACAATACTTCTTACATGCTGTCCACTTCGCCTCGTTAATTACATATTGTTCTGCATTGTATCGCCATGATTTTGTCTTGCGTTTAGGTATTCTAGGGGGTTGTGTCTGTTTTTTTGGCTTGACTTCCCACACGGTTTCTGTTATATTACCTTCTTTGTTGCGATATTTAAGATAAACATCAGGAAAATACCTGTGTATTCTATTTGTCATAGGGTTTCGATAAGGTACAAAGAACTCCTCACTCGCCCATTTTATAATTGCAGGATTACTGTCTAAATACTTAAACACAGTTAGTTCCCAAGATGATCTGTATATTATATTAGACGGATCACCCTTGTATTTGTTTGGATTTTTAGGTCTAAATTTACCTTGAACTAACATCTTATTACTCATGCGTTTTATCTTCTTCATTCTAATTATTTAGATAAATAGTCATATGGCGTCAATATTTGATACAATAAAACAACAAGCGGGTGACAAAGAAAAAAGTCTTAACTGGTACAAAGGTAAGATAAATGCTTTGTCAAGTAGAATATCTGCAAGTCGATTGATGAGAGATGGTAAGTTAAGAAAAGCACCTGTATTCAATCGTCTTCACTTTTTTAGATATGACCCAAAGACAAAAGCAGTATTACCTTACTATGATTTGTTTCCGTTAGTCATGCCTATACAAACTGCACCTGGTGGTTTTTTAGGAATTAATTTTCACTATCTACCTATACCTGCAAGAATGGCATTATTAGAAGCGCTTGACAAAAAGAAGTTTAGAGGCAACTATAGTAATTTAAAAAATTTAAAGTATATTAAACCTACTCTTAAACACTACTTGCGTTCACAATTTGTTTCAGGTTTTTTAGATTTAGAAGAAGATGATTACGCACCTGCAATATTCATGCCTGTTGCACAATGGAGAAAAGGCACACCATCACAAGTATATCGTGATAGTAGAAGGAGATATTAATGAACAAATTAGGCGACCCAACAGATTTTAGTTATAGAGTAAACAAAGTAATCAAAGTTGTAGATGGTGATACAATAGATGTAATACTTGATATGGGTTTTGATATCATGTACAAACAAAGAGTAAGACTATTTGGTATTGATACACCAGAAAGTAGAACAAGAGATTTAGAAGAAAAGAAGTATGGTCTTCTATCTAAAAAGTTTTTACAAGAACACTTAAAAAGTGCTTCTCGTATTGCAATCAAAACTTACAAAGGCGATGAAACAGGAAAGTTTGGTCGTATATTAGGTGATGTATGGTGTGACGGTGTAAGTGTAAATAAACTAATGTGTAAAAAAGGTTACGCTGTTGAATACTACGGTCAAAATAAAAATTTAGTAGAAGCAGCACACATGAAGAACAGAAAAAAATTAAACAAATACAATAGTAGGTTATCAGGTTAAGTCATGGCGATTTTTAGACAAGGCAAAAGAGTAGGACCCTTTGATATTCGTATCGGGTTACCTAGGGGTAGAGAATACGACAATATCCCAGGCGATCCTAGAATAAAACAAAGAGCAAATCCTGAAACGACAATCAATCGTTTTCGTGCAGCAGTTTCAAGAGGTGAAGGTCTTGCAAGAAATACTCGTTTTCTAGTCAACATACAATTACCTAAAGGTAAAATATTACAAGAATTAATACAATCAACAAGTAGTAAAGCAAGATCAGGTATAATTATAGATGATCAAGCAGCAGGTCCTATGCCTTATCTACAATCAGATAAAGTTATGTCACCTGACGCAGCATTACTATGCACAGACATTACAATGCCTGCAAGAACTTTTAACAATAGTCCATATCGTATTGCAGGTGCACCGTACAAATATCCTACACAGGTTCAATACGGTGATATAACTGCAACATTTATAGGTGATAAGTTTTTACGACTAAGAACTTTCTTCGAAATGTGGCAATCTACGATATATAATAATCAAACAGGTTTATTCAATTTCTATAAAGAATATATTGGTGATATTGATGTATTTCAGTTAGGTCAATTTGATACAACTAATGATCGTGATGACGCAACATACGGTGTTAGACTTCGTGAAGCATATCCTACTGCAATAAATGAAATACCATATTCTTCAGGTGGTCAAAATGATTATGTTAAAATACAAGTCACATTTGCATATAGAGATTGGTTAAACTTTAATCTTGATGTTGATTCAGTCGGAAAAGTAGGCGGGTTATCAGCAGGAGAAGTAAAACCAGAAGGTGGATTCTTATCAAGTTTACCACCTGAATTAAGAAGGGTTGGGCGTAATGTGAGAGACACATTGAAGCGTTCAATACCTATTGGAAGAGTTTTTGGTGGGAAGGTGTTTCCACCATTTACATTTTAAATTATAAGGAGATAATATTATGGCATTGCCAAAATTAAATACACAAACATTTGAGTTGAATGTTCCTAGCACAGATGAAAAAGTTAAGTACAGACCTTTTCTCGTTAAGGAAGAAAAAGTCTTACTACAAGCACAACAAAGTGAAAAACCAGAAGAAATGGCAGACGCATTAGTTCAAGTAATTAACAACTGTACATTTAATAAAATAAATGCAGCACTTCTACCATCATTTGATATAGAGTATATCTTTTTAAAGATTAGATCAAAGTCAGTAGGTGAGAAAGTTGATTTAATGATTACATGTCCTGATGATAATGAGACAAAGGTAAAACACACAGTTGACTTATCAAAAGTAGAAGTTGAAGTAGATGAAGACCACAATAACACAATATCATTGACTGATAATGTAAGTGTTGTTATGAGTTATCCTACAATCAAAACTTTTCAAGGTGCAAACTTACAAAACATGAATGCTGAAGAAATCATCAATCTAACAGGTCGTTGTATCTATCAGATTGTTGACGGCGTTGAAACTTACGAAACAAAAGATTTAAATTCAAAGGAGATAGATGAGTTTTTAGAAAACTTAACACAAGATCAGTTTGCTAAAATTCAATCATTCTTTACTAGTATGCCTAGATTAAAGCATGATGTAAAGGTGACTAATCCTAAAACAAAAAAGAAAGGTACGGTAACACTACAAGGTATGCAAAGTTTTTTTTAATTTGCCTCGCACACATTGATTTAGAGGCGTATTATCAATTAAACTTTAACATGATACAACAACATCATTGGTCGTTGACTGAAATAGAAAACATGATACCTTATGAAAGAGAAATTTATTTAACTATGTTAAACGAACATATTAAAGAAGAAAATCGAAAGATGAAAGAGCAACAATCTAAAAGGGGTAGATAAATGGCAGACGAAGAAAAAAAGATAACAGTTGACGCAACGCCTGAAGTTAAAGAGGCAGATGTTAACGGTGATAATCACATCTCAGAAGCAGAGATGTCAATGATGTTAGAGGCAAAAAAGAAAAGACTAGAAGATGAAGACGCAATGCGTGACGCACAAAGAAATATGGCATGGTTTGCTTTAGCAGGTATGTTATTATATCCTTTTGCTGTCTTGATTGCAAGTTGGGTTGGTTTAGAAAGTGCAAGTAAGAATTTAGGTAGTATGGCACCTACTTACTTTGTATCAGTTGCAGCAATAGTTGCTGCCTTCTATGGTAAATCTGCATACGAAAAGAAAAACAAGTAATAAAAAATGGCTGATTTTAAAGATGTAGTTCTAAGGTTACAAGAGAACAAAAACGATAACAGACAAGCATTTGTAGAACAAACGCAAGAGTTATCTAAAGTTTTTGCTGAGAGTATTAAATCTCAGAATAGATCCTTTGGGCAATCTTTATCATTACAGACAAACAAAACAAATCAAACACTAACAAATATCGCTTCGACTTTACAAGGATTACAAAGTGTATTTACTGCTGATATGAAAGCAGACAAAGACTTTATAGGTCCTTTACCTGAAGGTCAAGAACAAAATATAAATTCATTAACAGGCATATATGATGTCTTAGTTTCTATTGATACAAACTTAAAAGAACAATTTAATTATGATAAAAGAGCAGACAATGAAGCAGAAAGAAAAGCACTAAATCAACCAGGTGGTTTAGGGTCAGGTGCATTCCCAATACCTTTACCTGTCACAATGGAAAAAGGTAGTAAGGGTGGGATAGCAAAAATGTTTGGCGCTGCAGGTGCTCTTGCTGCTGGTGCTCTTGCAAGTGCAAAAGGTATTGCTACTATGGGTCTTGCAATATCTGCTTTCTTTGGTGGATTAGTATTAGGTAATGAAGCATTAGGTATGGCAAAAGAATCAGGTTTTGACTTTAACATGACTGCAACAAAAGACGCCGCTAAAGGTTTCTCTGGCATAGTGCAAGAGTTATCACCTGAAGCAATGATTGCATTAGGTGGTATTATTGCTGCTGGCGCTGTTGCAACAAAAGGTGGTGGTAGTGCTACAAAAATGGCACTAGGCGTAGGTCTCATGGGTGCTGCTATTACAGCATTCTTTGGTGGGTTGTTATTAGGTAATACAGTTCTTGAAGGTGTAGGTTCAGTTGTAGGTACAGACTTTAGTGGATTTAAAAAAGTCGTTGCAGGATTCGATAGTGTCATAAGTGAAATGTCAGATTCAACAATGCTTGTAATAGGTACTTTGATTGCTGCTGCTACAGTCGCAAGTTTTAAAACATCATTGAAAGGGCAGGCAATGGGTCTTGCTGTTGCCTCAATGGGACTTGCAATAACAGGTTTCTTTGCAGGTCTTGTTGCTGGGGATGCATTACTTGAAGGTATCTCTGTAATAGGTGGTAATTTAAATCTATCAAATTTAAAATCAGTTGTTATTGGATTCAATGATGTCATAGGTGCATTGACTACAGAATCATTAACTGCATTAGGTGTTATCTTTGGATTATCGTTCTTAACAAGTTATGGTACAGCATCAAAGGCATTAAAAGTAGGATATGGTATGACTGCCATAGGTGCAGGTATATCAGGATTCTTTGTAGGACTTGCTGCAGGTGACGCTGCTTTATCATTCTTAGGCACAGACTTTACAGCATTACCTACTCTCATACAAAACTTTGGCGACGCTATAGGTAATCTTTCTGATCGTGCATTAGTTGTATTAGGTAGTTTATTAGGTGCAGGCGGTCTTATAGGAAAACTTGGTGGTGCAGGATCAGTAGCAATAGGTATGGGTGCGATAGGTGCTGGCATAGCAGCATTTTTCGCTGCATTTGGTGTTGCAGATTTTGTTGCTGCAAATGTAGGTGATGGTAGTTCATTTGTAAACTTAGTAAAAAACTTTGGCGAAGCAATAGGTTCACTTGATACAACTGCTTTAATTGCATTGGGTGGTTTATTAGGTGCAGGTGCAATCTTTGGTATGGTCCCAGGCGCTGCAGGTGCTGCTGCAATAGGTATGACAATGATAGGTGCTGGAATTGCAGGTTTCTTTTTAGCATTTGATGGTCTTGCAAAACTAGGTTCTGTTATTGGTGTTGATGGTTCATCAACTAAAAAACTTATTGAAAATATGGTTAGTGGTGTTGCAAAACTTAATGAAATAGATGGTGATAATTTACAAAAAGTTGTAGGACCTCTTGCATTAGTAGGACCTGCTATACTTGCATTTATGGGTTCTGATGGTATTGCTGGCGCTGCCGCTGCGATAACTGATAAAGTAAAAGGTTTCTTTAACTTCATCTTTGGAAAAGACGAAGAAGAAGGACCTCAAAGAACAATCATAGATGAAATGGTTGATTTATTGAAACCTGTTGATCAGTTAAACAATGTAAACTTAGATGGTTTTATTGAAGCAACAAATGCATTATCTGAATTTGTAAATACAGATTATAGAGGTAGTGCTGATGATTTCGAATACTTTGTAAATAAACTTTACACAACAATGCCTAAATTAGAAGGTGCTGTATTTGGTGATGAAGATATTATGGGATTAGCATATAACACAGGTGGTTATGTTCAAGCGTCTAAAAATATTAACATGTTGAAAAATGCTCTTGCAGGTAATTTAGCAGAAAGTACAGATATTAATAATGCTGCGACAGGTACTGGTGCAACTGCAAATCTAGTTAACAGTAATACAAGTTCATATCAAACTAATAATAATTCAACTTATTCAGTTGCGTCAAGTTCAGTAAATAAAGATAGAACCGTTGTCGCTACGAATAATGTCAACGGTTCTTTCTATGATGTTTCTTTTAGTGAAGATTTTTAGGCCGTCTGATATCTAGGCGTCTTCATTAGGTTTGTTAAATTTTTAATCTTTTTTCGTTTCGTCTGTTTCTTTAAGTTTTTCATTTTAGTTCTCCCTTTAAAGTTAGACAACATTGTTGCCATTTGCCTTGTTATCGTCATGCGTTTCCTCCGGTTTAAATATAGTGATTAGTTCTTCTTTACCTTTCACCTTTATCTTATCTACTTCAACTGATTTAATATCAACCAATTGTTCTTTCGTATAAGATGAATACAGAGTAGGTACTACTTTACCATTTTCATCTTTGTAATTTCTTGTTGTCGCTTCTAAACGAGCAGCAAGATTTACAGCGTCACCTATAACAGAATAATCTAGTCGCATTTCACTTCCCATATTACCTACTATACATGTGCCAGTATTTACACCTGAACCAATGTTAATATCTGGCAAACCTTTTTCTTTAAACTCTTTCTTAATTCTATCTGTTTCTTCAGCACATTCTATTGAAGTCTTAACTGCCATTTCTGCATGATTAGGACAATCTAAGGGTGCGTTCCAAAATGCCATAATACAATCACCCATGTACTTATCAATTGTACCACCATTCTTCAATACTATTTTACTCATTCTGTTTAGATAGTCATTGATTACATTTACAAGACCTTCAGGATCATCATTGTTTTTATAGTATTCAGATATTGGTGTAAAACCTACAATATCCATAAACAAGAAACTCATTTCTTTTCTTTCACCACCTAGTTTTAATTTACTAGGATCTTTCACAAGTATTGCAACTTGTCTTGGGTCTAGATACTTTTCAAATTGTTTTCTAATTTGTTGTTTAGCACGAAACTCTAATATAAATCGTAAGAATGTTGAATGAAATCCTACAATAAATGCAGTTAATAATACCCATGTAAAATCTATTAATACAAGTGCTTGTTGAAAAAATAGTTGTGTATATGTGGGTAAACCTATCGCTAAAAAGACTAGAGAAAAACCTATTAACCAGTAAGGTGTAAATCTACAGATTATTACTATAACACATCCTACAAAAAATGCAAGCAATAATTCTATTAATGAATCATATCTTTTGATCGTTTCACCGTCAAGTATTGTTTGTAGTGAGTTGGCACTTATGACATAATCATATTGTTCGCCTTTTGGGGTTGCAATTATACTAGATAATCCTTCTGCTGTCAAGGCAAAAATTACTGTAGTACCTGCTGCTTCATTAAAGTCATCACTCGCTGCTGATATTGTTTTAAACTCTTTATTCCATCGTAACCATATTCTTGCGTTTGCGTCTGTATTGATTGTATCATATCCAGGCACTCTCATTGCAACTACACCTGTTTGATCTGCTTTTACTTGATACGAAGGATCGCCTACTGCAACTCGTATTACTTCTACTGCCATATTAGGATAAACTTCGTCACCTATTTTCATCAATAGAGGCACTCGTCTTACAACACCATCTATTTCAGGTGCTGTGTTTATAACACCTACACCTGCTGTACACTCTGCCAACTTTGGCAAAGGTCCTACCATGCCCGGCCATTCATATAAAAAATCTAATGGGTCACCTATCTTTGCAACACCTCGTGGCACAGGATTTGATTTACGATTTTGTACTGTTCCTGTTTGTGCAATAACTGTGCCAAACATAAGTGTTGTACAAAATTCATCATCATGACCAAATCTATCTTCTTCACTAAACAATATAGGCATAACAATGATACCTGTTTCTGCCATTCTTGTCTTAACAATTAAATCTGATAATACATTTCTAGGCCATGGCCATTGACCATACTTTTCAATTGATTGTTCATCAATCGTTATAATTGTAATGTCTTGGGAAGGTGTGACCTCTTCGTTTGAAAGAAGATAGTCAAATGATTTTAGGCGTAGTGTTTCTTTGAAACCGGGATCTTGAAACCCGATATATGTTAAGATGAACAGCGTAATAAACGCTGTTGCCCAATGATTAATATATTTCACATAATTATTTATGCTTCTAGAGAGATCAAACCCTCTGCGTCAAAGACACATCTAGGTTGACCTATTTTATCCACTAAATCATAGTGAAAAATTTTAATCTCTGAACAAGAGAATTTATTGATAAGACAGTCTTTATAAAAAGCAGCGTCTTTTTGATTATAGAAGTGCATTTCATTCCATACACCGTCATGTGTTTTATACACAATTTCATATTTTTCTTTATGTTTCATACTTACTAATATATCAGATAAAAAACATAATACAAGAAAAAAAGGGTAATATATTATTACTTTAGATGATCAATATTGTCGCACCTAATTTTGATTAATTGTCATGGTACAAAAGGAATGTCCACACCAGAAATTACCACTATAACTCTTATTATTTCCTGTTTGTGTAAAATACATTGACGAACCTGTGCTTGTTCTACCGTCAACATCTATATCAAGTGTATTATTATTACCTACTTGGTCTATGTCAATAATAAATTCATCCATACTTACAATATCAAAATCAATATCATTGTCTTGACCGTCTTGAAACGAATTAAATGTTCCTTCGTCTGTATTACTATCTATTGTAAGGTTTAAATCATTCGCCCTCAAAGGTGGAACCTTTATAGATATTAAAAGTACCACTACCAGTAAAAATATTAACATCATGTTTTCTTTTAGAAGTTTTCCTATCATACTTTGTTTTATCCTTTACTACTCTAGGTTTATATTTTGGTGTTCTAAGTTCTTTCGCTATTGGGTTCTGTTTCTTCATTTTTTTTCTTTGTTATCTTTTTCATTTTATTAATATATCTACGATAAACATCTGCTGCTGATGTCTTACCCATTTCTCTTGCTCTTTGTTCCATTGCAATCGCTGCTTGTATTTTATGTGCATGTTTTTTACCAGATTTTTCAATCTTTGCAACACTCTTTTCAGCGTCTTTTACAGTTGCAAATTTAAGACCGTGTATAGTGCCTTTTGGGTTTTCATCTGTGTATAAATCACTATGTTTTTTAGAACCTGCTTTTTGACCAGGTTTTCTAGGTATTCTAGGATTATCTTCTAAAAACTTATAAAATGTTTTCATTGCAATTGTTCTATTGTTATTTCGTTTTCTTGACCCAATAGTTCGAAATCATACATTTCAAACTCTCCTTGTATTATATTTAGTATATAACCATATTCTTGATCTAGTCTCAATTCAATATAACCGCCTGACGGATCTTCTCTAATCCACACCCATTGTGGACTTTCATCTAATATAATCACACCTGTTTCAGGATCTTTACCTAATTTTATATCACCTATTGATTTTCTTTCTTCTTGTTTATCAAACTCGTTTCTCATTTCTTTTGCAAGTTCTTTGTTGATTTGTTTAAGAATGTCTGCTAAAAAATTTTGTTGTAAGAAATCTATATCTAAACCAGTCACATATAAGTTTTCTTCTTCTTCAAGATAATCTTTGTCTAAATCTTCAATCTGTAAAAAGTCAATATCTAATGCGTCTGCAACTTCTTTAATTTTCTTCACATAGTTTTCATCTTCTATTTCTTTGGGTTTAGATACAATCAACATGTTATTAATCATGTCTATTTCTAAATCTAGTTTTACAGGAGGTGCAGGTGGATTTTCTGGCACATATACTTGTGTTGCCTGAAATGCTTGATTAAGTATTACTTGACCTGCAGCACTTTCAACACTAATCTCACCCACTAAACAATTACCATTTACATCACAACTTGGTAATAATATAATCGTAGAACCACCTAGTTCATCTATTGTCATAGAAAAATCAGTACCACGAACACCTATCGTTGCTGTAGGTGTTGTAATCTTTATATCTTGTCTTGATGTTTTAGCAATTTGACCTGACGCATATCTTATTGTGCCAAGTTTTGCTGATAAATTTAATTTACCTTTTTTTGTATTAGGATCATATACAAACTCATCTATAATAAGTTTACTATGTTGTGTGACATCAACTCTAGTATCGTCAACAAACAATATGCCAACTTTACCATTACCTGTTTTTACTGTGTCGTATTGTTCTATTGGGAGTTCTTCTTCGATTGTGATATCTATTTTATCACGATCTATTACGCCGTTGCCTTCTACTTGATCAACATTTCCTATGCTACCCCACAATGAGGTAGCATAGAATAATATTAATATTATTATAGTCCACTTAGTCAGTTTGTGAAATATCGATATCATGGTTATCACCAGATGTTGTCAAATTAATTATATTATCATAGACACCAGATTGTGTGATATCTACATCAGCGATTGAACCAGTATGTGAATGAACTAAAGTGTGTCCGTTAACATCACCATCACCATTTATNTCAATTAANNAATTATTTGTGTCACCATTTACGGTTAAAGTTAATATAGCAGAAGTACCATCTATTGTAGCAGCAACAACATTGCTGTCACTTCCAGATGACCCTGTTATACTTACAGTCGCATTGGCAGCGTCTGCTGTCTCACCAATATCAATATCTAAATCGTTGCTATTACCTGCCCATATAATTGAAGCAGTAGCAGTAGCACAAGAAGAATTGTTTCCTGTACTATCACAATTAAAGTCGATATCGTTTGAGTTACCAGTCGTACTAAATGTTCCTGTAAAAGTTGCACCGTTTACATCAAACTTTAAAACATTACTATTACCAACTTGATCAATGTCGATAGTAGTTGTAGCACCTGTGACTGTTGAAGCAGTCGTACTATTACCTACAGTATTGTTTTGTCCGTCTTGGGTAATGTCGAGGTCAAGCGTAGCACCTGATTGTGTCACATAGATATCATTCGCCAATACCGGTAAGGCAAATAACATCAATATTGCGATTATTTTAGCATACATTACTTTACTCCTCTATTTTAAATTGCCATAAGTCTTTTACAATACCCTCATGTATCATATTAAAGATAGCATGTTCGATTGTAGTTCTTATGGCGTAATTAACCGGCTCATTAGTTGCGACACCGGTTTCTATTTCAAGTGCTTTTGTACTCATGTCAAGGAACCTGAATACATCACCACCACTTGAATAACTTGCGATAGTCTTTGTTGCTGACACAGTAAGAACAATCTCACCTGTCTGTACTGCAACAAGTCTTAACGAAACTGTTACCTGGTCTGTACGATATTGTTCACTTAATCCAATGCCAAAATATCTTGCGCCAACACCACCTGATGTAATGTTAGAATCATATCCTACAATACCACCCTCTACTATAAGTCCTGCAAACTTTAGAGGTTTTAATTGGTTTTTAACATCACTTTCACCATCATATAATTCTCTTGTTGATCTTATTAGTTGTCTTTCTTTTACAAGATTATCTAAACCTTCTCTTTCTAAAACTATAAACCATGGTTCATTACCACCTACTGCTTTTAAACCATTGATAACCCATGTTTCAGGTCCTTGTGTCACAGCAGTTGATAATTGAGAAAACTTTACATTAGGTTTTCTTTGTCCTGTTCTATCAGGAAAATCATAAACTGCAATCGTAATTTGTGGTTGACCTAGACTAGGAATATTTTTTAATCTTTTAATTGTATCTGTTTCAATAGTGTAAGGTGTTTCACCTTGATAAACACCATCTATCTTTTGTGTTGAGGCACAACCCCCTAACAAGCATATGAGCAGCATTGCAGCCGCAATTTGTGGTACCATTTCCATATTAAAATTTAAAGTCGCCTACTGGCACAGACATTGTTGTTGTTGAACCGTCTGGTGATGTAATTGTTAATGTTATTATTTCTGTTGTTGTATCTTTAACCCAATAGATTGTAGAACCTTCTACTTCAGCAGTTCCTGATGTTGGGCATGTACCCTCACATTCTGTGCCNAACATATTATCAACTAACTGTTTTGATAAATTAGCATAGATACGACTTTCAACATTCTTTATAAACTTGTTGATTGTGGTATTATTTTCTTCACGCTTCGCTGCCGCTTCCGCTGACTTCTGATCGTCTTTAATACCTTTCTCTCTACTGTATCTTAATTGTTCAAGTGATAAGACATGTGTGCTGTATCCATTTCCTGAGAAAGAAGGATTTGAAAATTCATGTACAATTTCACTTGCAATGCTAGGTGTCGATAACACATAACAAAATATTCCTAGCACTAATATTTTTAGTGCTTTCATGCTACTATTTATAAAAATAGAGAATATATGCCCACATATATTAGTGTTAATACTATTATGCCTGTTAGTGTTAACCCTGCGATTTTAATCGCTCTTAGATACTCTATCTGATTCTCTACGCTTGTTATCTTTTTGTTCATTTTCTCTCATTTCTAATACGGCGTCAAGTTTTGATCTTAATCGTATTAAGTCATTATCTAGCATTCTAATACGATCTATTAGTGCTATTGTAGTCATTTGTGCCTTGTCTAATTTTTCAATTATTTGACCGGTCACATAATTGTATATGAAGTAAATAAACCAACCCATGGCGATTGCCGCTACTGTGGCAAAACCATATTGATTTAATATTTCAATAATAGGTGATGTTATTTCAACTTCAACCATTAATCCTTTCTTGCGTCTTCTTTACCATCTGATCTTGATATTCTATCTAAATCTGGTCGCAAGTTTAAAGCACTTGAAATCAATATATCTAATTTTATCATATCATGATTCATAGTTTTAATTCTGTTATCTAGAGCAGATATTAACATTGTGATTGTGCCAACTTGCTCTACAACTCCTGCAAGAATATACTTTAGAATGATGTAAATAAAAATACCCATAACAGCGGCTGCTGCTACAGGTAAACCAAATTGTACTAATATTTCTAAAAATAAGTCCATGCTCTATTTATCAGAGCATGGACTGTGTGTTAGTGAACAGGAGAGATAGTTAACTTATTGGTTAACTAGTTTACTAAAGTAATTCATAGTATCGTCTTCACCTTCATCACTAGGGGAGGTTTGAGTAGGTAAAGTAGGTTCACTTACTTCAGGTGTGTCACTAACTACTGCTTCAGCACTTACAGGTGGGATGTCTATTTCATCTGCTGTAGCAGTTTTTCCAGAACCGTAAACAACTTTCTCAAATTTAATTTTGAGAGCGTCATAAGACTTGAAGTTTGTTGGTGCTGAAAACTCTTTCAATGAATATTGTTTTTTCCACAATGATTCAATGTAATCATCATCTTCGTTTATCTTTGAAGAATTTTCAAATTCAGATTTGTCATAGTTCCAATAACCATCAACTTTTCTAATCTTTAACTTGAAGTTTGCCCCAGCCCAAAAATCAAATGGATTGATTGCTTGTTCGTCTGCAAATTCAGGTTTCATTGCTTCTGTAATCTTATCAAAGATTTTTTTACCAAACTTGTATAAGAATATTTTACCCTCGTTCTCAGGATGAGCAGGGTCTGAAACAACTAAGATGTTTGTATAGTAAGATAGTTTTCTTTTTCTTTTTCTTGCGATCTCTTTGTCTGCGTCAGAACCAGTATTCCAAAGTTTACTGTTTTCTTCACTTACAGGATCTTTTTGACCAAGTGTTGTTAAACTATTTTCAATGTACCAACCGCCAGGTCCTTGAAACGCATGTGACCATACTCTTGCCCATGGTAATTCTTCTCCTTCTACAGCAGGTAAAAAACGAATAACTGCATAACCATTACCAGTTTTATCTAGTTCAGGTTTCCAGAATCTATTGTCGTCTGATGAGTTGTTGTTAGTTGTAGGTTGTGTGACTTTTTCTAACTCTTTGGTTAGTTTATCGAAGTTGCCACGACTTCTCTTTAAATCTGCGAATGACATATTGTCTCCTTTGTATTCGTTGTATTCGTATAAATTGTATATTATTATATATACAAGTTTTCACCTTGATCATAAAAAAAATTTATCATTCAGCCCTTCGTGGGATTTGCTGGGAAGCGTACCCACAATTTTTCAGGAAGAGTCCCATGTTCTTTTGAAGATAGGTCCCTACTAATAAACAACCCTCTAGTGTCTTGACCCGTTTGGGCACTACCCTCTAGAAGACTTGCCTTATGCCCTCTTAAGCATTTTTCAGCCAGAAGGAAACAAAGTTTCGAACCTTTGTTCTGCTGCTGAATGATAACTCTATTATACATCATTTCGTGCTAAAAGTCAAGCCCTAAATGTGTATAAAACTCGTTTTTTTTCATATAAGATAGATTAGGTAAACTATCCCATTGAGGCATTCTCTCAGATATCTTATTATTTTCATCTGGATTTACCTTAATAAACTGTATGTCTTTATATCTCACCATAACTCTACCCATTTGAACAACCCAATTTTGTGGTGTTATGGCACTCTCATCTGAGGACACATAACCATGTGTCTCTTTGTATAAATTATTAATAAAATCTGTTGTACTGTACATATCCATACCTATGAGATAACATGTTTTAGGTTTCTCTACTTTACATGATATGTACATTGCTGTCGCACCTGATGACCAACCTGGATCATCTGGTCCAGCATTATCTGCTTCCCAACCTACACCGTAATAGTCATTCATTATATCTTTTAGTTGTGTAATATTTTTATCTGCAAGACCATAAGTCCATGTGATATAAACATTTTCAAAACCATCACCTTTCCATCTATCGTTAGGTCTGTTTTGATTTACTGTTTGTTGACCATGTATTACAAAATGTGTATAATAGTTCTCTGGTGTATATTTCCATTCTCTTATTGTAGGATTTGTCATATTAGAAGTTTGTGCCTCTTTCATCATTTCATATTGATCAGCAGGCATATCTTCCCAATCTCTAAAATAAACTTTGTTTTCATCACAATATCCACTACGATATATTTCGTGTGTCATCATTGGGTCAACTGCAATTAAACCATCTACTGTATGTTCTCTAAAAAGAGCATTACAACCCCATACTTTACCTTTTGCTTTTAGTAATTCTACATCTATGTCTTTACGACTTTCACCATTTCCTAATACAAATAAATTTTCTGTCATAACATTTTTTTCAGATTTAGTTTCATTCTTTCTTTGTTGTATGTCAAGAAAGGTCCATACTTTTTTATTTTTCTGTTCAATGTCGGCCATATTATAGTTTCCTTTATTTGTTTACTAAAATTTTTTGTGTAGTTTAATAAATTGTCTAATATACATAAAGTTTCTAATGATATTCTTTTTGCAAGATATGTTTTAACAAGAATAGGATGTTGACCATTATTTACTTTAAATATCTTATTAAAATTTTGTTCACTTTTTCTCATCAATTGTTCAATGTCTCTTTCAAAATAATAAGTCAAACCGTCAATTCTTTTTTGTCTATCTAAATAAACCTCATTGTTCATATCCTTAATATAAGGAGATTTATTATGGACGAAATTGCTAACAAAGTAATCAACAAGATTATCGCCATACTTTCTTGCAACCTTAACAAAAAAATATTTGTCATTGCGTTGTATAAATGTTTCGAACTTAGCATTAGTTTCACCATTATACTTAAAAAAATCGTATTCATCTTTCGTAAAATGTAATTTAATCCCAAGATATTTTTTGTATGCTTCATATCCTTCATTCATTAAACTGGTAATGTTGCTGTTTTAGGTAAATAATTTAAATCTTGTGCGTTCATTTTAATCTTGTCTTTTAAATTTCTGTTTATTAAATGTGTGATCTGATCAGGTTCTATTTCTTTTTCTCTACAATAATCTAATACTGCTTCCATATGTGATATTCTTTTTTTACTTGCTATTTTTTCTATCACTAATGCAAATTGTTTAGGTGTCATTAATTTCCCTCGCTACGATTTCTATTCAATTCATTAGATTGTTTACTTTCATTAGCAAGGGAATCGTTTACTATATCTAATAGTAATTCTGCGTCAAATATCCAATCCATACCATAACCCATTAAACAAGTTTCACCTGTTTCTTTGACAGTTAAAAATATAGAACCGTTTTCTAATTCACTACTATACCAAAATGATACCCAAGCAAAAACTTCTGTATTAGGATCACCACTTGATTTCACATCTGACCATGCAATTGCTTTTTGTTTGAATACATTACCTGCATATGAAAATACTAAAGGTCCTGGTCCACAAAATATTGGTACTTGTGTTGTTGTCATAACACCAGGAGGAAATACAGGATGTTCCTCTGCTAGTGATTTAAATGCTGTGAATACTATACCAATAAAAAAACCTACTATAAAAAATTTAAGAATTAATTTTATCACTTTTTCTCCTCTACCCATTTGTAAAATGCCTCTACTGCTTCTTTTAGTTTAGGTAGATAATCTACTTTGTTCTTTTTAAATACTTGTATCGTGCCTTCTTCATTAACCATTAATATAACTACTTGTGTCACTTCTTCTGCAAAATGTTCTTTGTACATTTCTGCATATGCACTACCTTGAATAAAATAATTTTCAATCCAGTCTTCGTTCTTTTCTTTACTACTTGTTTTAAAATCTATAATAGATAAAACGCCATCATATTCTGCAATACAATCAACTCGACCTGCAACTGTGTAATCACTTGAAAACATTTGTGCTTCTTGTAATCTAATATTATTTATTTTNGCTAGTTCTGGTTTTAGAACATTAAACATCATACGAGCAAGAAACTTCTTCTTGTGTTTCTCTATTTGATCTAAGTCTAAGTTATTTAAATAATCTTCTACCATGTTATGTACAGCAGTACCTCGATTCGCCGCTTGTATCATTACATGATTTGCAACATCATTACCTACTTTGTTTCGCCATTCAACTAAACCCTCGCTTTGTCTAATTGATAAAACTGATGTAATTGATGGATAAACTTCTTTGGTTTCTAGATGTTCGTAAAATCTTTTACCTTCTACATTCTTTGCTTTGAGTAGTGGTAAGTCGTTAATAGGTGGTGTATGTGTAAACATTGTATATCTCGCTTGTAAAATTATATTATATCACGGTTGACTAAAAAAGTCAAGCACTAATCTCTAGTGAAAAAAGGGTCTGGTTTCTTTGCGGTTTTTTGTACTTCTTGTAATACTTTTAAAAACTTATCAAACTCTTTGTGTGCTGTATATCTGCCAACTTTATATGCGATAAAGAGACAACCAACAGCGATAATCGTATGTGTTATTGGATCCATTTCTTTGCTTCCTCTGTGACTTCATCAACTCGTCTAGTCCAACCTCTACCAAAGGTTTCGAAAGTTGATAAACTCTCATAGTAGTTTTGTCTTTCTGATTGATATTGATCTATTGTAGTAGATACACCATAATGTTCTACATGATCATTAATACATTTTAAAGTATTAGGACCTATGCCACCATCAACAGTAGTATTTACTAATCGTTGTATAAATTTTGCAGCACGACCAGGACCTGCATTAACGGCAAAGTCAAAGATACATAAATCTAAACCTTCAGGTAGATCATCACCTTTCACTCTATCCCAATAATTCTTTTTATAAATTGGTTCAACATCTTCTTTTGTTAAATCTTTCATTTCTTTTTCACCACCAAAGTCTTCATAAACTCTTTTTGTGACGCCAAGATTTGTTTCACCGCCTGGATCTTTTGGGTGATTTACATAACCGCCTTCGTGATGTAATATTACTTCTAATGCTTCTGAAAATTTTTTACTCATTGTAGTGTAGTCCTAACTTTATTTTTTCTATTAGATAACTTTTTAACATGCCACTTCTAACAATATCATTTAAATCAAATTCTATACATTCAATCTCTTTCATTTGTTGCATGATGTTAACAAAATCTAATATACCGTTTCTATCATTTGTTTTTGTTAAATCTGTTTGCTGTATATCACCAGCAAAGATTATTCTTGTATCTTGTCCTACTCTTGTCATGATAGTATCTAATTCATGAAAGTTTAGATTCTGACACTCATCTACGATTATTACACCGTTGTCGATTGTAATACCTCGTAAGAAACTCGTTGATAAGAAATCTATAGTACCTTGATTTCTTAAATTATTATATAATTGTTCAAACGCTCTTTCGTCTGGTTGTTTAAACATGAATCGTACCATGTTTTGATATGGTACTTGATACAGATAAGATTTGTCCTCTTCATCACCAGGTAAGAAACCTATGTCTCTAGTTGGTAATAATGAACGGACAATATATACTCGTTCTCTAGGTGATTTAGGATCCAACACATCTTTTAATGCATTGTATAACGCAACAAAAGTTTTACCTGTTCCTGCGACACCATACAAAAAGAGATTTTGACCTTTATTGTAAGAGTTGAATACCTCTTTTTGATTATCTGTTATAGGTTTTATATCGTTTAATTCTGTATGCGATATACCTAATGTTTTCTTTTTACTTACCATATTGTTTTCACTTTTTTTATGAGTAGTTGCTCAGTTTACTTCTTCGGATTCTGTTTACCAGTATATGATATTCCTACTATGATACTGCAACTCACCTATTATTATTTATATTTTCCCTTTCGCTCTGGCCCTATGCTTCGCTAATGTTGCTCTAGTTTTTGATTCTTTTACCCCTTGTCTTCTATATCTTTCACCTAGAGGACTTGTTGGGTGTTTTTCTGCAATTCTACTTAAATGATCTTTCCAACCACTATCTGTCTTACTATCAATCTGACCTACACTCGAAACTATATTCATTTGTGTAGGTGGTAATAGTTCTATATGTTTCTTTTTAGTAAACTTTTCCATATCTGAGATTGTCATATATTCTTCAAACTCAGTTTTTGTTTTACTATTATAAAATCTATATGTAGGCATTTTCAGTTAATCTCCAAAACTTTCTCATTTGAATATATATCGGGTCTTTAGTAACCGTGTCTCTTGCTCTTTTAAATATTTGTGCTGACTTTGCTTTATCACTTGTCGCCCAATCTTTTTCTTGTGGTCTTACATTACCATCTTTATCATATTTTTTACCGTCTTTATGATTTGCATATCTTCTTGCTCTAGTAAAACCCATTTCTAAAAATTTTCTACACATATCCATGCCTATAAAATCTTCTTTATCTTTGTACACATGATACTCAAATAATATTTTTGTACTAGAGATAAATGCTTCACTAGGTGTTTTGAAACGCCAATGTTTGCATATATCGTTTGTGTATGGTCTTACAAGTAATACACCTTGTTCACCACGACCAATGCGATATCTTTTATCATTCTTTTTAAATAATATATTTTTATAATCTAAATTGTAATCAAACTCAATCATTATATACCTATTGAAAATATAAGAACACCAAAAATAAGTGCAAATAAAAGTATAACTTTAATAACCTTAATCATCATTTTCATCCACAGGATCTAGATCATCATATATATCTTCTATTTCAAAATCATCTTTTGGTTCTGGTTTATTTCTACCTTCTATTTCATCTACTAATTTTTTACCAGGCGATTTATTAAATCTCTCTGCTTTATTTCTTCTAGATACTTCTAATCCTAATTTAAGAAGTTCTTCTTCTTCTGCCCAAACTTCGTGAAAGTATTTCTTACTCATGTTCACCACCAGGATCATTTTTAGGTAATGCAACTTTATATGGCATACCTTTTTCGTCCCTATACATTACATACTCACGACTTCTTCCATAACTAGTATAACCTTCTTTAAATCTATAAACATTTTCTGATACTTTAAATGTAGCAACTGTGACAACTATTGCTAATATCAAAATAAAATGTGCTATNAATGTAAAACCAAATACTGTCCATGAAGTAAAATATAAACTAAATGCAATACACCATAACCATGCTAATATTTGAATCATCATGTGGCGTACTTGTAAATCAGGAATATGTTTTAAAGGATTAAATCTATAATCCATAACACCATTCCAACAATCAACTACGAAACTTCTCATAATCCCTCTATCTCATATTTTCTTATTACATTTTTTGTAGGTATAACAGTAGTGTTGCCACCATCTGCCATATTACCTTTTTCATCATAGTTATAATCAGACATAAGGATATGTACCTTTTTATCTTTTTTAACTAACCAACCTGTCGAAACACAGATTGCAGGTTTTGATTCTTGTATTTCTTTTAAATCACGCCACCCACTATCACTTTGAATATCTTCCCAATACACCAAATAAAATTTATAATGAAAAGGTATAGGTGGTTCATCTTTCTTAAATGTTCTAGTCTTTCTTGTCATTCAACTTTTCCCCTATTGCATATATCATTAATGATATAAAAAGTAATATTAAAATAATAATTCCTAATAATATATTCGTAATCATGCAACTCCTTCAGCAAACCACTCAGGTGTATCTCGTTTTGACCATTTGGCGAAATATGCCTTTGCTTCTATATAGTAATTTCGATATGATTGAATACTATCACCTGGCACAATACATTGAGGATAATGTTGCATAGCAGGAGGTGGTTCACGCCAACCATCACCTATGTTGTTAGGTGCGTTTTCTAACAATCTATTTAGTTTTACATTTGTACTATGTACTTTACCGTATCTGTATGTATATTCATGCCCTAATGCTTTGAATAAATCATATAACCAGAAATATTGTTGTTTCGTTTCTCTACACCATACAGCACTTGGATGATGATAATGTACTGCTTGATATAATTCATTTTGTCTTCTTTCATCTTCCATAATATAACGCCATGTCTTACGACCAGTTTTACTTCTTGCTTCTGTTTTGATACCGTCATTCATACGGTGTGCTGTACAAAGCAACTGAGCAGATTCTACAATCATTTTTACAACATGTTTATCAACATGCCATTTTGCTGCTGTTGTTGGGTCTTTATGTAGATAAAAAATATTCATTACAGACCTGCCATTTCAGAAAGACCCCATAATAAAACAAAAGTCAGTACACTTATAAAAATTATGTATTTAATCATTCTACTTCTCCTGATAGTTTATCAATAATACGATCTAAACCACCTTCAATCTCTGTTAATGCACGGTCTATTTCGTTTATATCCATTTCAATTTTTATCACTTTCGTATCAACTGTTTGTTTATTATTACCACACCAAAANGCAACTAATAGTNNTGCAATAATAGATATCAGTATTATATCATAATATTTTCTCATAGTCAATCCTTAATATTGTTCNATTAATAACATCATAGCATATAAATGATGAAACCAAATATACTTCATATCTTTTGGTGCTGTATTATATGCCTTTTCTAAAGCGTTTACTCTTTTCCAATATGTTTTATAACTCATATACACCTTCTATATTATACATTATAACTTTTTTAACTAACTCTGTGTAGGTTTGTTTAGTGGCATACTTATCTAATGTATCAACTAATTCATAAACATCGCCACCGTTTTCTCTTACTTCTCTAAAATTTTCATATGCAAATACTGTGTTTATAATTCTAATATAATCTTTTACACTATCGCATTTATTATCATAAACTTTTACACCCCAACCAATCCATTTGTTTTGATCCCAACCTATAGGCAATAACCATTTACTATCTTTATCAAATGTACGAATGCCAAATAAATTATTACCTTCGTTTGCAAATCTACTTGTACCCCAACCAGTTTCTAATGCTGCTTGAGCGATAATTATTTTTTTAGGTATGTGTAGTTCTTTTGGTAATGTTGAATAATGATAATCTATACATTGAGANAAAGTCATTACAAAATCATCTTTACCATTAGTTGTGTTGATTNTATAATTTGCAGGTTCAATCTTTACGATTGGTGCAGGTGTTNTGTCNTCTTTGCCNTCATANAAATCNGNACAACCATCATCCGTGCAATTATTCATNTGTTCGTTTGCAATTGCAAATGCAAGTAAACCTGCAATAATAAATGTAATTGAAAATAGTTTCATATTGACCTCGTTATTATTTATTTGACCACAAAAATTGTTCGATCTCTGCCCAACATTCGTGTTCATTATCATAGTCAGCAGTAAAACCAACAAATGACCAATCAATATTTAAAGTCTTAGCATATTCTAAAACTTTTTCAACTGATTCGCCAGATTTAACTTTTGTGATTAGTTCTTCAACGGCATTTTCTGCCTCGTCATGTAACCATGCTTTTACTTTACCCATAATGTATCCTTTCGTTTAATCATAATATTGTTATATAATACACTAAAATACTGATAAAGTCAAGCATTATTAAATAAAAAAACCCCTGGTTTCCCAAGGGTTTTGAAAATAGAGGTGCGACATAATGTCGCTATTATGCGTTTTTTCGCATGAAATCGTCATTCCAACCAAATGCTTCTTTGATTAGATTCGCTGTTAACCCCTTGTAGTGTTTGTTTAATTCTTTGTCTTTTGCCTGGATTAGAAGGTTTGCCTCTTCTTCACATAATCCTTCTAACATTTGTATGAACATATTATCTCTTTTTATTTGAGATAATTGTGGATTACCACCTTCTAAAAAATGAAACATTCTTTTAACTTCTTGTTTCAACCATGTATGTTCAGTACCTATCGGCGCTTCATTCTTTTTGAATGGTGGTTTACCNTCTGGTAATAACCAGACTAACTTAGGACTAAATGCACCTTTCAAAAACATTCTTAATTCATTTGTATCATATCTTCTTAATACTTCAATCTTCTTAGGTTTATCTTTTGCATTATTAACCTTTGTTAATATTTCGTGAAAAGATAAATTATAATTATCTGCCATTTTAAAACTCCTCTATTTTTCCTATCAGTTCTTTCAAATCATTGTTAATTAAATAAGGTAATATCTTACTGCGATTTGCAACAGTAATTTCTGCCTCTTGATACTCATTATATATATCATTTTCTAATTCGTCTGGAATGAAATCAAAATCTATAAGTCTTTGATTACGCTGATAATTACGATAATGATATTCATTACAAAAATCTTGTGGGTCATTACCTCTCATTAAACTATCAATCCAACCTGCTAACTTTTTCTTCATTACAGGTTTTTGTTTTATATTATTAATAAATGTATCATCTGGTGATAAAAAATTAGGTATACCATCTGATGTGTCACCTCTTAAAATATGTTCATAAACATATTCTTGAGGACTATCAGATTCAATAAACTTTTTTTGTATAGGTGCATATTGTATAACATTAGGATATTTTTGTAATTGTTGAAAGTCTTTGTCACCTGATATAATTAAATACTTTTCATTAAACCATTTGTTTACTGTCTTCTTTATTATTACTGCAATAATATCATCTGCTTCAACACGATCTAATTGTACAACTTTGTAAGGAAAGTTTTCTTTTATTTCTTCTTTTAATGTNTGTATTAAACCAAATACTTCTTCCCAATCTGTAGTTGATTCACTTCTACCTTCTCTGCGTTTTGCTTTGTAGTGTTCAAAAATATCTCTACGCCAAGGATTAGGACCGTCAACGGCGATAACTATATCACCTGGATAATCATTTCTAAATCTATGTACATAACCTCGTATTGAATTTAATACCATGTGTCTAACCATAGGTATCGATAAGACATTCTTATCTTTACTCATTGCTAGTTGTACGGCGATGTTAGATATTGCTACTTGGGAATAATCAATTAGTATCATTAAAATCTATTTCACTTTCAAATTCTATAATGTTTTCGGGTTTACCTTCAGGTACTTTGACAATCTTTGTGCCAGAATAATTAACAACTGAATATTTTCTACCTTTTAGTTTTTCAACATACATCATTTTATCTGTTATATTATGAAAAGGATGGTTTAAATCCATTTCTCTATATAACATTGCTCTAAATGCTTCTAGAAATATACCTACATCTAGAAAAGTTTTAGTACCTTGAGGTTTACCTATATTTAAACCTTCTTGTTGTAATGACGCCACTAACTGAATAATCATATCATCTGCTAGTGCGTCTGCATATTTCTTAGTCTGTTGCTCTTCTATAGAATCTAAATTATCTACATCTGAAATAGATAATTCTTCGCCATGAGGAAAAGATAAAACTTTAGCCATGTATTATTTCGCCTTTAAAATTCAGTTTACCTTCATTGATAAAATGTTCTCTAAGGTCTGTATACCCACCAATGAGCGTATCCTCATTCATAATTTGTGGCATAGACCTAACTTGTTTACCTATCATTTCAAACATCTGGTCTATAGTGACGGTATATTTTCCGTCACTTCCAGACATACCAGTAGATAGTTTATATTCCTCAAAAGGAATATTCAATTTGTCTAACAATACCTTTGCTTTTGTGCAATATACACAACTAGGTTTTGTAAAGACTTTATACATTATATTAACTCCTCGCTTACTTGAGGAACAGGAATCGCTGATAACTCATCTTCAAATTCCTCAACAGCATTGTCTATTTTGTCTTTACTATTTATACTATGTTGTAAAGCAATCTCTTGTTGTATCATATCATACAATTTATTTGCCTCACCCATAGGTAGTTTAAGACCTACATAAACTCTATACTCGCCCATAGGAGTAATAGTGACTTTGATTTTCCAGTTCTCATAACCTTGAACCTTAGTCTCTTTTATTTTATTGATAATAGTAATCTCTGTTTGAGATATAGCAGTTTTATTACCTGCACCTATTTCAACATTACCTGTTTCAGTTCTATAGAGAGAAGTTTTTTCATTCATTTCTCCGTGCAAAATATCAGCAATCTCTGCTTTTGCAATCAATTGTGCTTTTTCTTTTGCTAACTGTAAATCAGGACTTGTTGATGTACCTGCACCATAGATAAAGTTTTTATCTTTTTTCTTGTTAGGGTATTCTAGATACCAAGTGGGTACAACTTCAGTTAAGTTATCGCCATTACTTTCTTCTACATCTATTTTTGTCATACCACTACATGATACAACAAACAATGCAAGTAATAACATCATTAATATATTCTTCATTCGCTAGTCACCTCCTTAAATGCTTCTATAGTGTTTACAACACTATCCCAAAAGTCGAATACAACTGTTGGTCCATAAACGGTCACAACCATATAACCTATTATAAAACCTATTATTAATTTAATCATGGGTACCTCCAAGTTCCATCTTCATTTAAACATACTTTCTTAGGTAGTTTAAATAATCCTTCACCTTTTACATAACGACAGTATTCTTGTTCAGATACGCCGGCATAATAAAATTTTGCAAATAGTTCCCAATAAGTAGGACCTACATTGCCGTCCCTACACACCATTTTAGTTTCTAATAAAACTTCTTTATCTGGTGTATAAATTTTTTGTATAACACAATTACTTTCCATAGTGTGAGCATATGAATAATTTACTTTAAATAATAATATTGCTATTACTAAAGAAATAAAAATCATAATTGAAAATTTAAACGGTGTCATCATATCATTCTCTCAATTATTTGCCATCTACCATCAGGTAGTTGACATGCTTTACCAAACTCTGTACTTCTATCTCTACTTGATATTGAGTATAGAGGGAATGTGTCTTGTATATCAACGGTTGATGTATAATCAACACATTTAAAACCGTTATCAATATATGATCTAGTTATTTTAATATCACCTTTATTACCTGTTTTAGGGTTGTGCCACATTAAATAACTTGATTTGCCTGAAGGCATATTATTTAAATGATCTACAAACATTTCACTATGTACTGTTCTATCATGCATACCTAAGTTTGTGCATGAAAATAGAAAAGGTAATAATAATAAACTAGATAAGTGCTTCAAGTTCTTCATGTGTCAATGGTTTATCATCGCCTGATGATTGCGAAACTTCAAAAGTATCTTTTAAGATATCTTCATCTTTTTCATCTTTTGATTTATATACAGGCCATGCTTTTGTGCCTTCGTGACATTGGGCAAGATTTTCCCAATTCACATCATAAGGTAAATTTAGAGAACCCATTTCTCTAAGAAACTTCGCTTTCTGTTTGCCTGTTTTATAAGAATTAAATTCTGCCATGATAGCAGGCATTGATAAGTCGTTGTCTAGTATAATTTGTTTTTTAGTTTTTTTCATAATGCTATCTCCCTATATCTTTTATGTTGTTTTTAGTAATCACTTGATACGCCCCTTTATTATAAGCAGGTGCAACAGTAAACTTTTTACTTTCTTCTAATCGCCAGTTATGATGAGGTTTAGTACCACCTGACTTCTGGCGAGGACGAAGGGACTCGAACCCTCGACCTCCTGCGTGACAGGCAGGCGTTCTAACCGGCTGAACTACGCCCTCATTTCTAGTTTCATACCAATTAGGTATAACTCTAAAACTCTTTGTATCTATCTTTCTATCAGGATCAATGCCTAATGATCTAAGATACTTTCTTTGTTCATCTACTGCCTGACGATAAGACTTATTTTTAATAACTTTTTTAAATCGTCTAGGACTTGAATTGTGTGTGTAAATTATTGCCATTCTTGTATATTATATAGGAAAAAGGGTTAATTGTCAAGCATTAATTTTTGTTGATTTTCTTGATCTTTTTCAAACTCCTCAACCATATTCTCATATTTTTCAACAGTTTGATCAATAATACCACTAACTCTTTTCTTTGATTCTATGGTATTTAATGACATTTGAATTGATCTTAACTCGTCAATAAATGTTAAAATATCTAGCATTGTGTACTCTCCTTCTTTTCATTAAAATCTTTTAATAACATAAACGGTACTTTCTGACCATAGTCATGATAATAACTAGAATCAGCATACGGTGTATCGTGTAAATCATACACATCACTATATGTCTTATAATATTCTTCATCATCTACGATAAAAACCTCAGATGATTGCAACTGATCAGGATCAATCTTGTAATCCTTCTTGCTCTCATAGTCTGCATAAACTTGATCTGCATTTTCTTTGAGAGATGGAATTGCATCCTTCATTTTGAACAATTCAGAATACGGAACATTTCTGTAAATTGTCCATGAATTAGCAAATGTACCAGGATCTTCATGATCCCAATAGTGTCTTGAATAAACAACATGAAACGCCATTATATTATTTGCCCCCTAACATGTGAAGAACATACCACCATGTATATTCTTTTGAATTTTCTACACCAAACANCCATAAGATGTCGATAAAACCTAANCCTAATANTGCNATAAAACTAAAAGTAAATAATTCTGATTTTGTCATAATATAGTTTCCTTTCGTTTATCTTAAATATAATGGACCAGTCCATTGTATTGGGTAATTACCTTCGAGGACATTACCTCTTGGTGAATTTAAAGCAGGTCTTGCCCAACTTGCAGGTTTAAGAACATCACCTTCTTTAAAATGTCTAAATGCTTTCTTTACAATGAAAGAATGAACAGAGTGTTTAGCAATAATCTTAATAAACTTTTGTCCTTCTTTTACAGACCATGAGTTAGCAAACTCTTGTTTCATATTTTCATTCTGAGTATCTTTATTGTAATCTTCAATAGAAGCATTAATTAAGTTTTGAATGCCTTCTTTGATGTTTTTTGATGGTTTAACTTTAATCATAATGTATATCCTTTCGAAATATATGTACACATTACACTAAAACGACATGATTTGCAAGCATTATTTTTAAAAAAATGCAAATAAAAACCCTTATTTTTCAAGGGTTTAACTAGGTGCGACAATATGCACACCTAATGTTCTTACTTTGTTCTTATTTTATTGATAGATTTATCACGATTGTGACCCTTAATTCGTCACTTTCGAAGGGTGGCACTTCATGAACTAGACAAGATGGCGTAATCAGTAGATCATCTTGTTTGACACTTACCTGAAAATATGGTAATTGATAACTATGTTTCTCGTTTCGTATATCTAATTTACTATAATAATCAGGTCTTATATACTTAATACTATTTGCCCATTGATGTGAATTGTAAAATGTTGTTGTACTATGTTTCTTAGGATTAAACTTTGCATAATGAATACAAGTATAATCACTATCACCTATATGATCGTGTGCTCTCATATATTGTTGTGACTTCATTGCTGTATAATTGGCAATAGTCCATTTATACTGACAATCTAAATCTAACTCTCTCATGAAAGTGTCGAATACTTTTTTGTATTCGGGCATGATAGGTTTATAATTTACTTCTTTAAACTTTGGGTTGTTTCTGTCTCTATTACTGTGGTGTGTTTTACTATGTAAATAAGATTTGTTATCCCAACTATTACGACTTGAATCAATATCGTAGTTATGATGAATATCATCTAGTATTGATTTAGGTGTCTTTACATTATATTTGTAAAAGGGTACACCAAAGATATATTTCATCTAGTATTGCCGTAGTGTTTAATTACACAATGTTTAGTTGCGTCTGAATGTTTCAATGTTCTATACGGATCAATAATACAACTACCTGGGTTAAACTGTGAGGGTATTAATCCTTTGTCATGTATTAGATAAGTGTATGCACCTTCATCAGGCGCTTCATCATAATATACTTTCATACTATCATCTAGATTCTGTATGTACCAACCTACTAACATAGAAGGACTACCTATTGTTTGATCAATACCAGGTTTGAATGCCTTACCTAATATTACTACAGGCATTTGATACTGCATAACATATCGTGCCATATTATATGCTTGTTGTTCTCTTACTTTCATAATACTATCAAACAAATCATAACCTAAATTTAATCTTTTTGCCATATGTCTTAATGCGATATTATCTCTAGGGTGACAAGCACCACCATCACCAAAACCTGCCATCATATAACTAGGACCCATTATTCTTTGAGTAGAATATTTTAATGCGTCTGTGACTACATCAACATTTATGTGACCTACTTTCATTGCGACATCTTGTATCATGTTTACTAAACATAGTTTTGCGGTGATAAAAGTATTATAGAAAACTTTTAGTGATTCTATCTCTTCCCATGTGCCTATCTCGTATCTAGCATTTTTTTCTAGTATAGGATCATATACATCTCTTAGTGTTTTAGTTTCTCTACTTTCATGACCAGAAGATGTGCCTATCATAATCATTTCAGGATTTCTCATATCCCATTTTACTGTGCCTTGTGCAATTAGATATGGGTTGTATATAAACTTACCATTCTTAATTAGAGGAACAATCTCTCGTCTTACTGTGCCAGGTAATACTGTAGATATAACTGAAATCAATGTGCCTTCGTTCACATGTTCATCTACATCTTTTACTGCTTGAATAAGATATGAATAATCAAAATCTTTTGGTTCTAAATGTGAGGTAGGTGTTTCGCCACCATACTTAGGATCATGTGGTGTTTGTACTGCAACTAATACAACATCTTTATCTTTACATGCCTCTTCTAATGTGCCTGATAAACCTTCTACATTTATATTTGGGTCATAACCCACCACATCATGTTTCTCTGATAATACTTCAGCAGCATCTCTGCCTAATTTACCTAATCCTATAAATCCTATTTTCATATTAACTCTCCATATTGTTTTGATTTATTATCCATTTCAATCCAACTGTCACCTGGTAATAGACATAATAATTCTTTCTTAAAATATATATTAAAGTTTGCTTTGTCTTGACTTAAAAACTTTGCACCACTATCATGTGTATCTATCGTACAACGACCATGATGAAAACCACAATAGACTAAATTTTCAAACCACATTATTCTACTTCTTATATCTTGATGACGAACAAAAGTATAGTCTTCAAATGCTTTGTGTACGCCATAAAATTCTTTTGTACTATTAAACATACAAACAAATTTATTAGGTTTATCTTTTAAATATTCTGCTATCTTAATGGCAAAGTAATCATTAACTGTATCAACATATTTACCTTCATGTGGTGGTGGTTGTACTCGCCAAGGATCAAATATTAAGTAAGCAGTTTTGTTTTCGTTCATCTAAACTTTTGCATATCACATACAGGTATTGGGTTCATTTTATGCATATTTTGTTTTCTCATTTTTTTGTATGTTTCTAATTTATGCAAATCTTTTTTTACTGTGACAATGGTACCCATTTCATCTTGTTTCATACACTTTTCTAAATCATCATAAGTCATACCTATCTGATCTTCGTCTGTTCTACCATCATCCCATAAACCATCTGTAGGTGGTGCGTCTTGTATGTCTTCTAATATATTTAAATAACTTGCCATTTTATATACTTCACTTTTCATACAATCTGCAATAGGTGATATATCAACACCACCATCGCCATACTTAGTGTAAAATCCTACACCAAAGTCTTCTACTTTATTACCTGTGCCTACAACTAAACCATTTTCTGATGTTGCAACTTGATATAACATCATCATTCTTAATCTACTACGACTATTAGCAAAAGCATGTTCACTATCTGCACCTAGATATCTTGACGCATTTTCAAACTCATGAAATATTTTTTCTAGATTGATAATTCTACGACTTACATTTTCAAAGTTTTCTTCTAACCACCATGCATGTTCTAACGCTAACATGTCTTTATTTTTTATAGTCATAACAATTGGTATTGTTCTTATACCTGTTTTTGCTGATAGTGTGGAAACAACGCTACTGTCAATACCACCTGACACACCCATAACTAAACATTTTTTATTATGTTGTTCAGCGTAGTCTGTAATCCAATCTACTATATGTTCAACTTTCTCTTTCATCTTCATACCTTTCTGCAACAATTAAACAGTTACCATGATTATCAACTTTTTGCCAGTTCTTTTTAAATGGACCCATATCTCTTGTAGATATGTTAACATGAAAACCTGCACCTTCAAATCTATCATGCCACCATAAAACATCTTCTCTTATAAAATGAGATTTATCATGTTCATAACTTTCTATAATATATTTTTCACCATCACCTAGTGGTATCATTGCCATAATTTTTTTACCACCTTTTCGTAATACTTTTAATTGTTCATCTATTTTATCATAAGGTATATGTTCTAAAATATCTTTACATAATATCCAGTCATAACCACCTTTTGCACATACTAAAGGTTCTTGTGGTTTTATAACACCACACCACTTTCTAGTATTTTCTTCTATTTGACTTACTGCATATTCTGATACATCAACACCGTATGCTTTATATCCTAATAATCTTAAACCTTTTACAGTAAAACCTTTTGCACAACCAAAGTCTAATACTTTATCATCATCACCTAAATTCATATATCTTGCGATATGATGACACATTGGTATTGTAAGTTCAGGCATCCATCTATAATGTGAATACAAAGACTTACCTGTCTCTGCACCTCTCTCGTAATAGTCTTCGTTAAAATATTCGTTTTCGTTAAATAAAGTTTTCATGTTCTAAAGGTTCCTTAAATTCTTCAAATCTATTTACTTTGCCTGCTAAAAAATCATCTATCATATTTACATTGTTTGTAAATACACAACCTGCACAATCTTTTTTTGCGTCAAATTTTTGTTTTACTTTCTTATCAAGATAATCTAATATATCACTCGCATGACATAACTGATAACTTTCATGAAAGTGTTCATAGTTATCGTTTAATACTACACTATCACAAGGATAAACTGTGCCAGGTTTACCTGTTTCTTTATGTATCTCCTCAGATAGATAAGGTCTAAAATAACTTTGATGACAAGTAGAAGTTTGTGGTGCACCATGTATTTTATATTGATGAAAAAATCTTTTATCTTTTACTTGTGCTAAAACATTATCTAAACTTCTATGTTGTCGTATTAAATTTTCTTGTTGTAGTAAACAGTTAGGTAATAATCGTATATATTTACTACCACAAGCGTCTGCCACTTTAGATACTTTTTCTAATAGACCAACTCTGTCTGCCATTACTTCGTCTGACGCTTCATGTTCTACTGTATAAACCATAGAATTACCTATTGTAGTTTTAGACATATCAAATTTTTCTAAAGGTAAACCTATTCTGTTTTCCCAATCAAAAAATACATTAATAGATATTCTAACCCATGTAAACATTTTACATACATCTTCATCAACTCTTTTCCAATATGCTTTACTACCATTACTAATTAATGCAACTTGTAAACCCTCATTATATAACCATCTAACTAATTCATTAAAATGTTTGTAGGCAGTAGGTTCACCGCCACCNGTTAATATTACTGCCTTCANTCCTCTCGTCTTNAATTTTGTNACATANTCNTTAATTGTATCCATATCAATACGACTATGTGTATCTCTNTATGTNACACTACAATATGGACATTTTAAATTACATGCACCTTCTGGACTTATGTGTGTGCTAATAACTGTGTTAGGGTCACCTTTCATATAGTTCATCATTGATTCTTGATGACGCCACCACTTAATACCGGTAGATGTAAATTTATGTTCTTCTTCNCTAGGTTCGTGTTCTAATTCTGTTTCTCTAGGTGTTTCATCATAGAAAATATAGATATTACTATACTTCATACCTTTTTCTACACGATCTAATATTTCATTACCTTTTTCTAATGNGATAGGTTTTAAATGTGAAACATCATTGTTATCAATGTATTCATAGTTCTTAACAAAGTTTTTTACTTTGCCACGAGCAGCATGTCTATACATGATATATTCATCTTCTTTTTTATAAAGACCTATTTCGAAACCTTCTCCGTGATGTACTCTGATAGGTTCGTAATCTTTTATTCTTGGGAGACCCATGGTAATGCTTTCTTTATAAGATGTCTATGCTTTTCTGATATTTCTAAATCAGTAGTTTCTGGTGTCCAGTTTAACCACTTTTCTTCGTACCAGTCTTTGGCAGGTAAACTATCTTTGTAATATTTAGACGACTGAATTGCCACTTCATGTTTGTACTTCATTACTTCAGGTGACAAACAAAAACCATAATTATAACATTTTAGTTTAGGATGTATATTTCTTCTTTCAAAACAACCTTTACCTGTTTTTTCAGGTGACTTATTCCATAATGTGGGTCCTGGTCTTGGTTGTTCTCTAGGTACATAATACTTATCACTTTTCCAAAACTCTATCTGATCAAAACAAATCTCATCATCTTTTAGTTTCCACACTTCATTCAAAGTCCCATGGTCCCAAACCATATCAGGTTCCATCATTAATACTTGATCAGGTTTAGGATAGTATTGGCATACCTCATCATACATTTTTTTAAATTGATTTTCAGGTAAATCATATTCTCTTTCAAATACTGAAACTTTATTATTACCCCAATCATCATACTTTTTACAAAACTCTTTTACATTTTCATTTAGTGGTGGTAAGTTTTTACATTCTTTGTACCATGGTTCTTTAGACCAAAAGACAAATATTTTATCTACATGTAAATATAAACTTTCAATTGACTTACCTAAAAAATCTAAACCGTAATGTATTCTATAAAGCGCTATTCTTCTCATAAAGGATAATCTTTTTTGTTAATGTAAGTTTTTTGTATAAACATATCTAAATCATCATCTTTGATAGCATATGCACCTATCATATCAATATTATTATCAATACAATACCACACTCTTTGATTACCTCTTAATACTCTATAATCTGAAGCACAAACAATAATAGGATATTTCATACCATGTTTATCTATTGATTCACAAAGTTTTTTATATTGTTCAACTTGCCATGGGTGTGGGTCTTCTTTTAATTTGTGTGCTGCTGGTGCCCACTCTTTTTCTAATATTTTTACATCATAGAAAGTAAAATTTTCTTTTAATTCTTCATCAATGATTTGTGGGTATAATTTTGTTGCTTTACCTATATCAATCAATCGTCTTAATTTATCTCGATCATCTTGTCTTGTTGCTCTAGTCTTATTAAATATAACTTGATCCATTTGATACAGATTACCTTTTTCTTGTGTTCTATTACGAGCATATGTATCGTCCATTTCTGATTTACCTGTACTAAAATGTAAATGTTCTGCTTTGATGAAAGGTATATAATGACATCTATCTAACATCTTACCAACTTCAAATATCCAAGTATCATTATAACCAAAATTAAAACACCCTGGCGTAAATCTTCTTAGACATTCATACCATTGTCTACTNACAATAGGAAAAGCACAATGTNTNTCNNNATTNATANNNTCATTCATCCATGCAACATAAATNTTNTCATCTNTNTATACTGNTCTANNTCTTGNTCAAGTTTTTCATCCCAACCATCTGTTTGATAAACTAAATCATCATTACCCATAATCAACACATCACCTATACATTCTGCCGCTAAATCATTCCATGATATAGAAACACTTTTAGGTTCACCATATATAAATTTTATATTTTTAAAACCTTCGTATTCTTTTTGAGCGTGCCAATCTAATGATTTATAAGTTGTTATTGCTGGGTCATCATTGTCAACATAGAATAACATTTCTACATTTTTTCTCGTTCTGGTACTATTATAAACTGACTTAATAAATCTTTCACAATTGTTAGGTCTATTTCTTGTTGGTGTTAATATTGATTTTATCATTGTACTCCTAATTCCCATGACCAAGAAACTTTTCCTTGATCTATTAACATTTGTCTATGTTCGATATAATTTAACCAACCGGTAGCAATATATTTTTCTTTCGTATTACTTACTATACCTTTATGCATGTGTGTCCAATATGCAGGCCACATAACTGTTAAACCTTTTTGAGCAGGCATATCTACATTTTGATATTTAAAACTTGTACCGCCATCTTCTACATCATTTAGATAAGTCATAAAAACTAAACATCTATCATAGTTAAGAATACTTTTAAAATCATTTTCACAATGCCAAATTTTAAATCCGCCACCTACAGGATATTTTTGTAAATTATATCTTTCACCTATATTAAAGAAAGCATTAGAATCCATGTAAGTATATTTTTTACAATAAAGTCTTATTAAGTCTTGTATTGTTTGTCTATATTCTCTAAAAGGTTCATCATTATTACCTACACCAATTGATAGTTCAAAGGATTCTTTTGCGTCTTTATCAACTTTTTCTTCTCCTTGTCTATACATTATACCTGGTTTTAAATTACTATTATTCATCTTGTTTATAATTTTATCACAAAGTCTTTTTGATATGTACCAGGCACCCAT